>Ga0315287_10004072_pt1 | contig 14210 bp, 10 predicted proteins | sample YL17G11_0_MG_FD_205037 | JGI IMG/M metagenome (GOLD analysis project Ga0315287, IMG submission 205037) | Sediment microbial communities from Yellowstone Lake, YNP, Wyoming, USA - YL17G11_0 | ecosystem: Environmental > Aquatic > Freshwater > Lake > Sediment | place: USA: Wyoming | collected... | reverse complement strand
AGGTAGTTGCTGATCATGCCGTCGTAGGCCGCGGTGTGTGCGAACACCTTCTTGGCCAGCATGAACTTGGTGCTGCGCTGCACGCCGCCGGCCTCGAGTTCGGCGAGCACCCGCGCGTAATCAACGGGGTCGATGACCACTGCTACGTCCTGCCAGTTCTTCGCCGCGGCGCGCAACATCGCCGGGCCGCCGATGTCGATGTTCTCGATCGCATCGTCGAGCGTGCAATCGGCTCGCGCAGTGGCCTGGGCGAACGGGTAGAGGTTGATCACCAGCAGATCGATGGTGCCGATGCCGTGGGCTGCGAGCGCCGCCATGTGCTCGGGGTGGTCGCGTCGCGCGAGCAGGCCGCCGTGGATGCGCGGGTGCAGCGTCTTCACCCGGCCGTCGAGCATCTCGGGAAAGCCCGTCACCTCGGCCACCTCGGTCACTGGCAGGTCGCTTTGCGCCAGCAACTTGGCGGTCCCGCCGGTGGACAGCAGCTTCACGCCCTGGGCATGCAGCGCGCGCGCGAAGTCGACGATGCCGGCCTTGTTCGACACCGACAACAACGCAGTCAATGAATTCATGAAGCCCCCGGAAACGGTCGCGCCGGCGATCCGCTTCTGCCGTCTATTTGATCAACTTGTGGTCGAGCAACTTGCGCCGCAACGTGTTGCGGTTCAGGCCGAGCCACTCGGCCGCCTTGCTCTGGTTGCCGTCGGCCTGCTTCATCACCACGTCGAGCAGCGGTTTTTCTACAGCTGCAATGACCATGGCGTGCAGCGAATGCGGCTCGGTACCGCGCAGGTCCTTGAAATACTGTTCGAGACTTTCACGCACGCAGGCGTCGAGGTGCTTCTTGGTCATGCGCTCAGTTCGATCAGGTCATCGTTGGCGGCGCCCGGTGCGATGCGAGGCAGCCGTGCATGGCGTTGGGCCAGTTGGGCGAACCACTCGTTGACCGCCGCCAGTTGTGCGGCGCAATCATCGATGCGGTTCATCTCGGCGCGAAAGGCTTCACCCCCGGGCAACTCGCGCAGCGTCCAGCCGATGTGCTTGCGTGCGCTGCGCACGCCACTGAATTCGCCATACAGGGCGTAGTGGTCGTGCAGGTGTTCGACGAGCCAGGCCGCCGTTTCGGCGGTGGCGGGTGGCTCGAGGTGGACGCCGGTGGCCAGGAAATGCGCCATCTCGCGAAAGATCCACGGCCGCCCCTGCGCGGCTCGGCCGATCATCAGCGCGTCGGCACGTGTCCAGGCGAGCACGTCGCGCGCCTTTTCGGGCGTGTCGATGTCGCCGTTGGCCACCACCGGAATCGCCAGTGCGGCCTTCACTGCGGCGACGGTGGCGTACTCGGCCAGGCCCTTGAAACCCTGCTCGCGCGTGCGGCCGTGGACCGTGATCATGGCCACCCCTGCGCGCTCGGCCATCCGCGCCAGCGCCAGCGCGTTTGTCTCACCGTCACGGCGGCCGCTGCGCATCTTCAGCGTCACGGGCACGCCACGCGGCGCGCAAGCCGCCACCACGGCCTCGATGATGCGCGAGGCCAGCGCCTCGTTGCTCATCAGCGCCGAGCCGGCCCAGACATTGCACACCTTCTTCGCCGGGCAGCCCATGTTGATGTCGATGATCTGCGCGCCGCGGTCGATGTTGTAGCGCGCCGCGTCGGCCATCTCGGTCGGGTCGACGCCGGCAATCTGCACCGCGATCGGACCCGGCTCGCCGGCGTGGTCGGCGCGGCGCGAAGTCTTCAGCGAGGTCCACAGCTCGCGCCTGCAGGTCACCATCTCGCTGACCGCATAACCCGCCCCGAGCCGCCGGCACAACTGGCGGAACGGCCGGTCGGTCACCCCGGCCATCGGGGCGACGAACAGCTTGTTCGGCAGTTCGAATGCGCCGAGTTTCATGGGGGCCGGGGGAGGAGTGCTGAAAAATGAGGCGCAAGTATAGCCACCGTGCGGGGCGGCTCGCGCGCTGCCGCTGTCGATAATTGCGTCCTGCATGGACACCTGGATCCCTTCGCTGCTGGCCGCGCTCGCGCTGCCGAAGTTCGGCCTGTCGACGGTCTTCGTTGTTGCCTTGGTTTCGGCCACGCTGCTGCCGATGGGCAGCGAACCGGTGGTGTTCGGGCTGGTCAAGTTGAACCCCGAGCTGTTCTGGCCGGCGGTGCTGGTGGCCACTGCGGGCAACACCGTGGGTGGCGCGATCTCGTGGTGGATGGGCTACGCCGCCGAGCGTGCCTTCGAGCGCGTGCGCCATCGCAAGCCGAGCGAGTTGCGTGCGTTGCAATGGCTCGAGCGCTTCGGCGCCAAGGCCTGCCTGCTGTCGTGGTTGCCAGGGGTCGGCGACCCGCTGTGCGCCGTGGCCGGCTGGCTGAAACTGCCGTTCTGGCCCTGCGTGGCCTACATGGCGGTCGGCAAGTTCGCCCGCTATGTCACCATGACGGCGGCGCTGCTGTGGGTTTTCCCGGGGGCTTTCACACCTGGCTGAGAGAATTCACATCTCGCACAAGGGCCGCGCATCCAAGGACCACGCATGCAAACGCCAAGCTACGAGGATCTCGCCAGCCACTACACGCGGCTGCACCATTTCCAGCATCTCGGGTCCATCGTCGGATGGGATCAGGCTGCGAACATGCCGCCCAAGGGCAATGAGGCGCGCGCCGCGGCGATGTCCGAGCTGGCCGCGCTGATGCACCGCATGCGCACCGACGCGACGCTTGGCGAGCGCATCGCACGCGCGGAGCAGGAGCCGCTGACCGACCATCAGCGCGCCAACCTCCGCGAGATCCGGCGCGACTGGTACCAGGCCAATGCGTTGCCGACCGAGCTGGTGCAGCGCCGCCAGATGGCGACATCGCGCTGCGAGCATGCCTGGCGTTCGCTGCGCCCGGCGAACGACTGGAAGGGTTTTGTCGAGCATTGGCGTCCCGTGCTGGCGATCGCGCGACAAGAGGCCGCCCTGCTATCGGAGCAGAGCGGCCTGACAGCGTACGACGCGTTGCTGGATCGCTTCGAGCCGGGGATGACCAGTGTCGTCGTGGGTCGCGTGTTTGGCGAGGTGCGCCAGTGGTTGCCCGGGCTGATCCAGCGGGTGATCGACAAGCAATCGAAGGAGCCGGTGCTCGAGCCTGTGGGGCCATTCGCACTCGACGCGCAGCGTGCACTGTGCCAGCGCATGGTGCGGCGTCTGGGTTTCGACTTCGACGCCGGACGGCTCGACACCAGCACGCATCCGTTTTCCGGCGGCGTGCCTGAAGACGTGCGCATGACCACGCGCTACCGTGAAGACGAGTTCCTGCCGGCGCTGATGGGCACCGTGCACGAGACCGGTCATGGTCGCTACGAGCAGAATCGGCCGCGCGACTGGCTCGGCCAACCGGTCAGCGAGGCGCGCTCGATGGCGATTCACGAGAGCCAGTCGCTGTCGTTCGAAATGCAGCTCGGCGGGCACCCGGGGTTTGCGCAAGTGCTGGCGCCGATGCTGGTCGACGCATTCGGCGGCCAGCACGCATTCGAGCCGGTCAACCTTCACCGCTTGCTCCTGCGCGTCAAGCGTGGACTGATCCGCGTCGACGCCGACGAGGTCACCTACCCGGCGCATGTGATCCTGCGCTACGAGATCGAGCGGCCGCTGATCGAGGGCCAGATCGAGCCCGAGGACGTGCCGGCGCTGTGGGACCAGAAGATGGCCGATCTGCTGGGTCTGGACACGCGTGGCAACTTCAAGGACGGGCCGATGCAAGATGTGCATTGGCCCGAGTCGATGTTCGGCTACTTCCCGTGCTATTCGCTGGGCGCGATGTATGCAGCACAGTGGTTCGTCGCCATGCGGCGCGCTCTGCCCGATCTGGATGCGCGGATTTCAAGCGGTGACTGGGTGCCGCTGTTCGATTGGCTGCGCGACAACATCTGGTCGCAGGCGTCTCGCTGGTCGACCGACGAGTTGGCTGTTCGTGCGAGTGGCGAGGTCTTGAATCCGGCGTTCTTCAAAGCGCATCTCGAGGCGAGATATCTTTCCTGAGGTCTGTTCTTCCCGGCGCCGACTCACGATCGAGAAGAAGCCAGGCCCAACTCGAGATCGTTCAGCACTTCGTCAAGGCGTTTGAGCGCACGTGAAGACCGCGTGCCAGGCAAGCGCCGTCGCCGTCCCACCAGGCGGCGCGAAGGATCGTCAAGCGCGGCCGCATCGATCGTCACGCCATGCCGGGCCAGTTGCGCCCCCAGCGACGAGCGCCGCGAGCGCAGCAGCTCGCGGGTGCGTTGGTAGGCATGCTCGGCCAACAAGCGCCGCGTCGACACGCTGAAGGTGTTGGCCAGGAACATCTCCGGGTCACGATGGTCGGGCTCGAAGAGCACGATGTCGGTCGCCGGATAGGTTTCGGCATAGCCCTTCAGGCCCAGCTCGAGCCGGGAGTGGATCAGCGAACGGAAGGTCTGCGACAGCACCACGGGCAGGCCACCGTCGATCAGCCGCGGGATGCGAGCTTCGCCGCTGCCGAGCACCTTGTGCCGCGTGGCGTGGGTGGCGTCGAACGGCACCAGCGGGTTCAGGCAGATCAACAAATCCAGGCCCCCGTCGAGCAGCACCGTCGCATGCAGGGTCTTCTTCAGCGCGCCGTCGACACAAGTGCGCCCCTTCACCGACACCGGTGCGAACAGGCCGGGCAGTGCGGCGCTGGCCTGCACGGCCAGTGAAATCGGCACATCGTCGAGACCGGGTTGTCCGAACGGCACGGCGTTGCCGCTGTCGAGATCGGTGGCCACCAACACCAGTTGGCGCGTCAGTTTGCGGAAATCATTCGTGCGGCCGGGGGCGTTGAACAGCCGCGCCAACTGGCGCTCCATCGCCGCACCACTCAGCAGGCCGGTGGGCAGCGCCCGGCCCAGGCGTTCGAGGGCTTCGAGCAACGAGCGGCGCCTGAAAGCGAAATGCAGGACGGCCTGCGCGGTCAGGCCGGGCAGGGCGGCCAGGCGGTGCAGGTACTCGCCCCAAGCCGGGCGCATCAGCAGTGACGGTCGGAACAGGTCGCCGCTGCCGCTCTCGTCGTTCTCGATGAAGGCCGCGCACAGCTCGCGTGGCGTCATGCCGTTGGCCAGCCCGGCGGCGATGAAGCCGCCGGCCGAGACGCCGACATAGCCGCCGAGTTGGTTGAAGTCCAGCCCGTCGAGGGTTTCATCGAGCGCGCAGAGGGCGCCGATTTCGTAGATTGCGCCGAGCGGACCGCCGCCTGCAAGGGCCAGGCCGATGCGCGGCTGCCGCCGGCCCCCGGGCCGCGGCGCTGCAGTCACGCCGTCTTGCGAGCTGCGCGCTTGGCAGGAACCTTGGCGACGGGCTTGGCCGCGGCCTTCTTTGCCGGCCCAGCCTTGCCGCCCACCTTGGACGACAACTCGTCGATGCGCTTGATCAGCGCATCGATGTCCTTGCTGGAGGGCACGCCCATCTTGTTCAGCGCCTTGGCCACGCGTTCTTCGAAGATGGACTCGAGCTTGTCCCACTGGGCGCCGGCCTTGTTGCTCATGCCGTCAGCCATCGCGGTCATCTTGCCGGTGACGGCACTGATGCGCTCTTCAGCCAGGCCTTGCGTCTTGCGCTGCAGGTTGGCGCCCTCCTTGACCAGGGCTTCGAAAACCTTGCCGCCTTCTTCCTGGGCCTTGGCGAATGCGCCCATGCCAGCCAGCCAGATCTGCTGCGCCGACTCCTTGACCGAACTCGCGAGTTGGCTGTCGAGCAGGTTGGCGGCCGAGGCAGTCTTCTTCGCTGCCATCTTCTGAAGCTTCTTGACCATGGTCTGTCCTTTGTCGTCGCGGTGGGGCGGGAGAAACGCGCAAGACTGCTGCGCTCGGGGCCGACTATAGGAGCGGGCCTGCGCGGGGCCAGGGGCTTTCTCTAGTGAGAGGGCTCTATGCCGGCGGCGCCTTCCAGAGCCGCGGCTCTTGGGGTAAGCGCGCAGCGCCGCCCGCGGGCTTTGGGGGAAGAATGAACGGTTTGGCGCCCCGCCGCCGCGCACCCTCTTGAAGGAGATCAGCATGCAGTACTTCGTCACTGGCGCCACCGGCTTCATCGGCAAGCGGCTGGTCAAGACCCTGCTCGCGCGCAAGGGCGCCACCGTCTACTTCTTGCTTCGTCCGGAAAGCGAGAACAAGGTCGCCGCGCTGCTCGAGTACTGGGGCGTGAGCAAGACACGCGCCGTGCCGGTCTATGGCGATCTGACGAGCAAGAAACTCGGCGTGGGCGCCGATGAGCTCAAGGCGCTGAAGGGCAAGATCGATCACCTCTACCACCTGGCCGCGGTGTACGACCTGTCGGCTGACGAGGAGAGCCAGGTCGAGGTCAACATCGAAGGCACGCGCAGCGCGGTCGAGTTCGCCAAGGCCATCGACGCCGGGCACTTCCATCACGTGTCGAGCATCGCCGCCGCGGGCCTGTACGAGGGCGTGTTCCGCGAGGACATGTTCGACGAGGCCGAGGGCCTGGACCACCCCTACTTCATGACCAAGCACGAGAGCGAGAAGATCGTGCGCAAGGAGTGCAAGGGCAAGTGGACGGTGTACCGCCCGGCGATGGTCGTCGGCGACTCCAAGACCGGCGAGATGGACAAGATCGACGGCCCGTACTACTTCTTCAAGGTCATCCAGCGCATGCGCCAGATCCTGCCGCCGTGGATGCCCAGCATCGGCATCGAGGGCGGGCGCGTGAACATCGTGCCGGTGGACTTCGTCGTCGCCGCACTCGACCACATCAGCCACCATGTCCACGCCAGCGGCAAGTGCTACCACCTGGTGGACCCCGTCGGCTACCGCATCGGCGACGTGCTCGACATCTTCAGCAAGGCCGCGCATGCGCCGAAGATGAACCTGTTCGTCAACGCCGCGCTGTTCGGCTTCATCCCGAAGAGCGTGAAGAAGGGCCTGATGGCATTGGCGCCGGTGCGGCGCATCTACCGCGCCGTGATCAAGGACCTCGGTGTGCCCGAGGACATGCTGACCTTCGTCAACTACCCGACGCGATTCGACCGTCGTGAGACCGACGCGGCATTGAAGGGCACCGGGATCGAGTGCCCGAACCTGAAGGACTATGCGTGGTGCCTTTGGGACTACTGGGAGCGCCACCTCGACCCGGCACTGTTCGTCGACCGCTCGTTGCGCGGCACCGTCGGCGGCAAGGTCGTGTTGATCACCGGTGGCTCATCGGGCATCGGCCTGTCCGCGGCCTGCCGCTTCGCCGAAGCCGGTGCCATCACCGTCATCTGCGCCCGCGGTGAAGACAAGCTGGCCGAAGCCGTCAAGGAGATCAAGGCTGCGGCCGGCAAGGCCGCCCGGGTTTTCAGCTATTCCGTCGACATCGCGGACGAAGCCAGCTGCGCCGAATTCGTCAAGAAGCTGACGGAAGAACATGGCGGCGTCGACTTCCTGGTCAACAATGCCGGCCGCTCGATCCGCCGTGCCATCGAGGCCAGCTACGAGCGCTTCCACGACTTCGAGCGCACGATGCAGCTGAACTACTTCGGCAGCCTGCGCGTCACGATGGGCCTGCTGCCCGGCATGGTGGCGAAAAGGAAAGGCCACATCGTCAACATCAGCTCGATCAGCGTGCTGGTGAATGCACCTCGCTTCTCGGCCTACGTGGCCAGCAAGGCCGCGCTCGACGCCTGGACGGCCTGCGCGTCGAGCGAGTTCGCCGACCAGGGCGTGACGTTCACGACCGTCAACATGCCGCTGGTGCGCACGCCGATGACGGCGCCGACCAAGATCTACGACAACATGCCGCTGCTGGCACCCGAGGAGGCCGCCGACATGATCATCCAGGCGTGCATCGACAAGCCGGTGCGCGTGGCCACGAGGCTGGGCATCTTCGGCGAGATCCTGCATGCTGCGGCGCCGCGCATCACCCAGATCATCATGAACACCACCTTCCGCATGTTCCCCGACAGCGCCGCTGCCAAGGGCGAGAAGCTGGCCAAACCGACGCTGTCGCCGGAGGCGGTGGCGATGGCGCAGATGATGCGCGGGATCCACTTCTGACGAAAGACCGACACGCGCTGTGTGCGTGCGGCTTTCGTTGCTCGCGTTCGAGCGTACGCTGGCGCGCCGCTCAACGCTCGCGGGTGCGAAACCGGCAAGTTGATCGCGGCAGGCTCGAATTCGACTTTTGCGCTCTTCTCGACAGCCCGCTCGGCATCGATGCCTCACCTGCCTGACATCACCTTCCGCGTCGCCCGGTGGCAGGACAAGCCCGTGCTGGCTCGGATGCTCGAGCTGTACCAGTACGACCTGTCCGAGGTCTGGCCGCAGACGCTGAACGCGCATGGCGAGTACGGCTTTGCCGTCGACCGTTACTTGCGCAATCCGCGCCTGCGCGCCTACTTCTTCCTGGCGGGTGGCGACTACGCCGGCTTCGGCCTGGTGGACCCGGACGTCAGCCTGCCGGGCAACGAGTTCTGGATGGGGCAGTTCTTCGTCATGAAGCGCTATCGAAGGCTCGGCGTCGGGACCCAGGCCGCGCGCTTCATCTTCGACCAGTTCCGCGGCAAGTGGGAGGTCGGCCAGATGCCGCTCAATCTGCCGGCGCAAGCGTTCTGGCGCCGCACGATCGGCGAGTACACCCAGGGCCGCTTCGTCGAACACGAACTGCACGACGAGCGCTGGGATGGCTTCCTACAGTGCTTCGACAACCGCCTCGAGGATCCTGCCGACTGAGCCTTCAGACGGGGGCGCCCTGGGTGCAGCGGTTGACTTCGATCGAGACGTGGGCCAGCGCCGACAGGTCGGCCACGCGGGCGCGGTAGGCGTCGGCGTCGAGCGGCGCGTCGGCCACCAGCGTGGCGTGGGCGGCGAAGCGCTCGTCGCCGATGCGCCAGAGGTGCAGGTCGGCCACGCGCGCATCGCCATCGGCTTCGAGGCGCTGGCGCAGCGTCTCCGCCAGCGGGTCGTCCATCTCGCGGTCGAGCAGGATCTTGCCGGTGCGCGCAAGCAGGCCGCGTGACCACCAGGCGATCAGCCCGGCGCCCACCAGGCCGATGGCCGGGTCGAGCCAGGCGATGCCGGCCAGCCATCCGGCCAGCAGCGCGGCGATAGCCAGCACCGAAGTGGCGGCGTCGGCCAGCACGTGCAGGTAGGCGGCCTTCAGGTTCAGGTCGGTGGCGACCGCATGACCGTGGTGCACATGACCGTGGCCATGCGCAGGGTCATGCCCAGCAGGGTGATGGCCGTGCGGCGCTTCCTGCCGCGCGGGCCCGCTCGGCGCATGCAGCAGCCGGGCGCAGACCAGGTTGATGGCCAGGCCAATGACCGCCACCCACAACGACGGCTCGTAGTCCACCACGCGCGGGCTGACCAGGCGCAGCACCGATTCGACCGCGATGGCCAACGCCACCACGCCGAGCAGCAGCGCGCTGGTGTAGGCGCCCAGCACCTCGACCTTCCATGGCCCGAGCGAGAAGCGCGCGTCGCCGGCCCAGCGTCGCGTCAACGCATAGGCCAGCGCGGCCACGCCGATCGCCGCCGCGTGGGTGCCCATGTGCCAGCCGTCGGCCAGCAGCGCCATCGATTGCCACCACCAACCGGCGGCGACTTCGGCGACCATCGTCAGCAGCGTGATCGCGATCACCGCGTGCGTGCGGCGCGCACTGGCGCTGCGGTCGGCGGCCCAGTCGTGGCGGTGCTGCCACGGGCTCAGGTCGTGGCGGTGCGCGGGGCTGGACATGCGCGCAGTGTGCCGCACCCCGGGCGGCGTCAAGTGCCCGGTTTGGCCGCGCTGCGTCGCCGCCGCATCAACCGGTACGCGGCAGGGATCACGAACAGCGACAGCAGCGGCGCCGTGACCATGCCGCCGAGCATCGGGGCGGCGATCCGGCTCATGACTTCCGAGCCGGTGCCGCTGCCCCAGACGATGGGCACCAGGCCGGCCAGGATCACGGCCACCGTCATCGCCTTCGGCCGCACGCGCAAGACGGCGCCTTCGCGGATGGCGTCGTCGACCACTTCGCGCGAGGCCACGGCGCCGGCGGCGAGACGGTCCTGCAACGCATGCTTCAGGTACAGCAGCATCACCACCCCGAACTCGGCCGCCACGCCGGCCAGCGCGATGAAGCCCACCCCCGTGGCCACCGACAGGTGGTAGCCCATCAAGTAGAGGAACCAGACGCCGCCGGTGAGCGCGAACGGCAACGTGGCCATGATCAACAGCGCTTCGTCGAAGCGGCTGAAGGTCAGGAACAGCAGCACGAAGATGATCAGCAAGGTGGCGGGCACGACGAGCTTCAAGCGCGCATTGGCGCGCTCGAGGAATTCGAACTGGCCCGAATAGGCCACGCTCATGCCGGGCTCCAGCTTGACCTCGGCGGCCACGGCGCGGCGCAGGTCATTGGCGACCGCGGCCAGGTCGCGCTCGCGCACATCGACATAGACCCAGCCCGAGGGCCGCGCGTTCTCGCTCTTCAACATCGGCGGGCCGTCGCTGATCGTCACCTTGGCGATGCTGCCGAGCGTGATCTGCTGGCCCATCGGCGTGAGGATCGGCAACTCGGCTAGCCGCTGTGGCGTGTCGCGCCACTCGCGCGGGTAGCGCAGGTTGACCGGGAAGCGCGCCCGGTCTTCGATGGTTTCCGTGACGTTCTCGCCGCCCACCGCGCCGGCGATCAGCGCCTGCACATCGGCGATGTTCAGGCCGTAGCGCGCGGCGGCGGCGCGGTCGATCTGCACGTCGACATAGCGCCCGCCGGTCAGCCGCTCGGCCAGCGCCGACGACACCCCGGGCACGCCCTTGGCCACCTGCTCGATGCGCGCGGCGACGCGGTCGATCGCGGCCAGTTCGCCGCCGGTGACCTTGACGCCGATCGGGCTCTTGATGCCGGTGGCCAGCATGTCGATGCGGTTGCGGATCGGCGGCACCCAGATGTTCGACAGGCCCGGCACCTTCACGGCGCGGTCCAGCTCATCGACCAGCTTCTCCGGCGTCATGCCCGCGCGCCACTGCTCGCGGGGCTTGAGCTGGATCGTGGTCTCGAACATCTCCAGCGGTGCCGGGTCGGTGGCGGTCTCGGCGCGGCCGGCCTTGCCGAACACGCGCGCCACCTCGGGCACGGTCTTGATCATGCGGTTGGTCAGCTGCAGCAACTCGCTGGCCTTCTGCGCCGACAGGCCGGGCAGGGCCGAGGGCATGTACAGCAGGTCGCCTTCGTCGAGAGGCGGCAGGAACTCGCCGCCGAGCTTCATCAGCGGCCAGGCCGTGGTGGCCAGCAGCAACACGGCGATGCCCAGCGTGGCCTTGGGCCAGCGCAGCACCCACTCCAGTGCCGGCCGGTAGAGGGCGATCAGGCCGCGAGTCAGCGGGTTCTTCTGCTCGTCGGGGATGCGGCCGCGGATCCAGTAGCCCATCAGCACCGGGATCAGCGTCACCGACAGGCCGGCGGCCGCCGCCATCGCATAGGTCTTGGTGAAGGCCAGTGGCCCGAACAGGCGGCCCTCCTGGGCTTCGAGCGTGAACACCGGGATGAACGACAGCGTGATGATCAGCAGCGAGAAAAAGAGGGCCGGGCCGACTTCCTCGGCCGCCGTTGTCATCACCTGCCAGCGCTCGTCGCCCTCGAGCTTGCGGTTGGGATTCTCGTGCTGCCAGGCTTCGATCTTCTTGTGCGCGTTTTCGATCATCACCACCGCGGCATCGACCATCGCGCCGATCGCGATCGCGATGCCGCCCAGCGACATGATGTTGGCGTTGATGCCCTGGTAGCGCATCACCAGGAAGGCGATCAGCACGCCCAGCGGCAGCGCGATGATGGCCACCAGGGCCGAGCGCAGGTGCCACAGGAAGACGGCGCAGACGGCGGCCACGACGAGGAACTCCTCGAGCAACTTGTAGGACAGGTTCGTGACCGCGCGCTCGATCAGTGCGCTGCGGTCGTAGGTGGTGACGATCTCGACGCCCTGAGGCAGGCTGCGCTGCAGCTCGGCCAGTTTGGCCTTCACGGCTTCGATCGTGGTCTGCGCGTTCTTGCCCGAACGCAGGACCACGATGCCGCCGGCGACTTCGCCTTCGCCGTCGAGTTCGGCGATGCCGCGGCGCATCTCGGGGCCGACCTGCACGCTGGCGACATCGCCCAGGCGCACCGGGATGCCGGCCTTGGCCGACAACGGAATCGCGCGAAAGTCGTCCAGCGTCTTCAGGTAACCGCTGGCGCGCACCATGTACTCGACCTCGGCCAACTCGAGCACCGAGCCGCCGGTCTCCTGGTTGCCGGCCATCAGCGCGTCGCGAACCTGCGCGTAGGTCACGCCGTAGGCCGCGAGTTTGGTCGGGTCGAGCACGACCTGGTACTGCCGCACCATGCCGCCGACGCTGGCCACTTCGGCCACGTTGGGCAGGCTCTTCAGCTCGTACTTCAGGAACCAGTCCTGCAGCGTGCGCAACTGCGACAAGTCGTTGCGGCCGCTGCGGTCGACCAGCGCGTACTGGAAGATCCAGCCCACCCCCGTGGCGTCGGGCCCGAGCGAGGTCTTGGCGCTCGCCGGCAGCCGCCCCTGCACCTGGTTCAGGTACTCGAGCACGCGCGAACGGGCCCAGTACAGGTCGGTGCCGTCATCGAAGATCACGTAAACGAAGCTGTCGCCGAAGAAGGAGAAGCCGCGCACCGTTTTCGCGCCCGGCACCGACAGCATCGTCGTGGCCAGCGGATAAGTGACCTGGTTCTCGACGATCTGCGGCGCCTGGCCCGGGTAACTGGTGCGGATGATGACCTGCACGTCCGACAGGTCCGGCAGCGCGTCGATCGGCGTGCTGCGCAGGCTGACGATGCCCCACGCGCCGAGCATCAGCGTGGCCAGCAGCACCAGCAAGCGGTTCGCCACCGACCAGCGGATCAGGCGCGCGATCATCGCTGCACCCCTGAAGCGGCCGGCGGGGCAGCGCTGCCCGTGTGCGCGCTATGGTCGACGGCGCTGGCAGTCGCTGCAGTTGCGGCTGCGGCTGCCGGGCTTGCGGACACGGGCGCACGCGCCATCACGCCTTGCAGGCTGGCTTCCGAGTCGACCAGGAACTGGCCCGAGGCCACGACCTGCTGCCCGACGGCCAGGCCGCTGCGGATGACGATGCGGTCACCGGCCTGCTCGCCGATCTCGACTTCGACCGGCCGGTAGCGCCCCGGCTGCTCCGACAGGTACACCAGCGCGCGCTTGCCGGTACGGATCACGGCCTCGGCCGGCACCACCAGCTCCTGCCGCTGCGGCCCGCGCAGGCTGACCTGCGCGAACAGGCCGGCCTTCAGGCGCTGCCCCGGGTTCGGCAACTCGATGCGCACGCGCAGCGTGCGGGTCTCGCGGTTGCCCTCGGGCAGGATCGCGGCGACCCGCCCCTTGACCACCTCGCCCGGCAGCGCCGCAAAGCGCGCCTCGACCGCCTGCCCGGGCTGGATCGCTGCGGCCTGCGCTTCGGGCAGAGCCGCTTCGAGCCAGACCGTGCCCAGGCCGTTGATGCGGGCCAGCGTCATGCCCGGCGCCACCGTCATGCCGGCACGCACCATCAGCTCGCTGATGACGCCGCCGGCCGGCGCGGTGATGGTCTGCACGTTCACCGGTTGGCCAGAGCGTTCGATCCGATCGACCATTTCGACCGGCATGCCCAGCAGCAGCAGGCGTTGGCGCGAGGCCTGCGCCAGCGCGGCATCGCCGGTGGCCTTGACCGCCAGGTATTCCTGCTGCGCGCCGAGCCACTCCGGGTTCAGCACATCGACCAGCGGCGTGCCGGCGGCCACCACGTCGCCCGGCGCGCGGGCATAGACGCGCTCGACGAAGCCGGCAGTGCGTGCCTGCACGATGCTGATGTCGCGCTCGTTGAGCTGCACCGTGCCGACGGCTTCGACCGAAGCGCCGATCGGGCGCGTCTCGACGCTCGCCAGGCGCAACCCGAGCGCCTGCTGGGCCTGCGTCGACACCGCTAGCCCCGGTTCGCTGCCCGCCGCGGCCGCGCCCTCGTCGGCATAGCGCGGCACCAACTGCATGTCCATGAACGGCGACTTGCCGGGCTTGTCGAACTTCTGCGTCGGCACCATCGGGTCGTACCAATACAGCACCTTGCGCTCGACGGGCGCCGATGTGCCAGCCGTCGACGGCGGCGAGGCCGCTTCCGTGGCAGGGTGCTGCGCGGTGCCGCGCCATGACGCTGCGCCCCAGCCGAGGGCGATGCCGATGGCCAACCCGGTGAACGTGAAAGTCAGTTGCTTGGCATTCATG
>Ga0315287_10004070_pt1 | contig 14213 bp, 6 predicted proteins | sample YL17G11_0_MG_FD_205037 | JGI IMG/M metagenome (GOLD analysis project Ga0315287, IMG submission 205037) | Sediment microbial communities from Yellowstone Lake, YNP, Wyoming, USA - YL17G11_0 | ecosystem: Environmental > Aquatic > Freshwater > Lake > Sediment | place: USA: Wyoming | collected... | reverse complement strand
CTCCGTTTTCTCTGGGACAATGTATTCAGATCGCTTTGGCCAATAATCCTGACATCGCCGCGCGAAGGTGGGAGGTGACCCAGGCCGAGGCCCAGAAGGATGGCTCTCTAGGAGCCCGCTGGCCCAGCCTCCGCGCCACAGGAGGCTACAATTATAATTATTTCGACGCCCAGCGTCTCATCCCTGCCAGGGAAAACGGAGAACCAGGGGTCTTCAGCCATACCCTTACAGGGGCTACCCTTATATTGTCCATGCCCTTGTTTACCGGAGGACAGATTACCAACCGGATCAAAGCCTCCGAGCTTCTTCAGGCCGCTTCCGAAAACCGTTTGGCGCGGACAAGGGAGGAATTGGTTTTTAACGTCACCAGTGTCTTCAATGCCATCCTCGGTCAGCAGCAAGTGATCGGATCCCTCCTATTCTCGATCGAGGTTCTCCAGCAACAAATCGGGCGGATCAAGGATCTCATCAGCGTCCAGAAAGGGACCAAAGTGGATTTACTCCGGACGGAGGTTCGCCTGGCCAACCTGGAACAGCGTCTCCTGCAGGAGCAAAATACCCTGCTGATCCAGCAGAGGGTTTTGGCCAACTTCATGGGATTGAAGGACAGCGAAGGCCCGATGGCCATCGAGGGTCAACTGAATTTTCTCCCTTTGAAAGTAGATCCGGAAGGACTTTTCTCCGGGGTTTATAAAACCCGGGAAGATTATCTGGCCGCAAAATCGGAACTGGAGGCCCAGGGACGAAGAGTGGAGGTCGCTCGGGGAGTTCACTGGCCGACCGTTTCCTTAAGGGGATCTTATGGGGTACAGTACGCCCCCGCGGCGATTCCGACTCGTATCCGCAGTGATGCGAGCGGAATGGAGAATCCTCATGAGGTTGGTGCGGTTGGGTTGTTCGTTGATATTCCCCTCTTTGAGGGAGGCCAGATCAATGCCCGGATCCGGGATGAAATCGCAAGACTGGAAGCTCAGCGGGAGCGCCTAAGGAAACTTGAACTGCAGATTCGCCTGGAGGTGGAGATTGCCGCCGCCAACGTGAATTCCCTTCGGCAGAGAATCATCACCACCGAAAAATCGATTGAACAGGCCAAGGAGAGCCTCGATATCGAAAGGGAAAAGTACGGACTCGGCAAGAGTACGATCACCGACGTCCTGGACGTGCAAGGCGCCTTGCTCGAAGCCCAGAGCACCTATTACCGGGCCCTGGCCGATTATGAAGCGGCCAAAGCTCAATTACGATTGGCGACAGGAGAAAAACCATGAATCGGAATTTCACGCTTTTTGCCCTTATGTTCCTTTGGGGATTGGCCTCGTCGGTTGGCTGCGGCCTGGATCAAACTGCCGCTAACCCAAAAAAAGAAGAAGCCAAGGCCAGAACGGTAAAGGTGGAGGTTTTGAAACCGCAAAACATCTCCCGAATCCTGGAAACCACCGGAGAGGTGGTCGCGACCAATACTGTAAGCCTTTCTGCTACGGTGGAAGGCCCCATTGTTTTCTGCCCTTGGCGCGAGGGGGATCGAGTGAATGCTGCGGGGCAGAAACTCATTGAAATCGATCGGGCCCTGTTCCGGGAAGAAGTGAACGCTGCGGCCGCTTCATTGGCAGTGGCCCAGGCCAGACTCGAGGACCTCAAGGCCGGGACGCGTCCGGAAGAGATCGCCCAGGCCGGAGAAAACACGAAAAAACTTCAGGAAGCCCTCGCTTTCTCCAAAACGGACTTAGAACGGATCGCCCGCTTAGTGGAGCGAGGGGGGCTTCCCGGCGAGGCCGTTGAAAAAGCCCGGGTCACCTTTGTAGACTTGCAGAGCCAACTCGCTTCCGCCCAACAACGTCTGGATATGCTCAAGACGGGGCCGACGAAGACGGCGATCGCCGTCCAGGAAGCCCTTGTCAAAGAGGCGGAGACAAAATTGGAGCTGGCCAAAAAAAAGGTGGCCGAAGGAATGATCGCCGCACCCTTTGCAGGGGTGGTGACGAAGGTGTATGTCCGGCCGGGTGATCTGGCCACTCTCAAAACCCCGCTGCTGGAAATATCGGACCCTTCTTCCCTGGTAATTCGTTTCGCCGTCCCGGAAGCCGAAAGCGGAATGCGCTTGGCCTCCCTGCCTGTTCAGGTCTCCCTGGACGCGTATCCGGATCAACGCTTCCAGGGAAAGATCATTCGGGTATATCCGGAGATCGATCGTAAAATCCGCACCCAGATTCTGGAGGCCAAGCTGACCCAGCCGGCGAATCTGCTTGCGGGAATGTTCGCCCGGGTCCGGGTGATATTGGAAAGCGCGCCCGACGCCCTGGTCGTTCCAACCGATTCCGTTCTTACAGCCCCCAAGGGCGACTCCGTGGTCATGGTTGCCCAAGAGGGAAAAGCTGTAAGGACCAAAGTCAAATTGGGCATTGTCCAGGGGGATCGGGCGCAAATCGTTGAAGGTCTTCAGGCGGGTCAACAGGTGATTTGGGCGGGGCAGGAGGGGCTGAAAGATGGGGCCCCCATTCAAATCGCGGGAGAAGAAAAGCGGGGGCCCGGCGGTAAGAAAAAAGGGGAGGGCAAATCATGAAGATCACGGCCATTGCCAACCGCCGCCGCGTGGCCACGAACGTCATCGCCGTGGCTCTGATGGTCCTTGGTTTCTACAGTCTCTGGCGCCTGCCGGTGAATTTCCTCCCCGACATTACCCACCCTCTAACCCGGCTCCTCATCTATTGGCGCGGGGCCACGCCCGAAGAGATCGTCACCAACGTAGCCGACCCGATCGAGCGCCGAATGGCTTCGGTTGACGGGCTGGATTATTTAGAGTCCACCTCCTTTGAAGGGATGTACGTCCTGGAGGTCAACTTCCAATATGGAACGGATATCAATGTGGCCTATCAAGATGCCCTGGCGGCCCTCAGTCGCGCGGCCCGGCAGCTTCCTAAAGACATCGACCCGCCCATTCTCCTTAAGGTGGACCCATCCCAATTGCCCGTGATGCAACTCGTCATAAGATCGGACCAATGGGACCTCGTGAAGTTGCGCACCTGGACGGATAACTGGCTTAAGGATCGAATGCTGGCGATTCCCGGCGTGGCTGGCGCAGAGGTCGTAGGAGGGCTCCAGCGGGAAATCCGCATCCATCTGGACCCGGGCTCTCTGGAAAAGTATGGCCTTTCCTTGACGGGGATCATCAGAAAGCTGAACCAGGAAAACCTTCAACAGGTCGCCGGGCGGGTGACCGCCGGTCCCAAGGAGTTCATTGCCCGGACGATGGGCGAGTATCGCAATCTGGAGGAGATCAAATCCGTTGTGCTGGCGCAGCAGGGGCAGGGAAAAGTTTCCGTGCGGGATGTGGCCCAGGTGGAAGATTTGCACGAAGAAGTTCGGGTGATGACCCGGCTGGGCGGCAAACCGGGGATCAAGCTGAGCATCGTCAAGCAGGCCGACGCCAACACCGTAGAAGTCGCCAAGGCCGTCCAAAAAAAGATTCAAGAGCTTCAAACCGCTCTCCCCAGTGGCGTCCAATTAATCGTGTTGGAGAATCAGGCTACTTATGTTGAAACAGCCTTAGCCGGCGTGCGGAATGCAGCCCTGGAGGCCGCCGGTTTGGTCCTCCTCGTCGTTTATCTGTTCCTGGGGAGCTGGCGGCAGGTTTTGCCCATGATTTTGGTCCTTCCGATCACCCTCCTTCTCAATTTTATCCTGATGAAGCTGGCCGGTTTTTCCATTAACATCTTCTCCCTGGGCGGCCTTGTGGTAGCCATCGGCGTCATTCTGGATAATTCCATCGTCGTCTTGGAAAATATCAGCCGCCTGTGGCGAAAGATCGGGCCGGCGCAGGTAAACGACCTGGCGGTGGAGGGAACGAGGCAGGTGGGGCCGGCCATTCTTGCTTCAACCCTTTCGTTTTTGGCCATCTTTTTACCCTTCCTCCTGGTCCCCGGCCTGAGCAGTCTGCTCTTCAAAGAGCTGATCCTGGTCGTCTCCGGCATTGTTGTGATCAGCCTCTTCGTAGCGGTCACCATGACTCCCATGCTCACCGCATGGCTGATGGGGGCCGCCTCCGGGGACCAATCCCAGACGTGGTTCGAAAAATTCTTCGACGGGGTTACCCAACTCTACGGCCGATCGGTGGCCTGGACAATCCGGTCCCGCTGGATGGTCATTGGAGCCTTCGGGCTTATCGTGATCGCGGCGGGATTCTTCATCGCTCGGGTCGGCAGCGAATTCCTGCCCCGCATGGACGACGGCCGCGTCATGGTGAAAGTCAGGCTCCCCACTGGATCCTCCGTGGACCAAACCAACCGGGTTTTGAGCCAGATCGAAGCCGGACTTTCCGGCGATCCGCTGATCGAAAGCATGTTTACTCTCGTGGGAGGAAGGGTCCAGGGCCAGTATTCCTATGAGGTTGCCAATGAAGGGGAACTCAACATTCAGCTTGTTCCGCGGCATGCTCGAAAGCTTAGCACGGATGAATACATCAAGGGGATTCGTCCGCTCGTTTCCCAAGTCCAGGTTCCAGGCGGGAAGGCCATGGTCATGCCCATGAAACTCAAGGGCTTGCGCCAAGTCGGCAGGGGCGATATTGAGGTGGAGATCAAAGGGGAAGATATGAATCGGCTCTTCGCCCTGGCTCAGCAGGTCTCCGGCATTATTAGCCAATCTCCCCATGTTGCGAATGTATACATTGCTACGGATTTGAGCAAGCCCGAATATAAAATCCAGGTAGACCGGACGCGGGCCGCGGAATTGGGGGTGTCCGTAGCCGACGTAGCCGGCATGTTGCGCACCCTCGTCGGGGGAACCGTGGCCACGCGACTGCGCGACGGAGAATATTATTACGACATTCGGGTTATGGTCGCAGAGAATAGGCTCAAATCGAACCAAGATCTTGATAAGCTTCCCATTGAATCCGGCCGGGGAGGGTATTTGAGGCTTCGGGATCTCGCCCAGACGGTCCCAGCCACCGGGCCGGTCGAGATTGTGCGCAAGGATCAAGTTAAGCAGGTCGTCGTCAGCGTGGACGCGGCAGGAGGAAGCGTGGGGGAAGCCTTAGGGGAGCTGAAAAAGGCGCTGGCCAAGCTCGAACTGCCGACGGGCTATGAAATTACTTTTGGGGGCCAGGCTCAGACCATGGCCCAGATGCAAAGAGACCTTCTGTTGGTTTTGGCCTTTGCCCTCTTTTTCGCTTTCGTGGTCCACGCCGTGCAGTGGAACAGCCTGAGATTGCCCTGGATTATTCTCGTATCTCTTCCCGGCTCCCTGGCTGGTTTGGTCTTGGCCCTTTGGGTCACGGGTATCCCCCTGGGGGCAACGGTAGTGATTGGCATTCTGGTAGTGGCGGCGGCGACCATAAACGAAGGGGTCCTGCTCTTGACGTTCGCGGAAGATCTCCGGGCTTCTCAAAACAGCTCACCGCTGGTTGCAGTAGTCGAGGCGGCCAAGATCCGCCTCCGCCCCCGGCTCATGATCACCCTCATGGTGATCACCGGGTTTATTCCCCTTGCTTTGAATCTGGAGGAAGGCGGCGATATGCTGCAGCCCATGGCCGTGGGAGCTATCGGCGGCCTCGCTCTGGGGATTTTTGTCGCCCTTTTTTTGATGCCCTGCTTGTACGTGGTCTTTACCCGCGAAAGGAGGATGCCTTCCGAATCGAGCGGCGAATGCCTAAGCCCGATTGTCGATGGCCCAAGGAGTGGCAATGGATACCCTGACAAAGGGTTGTGAAAATTTACTGTCACTATCGGGGAGAAAATCCCTCGCCTTCAGGCGAAGACTTTAGTATGCATATTCACAACTCATTTTCCGAAATACCACTGTCTTAAGTCAGGGATTAAAATGGGCTGCCTCTCTGAATTCATTCGGCGAGGCAATCTTAGCCTATAATCCTACCGTCTTTAGGCGGTAGTAGTTTAGTGATTCCATTTTTTTTGCCAAGAGGGTTTTTCAAAAATATCTTCCCCTTCCAATTTCGACATAGTTGTCGTTTCAAACCGATACTGCCGAGAAGGGTTTTTTCTTAACTGAATGAAATTATTTAGATATGATTCGATTCCCTCGACAATATTGTCGAGGGAATTTTTTAAATCTTCATCCGTTCTCAGCCCGAAGTGAATTGAAACCTTTTGAAATCTTGAAGCAATTTTATTCTGAGGACTGGTTGGAACAGGATTTGCATTATTAAAAGACAAAATTCATAAAGGCCCAAAGATGTCAGCTCATTTCAAACCATATTTAATAATCATAACAGCCATTCTTTTAGCTACATTTCTTTTGAATGCTCCCGTGGCCTGTGCCACCAAACTGGCCAAAGCGTGCAATGTCTTTGACCAACATCAAGTGAAAAAAAATGGGTCATGTCAGGCGTTACTTCCCGATCAAAACTCTTTTGATGATGGAATTTGGTCCCCTTGCATCCTTGGTTTGGAGGTTTCCGCCTCCGTAGGAACCCTGGAAATTCTTCCTATCTTGGCAGGTAAATCATCCGCGGCCCCTTATTCCCCTCCCATTCGCTGCTAACCCAAATCCCTCGCCTCCGGGCTTCCCCTTAATTTCTTAAGATTTCCAATCTGCGGTAGAGACTTTCGACCGCCGAAAGAAAATCCCAGGCCTTTATCTATTTACGACGACTAAAGGAGGAAATGGAAATGTTTGTCTTGAAGAATCTTTCCCCAATCAAAAATGGGAAGCTAAAAAGAAGAATTTTAATCATCTTATTTGTTATGGCCCTTTTCTCAGACTCCGCCTCCCTATTATTTGCTTCCCAGGCTATTCAACCGGCGGACGTGAAAACCATTGCCGGATCGCTTACGTTGGAAAAGTGCATCGAGCTTACTCTGGCCAATAATCCCGACATTGCCGCCCGGAAGTGGGAGGTGAGCCAGGCGGAGGCCCAGAAGGACGGCTCTTTGGGAGCCCGCTGGCCCAGTCTGCGGGCCATAGGAAGCTACAATTACTTTTTGAACGCCCAGCGGCTCATCCCGGCCCGGGAAAACGGCGAGCCCGGGGTTTTCAGCCAAACCAGTACGGGGGCGGCCCTTGTATTGTCCATGCCCCTTTTTACCGGCGGACAGATTACCAATCGGATCAAAGCCTCCGAGCTTCTGCAGGCCGCTTCTGAAAACCGTTTGGCGCGGACAAGGGAGGAGTTGATTTTTAACGTCACCAGCGTCTTCAATGCTGTCCTTGGCCAGCAGCAAGTGATCGGCTCCCTCCTGTTTTCGATCGAGGCTCTCCATCAACAAGTCGGCCGGATCCAGGATCTAATCAGCGTCCAGAAAGGAACGAGGGTGGACTTACTCCGGACCGAAGTTCGCCTGGCCAACCTGGAACAGCGCCTCCTGCAGGAGAAAAACACCTTGCTGATTCAGCAACGGGTATTGGCGAACCTGATGGGATTAAAGGAGAGCGAAGGCCCCATGACCATAGAGGGCCAGTTGAATTTTATACCTATGAAAGTGGATCCCGAAGGACTTTTCTCCGGGGTTTATAAAACCCGGGAAGATTATCTGGCGGCGAAAGCGGAGCTGGATGCCCAGGGGCGAAGAGTGGAAGTGGCTCGGGGAGTTCACTGGCCGAGTGTTTCGTTAAGGGGATCTTATGGGATACAGTATGCCCCCGCCGCGATTCCGACTCGTATCCGCAGTGATGCGAGCGGCATGGAGAATCCTCAGGATGTCGGTGCGGTTGGGTTGTTCGTGGATATTCCCGTCTTTGAGGGAGGCCAGATCAATGCCCGGATCCGGGATGAACTTGCCAGGCTGGAGGCTCAGCGGGCGCGGTTGAGGAAACTGGAGCTGCAGATTCGCTTGGAAGTGGAGATCGCCGCCGCCAACGTGAATTCCCTCCGGCAGAGAATCACCACCACCGAAAAATCGATTGAGCAGGCTAAAGAAAGCCTCGAGATCGAAAGAGAAAAGTACGGGGTCGGCAAGAGCACAATCACGGACGTCCTGGACGTCCAAGGCGCCCTGCTCGAAGCCCAGAGCACCTATTACCGGGCCTTGGCCGATTATGAAGCGGCCAAAGCCCAACTACGATTGGCGACAGGAGAAAAACTATGAAACGATTCATACCCATTTCTACCCTCACGATTGTTCTGTTTGTATCCGGAATAATCGGATGCAGTGAAGACCAGGCCCCGAAAACTCCATCCCCTGCAGACAAGGTCCAGCCGGTAACGGTGAAGGTGGAGCAGGTGAGGCCCCAACCCATTGCAAAAGTCTATGAGACAACCGGCGACGTGGTCGCTACGAAAAAGGTCACCATTGGAGCGACCATCGATGGGCCGATTGTGTTCTGTCCCTGGCGCGAAGGGGATTGGGTTCAAGCGGGCCAGAAGGTGGTTGAAATCGATCGCCTCCTGTACCGCGAGGACGTAGCCGCCGCGGGGGCCGCCCTGGGGGTGGCCCGGGCGAAACTCGCTGACCTCAAGGCCGGGGCTCGGCCGGAAGAGATTGCCCAGGCCAAAGAGACCGTCAAGAAGCTTCAGGAAGCTGTGGCCTTTTCAGAAAGAGACCAGGAGAGAATTAAGCAATTGGTGGACCGGGGAGGTCTTCCCGGCGAAGCCCTGGAGAAAGGCAGGGTCAGTTTTGTGGATTTGCAGAGCCAGCTCGCCTCCGCCCAACAGCGGCTGGACATGCTCGAATCCGGGCCGACGAAGACGGTCATCGCCGTCCAGGAGGCCCTGGTCAAGGAGGCCGAGGGAAAACTAAAATGGTCCCAGGTGAAGCTTGCCGAAGGGACCATCGTCGCTCCTTTCAAGGGTATCGTTTCGAAGGTATACGTGGCGCCCGGAGACCTGGCCGGCTCCAAATCTCCTCTCCTGGAGCTTCTGGATCCCTCTTCCTTATTGGTGCGGTTCACCATGCCCGAGGCCATCGCCGGAGCCCATTCCCTCGATCCTAATAGATCGTGCGATTCCTGCCCGATCCTTGTAACCCTCGATGCCTACCCCGGGAAGACTTATCGGGCCAAGGTGGCAAGAGTTTATCCTGAGATTGACCGCCAGACCCGGCATCGGGTGGTAGAAGCGAAAATTCTTGAAAAGGTCGATCTTGCCTCGGGAATGTTCGCCCGGATCAAGGTCTCGGTGCAAAATGTTCCGGATGCCCTCAGCGTTCCTTCGGAAGCGGTCATTACCACTTTAAGCGGCGATAAAGCGGTTGTGATCGTCAAGCAGGACAAGGCCGTGCGCGTGAAGGTATCGACCGGAATCGTCCAGGGGGACCGGACGCAAATCGTGAGCGGCATCCAATCCGGCGACCAGGTGGTCATCCTTGGGCAGAAATCGGTGAAAGATGGGGCGCCGGTGAAGATTGTAGATGGAGGAAAAGCCGCCTCCGGGGAGGGGAAACAGGAAGGCGGGACGAAATCTGAGGAAAAGGCGCCGGCCCAGAGGGGAGGGGGCCAGTCATGAAGATTACCGCTGTCTCCGTCAGAAAAAAATTGGCCCTGAGCCTGATCATCATACCGCTCGTGGTCATGGGCCTCTACGGAATTTACCGGCTTCCTGTCGATTTCCTGCCGGATATCACCTATCCCTTGGTCAAAGTGATCATCTACTGGCGGGGGGCGACGCCTGAGGAGATCAACACGGGCATCGCCGACCCGATTGAGCGCCAGATCGCCACGGTGGATGGTTTGGATTACATGGAATCTTCCTCCATCGAAGGCATGTATTACCTCCAGGCGAATTTCCAATATGGGATGGACATCAATGTGGCCTACCAGGATGTTCTGGCGGCCATGGCCCGGGCTGTTCGGAAATTGCCCAAGGATATTGATCCTCCGATTGTTTTTAAGGCGGATCCAACCCAGATTTCGATGGTGGATCTGGTGATCAGGTCCGATTCCTGGAACCTGGTGGCGCTCCGCACCTGGGCGGATACCTGGTTAAACGACGAGCTCAAGGCAGTTCCCGGCGTAGCCGGGACCGAAGTGATGGGGGGCCTGAAGCGGGAAATTCGCATTCACATGGACCCCGAATCCCTTGAGAAATACGGGCTTTCCCTGTCGAAGGTGGTAAATCGTCTGAATCAGGAAAATATCGAGCAATTCGCCGGGCGGATCACCGCGGGTCCCGAGGAGATTATCGCCCGGACCATGGGCGAATACAAGGACCTCGATGAGATTAAAGAGGTTATATTGACCAAAAGCGGGAAGGGAAACGTATTGGTCCGGGATATCGGCGAGGTGGTGGACCATTTCGAAGAGGTCCGGATCATCACCCGTTTCGACGCAAAACCCAGCGTGAAGGTCAGCGTTTTTAAGCAGGCTGGTGCAAATACGATGCAAGTGGCCAAAGCCATCGCGAACAAAATTCAAACCCTTCGCCCCTCCCTCCCGGGGGGGATTCAGGTGGGTATGGTCGAGAATCAGGCCGATTATATCCAGGCTGCAGTGGACGGGGTGAGAAATACGGTCTTGGAAGCAATCGCGCTGGTCATGCTGGTCATTTACCTCTTCCTGGGGAGTTGGAGACAGGTCCTGGTGATGTTATTGGCCCTCCCGGTGACCCTGATCATCAATTTCGGAATTATGAAATTCCTGGGCTTCTCGATTAACATTTTCTCCCTGAGCGGCCTGGTGGTGGCCATCGGCGTCATCCTGGACAATTCGATCGTGGTCCTGGAAAATATCACCCGATTACGGCATGAAAACCGGGAAGAGCCGATGGAGACCCTGGTTGTCTCGGGAAGCCAGCAGGTGGGCCCGGCAATCGCTGCGGCCACCCTCTCATTCTTTACTCTCTTTCTCCCGTTTCTTCTCGTTCCCGGATTGACAAGCTTGCTCTTCAAAGAACTGATTCTTATCGTAGCCAGCATCGTCCTCATCAGCCTATTGGTGGCGATTACTTTGACGCCGATGCTGACGAGCCTTTTGCTGGGGAAAATCCCTCCGAACAAACAAAAGACCCGTTTTGAGTCGTTCTTTGATCGGCTCTCAGATGTCTATGGAAGATCCTTGGGTTACGCCCTCAGGCACAAATGGGTGGTGACGGGAATCTTTATCGCGATCTTGGTTGGTGCGGGTCTGCTTTCCACTCGCCTCGGCAGCGAATTTCTCCCCCGTATGGACGATGGGAGGATCATGGTGAAGGTGAAGCTGCCCACCGGCACATCCGTCGAACAGACCGATCAGGCCCTGCGTCAGCTCGAGGCGAAGCTTTCCGGCGCCCCCCTCATCCAGAGTATGTTTACCCTGGTGGGGGGAAAGGTTCAGGGAACCAATGTATATGAAATCGCCAATGAGGGGGAGATCGACCTTCAGCTTCTTCCCCGTCACGAAAGAAAGGTGACCACCGATGAATTCATAAAAACGATTCGACCTCTCGTTTCGCAAGTCCAGGTTCCCGGTGGCAAGGTGATGGTTTTACAAATGAAAACGCGGGGGTTTCGTAAGCTTGGCACCGGCGATGTGGAAGTCGAGATCAAGGGGCCGGAAATCGATCAGCTTTTCAACTTGGCCCGGCGAGTTTCAACCGCGATGAATGAGATGAAACATTTCACGAATATTTATATGGGAATGGACCTGAGCAAGCCCGAGTATCAGGTAAAAATCGACCGGAGCAAAGCGGGGGAAATGGGGGTGTCGGTCTCCGATGTGGCGACCACCCTGCGTTCGCTCATCACGGGAGCCGTCGCAACCCGATTCAAGGAAGGAGATGAGTATTACAATATCCGGGTGGTGGTTCGGGAAAAAGAGCTGAAATCCTTGAGCAGCGTGAAGGATCTTCCGGTCATGTATACCCCCACGGGGTTTTTGAGGCTTCGGGATGTGGCGGAAGTCGTTCCTGCTGCGGGGCCGGTGGAAATTATCCGCAAGGACCAGGTCAAAACGGTCAGCGTTATCAGCGATGCCTCGGGAGTGAGCGTAGGGCGAGCTCTAGGGGAATTAAAAGAGGGCCTTAAGAAGGTGGATCTTCCCGCGGGATACGCGATCTCCTTTGGCGGACAGGCTCAAATGATGGCCGATATGCAGAAAGAACTTCTTACCGTTTTTGCCTTTTCCCTCTTTTTCACCTTCGCCCTGCTCGGGATTCAGTTCAATAGTCTGAAGCTTCCGGGCTTGATCATCGGCGTTCTGCCTGTTTGCCTGTCCGGAGCGATATTCCTTCTTTTCGCGACCGGCTTACCCTTGGGCGCTACGGTGATCATCGGCGTGATGCTGGTCGTGGCCGCCACTGTCAACGGCGGCGTCTTGCTCTTGACTTTTGCCGAAGAATTCCGAAAATCGGGCCGATGGTCGCCCGGGGAAGCGGTTCTCAACGCGGCCAAAGTCCGTCTTCGGCCCTGCCTGATGGTGTCCCTGCTGATTCTCATGAGCATGATTCCTTTGGCGCTGAAAATTGAAGAAGGGGGCGACATGCTGCAGCCCATGGCCGTGGCCGCCATCGGGGGCATCATGGTGGAGATCCTTGTCGTACTTTTCTTGGTGCCCTCTCTGTACGTGATCTTTACCCGCGAAAGAAGGCCGGCTCTCGATTCGAGCGGGGAGGGAGAGAGATCCTGACGAAACCTCTTCATAACCTTTTTTTGTTCCGGCGACTTATATGCCGATGCGTCGCAAGAGACAAGGCCGAGGCTTAGCCAAAGAGGCCCAAAATTTTAAAATGGAAGGCGAAAAAGACAAGAGCTTGGGGCTGTTTAGCCGTGGGACATTTTGAACTTTGCCTGCCCTCGTTATAACCCGGCTCATTTTCAGCAGGAGGTCATCCATGCGCTTTAAGAGATTTTCATCATCCATCGCCGTGTCTGCATTGTTAATTTTCGCGTTCGCCCTTTCGCCTCCGTGCCCGGGCATTGGGGCAGAAACACCGACATTCAACGCCGAGCGGGAAAAGTCTCTTACCGATAAATTCGAGAGAGAAACCGTTGCTAAAGACGGTGTCCTGACCCTGCAACAGGCGATCTCCCTGGCCCTGGCGCATAACCCGGAATTAAAGGCCTCTTCCTGGGAAGTGCGTGCCCTGGAAGGTCGCGTATTCCAGGCAGGGCTCTTTCCCAACCCTGAAATTACGGTGGAAACGGAGAACTTCGGCGGCTCCGGGGCATTTACCGGCTTTCATGCTGCGGAGACAACGATCCAGCTTAGCCAGTTGGTTGAACTGGGCGGGAAACGGCCCAAAAGACAGAATCTTTCCGCGCTCGAACGGGATGTGGCCGGCCGGGATCACACGGTCAAACGGGCGGACGTCCTGGCCAGGGTCACGCAGGCCTTCGTGGATGTCCTCTCCGCCCAGGAACGTCAAGCTTTGATGGAAGAATTGCTGCATCTCGCCGAAGAGGCCTTCAACTCCACCGCCGAGAGGGTCAAAGCGGGGAAGGTCTCCCCGGTGGAGGAGATCAAGGCGAAAATCGCCCTATCTTCAGCCCAAATTGACCTGAAACAGGCGGGTTACGAGCTCAAGGGCGCCTGGAGGAGGCTTTCGGAGACCTGGGGGGGAACGACTTCCACCTTTCAAAAAGCCCAAGGAGATATCGACTCCGTGCTCCCGGTTCCTCCCTTAGAGGAGTTGGAAGGGTTGGTCTCCCAAAACCCGGATATCGCCCGGTGGGCTACGGCGATTGATCAGCACCGCGCCGGCGTGGAGTTGGAGGAAGCCAAGGGCATTCCGGACTTGAGGGTCAGCCTGGGGACCAAATATTACCGTGAAAGCGACGACAGGGCTTTTATCGTGGGGGTTTCCATCCCCCTCCCTATCTTTGATCGCAACCGGGGAGGGGCTCTTGAAGCGCGCAACCGATTGTCGAAGACGAAGGAAGAATCCAGGGGCGCCCAATTAAGGGTCACCAATACTTTAGGGGAAAGGTATCAGGCCCTCTCCAGCGCCTTCGCCGAGATAACCGCCTTGCAAAGCGATGTTTTACCGGGCGCGCAGACCGCTTTTGAGGCTTCCAGGGAAGGCTATCGGTATGGGAAATTCACCTACCTGGATATGCTTGACGCGCAGCGGACCCTGATCGCGGTCAAGTTGCGTTACCTCAATGCCCTGACGACCTACCACAAGGCCGGCACGGAGGTGGAGAGATTGATCGGTAAGAAAATGCCGGAACTCAGCAATGCCCACGAGAAGGAGAAACGGCCATGAAGGGAAAACAGGCAATTGTGATCGGCGCGGTTTTTTTTATTGCCGGAGTCCTAACGGCCCTGTCTTACATTTGGGTCACGGGGCCGGGCATACCCGCCGGCCGGATTCTCGGGCAACCGGCGCATAAGGAGGGGGAAGTTCATGAGGA
>Ga0315287_10004069_pt1 | contig 14215 bp, 13 predicted proteins | sample YL17G11_0_MG_FD_205037 | JGI IMG/M metagenome (GOLD analysis project Ga0315287, IMG submission 205037) | Sediment microbial communities from Yellowstone Lake, YNP, Wyoming, USA - YL17G11_0 | ecosystem: Environmental > Aquatic > Freshwater > Lake > Sediment | place: USA: Wyoming | collected... | reverse complement strand
TAGACGTCGATGATGTCGGCGAGGGGCAGCTCGAGCCCACCGGCGCCTTCGGGGACCATCAAGCCGAGCAGCCCGGCGTCGGCGATGGTGGTCATGATCGATGCCGGCAACGACTCCCCGGCCGGCACCGCGCGCCCCGCGCCGTCGAGCTGGTCGTAGAGATCCCGGGCCGTGTCCAGCGCAGTCGAGGTCATCGGAGCTCCTCCCCGTGTTCGAGCCCGCTCGTGCGGATCGTCGGCCGAGGATAGACAGGATCGCGGCTCAGACGATCCCCGAGGAGCGGAGCGCGTCGATCTCGGCGCTCGACATGCCGAGCACCGTCCTCAGCACCTCGTCGGTGTGCTCGCCCAGCGATGGCCCGACCCAGCGCACCTCACCCGGGGTGTCCGACAGTTGTGGCGCCACGTTCTGCATCGGGAACTCTCCGAGCAGCGGATGCATCATCGTGACGATGGCGTGGCGGGCGGCGAAGTGCGGGTCGGCGAGCATGTCGGGCGCGGTGAAGATCCTGCCGTTGGGCACGGCGTGGCCGTCGAGGAGCTCCTCGAGCTCGGCGGCGTCGAGCGTGGCGGTCCAGCCGGCGATCAACGCGTCGAGCTCGGCCTGGTTGGCTCCCCGGGCGTTGTGGGTGGCGTAGCGGTCGTCGTCGCCCAGCTCGGGCCGTCCCATGGCCTCGGCCAGCCGCTTCCACACCGTGTCCTGGTTGCCCGAGATCAGGTGCTCCTTGCCGTCCCGGGTCGGGTACGCGTTGGCCGGAGCGACGTTGGGCAGGATCGAGCCCGTCCGCGGTCGCACGTACCCGGCGATGGCGAACTCCGGGATGAGCGACTCCATCACCGCCAGGGTCGCCTCGTAGAGCGCTGAGTCGACGACCTGGCCGCGGCCGGTCCGTTCCCGGGCGTGCAGCGCGACGAGGGCGCCGACGCACGCGAAGGTGGCCGCCAGGGTGTCACCGATCGAGATGCCCGCCCGCGCCGGCGGCCGGTCCGGCTCGCCGATGACGGCGCGCAACCCGCCCATCGCCTCGCCGATGGCGCCGTAGCCGGGCCGGGCCGCGTAGGGCCCGGTCTGGCCGTAGCCCGACACCCGGACCACGATCAACCGCGGGTTGATCTTCAGGAGCTCCTCGGGACCCAGTCCCCACCGCTCGATCGTGCCGGGCCGGAAGTTCTCGATGAGGACGTCGGCGTCGCCGAGCAGCCGCCGGGCGAGCTGCTGGCCCGCCGGCTCACGGAGGTTGACGGTGATCGACCGCTTGCCCCGGGCCACCACCGGCCACCACAGCGATTGCCCGTCGGTCTTCTCCCGGCCCCACTCCCGCATCGGATCGCCCTGCCCCGGTGGCTCGATCTTGATGACGTCGGCGCCGAAGTCCGCCAGCAGCTGCCCGCAGAACGGCCCGGCCAACAACTGACCCATCTCCACGACGCGGAGGTCGCCCAACGCAGGTGCCACGCTCGTCTCCTCCTGGTCGTCGTCGGGGTTGCTCCGCTGAGAGAAACGCCGACGCCGGTCGGCGAGGGCGCCCGTGAGAGCCTGCCAGACTGTCGACCATGAGCCGGACCCCGCAGGTGCCAGCATCATCCGGGGTCACCATCGTCGAGGTCTCGGCCCGTGACGGACTCCAGGCCGATCCCGGGGAGCTGAGCACCGATCAGAAGGTCGAGCTGATCCTCCGATCGGTCCGGACCGGGATCCGCCGGATCGAGACGGTCAGCTTCGTGAATCCGCAGCGGGTGCCGAAGATGGCCGACGCCGACGCCGTGATGGCGGCGCTGCGAGCCGATGGGACGATGGCCGCCCTCGGAGCGCGGGCGATCGGTCTCGTGCTCAACCGCCGTGGGTTCGACCGGGCCGTCGACGCCGGCGTCGACGAGGTCAACGCCGTCGTCGTGTGCAGCGACGAGTTCGCCCGCAGGAACCAGGGTCGGGACACCGCCGAGCTCATCGAGGTGGCCGCCGAGGTCTGCGGGGCGGCTCGCGATGCCGGCCTGCCGGTGTCGGTGACCCTGGCCGCGTCGTTCGGTTGCCCCTACGAGGGCGAGGTCGGGCCGGATCGACTCGCCTGGGTGCTCGGCGAGGTCGTGGGCGCCGGTCCGGACGAGATCGCGCTGGCCGACTCGATCGGTGCCGCCGTGCCCACCGACGTGCGGGAGCGGGTCGCGCTCGCCGCGGAGGTGATCGGTGCCGCGCCGATCGGCCTCCGGGCCCACTTCCACAACACCCGCAACACCGGCCTGGCCAACGCCACCGCGGCGGTCGAGTCCGGCGTGCGGGTCCTCGACTCGTCGCTCGGTGGAATCGGGGGGTGCCCGTTCGCACCCGGCGCCACCGGCAACATCGCCACCGAGGATCTCGTCCACCTCCTGCACCGAATGGGCTATGACACCGGTGTGGACCTCGAGGCGACCTGCGCGAACGTCGCCTGGGTGCAGGAGGCGCTCGGCCACCCGGTGCCCGGCGCGCTGGCCAGAGCCGGGATCTTTCCTCCCCGTTGACCTTCTGGAGAGCTTTCCAGGCGGATACGACCACCGGACCTCTCCGGAATCAGGGCGCGGGTCGGAGTCTCGGCGAGAGCTCCGCATGGATCAGCTCCAACCGTGCCCGGGCGCGGCTGCGCGCCGCGTCCGGCGGCTCGTCCGCCCGGACCGGCTCGACGGCCTCCGCGTAGACCTTCAGCTTCGGTTCGGTCCCCGACGGGCGGATGACGACCCGGTCGCCGTTGTCGAGGAACCACCGGAGGACGTCCGCCGCGGGGCGGTCGGTGCGTCCGACGTCGACGCCGCCCAGAGCGCTCGGCGGCGCCTCGGTGACCGACGCGGCGATGGCGGCGATCCGCTCGACCCACCCCGGCCCGCTCACCCGGGTCGATCGGTTGTCCTGCACGTGGGCGCCATGGCGGCGGGCGAGGTCGTCGAGCACGTCGCGTGGCGCCGTCCCCTCGGCCGACCACGTGGACAGCAGATCCGCCATCACCACGGCCGCGCTCAGGCCGTCCTTGTCGCGGAGCCCTCCGACCGCGTATCCGAGCGCCTCCTCATAGGCCAGGACCTGGTCGAGCGATGGGTCCTCCAGCGCCGGCCGGCACAGCCACTTGAACCCGGTGAGGGTTTCGCGGAACGTGGCGCCCACCGCGCCGGCGATCTCGGCGAGCAGCTGCGAGGAGACCACCGTCGTGACCAGCAGCGGCGCGCCGGCCGCGGGGGGATGCCGATCGAGCAGCCCGACCGCGAACAGGGCGCCGACGTCGTCGCCACTGAGCATCCGCCAACCATCGGGGCCCGCCACGCCGACGGCGAGGCGGTCGGCGTCGGGGTCGTTGGCGAAGGCCACGTCCGCGCCCACCGATTCGGCCAACGCCAGCAACGCATCGGTGGCGCCGGGCTCCTCCGGGTTCGGGAACGCGACGGTCGGGAAGTCCGGATCGGGCCGGGACTGGCCGGCGACGACGTGGAGGTCGCTGAAGCCGGCGGCGGCCAGGCACCGGCGCAGCAGCACGTCACCGACGCCGTGCATCGACGTGGCGGCGATGCGCAGGGTGCGTCCCCGGTTCCCGGTCCGGGCGGAGTCCGCGGGTGGACGCGGCGCGGGGCCGACCAGCGAGGCGACGAAGGCCACGTAGTCGTCGGTCAGCTCCGGTGACGCCAGCGTCGGCTGGACGGCCGGCGCGTCCGGGTCCCCGAGGGTGGCGGCGGCGTCGATGGCCTCGGCGATCCAGCGGTCCACGGGCGGGATGATCTGCGCGCCGTCGGACCAGTAGATCTTGATGCCGTTGTCCTGCGCGGGGTTGTGGCTGGCGGTCACGACGACCGCCGCGGTGGCGCCGAGCCGGCGCATGCCCCAGGCGATCAACGGCGTCGGGTTCGGGCCGTCGACCAGCGTGCACGCCACTCCCGCGCCCTCGAGCACCGACACGATGTCCCGGGCGAACTCGGCGGAGTGGTGACGTGCGTCGTGTCCGACCAGCACGCCCGCCACCGGATCCCCATGGGAGCGGATCGCATCAGCCAGACCGGCGGCCGTCTGGCGGACGACGAGGCGGTTGAGGCGGTTCGACCCGGGACCCATCGCACCGCGCAGGCCGGCGGTGCCGAACTCCAGCCGCCGACCCATGTGCTCCTCGAGCTCGGTGGTGTCGCCGCTGCGCTCGGCCCGTTCCACCATGGCGGCGAGCGCGTTGCGCGTCGCCGCCTCCGGATCAGCCGAGATCCAGGCTCGGGTCAGATCCAGGAGCTCGGCCAGCCGGGCCCCACCCACAGCGAGGTCGTCGTCGGGCTGCGTCCGGTCAGGGTGGGGCTGTTCGTTCTGCATCGATGCGGTCGTGGATCATTGTGCGGGGACGGGGTGGTTCGTCGCCGATCTCGATGGCGCCGTCGAGCGCGTCGAGGGCCCCAGCCAGCCGGGTCGGGTCGTCGAGGTGCAGGTCCAGCAGTGGGGTGCCGGCGGAGACCCGGTCGCCGGCGACGGCGCGCAGCACGATCCCGGCGATCGCGGAGACGTCGTCCTGCTTCCGGGCCCGGCCGGCGCCCAGCCGCCACGCCGCCTCACCCACCTTGCGGGCATCGATGCGGCGGACGTGGCCGCCGGTGGTGGCGGTCATCGTCTCGATCTCGGTCGCGCGCGGCAGCGCGGCGGCGGGATCGCCGCCCTGCGCGCTGATCATGTCGTTCCACCGGTCCATGGCGGCGCCGCTGGCGAGCGCCTCAGCCGGATCAGCGGTGCCGTTGGCGAGCTCGACCATGCGTCGGGCCAATGCCAGGGTCACCTCCACCACGTCGGCCGGGCCACCGCCCATGAGAACCTCGATCGACTCGGTGACCTCGACGGCGTTGCCGACGGCGAACCCCAGCGGTTGGTCCATGTCGGTGATCAGCGCGCTGCAACGCACGTCGTGCGCGGTGCCCAGACCGACCATCGTGCGCGCCAGCTCGCGGGCGGAGTCGATGCGGGGCAGGAACGCGCCGGAGCCCACCTTCACGTCCAGCACCAGCGCGTCGGTGCCCTCGGCGATCTTCTTGCTCATGATCGAGCTGGCGATCAGCGGGATCGACTCGACGGTGCCGGTGACGTCTCGCAGGGAGTACATGCGCCGGTCGGCCGGTACCAGGTCGTCACCGGCCGCCGCGATCACCGCGCCGACGCCGCGGAGCTGGGCGACGAAGCGGTCGTTGGAGAGCTGTGGTGACCATCCGGGGATCGATTCGAGCTTGTCCAGGGTCCCGCCGGTGTGGCCGAGGCCCCGCCCGGACAGCTGCGGGACGGCGACGCCGCACGCCGCCACGATCGGACACAGCGGCAACGAGACCTTGTCGCCGACGCCGCCCGTCGAGTGCTTGTCGCAGGTGGCTCGGCCGACCGACGAGAGGTCGAGCCGTTCGCCCGAGGCGATCATGGCCGCCGTCCACGACGCCAGCTCCCGGGGTGACATGCCCCGCCACACGATGGCCATCAACAGCGCCGCCGCCTGCTCGTCGGCGACGCGGCGGTCGGTGAACCCGGTGATGAACCAGTCGATCTGGGCGTCGGTCAGCTCGCCCCCGTCACGCTTGGTGCGGATCACGTCGAGGACGGTGATGGTCGCCATCAGCCCGGCAGGTCCTCGGGGCCGAACGCCCAGGGGAGCAGCTCGCCCAGTGGCACCGGCCCGTCGGGCCCGTCGACGAGCAGGGTCGGACCGCCGAACTCGTAGAGCACTTGACGGCACCGTCCGCACGGCGCGAGCACCTCGCCGTCGCCGGCCACGGTGGACACCGCGATCAGCCGGCCCCCGCCGCTGCCGGCGAGGGCGCTGACCAGCGAGCACTCGGCGCACAGGGTGAGCCCGTAGGACGCGTTCTCGACGTTGCAGCCGGTGAGGACCCGGCCGTCGTCGCAGCGCGCCGCGGAGCCGACGTGGACCCCCGAATAGGGGGCGTAGGAGCGGCGGGTCATCTCGTGCGCCGCGGCCCGGAGCTCCGGCCAGTCGATCATCGGTCCCCACCGCGTCGCTTCGGGGAACCGCCCAGCAGCTCCTCGGCGACGATCGGCACGTCGACCATGTCGGGGCAGAGCCGGAAGCGCGGGTGAGCGGTGGGCTCCTCGGCCAGCTCGATCGCCCAGGTCGCGCCGTGGGGGACGTGGATGGCGGCGGCGCCGAGCTCGAGCACCGGGAGGACGTCGGAGCGGATCGAGTTGCCGACCATGACGAACCGGTCCACGGTCACGGCGTGGCGGCGCATGGCGGCGTCGTAGGTCGACGGGTCCTTCTCGTGGAGGATCTCCACGGCGTCGAAGCGTTCGGCCAGTCCCGACTCGTCGATCTTGCGGTGCTGGTCCTTCAGGTCGCCCTTGGTCAGCAGGATCAGCCGGTGGTGCGCCAGCGCGTCGAGCGTCTCGATCGCTCCGGGGAGCAGCTCGACGGGGTGCGCCATCATCTCCTTGGCACGGTCGACGAGTCGCAGCAGCTCGGCGGCGGGCACCGACCCCCCGGACACCGTGATGGCGGTCTCGATCATGGAGATGGCGGCGCCCTTGATGCCGTAGCCGAACGACGGCAGGTTCACCCGCTCGGTGGCGATCAGCAGATCATGCGCGACCGACGCCGGGTCCTCGTGGTCGGTCAGGTAGGGCGCGACGATCTCGGCGAAGAGATCAGAGCTCCGCACGAAGTACGCCTCGTTGTGCCAGAGCGTGTCATCGGCATCGAATCCGATCCAGGTGTCAGCCACACCCATGATCATGACCCGCGGATCATCACGAGCGGACGATCACGAGCTGTGCCGGCGGACACGCAAGACTCCGACCATGACGAACCCCTACCGCCGAGCCGCCGAGGCGGCGGCGGCCATCAGTGACCGCCTCGGCGCCGGCCCGGGGGTCGCGGTCATCCTCGGATCGGGCTGGGCCGGTGTCGCCGAGGGCCTGGGCGACACCCTGGCCGAGGTCGCCCTCCACGACCTGCCCGGTGTGCCGACCCCGACGGTCGCCGGTCACGGCGGGGTGGCGAGGGCCGTCGATGTCGGCGGCGTCCGGGCCCTGGTGCTGGGCGGTCGGTCACACCTCTACGAGGGGCACACGGTCGACACGGTGGTCCACACGGTCCGGGCCGCCGTCCTCGCCGGTTGCTCGACGATCATCCTCACCAACGCCTGCGGCTCGCTCGACCCGTCCCTGGGCGTCGGCCAGCCGGTGCTGATCAGCGATCAGCTCAACCTCACCGGAGCCAACCCGATGTGCGGCGGCGAGCCTCCCGCCGGCTACCCCGATCGGTTCTGCGACCTGACCGAGATCTACTCGCATCGGTTGCGCGACGCCGCGAGGTCCATCGACGGCTCGCTCCCCGAGGGCGTGTACGCCGGGGTGCTCGGCGGCAGCTACGAGACCCCGGCGGAGATCCGGATGCTGCGGACGCTCGGCGCCGACCTCGTCGGCATGTCGACGGTGCTGGAATCGATCGCCGCCCGGCACCTCGGTGCGGAGGTCGTCGGCATCTCGCTGGTCACCAACCTGGCTGCCGGGATGGGCGCCGAACTCGATCACGCGGGGGTGCTCGACGCCGGGCGTGCCTCGGCGGGTCGGCTGATGGCGCTGGTCCGGGCACTGGTCGGCGCGACCTCGACATACTGAAGCTCCGATGATCCCTGCCATCGCCGGCACCTCCGCCGTTCCCCTCGACTCGATCCGCACGCGGCCCGTCGACGGCCATGCGCTCGAGGCGCGGGCTGTCGAGCTCGGTACCCGCTCGATCAAGGGTCCGGCGCAGGCCGCGGCGCGCGACCTCATCATCGGGTGCATGGACCTCACGACCCTCGAGGGCGCCGACACCCCGGGCCGCGTGCGGGGTCTGTGCGGCCGGGCCCGCCACCCCGACCCGCAGGACCCGACGTGCCCGCCGGTGGCTGCGGTGTGCGTGTACCCGTCGCTGGTCGGGGTGGCAGCCGACGCCACCAGCGGATCGACGGTGCGGGTCGCCTCGGTGGCCGGGGCGTTCCCATCGGGCCAGAGCGACCTGGCCACCCGGCTCCACGACATCCGCGGCGCGGTGGCCGACGGCGCCGATGAGATCGACATCGTGATCGACCGGGGCGCCTTCCTGTCGGGTCGCTACGGCGAGTGCTACGACGGAATCGTCGCCGCCAAGGAGGCGTGCGGGCCGGCGCACCTCAAGACCATCCTGGAAGTCGGCGAGCTGGGTGGCTACGACGCCGTGCGGCGTGCCTCGATGCTGGCGATGGCCGCCGGCTCCGACGTGATCAAGACCTCGACCGGCAAGATCGGCGTGTCGGCCACGCCCGGCAACGCCCTGTGCATGGCCGAGGCGATCCGGGACTTCGGCGATCAGACCGGCCGCGCCGTCGGGTTGAAGCTCGCCGGTGGCATCCGCACCGCGAAGCAGGCCACCCACCACCTCGTGATCGTCAACGAGGTCCTCGGCCCTCGCTGGTTGCATCCGGACCGGTTCCGCTTCGGCGCGTCCGGGTTGCTCAACGACGTCATCATCCAGCGTCGGTTCCACGCCACCGGCCGCTACGCCCGCCCCTCCGACCTGCCGGTGGACTGAGATGTCCGACCTCGAACCGTCCGAGATCGAACCGTCCGAGCTCGAACCGAGCGCGGGGCTGTCGGCGGCGGCGGCGACGTTCTCGGCCTACGCGCCGGCGCCCGAGTCACGCTCGATCGTGTCGATCCGCGACCGCTACGGCCTGTGGATCGACGGCGAGAGCACCGACGCCGAGGGCGGAGCCACCTTCGCCTCGATCGAACCGGCGACCGGCGACGTCATCGCCCGGATCGCCGATGCCTCGGCCGCCGACGTCGACCGCGCCGTGCTCGCCGCCCGCACCGCCTACGAGACGACATGGCGGGACCTCTCGCCCTCGGCGCGGGGGCGCCACCTGTTCCGGATCGCCCGGCTCATCCAGGAACGGGCGCGCGAGTTCGCGGTGCTGGAGTCGATCGACGGCGGCAAGCCGATCCGGGAGTCCCGGGACGTCGACGTGCCCCTGGCGGCGGCGCACTTCTTCCACCACGCCGGCTGGGCCGACAAGTTGGACTGGGCCTTCGGTGGCGGCGAGTCACCGCGGCCTCTCGGTGTCGCGGCCCAGATCATCCCGTGGAACTTCCCCCTCCTCATGGCGTCGTGGAAGATCGCCCCGGCGCTGGCGTGTGGCAACACCGTGGTGCTGAAGCCGGCCGAGACCACCTCGTTGACCGCGCTGCTGCTGACCGAGATCCTCACCGAGGCCGACCTGCCGCCCGGCGTCGTCAACATCGTCACCGGCGGCGCCGCCACGGGGGCGGCGTTGGCAACGCATCGCGGCGTCGACAAGGTGGCGTTCACCGGATCGACCGAGGTCGGCCGGACGATCCGTCGGGCCACGGCGATGACCGGGGCACGGCTCACCCTCGAGCTGGGCGGCAAGTCGGCGCACGTGGTGTTCGACGACGCGCCGATCGATCAGGCGGTCGAAGGCGTGGTCCGGGGGATCTGGTTCAACCAGGGTCACGTCTGCTGCGCGGGGAGCCGGTTGCTGCTCCAGGAGTCCATCGCCGAGGAGTTCCTCGAGAAGCTGCGCCGGCGGATGGAGCTGCTGCGGGTCGGCGACCCGCTGGACAACAACACCGACATCGGCGCCGTCAACTCCGAGGAGCAGCTGGCCAGGATCCGTGAGCTGTGTGCCGTCGGTGTCGCGGAGGGCGCGGAGCTCGTCCAGTCGGGCTGCGAGCTGCCCGATCGTGGCTGGTTCTTCCCCCCGAGCCTCTTCACCGGGGTCGACACCAGCAGTCGCATCGCCGTCGAGGAGATCTTCGGCCCGGTGCTGGTGTCGATGACCTTCCGGACCCCGGAGGAGGCGATCGCCAAGGCGAACGCCACGCCGTACGGGCTGGCGGCCGGCGTGTGGACGGCCAACGGGGCGCGGATCCTGTGGATGGCGCAGCGCCTCCGGGCCGGCGTGGTGTGGGCCAACACCTACAACCAGTTCGACCCGACCAGTCCCTTCGGTGGCATGCGGGAGTCCGGTTTCGGACGCGAGGGCGGCCGGCACGGCCTCGAGGCGTACCTGCAGTTCGGTCCTCCCCGTGGCGGACCTCCTCGTGGCGGCCCGGTGCCTGGCGGTCCGCTGCCCGGCTCCGGGGACCGGCGGGCGCTGCGATGAGCGGCCTCGGCGCGCCGAAGACCTACAAGCTCTACGTGGGCGGAGCGTTCATCCGCTCGGAGTCCGGCCGTGTGGCGCCCGTGGCGGGTCCCGACGGCACGGTGGCGGCGCGGGTCTGCGAGGCCTCCCGCAAGGACCTGCGCGACGCCGTCACCGCGGCCCGCACCGCCCAACCCGGTTGGGCGGCTGCCACCCCGTACCTGCGCGGCCAGATCCTGTACCGGGTCGCCGAGATGCTGGACGGTCGCCAGGAGCAGTTCATCGACGAGTTGGAGGCGGGCGGCATGCAGACCGACGACGCCGCGGCGGAGGTCGAGGCCGCCGTCGACGCGTGGATCTGGTGGGCCGGCTGGACCGACAAGCTCGCGCAGGTGCTCGGTGCGGTGAACCCCGTGGCGGGGCCGTTCCTCAACGTCTCGACGCCTGAACCGACCGGGGTGGTGGGCGTTGTCGCGCCGGCCGACCGGCCGCTCGCCGGGCTGGCCGAGTTGCTCGCGCCCGTGTTGTGCGGCGGCAACACCGCGGTCGTCCTCGCCTCGGAGCTCTCGCCGTTCGCGCCGCTGACCTTCGGTGAGGTCCTGGCCACATCCGACCTCCCGGCCGGCGCGGCCAACCTTCTGGTCGGCTCGACCAAGGACCTGGCGCCGTGGCTCGCCGATCACCACGACGTGGACGCGCTCGAGATCTCGGGGGTGACCGACGAGGCGTCGGCCCGGGACCTCCTGGTCCGGTCGGCCCACAACCTCAAGCGGGTCGCCCGGACCGACGGTGCCCGCACGCCGAGGACGGCGGGCGAGTTCCTCGAGATCAAGACGGTGTGGCACCCGGCCCGACTCTGAGTGGGTGTCCGGAAGCGAGGCCGGCCGCGACGCGGCGGCGTGTGTCGTCGTCGCAGAAGGCGTTGGCCAACGCCGTCCGGCTGACCGACTCGAACTGCGCGGACCCCCAGCTGAAGGTGTCCGCCAGGCGCGCGTACTCCCCGCTGAGCGTGATCTCGCTCATCAGCCGGTTGTCGGTGTTGACGGTCACCGCGAAGCCGGCCCGGGCCAGGCGGTCGATCGGGTGTTCGGCGAACACGGTGATGCCGAGGGCGCCGGTGTGCAGGTTGGAGGTCGGGCACACCTCCAGGCAGATCTGACGGTCCCGCACCGCCGTGGCCAGGACGCCGAGGGACGGTTCGCCGCCGTCGGAGAGGGTGATGTCGTCGGTGATGCGCACGCCGTGGCCGAGTCGGTCGGCCCGGCACTCGTCGACCGCCTCGGCGATCGATTCGAGCCCGGCGGCCTCGCCGGCGTGGATGGTCACCCCGAGGCCGCCGGCGCGGGCGATGGCGAACGCCTCCAGGTGATCGCCCGGCGGGAAGCCGGCCTCGGGTCCGGCAAGGTCGAAGCCGACGACGCGTCGGTCGCGGTTGTGGACCGCGGCGGCGGCCGCCGCGTCGCTGATGGTGAGGTTGCGCATCGAGCAGACGATGATCCGCATCTCGATCCCGTAGGACGCGGCGCCGTCGAAGCCCCGGGCCATGGCGGCGATGACATCGTCGAGGCTCATGCCGCCGGTGCCGCCGGACCGGTTGGCCACGAGCTCCGGGGCGAACCGGGACTCGGCGTAGACGACGCCGTCGGCGGCGAGGTCCTCGGCGCACTCCAGGGCCACGCGCTCGATCGACTCGGGCGTGCTCAACACGCCGACGGTGTGGGCGAAGGTCTCGAGGTACAACGCCAGGCTGCGTCGCCGCGCGCCCCGGTGGAACCAGTCGCCGAGGTCGTCGGGGTCCTGGGTGGGCAGGGCGCGGTAGCGGTTCTGCCGCGCCAGATCGATCACCGTTGCGGGGCGCAGACCACCGTCGAAGTGGTCGTGGAGCAGCACCTTGGGCATCGCGCGGATCGCCTCGGGAACGTCGATCGGTGGGGCCACGCCGGACGTCATCGCGGAACTCTAGGCACTTCACCCGGGATCGTCCGCCGGCGGGCTCGCCTTCCGCCCCGGTCCCGGTGCGCGGGTGGAATACGCTCACCGGCGTGAACGAACTGGTGCAGACGCTCCCGGTCAGCTGGTACGTCGAGAGCGACGTCTACGAGCGGGAACGGCACGAGATCTTCGCCAAGGAGTGGCAGTGCGTGGGCTTCGACTACCAGCTCGACCGGCCGGGCGACTACCTGACCGAGATGGTGGCGGGCTGGCCCATCTTCGTCCGGCGTGGCAGCGACGGCGAGGTCCGCGCCTTCCACAACATGTGCCCGCACCGCGCCGGGGTCATCGTCCCCGACGGCCAGGGCTGCCAGGGCAACCTGGTGTGCCGCTACCACGGTTGGGCGTTCGGGGAGACCGGTGAGCTGCGCAGCGCACGGGACTTCGGCGCCGAGCTCCCCGACGACATCGGACTGGCCCCTGTCCGCGTGGAGATGTGGCGGGGGATCATCTTCGTGAACCTCGACCCGTCCGCCCAACCGCTCCACGAGTGGTTGGCAGGCTGGATCGAGCGGATGAGCGAGTGGACCCTCGAGGGCGCGCTGTTCCATTCCCGGTCGGTGCGACGCATGGACTGCAACTGGAAGACCTACGGGGACAACTTCCTCGAGGGCTACCACGTGCCCATGGTGCATCCCGGCCTGGCCCGCCAGACCGACGCGGTCAACTATCGGGTGCGGACCCACGGGGACCGCCGCTGGAACATCCACCTGACGCCACATCCGGACGGTTCGCTGCAGCCGGGCACGTTCATGTGCTTCTGGCCGAACTTCTCCATGGACATCTTCCCGGGCGGTTGGTGCACCGAGCGATGGCTGCCCCGCGGCCGGCACCAGACCGACCTGGTCTTCGACTACTTCTTCTCGGAGGGCTACCCCGACGCCGATGAGATCGTGAAGCAGTCCGAGGAGGTCGCCGAGGAGGACGTGGTGTTCTGCAACCTCGTGCAGCGCAACCTCGACGCCGGCGTGTACGAGCGCGGCCTGCTGAGCCCGCGCCACGAGAACGGCCTCGCCGACTGGCACGAGATGTACCTCGAGGTGATGGAGCACGGCGGCCCGGCAACGCCCGTCGGCGCCCACCCGCCGCGGAATCCCACCTCGTAGGTCTGCTCGTCTGCCGGCGGGTCAGGCCTCAGGTGGTCGTGGATCCCGCCACATGGCGTAGATGGTCGGTCCCTCACCGGCGATGTGGATCTCTCGGGTCACGGTGAAGCCGTGGCGCTCGTAGAACGGCACGTTGGCCAGCTTCGAGGACTCCAGGTAGCACGGCATCAGCTCCTGGTCGGCCTGGTCGGTGACGACCCGGACGAGTTGTGAGCCGTAGCCCTTCCCCTGAGCGGACGGGTCGGCGCCGAGGATGGCCAGGTAGTGGTGGGGCTCGCGTGGGTGCAGCTTCTCGACCGCGGCGAGTGATCCGATGTGGCGGGCGTTCCGGAAGCCGATCGACCGCAGCATCGGCACGCCGTGGGTCAGGTACAGCGAGGCCGGCGTCTTCCAGTGCCCGGGAGGCGCCCACACCCCGACCGCCGAGCAGTCGGCGGTGACCCACGTCCGACCGTCCTTGAGGTGGCTGGCGGCCAGGATGCCCATCACCCTGCCCACACGAGGGACCAGATCGGTGCCGCCCCGGTACAGGTGGAGGGTGATCGGGTCGTCCTCGAACGATCGCCCCAGCATCGCCGACACCGCCGGGAGGTCGGCCTTGGTCATGGGTCGGATGTCCACGGCGGGCGACGCTAGTGGGGTGGCATCCGGTCAGGCGTCAGCGACGGCCGGGAGTCGGCCGCGGACCGGCAGGTCGAACGCGGTGACCTCTCCTTCGGATCCGGACCCCGGTCGGTCTGTTCGGATCAGCTCCGGTAGTCGAAGGCGACCTTGATGGCGCCGGTGGTGCCCTGGTCGATGATCGTCGTGAACGCCTCCCGCCAGTCCGACAGCGCGAAGCGATGCGTCAGCATGCCGGTCAGGTCCAGGCGGCCGTCGACGGTCAGGTCGAGGTAGTGCTCGATGGCGTGCTTGGTCTGCCCCTCGAAGGTCTCCATGCCGAAGGCGTTGGAGCCGTGCAGCCGCAGCTCCTTGAAGTACCACGGCGTCCACTCGAAGCGC
>Ga0315287_10004068_pt1 | contig 14215 bp, 9 predicted proteins | sample YL17G11_0_MG_FD_205037 | JGI IMG/M metagenome (GOLD analysis project Ga0315287, IMG submission 205037) | Sediment microbial communities from Yellowstone Lake, YNP, Wyoming, USA - YL17G11_0 | ecosystem: Environmental > Aquatic > Freshwater > Lake > Sediment | place: USA: Wyoming | collected... | reverse complement strand
CGGATGACCCTGCTGCTCGCAAAAAGAAAAAGTAAAAGAAAAAAAAGATTGATCCCGATGCCCTTTAACAGGTGATGGCGTTTATGATGCCCGAGTTCGTGCGCTACCACTGCTGTGATTTCCTCAGGGGAGTGGCTCGAAAGCATGTTGTCCGCAAGAAGAATGCGGCACGTGGAGCCAAGGCCTGAGATCGCGGCATTGGCAGCCTTGGTTTTCCTGCTCATGTCAAAGGAGAAAAGTCCTTTCACGCCCACTCCTGCCTTTTCCGACAGCTCTAATATCCTGTCCTTGAGTTCCCCATCCTCGAGCGGAGTGAACTTGAAAAAAAGAGGGAAGATAAAAAGAGGGGCGAATTTCACAAGGAGGATGTACCCGATCCAGAGCAGAAAAGCAGCCCTCCACCACCAGCCATCAGGATAGCGACGGAGAAGAGAATATACGCACAAGATCGCAAGGAATCCCAGTATCCATCCTATGATGGTGAATTTCAGGTGATCCGCAAGCCACGCGGAAAAATCCTGGTTCGAGAGATGATGCTCCTTTTCAAGCCGATGCCCCTTGATATAGGAAAGAGGGAAAAAGAGAATTTCATGCGCCAGTGCGAGGGTGAAGATGTAACAGGGGAGGAGGAGAAGGAAATGATTGCCCACAAGAGAAATGAGCGCATCCCGAAGATGGATATTCAGCCTGGACAGGAGAAAAGCGAGGAGAGCGAGGAATTCCAGGATCATGCCCGCAAGACTCAGCTCCAGTTTTTTTCGCTGATAGTCTTTTGAATTTTTTCGAAACATAGATCCTGTATGATTAGGGTTGGTTGAATGAAAAGACAAGAAAAAAGGGGGAGGGTGGTGTTGGTTGTCGGTTGTTCCATCCCACCAATGTGAACTGTACTGTACTGTGTCGGATTTTACTTGACACCTGTCCCGCCTCTTCCTTAGCGTTATGTCCGTGTTTTGGGAAAAAGCATGTTTTTCCCTTCCATCTTCCAGGGATGCGCGCAAATATGATCAGGGTGAACAGGAATTCATCAACGCCGGTTTATCGCCAGGTGTATGAATACTTCCGACAGGAAATCATTGACGGATCCCTTCCCAGCGGCGCGCGGCTTCCCTCAATCCGGAAGCTGCAGAATGATCTGGGACTTGCCCAGGAATCCATCAAGCGCGCCATGGCGGATCTGGAGGCTGATGGGCTTATTACCCGGATTCAAGGCAAGGGAACATTCGTTGCCTTGCGCAAGGCAGCGAAGAAATTCTGGGGATTGGCGATCCCCTTTTATGCGGAATTTTACAATAATGTGATCGTGGAACTCAGGAATGTGGCTGAAGCAGTCGGCGCTGCCCTCGATCATGCCTGCGACTTTGACAACTGGAAACGCCAGATCGAGATTGTGAACGATTTTGCCATGCGCCGCGCTGAGGCGATCATCGTGGTTCCCACCCGGGACGAGATGAAAACCCTCCGGCATTTTCAGAAGATCGCGCGGCACAGACCCCTGATCCTGTTCGAGCGCACGTCCATCGCCTCGCCATTTCCCTATGTGATCCAGGATTATGTGCAGGGCGTTCGGCTGGCGATGAAAGCCCTCGCCTCATCAGGCGCAAAGCGCATCGCGTATGTGCGCGATCCCCTGTGGATTCAGAGCAACCCGATCTATCGCACCATGGAAAAGACATATTCCCAGTTCTGCGAGGATCTCGACGGCGGGTACTACAGATTCCTGGATTCTCCGGATTCTCTCACAAAGAGGGATCTCGAAAAACCGGATTTCGACGGTGTGATCTGCGTGAACGACCAGGTGGCATGCCTGATCACAGGACTCCTCATGGAAAGCGGGATTGATATACCAGGCGGGGCTCAGGTGGTGGGATACAACAATTCCAATATCAGCCGTTTTTTCACGCCAAAGATCACAACCACGTGTCCGGATCTGCCCCGGATGTGCAGGCTTGTGGAAGAGATCATCAGGCGCTGTCATAATGGAGGACCGGTGGAAAGGCTCCAGTATGTGAGCATTCCCCGGCTTTTGAAGCGGGAAACGACAAGATGAAGGATATGATTAAGAAGGAAAAGGAGAAAGAGTATGGGACGGAGCAAAATTTGTGAAGCGGTCAAGAAAGGCAGAATCCTGATTTCCGACGGCGCCTGGGGAACGTTCCTGCAGCAGAAGGGGCTGCAGCCGGGGGAATGCCCTGAGCTCTGGTGCCTGGCGCGTCCGAACGATGTTCTGGCAGTGGCTCAAAGTTATATTGATGCCGGCGCGGACATGATCGAAACCAACAGCTTCGGCGGATCGCGGTTTAATCTGGCTCATTATGATTTGGGGGATCGGACTGCGGAGATTAACGAGGCTGCGGCGCGTATCTCGCGGAAAGCCGCAGGGGGAGACAAATGGGTGATTGCATCCGTTGGCCCCACAGGCAAAATGACCGCAATGGGCGACGTCGCGGAGAAGGATCTGTACGAGGCGTTCAGGGAACAGGTCATCGCCCTGGCAGCCGGTGGAGCGGATGCGATATGCGTGGAAACCATGAGCGCGATTGACGAGGCGAGAGCTGCGGTTCGGGCTGCTCTTGATCATACAAAACTTGAAGTCATCTGCACATTCACATTCGAAAAGACAGTAAAGGGGGAATATCGCACCATGATGGGTGTATCCCCTGAAGAGGCTGCAAGGGACATGCTGAAGGCGGGCGCGCACATTATAGGAGCGAACTGCGGGAACGGGATTGAACAGATGATTGACATTGTGAAGGAGATGCGGCGGGCTGCGCCTGGGGCGCCGATCCTGGTGCATGCCAATGCAGGCCTGCCTCAAAATAAGAATGGAGTGAACATTTTTCCCGACACGCCGGAAAAGATGGCTCAGCTGGCGCCGGAGATTGTCAAGGCCGGGGCGAATATTGTCGGCGGCTGCTGCGGCACCACGCCTCAGCATATCCGCGCCATCAAGAATGCCCTCAAATCCCTGTCATCATAGAAAAAAGGAGGATAATTCCCATGTCATTCAATCCCCGATTTCTTGCCACAGGCATTGGCAGCATGCCGTTTGAGGACGTGGAACATGCTGTGGACGTCTCCCTTTCCAGGGTGAGCCAGGCGCCTTTCTGGCCCCAGATGCCGAGGCTCAGCCTCAAGGAACAGATGGAGATCCAATACTCGGAAGGCATGCCCCGCGCCGTGATCGATCTGGAAAAAAAGCGGATGTTCTTCGATACATCAGGGGATTACTCCGAGGATTTTGCCGCATTCTATGAAGTATATATGACAGCCATGGATGAGGAGATGGGCACTGGGGATTTCACTTCCATGGCGATCAGCCCGGATTTCTCCCGGGGGATTTATGCCCTGGAAAAGAGACTCTTGAACAGGGGGGGGAAATTACCCTGCCTCAAGGTTCAGACAACAGGTCTGTGCAGCTTTGCCCTGACCATTGTGGATGAATCCAAGCGCGCCCTTTATTACAACGAGGAATTCAGGGACATGATCGTGAAAGCCCTTGCCATGAAATGCCGCTGGCAGATCCGGAAATTCCAGGCCTATGCGGAAAGGGTGATCTGCTTTATTGATGAACCCATCCTGTCGGCATTCGGCAGCTCCACGTACGTGGCTGTAACAAGGGAAGATGTTGTGGCTCTCCTCCAGGAGATGATCAAGGCGGTTCACAGGGATCATGCGCTTGCAGGGATTCACTGCTGCGGAAACACGGAATGGAGCATTCTGATGGATGCAGGAGTGGATATCGTGAATTTCGATGCCTATGATTTCGGAGAGACCATTGCCATGTATCCGGAGGCTGTCAAGGCGCACCTGGAACGGGGCGGAGCGCTTGCCTGGGGTATTGTGCCTACATCCGTCGCGATCCGGAATGAAAGCGTGGAAAGCCTGGAAGGCAAACTGGAAAAATTGATGGATCATCTCGCATCCAGGGGGATTGACAAAAAGCTCATCCTGGACCAAGCCATGATCACGCCCTCATGCGGCACAGGCTCCCTTGATCCCGGGGATGCGGAAAGGGTGTTCGAAATTCTGGATCTGCTTTCGAAAGAGATGCGGAAGAAATACGGATTCGCCTGACAGGGCTATCCATATCAATGAGAAGATTTCATAGAACGTCCCCGAAAGGGGGAGGAATTGAAACTGGCGATTTCAGGCAAGGGCGGAGGGGGCAAATCAACGCTGGCTGCGGCGCTTTCGCTTCTCCTTGCAAGGCGCAGCGCAAGGGTGATCGCAGTGGATATGGACCCTGCGGGAAATCTGGCTTCCAGCCTGGGCTTGTCCCGAAAGGAAAAGGAAAGGATTATTCCCATTTCCAGGCAGGTGGATCTCATAGAAGAGCGCACAGGCGCGCGGGTGAAGGAATATGGCCAGGTGTTCAGGATCAATCCTCAAGTGTCAGATATTGCGGACCGGTTTGCCGTGATGCATGAAGGCGTTGCGCTCCTTGTGCTGGGCGCTGTTCCCAGCGGCGGCGGCGGGTGCGCATGCCCCGAAAACACACTGATTCGCGCCCTGGTGGCGGACCTGGTTCTGAGCCGGAACGAGACGCTTATCATGGATATGGAAGCAGGGGTGGAGCATCTGGGGCGCGCCACAGCAAGGGGAGTGGATGTCCTTCTGGTGGTTGTTGAGCCGAGCCAGGGAGCGGTCGATTGTGCAAGGCGTATTGTCCCCATGGCGTGCGAGATCGGCCTATCCCGCATCCTTATTGTAGCAAACAAGGTGCAAGGGGAGAGAGATAAAGAGTTTCTGGCAAAGGCGTTTCCGGACAAGGAACTGTTTGGAGTTATTCCCTATTCAGAAGAGATCAGGGCTGCAGACAGGGAATCAAGGTCTGTCCTTCAAGGGCTGGATCCAGAGATCCTGTCACGATTTGAAGCGATTCTGACTCATCTGGAAGCGCAGATTATTTCATAGAGGTATCAACCATGAAGGATATCATAAGGGAAAAATTCCTTCAGCTCATGACCAGGATTGAGGAACTGGAGGAGATCATTGAAGACCTGGAGAAAAAAGAAAAAGAAGGGGAAAATTCTCAAGATGCCCCCGGGCGGAAACAGATCCTGGATGATTTGAAAAATTTGAGGGATGAACTCAGTGAAAAACGAAGCGAACTGGCACGGATCAGCGACGGGTGCGGCAAACCTCATACCGCCTGACACGCGGAGTTGTCATTTGACCAAGGCCGGAGGATTCGGAAAAGAGCCATGAGTTTTGTCCTGGCCATAACGGGAAAAGGGGGCGTGGGGAAAACAACCCTTGCGGGTCTTGTGGTCCTGCGTCTTGTTTCCCGGGGCTTTTCTCCTGTGCTGGCGGTGGATGCGGACCCGAACATGTGCCTGGGGAAGGCCCTGGGTGTTACTGTGAAAAGAACCGTGGGCGCGCTGCGCGAAGAGGCAAGGCAATTTGCCGAACAAGGAATGATTTCCGGTCTTTCCAAGAGGGAATTCCTGGAAATGAAAATTGCGGAAAGCCTGGTGGAGGCTCGGGATTTTGACCTGGTTGCCATGGGACGGCCGGAAGGCCCGGGCTGTTATTGCTATGCAAATAATGTTTTAAAAGGTGTGCTGGGACATCTTTCCTCTGCCTATCCCTGTGTTGTGATTGACAACGAGGCAGGGCTTGAAAATCTCTCCCGCCGCCTGGTGCAGAAACCGGATCTTTTGATCCTTGTGACTGATCCCTCCAGCATGGGATTCGAAACCGTGCTCACGCTCCATGGCATGGCAAGGGAAATGAAAATCTCCTATGCCCGCCTTGCGATCGTGATCAATCGCCTCAGGGGGGATCTTCCCTCCAGGGCGCTTGAAATAAAAAATCAAACAGAGGCTGATGCCATCGTGGGAATCCCCTTTGACGAGGATGTGTATCTTTTATCAGAAGCGGGGCAAAGCCTTGCCCTTTTACCTGAGGGAAATTCTCTTGTGACGCGAGTGGACGGATTTTTGGATGATCTCTCGCTCACGGGGAAAAAGGCCGGCGTAAAAACACATGTCAAAGTATTAGGTAGTGGTTAGTGGTTAGTGGATAGTGGATAGTGGTTAGTGGTTAGTTGGTAGGTTGTTTCAAGACATGGGTAAAATTTAACTCTTACATTCATATATTCTTCATTTTTAGGAGAGAATCAAATGCCTCTTGATCTGAAATCACTCGAGACCCGCGTCTCGGATCAGGCTTCGCTTGAAGCCCTGAAAAAGGCGGATGATGACGGCGTTGAAACGTGTTTTCACAGGATGGACAGCCAGAAGAATCAATGCCTTTTTGGGAAAAGCGGTTTATGCTGCCGCATCTGTTATATGGGTCCGTGCCGGATCACGAAAAAGGCGCCTTTGGGAGTGTGCGGCGCTAATGCGGACACGATTGTGGCGCGGAATTACCTGCGGGAGGTGGTGGCAGGCACAGCAGCGCATTCGGACCATGGAAGGCAGCTGGCGCTGAAGCTCAAGGAAGTGGCTGAGGGCAGGGGCAGCGATTACAGAATAACGGATATTCGCGCCCTTCACGAAGCGGCGCAGGCATACAAAATCCCTGTGCAAGGCCGCCCGGATCGCGAGATTGCCAGGGATCTTGCAGACCTTCTTTTAAATGAATACAGTTCCCAGGAAAGCCCCCTCAGGACCCTCACCCTTGCGCCCCTCTCACGCCAGGGACTCTGGGAGAAGCACAGGCTTCGTCCTCTTGGCATTGATCGAACTCTTGTCGAATCCATCCACAGAACCAATATGGGTGTGGATCATGATTATAAGAATCTGCTTGTCCAGGCATTCCGGACTTCTCTTGCGGATGGCTGGGGAGGATCCCGGATCGCCACCATGGTTTCGGATATCCTGTTCGGCACGCCGCAGCCTGTGCGCTCCAGCGCCAATCTGGGCGTTCTGGGGGAGCGCACGGTCAATATCATTGTGCACGGTCATGAACCCACCATCTCGGAAATGCTGGCAATTGCTGTGAAAGATCCGGAAATTATTGAATATGCCCGCAAAGCAGGAGCAGAAGGGGTGACCCTGGCAGGGATCTGCTGTACGGCCAATGAAATCCTGATCCGGCACGGCATCCCTGTTGCGGGAAATTTTTTACAGCAGGAACTTGCCATTGTCACAGGCGCGGTGGAAATGATGATCACGGATGTGCAATGCTGCATGCCCAGCCTGCCGGATCTGGCAATGGAATATCATACGGAGATTGTCTCCTCCAGCGACATGGCAAAAACCATTGGAGCCACGCATATCCCGTTTGATTATACCAATGCACTGGAATCCGCCAGGAGTCTGATCAAACGGGCGATTGATAACTATTCCAAGCGGGACAGCTACAAGGTTTCCATTCCCAATGTCAAAAGACCCATGATTGCCGGTTTCAGCGTTCCTGCGATCAAATACATGCTGGGAGGGAGTTTTCGACGCTCCTTCCGTCCCTTGAACGATGCGATCATCCAGGGGCGGATCAAGGGCGTGGTGGGGATCGTGGGATGCAACAATCCCAGGATCTGCATGGATTCGTATATCAATACCCTCACAAGGGAATTGATCAAGTGGAACGTGCTTGTGCTTAAAACAGGCTGTGCTGCGATTGCATCCGCAAAAGCCGGGATGCTGACTCCTGAAAAGGCGCGGGAGGAGGCTGGAGAAGGCCTGCGCGAGGTGTGTGAGGCTGTCGGGATACCTCCGATCCTGCACATGGGCAGCTGTGTGGATAATACCCGCATCCTGGAGGCTGCCACGGAGATTGTGCTCGAAGGCGGGCTGGGGGATGATTTGCACCAGATCCCTGCAGTGGGCATTGCGCCGGAATGGATGAGTGAAAAAGCCGTTGCCATCGGCACCTATTTCGTCGCCTCGGGAATCGACGTGATTCTGGGACATCCCTTCCATATCTCCGGATCCGAAAAGGTGACAAAATTTCTCAACGAGGAATGCCGGGATCTCTTCGGCGCATCGTTCCATGTCTGCGAAGACCCTTACGAAGCAGGCATTCTGATACTCGACCTTCTCGATAAGGACAGGGAAAGGCTTGGGATCAATAGAAAGTTCCAGCGCAAACTGTTCGATATGAAGGACAGGAGAAATCTCAATGTCTAAGGTCATTTGCACAAGCGCCATCGAGGGCGCGATCAAGTGGGTGGCAAGGGCGGAAGCCAAACTCAAGGAAGCGATCAGCCTGAAGGGCGAATCCTGCAGCGTGGGATTTCCCGATACTGCGTACTTTCTCCCTGTGATCTATTCCTTTACAGGCGAAAAGGTGGAGACCCTGGGAGATATGCGCCGGATTCTTGACCGGGCAAGAAATCTCCTTCCTGAAATTCCTTCAACACAGGTCTGGCTTCCCTATCTCGGCCATACGCTGGATGCAGGCGCTGCCGCTCTTTTTGCCTGCGAGATAATCGAGGCATGCAAGGCGCTGATCGGACCTCCTCCTGTGGATGGGATCTGGCTCGGTGCAGCCTCGGATCGAATCATGCGCGAACGGGGCATCGAGTTTGTGGATGGCTCCGCGCCCGGATTTGCAGCTGTGACGGGCGCTGCGCCCACGAATGAAATCGCTGTCAGGATCGCCAGGGAACTCCAGGAAAAAAATATGTACGTGTTCATGGCAGGCTGCACCAACGGCAGACAATTTGCGGAGCAGCTCCAGGAAGAAGGAGTGCAGCTGGGATGGGAGACGCGGCTGGTTCCTTACGGCAGGGATGTATCCGCCCTGATCTATGCCCTGGGATTTGCCAGCCGGGCTGCGCTCTCGTTTGGCGGGGTGGGTCCCGGCGATTTTGCAGCCAATCTGAAATATAACAAGAACCGGATTTTTGCCTTTGTTCTCACACTCGGAGAGGTCACTCCTGACAAGTATGCCGTTGCAGCAGGCGCCATCAATTATGGTTTCCCGACCATTGCTGATACGGACATCCCGGAAATCCTGCCGACAGGCGTTTGCACTTATGAACATGTTGTGTCTCGTGTTCCCCATAACGCAATGGTGGAAAGGGCGCTGGAGGTGCGGGGATGCAAAGTCAAGATAACCCGGGTGCCGATCCCGGTGCCTTACAGCCCTGCTTTTGAAGGGGAACGCATCCGTAAAGGCGATGTCCATGCGGAATTCGGAGGGAACAAAACCCCCGCATTTGAATTTGTCACCTCCGTGGATCTGGATCAGATCACGGACGGGGAAATCGAACTCATCGGGCCGGATATAGATGCCATTGAACCGGGCGCAGTCTTGCCGCTTGCCATCTGGGTGGAAGTGGCAGGCCGGAAGATGCAGACGGATTTTGAACCCATCCTCGAACGCCAGATCCACCATTTTCTCAACGGCGCGGAGGGGGTCTGGCATATGGGACAAAGGGACATCATCTGGACCCGCGTCTCGAGGTCCGCCTTTGCCAGGGGCTTCCGCATTAAACATTACGGGGAAATCATTCATGCCAAGTTTTTATCCGAATATCCCGCAATCGTGGACAAGGTCAAACTGACACTGATCACGGATGAGAAGGAGGTGCTAAGCCGCATCGGCTTTGCCAGAACGGTTTATGACAAACGGAACCGACGTCTCCAAGCCATGACGGACGAATCAGCAGATACATTTTACTCCTGCCTCTTGTGCCAGTCCTTTGCGCCAAACCATGTATGCATCATCACTCCGGAAAGGGCGGGATTGTGCGGAGCGTATAACTGGCTGGATGGCAAGGCAGCCTATGAAATTGACGAGACCGGGCCGAACCAACCGGTCAAGAAGGGCGAATGCCTCGATCCTCTCAAGGGAATCTTTAAGGGTATCAATGATTATGTGTTCATCCACAGCCACAAGACAACACCCTGTCTGTGCATGTACTCCCTCATGGACCGGCCCATGACCAGTTGCGGATGTTTTGAAGTGATCTGCGCTTATGTTCCCGGATGTGGCGGGGTGATGGCGGTGAACCGCGAGTACCAGGGGGACACGCCTGTGGGCATGAGTTTCGCCACCCTGGCTGGCGATGTCGGCGGCGGGCAGCAAACGCCCGGATTCATGGGATGCGGCAAGGTGTTCTTGACATCGAAAAAATTTCTCCTTGCTGAAGGAGGCCATAAACGTCTTGTCTGGATGCCGAAAGAACTCAAGGATCTCCTCGCCGAGGATCTCAAGATCAGGTTTGAGGAACAGGGGGCGCCTGATCTTCTCGAGAAAATCGCGGATGAAACAATTGGCACGGATGCGCGCAGCGTTCAGGCGTTCCTCGAAAAGGTCGATCATCCTGTGCTTCACATGCCGGACATGACCATTTTTACCCAGCGCATAAGGGAAGAATCGTTGATAAAAGAGGACACGGGAGAAACGGCGACTCCCACGGAAACAAAATCACAGGAGCAGATCCTGTCTGAAGATCTCCTGACCAGATTGAAAGACCAGATCTCCGCACATCTTGCCCTGCATCTGAAAACATCCATTACAAATGAGGTGGTGGATAAAATCATTGACACCATTCGCAAGGATTTAATCGGAAAGAAAATTCCATCCATAAAGGATCATCCTGAGAAAATTCCGGGAATGACAGCTTCCATGGGAAAAGAGATGAAACCAGCTGATTCTCAGGAGAGAGAAGAGCGGCAGATCAGGAGACGAACAGCAGCGGAACGCATCGCAGGCATCACAGCCTTCACGATCAGACGCGAAAAGTGCGAACTGCCCATTTACACTGTGAAAATCGGCGCCACAAAGGATGAAGGAGGCACGCGCGGACGTTCGTATTCCATAGGAGGAGCCAGCTGCATGCCCTTCCACCTGTGGGAGGGACAAATGCCGCATCGCCCCCTTGTGGCAATGGAGGTGTTTGACAGGCTGAGCGAGAAATATCCTCCCGTGCTCCGGGAGATCTTTGGGGAGATTGCGCATGATCCTGCGCAAATGGCACGGGCGTGTGTGGAGAAATACGGGGCGGACCTGATCAGCGTTCGGCTGGAAGGAACCCATCCGGAAAAGGGGAACAGGCAGCCGGAACAGGCTGTGGAACTGGTCAAGGCTGTGCTTCAGGCGGTGGACGTTCCCCTGATTATCACAGGTCATAGTCACTTTGACCGGATGAATGCAGTGATGAAGGCTGTGGCTCAAGCCTGCGCAGGAGAAAATCTCCTGCTCAACTGGGTGGAGCAGGAAAATTACCGCACCATCGCAGGCAGCGCCCTTGCCTATGGCCATTCCCTTGTCGCCCAAAGTCCCATTGACGTGAATATCGGCAAACAACTCAATATCCTCCTTACAAGCATGAATATAAAACCCCAGCAGATTGTCATGGATCCCATGACAGGCGCAACAGGATACGGCATTGAGTACAGCTACTCAGTGATGGAACGGATCCGGATGACCGGTCTCGGCGGGGATAAGATGCTCGCATTTCCCATGATCGTGTCCCCGGGCCGGGAATGCATCAAGATCAAGGAGTTCAAGGCAGCGGAAAAAGATTATCCAGCCTGGGGCGATCTGGAAAAGCGCGCAGCCCTGTGGGAACTCTCCACAGCCCTTGCCCAGCTCTATGCCGGTGCGGACATCCTCATCCTGTATCATCCCCAGGCTGCCATGGCGCTCAAACGAACCATCCTGAGGCTTATGGAGAATGATCAGGAGATTCTATAATACAAATATCTAATATCGGGAATTCATGATTATGATTACGAGTAAGAGTAAGAATGCGGAGGGGGGATTGGGAAATGGTGATTACAGGATTGCAGATTCATAAGCTTTTACCCGGGACCAATTGCAAGGAATGCGGATCCAATACCTGCCTGGCGTTTGCCATGAAACTGGCGGCAAAAAAGACGGAACTGTCCCAGTGTCCCTATGCATCGGACGAGGCGAAGACCATCCTGGGCGCAGCGGTGGAACCGCCTGTCAAGGGTCTTTCACTTGGTCCTGATGGTGCGTTAAAGATCGGGGAAGATACCGTTTTGTACCGCCATGAAAAAACCTTTGTCCATCCCACCCTGATCGCCGTGAATATCAATGATACAGATCCGGAGGAGGTTATTGATTTCACATTGGAATCAATCGCAGCATACAAGATGGAGCGGGTGGGGGAGATCCTAAGCATTGACATGGTTTCAATCACCCATGTGCATCATAATTCCGGAAGGTTTTTAAGTCTTGCTCAGAAGGCCTGGGAAAAGACTCGCAAGCCGCTTGTGCTGTGCAGCACTGATCCGGAAACGCTCGCAATGGCAGCGCGGAAACTGAAAGGATCAAACAGCGTAATTTCCGCAGCCACGCCGGAAACTGCAAATGAATTGCGTCTTATTGCCGTGGAAAACGGTCATGCACTCGCCGTGACTGCGCCGGATCTGAACGAACTGGTGACCCTGACATCGAGACTCAGGAAGAGCGGTTTTTCAAATATCCTTCTCCAGTTCGAGACCTTTTCCCTTGCGGAACAGTTCCAGCTGAATTCCATAGCGCGCCAGGCTGCTCTGAAAGACAGCGTCAAATCCCTTGGGTATCCCGGCTTGTGTTTTGTAAAATCCACCGGCGATTTTCTGGATGATTCCGTGACTGCGCTTCAGGAAATCTGCAAATATGGCGGGATTTGCGTACTGCCCTTTTTTGATCCTGCCCAGCTGGCCACTCTTATGACTCTTCGCCAGAATATTTTTACCGATCCCCAGAAACCGATCCAGGTGGAGCCAAAAGTGTATTCCATCGGTGATCCGACTGAAACCTCGCCTGTGTTTATCACCACAAATTTTTCCCTGACGTATTTTATCGTGTCCGGCGAAATTGAAAACAGCGGCACAAGCGCCTGGCTCGTGGTGCCGGAATGCGAAGGCATGAGTGTGCTGACAGCCTGGGCTGCGGGGAAATTCTCCGGCTCCTCGATTGCGAAATTTATTAAAGAGATCGGACTCGAAGAACGGATCAAAACGCGGGAGATCGTGATTCCGGGATATGTTGCCCAGATCAGCGGCGAATTGGAGGAAAGCCTTCCCGGATGGAAAGTGACCGTGGGTCCACAGGAAGCTGCGGATATTGAGGCTTTTGTCAAAGCCAGATGTAAGTGAGACAAGATGCCGTCTGTCACATTTCAGCCATCGGGAAAAACGGTTGAGGCTTTGCCGGACACAGTGCTTCTTGAGGCGGTCCGGCAGGCGGGGATGGAGATTGAGTCTCCGTGCGGAGGCAAGGGAACCTGCGGAAAATGCATGGTGCGCATCCTGTCCGGTGAGGTGTATTCAGACAGCCTGGGCGTTTTGCCCCAGTCCGCTGTAGCGGATGGATTTGTGCTCGCCTGCAGAACCAGGGTTCTTGACTCCCCTTTAATTGTGGATGTGCCCGATCTCAAGGCGCGGGAGGGAGGACAGTTCACGGATGCAGCTGAGGATACAAGCCTGGTCCGCCAGGAACTTTTCCCCAGGGAATGGCAGTACGATCCCCTGGCAGTCAAATGGTATGTGGATGTTCCTGCGCCCGGGCTTGAAGACGGCCTTTCAGATATTGACCGCCTGACACGCAGGCTGCAAAAAGAATGGGGGAGGAAGGAATTTGTGTACCCCCTTTCCGTGCTCAAGACCTCAGCCGATGCCCTGCGTGCGGATCAGGGTAAAGTGACTGCAACCCTGATCCGGGAAACGGAACGGTATCATGTCATCGCCCTGGAACCTGGCGATCATACCACGCGCCACTTCGGGATTGCAGTGGATATCGGAACAACCACCGTGGCTCTCCAACTTGTGTTTCTTCCCCTGGCTGAGGTAATCGCAACCCGGATTGATTATAATGACCAGATTTCATGCGGCCTGGATGTGATCAGCCGGATCAATTATGCCCGCAAACCGGGTCATCTGGAGGAATTGCGGACGCGTATTCTGAAAACCATTAACCGCCTTCTTCGCCAGGCCTCGGAAACCCACAACGTGAAACCGGAGGAAATCTGCAATGCCGTGATCTGCGGCAATACTGCCATGATCCATCTTCTTCTGGGACTGAATCCCGAGTATATCCGGCTGGAACCTTACACCCCCACCCTCCTTGAAAGCCCTTACCTTACCGCAGCGGATGTCGGTATTGACATCAATCCACAGTCATGGGTTTACCTTGCCCCTTGTGTGGGGAGCTATGTGGGGGGAGATATCACGTCCGGGCTTTTGTGCACGGATCTGGCTACGGACACAGAAGAGGTGAATCTGTTTATCGATATCGGCACCAACGGAGAGCTGGTTGTGGGGAACAGGGATTATCTCATGGCATGCGCCTGTTCAGCAGG
>Ga0315287_10004066_pt1 | contig 14216 bp, 13 predicted proteins | sample YL17G11_0_MG_FD_205037 | JGI IMG/M metagenome (GOLD analysis project Ga0315287, IMG submission 205037) | Sediment microbial communities from Yellowstone Lake, YNP, Wyoming, USA - YL17G11_0 | ecosystem: Environmental > Aquatic > Freshwater > Lake > Sediment | place: USA: Wyoming | collected... | reverse complement strand
TTTCATTGCCCGGCACTGGCGAACTGCCAACCGCCCCCGTCTACATCGACGGCAAGAAATCAGCCACACTCAAGGGCACCAACATCTCCCAGCAGTTCAAGGACATCGTTGAAGGCTACGTGAAGCAGCGCTGGGGGTGACGTTTGTGTTTCTCCAAGGTCTGGTCGAGATCCGACCATGGAGAGTAGTGCAATAGCTTGAGCCTCACATCTTCCTTGCAACAATGAACCGCGCAGCCTCCCTTAAGGTATCCGCCACACTCCCGTAGGAGTGCAGGGCTACAATGGCCGACTCAACAAGGGCCTCGGCTTTTGCTCGCGCCGCATCGGCCCCCATCAACGAGGCGATGGTGGCTTTGCCCTGTCCCTTGTCCTTTTGCGTGGCCTTGCCCAACTCCTCAGGCGTGGACTCAACATCCAGCAGGTCGTCGGTAATCTGGAAGGCAAGTCCAATGTCATCGGCGTATCGGCGTAAAGGGCCGCGGTCGGCCTGCCCGAGAATGGCTCCGGCCTCGCAGGCAAAACGGAAGAGAGCGCCTGTCTTGTGACTTTGGATTCTCATGATCTGATCAAGCGAGCTTGCATCGGCCTCCATGTCCAGCATCTGCCCGCCCGCCATGCCCCTCATGCCGGCTGCCCGGGCAAGCTCAAGCACCAGCGTGCTGCGCACAGCGGGGTCAACATGGGTCTCCGGGTCTGCAAGAATCTCAAAGGCCAGCGTCAGCAGGGAATCGCCAGCCAGAATGGCCGTGGCCTCATCGAACTTGCGGTGCGTGGTGGGCTTTCCCCGCCGCAAGTCATCATCATCCATGGCGGGAAGATCATCATGCACAAGAGAATAGCAATGCACGCACTCCAGCGCTGCCCCCACGCGCACGGCTCCGGTTGCACTAAACAGCCGTGCTGACTGAATGACGAGGAACGGTCGAAGGCGCTTTCCCGCCCCGAGCGTCGAATAGCGCATGGCCTGGAGCAGGCGAGGAACCGTACTCTCGCTCAGCAACTGCTCCAAAATGGTCTCCGTGGCCTGTGCGGCGTCCCGCAAGGCTGTTTCAAAATGTGTTTCTGCTGTTGACGTCAAGGCCTAACCCGTGTGTTAAGTTTTGTTTGTACTGTTATGGCAGGTGAAACTCAATCAGGCTTCATGGTGGGGCAAAGGCGATTTCTCGATCGGTTGAAGCCGTGGCAGCGCCGGCTCGTCTACGGGCTGGGTCTTGTCATTGCGTGGCCCATCGTGATGACACTGGTTTACACGATGGCGCCGCCGCCTTTTTCTAATCTAATGATTCTCCGGGTTTTTACCGGTAACGGCATTACCAAGGATTGGGTAAGCATCGATGATATGTCACCCTATCTGCCGCGCGCCGTCATCACCTCAGAAGATGCCCGCTTTTGCGAGCATTATGGCGTGGATTGGATCGAGTTCCAGGGCGTGATTGACGATGTTTTTGACGACGACGAGGGGCCCATACGCGGCGCCAGCACCATTTCCATGCAAACCGCCAAGAACCTGTTCCTCTGGGATGGTCGCAATTTCATCCGAAAAGGTCTCGAAATTCCAATGGCATACTGGATGGACTTTGTGTGGTCCAAACGCCGCATGATCGAGATTTACCTCAATATCGTGGAATGGGCGCCAGGCGTTTACGGTGCGGAAGCCGCCTCCCAGTTCCATTTTCACAAGTCAGCCGCCAAGCTTTCCAAGCGGGAAGCGGCTCTTCTGGCTGCGGTTTTGCCAAATCCCATCAAGCGGAAGGCGGGAAAACCGTCAAAACGGGTCAATTTCATTGCCAATCGCATTCTCGGACGAATGAACGGAATGGGCGGCTATCTCACTTGTATTGACCCTTAAGCTTCGCTATACACCGCCCAACTGTGATGGGGCGACCCATCTTACCTGGAGATTTATTATGGCCGTTCCACGCAAGAAAATGTCAAAAAGCCGCATCGGCATGCGCCGTTCTGGCCAGAAGATGCAAACCATCACCTGGATCGAAGACAAGAAGTCGGGTGAGCTTCGCCGCCCCCACCACATTGACCTGAAGACCGGCATGTATCGTGGCCGCCAGGTTCTTGACGTTAAGGTTGACGTCTAATTCCTTCATCAAACTCCGCGTTCAAGACCGGTCGTTGGCTGGTCTTTTTTTTTACATCATCACCTTTTGGCGACTAAGCAAGTTCGAAATCGAGGTTTAACCCCTACACGTTAACTGGCCTGGCATTTGCATGGTTGCGACCATGTTAGCAGCAGATTGGCAAATGATGTTGTCCACCCGGATTCGCGACGTTGCGGATTTGGATGGTATTTTGGCGCCATGGAAGCGGCTTGTGGGGCAGAGCTTGGCTCCGGCTGGTCTCAATTCACCGGAACTTATCGTTCCACTATTGAAGAAGCTGCCGGGTGGCGAACTCGCTGTCGTGATGCAGGGCAAAAACCTTCTGTTTGCGCTGCCCATGGGCCGGCGGAGGTCCTTTTGCGGACTTGTCTCAAACTGGATTACGCCGCTCACCGTCATCGGCGCTCCTCATCTCGATCGGGATGTACCGGTTGCGGCACTCACCTCTTTCATCAACAGCCTGAAGCATCCACTGCTGTTGCACTCCATCCATGTGAATGGAAGGTTGTGGGATCATCTGGCAAGCCGCGACGCACAATTCTCGGTAATCGACGTGTGGTATCGCGCAGTCCTGCGGCCAAAGGGCACCTATGAGGAATGGCTCGAGAAGAATTTTGACCGCAAGCGCCGTAAAGAATATCGCCGACTGACCAGTCGCCTTTCCGAACAGGGGCGGTATGAAACCGTTACCTTTCAGGCCGGTGAAAATTGCAGGCCGTGGGCTGACGGCATTTTGGGACTTGAAGCGTCGGGATGGAAGGGCAAGCGCGGTACTGCGTTGGCGGCCAACGAAGATCTTAGGGAAGCCTTCACCGAGGCCATCCAGCATCTCGCCGCCAGCGGCAAGCTACGCTTCTGGAAGCTTGTTCTGGGCGGCAGGATCATCGCCAGCATGTACGCCATCGTGGAGGGAAACGAGGCCTGGCTTGGCAAAATCGCCTATGACGAGGAGTTTTCGAAATACTCGCCCGGCGTCCTACTCATCCTCCACGCCACCCAGCAGCTGTTTGGCGAGCCATCCCTGATGCTCATCGACACTTGCGCCGTACCGGGCCATCCCATGATTGAGAACATCTGGCGCGACCGCATTGAAATGGCCAATGTAATGATTGCCCCCAAATCCATCAGCACCAGCCGTTTTGCACTTGCTGTCAGCCTGGAAGGCCTGCGCCGGTCCCTTCGCGCGAAGTTGGCCAATGCCTATTACCATCTCAGAGGAGAAAAGCGGTCATGAGTATTGTCAGCATTGACGCAAGTGTCGCGCGCGAAAAATTCCTGAAGCGTCCGTTCCAACTCAAGCATGGCCTTAGCGATCATCCGCTTTTCACTCTGCCGCGCCTTGTTGAGCTGGCCAAGTCCCTGCCACGCGACCGCATCGAATATAATTTTGGCAAGCTCGCCATCGGCGTGAAGCCGGAGGATGTGCCGAAGATCGACATGCCCGCCGAAGACGTGATCCGGACCATCGAATCCGCCAATGCCTGGATGGTGATCAAGTTTGTCAATGAAGATGCCCGCTACAATGAATTGCTCAAGGCATTTGTAGAGGAAGCCAACGCGGTGGCTGGTAAGAAGCCGAGTGACTACAGCGACTTGCAAGGCTTCATCTTCATCTCCTCAGCCAACTCGACAACTCCGTTCCACATGGACGCCGAAGAAAACATCCTCATTCAAGTCAGGGGCGACAAGTTCGTACGTACCTTTGACAATGACGACCGCAAACTCATTTCCGAGGAAGACCTGGAAATTTCTCCCTCCCAACACCGTAACAAGAAATATTCACCCTGGTATGAGAAGCGCGCCACGCTGCATGCGCTGAAGCCCGGCGATGCGGTCTACATGCCTTACATGGTGCCCCATTGGGTCAGTACCGCAAACAACTATTCCATCTCCATGGCCATGACCTGGAAAACCCCGGAAGTACTGCGCCTCAACAAGATCCGTCTGATGAACGGCACGCTCCGTCGCTATGGATTTCCACAAGAGCCACCCGGTGTCTCACCCGTGCTCGATGCCATGAAGGTCTTTGTTCATGACGCTGCACGGGCAGTGCTTGATCCCATACGCAAATCGCAAGCCGCCCGCTGCGTATTGCGAGGGCTCATCTATGGTAAGAAGGCAAACTACTATTTGGAAGGCCAGAAGGAAGGGGCCGGGGTCTAGGACTTCCGGCCTCGATGCGATCTATCCCGCGATGACCTTGTCGGCACTAACATAGGCATAGCCTAGATCATCAGCCACCGCCTTATAAGTGACCTGGCCATGGGCGACATTAAGGCCGTTCTTCAAGTGTACGTCGTCAGCCAGTGCTTTCTTCCAGCCCTTGTTGGCAATGGCCATGGCAAATGGCAGCGTCACGTTATTCAAGGCAAAGGTTGAGGTGCGCGCAACGCCACCTGGCATGTTCGCTACGCAGTAATGAATGACGCCATCCACCACATAGGTTGGGTCAGCATGGGTTGTGGCGCGGGAAGTTTCCGCACAGCCGCCCTGGTCGATAGCCACATCCACAAACACGGATCCTGGCTTCCAGTCCTTCAACATTTTCTTGGTTACAAGCTTGGGTGCTGCGGCGCCCGGAATGAGAACGCCGCCAATGACGAGATCGGCAGTTGTGCATTCGTCTTCGATGGCGCCTTGCGTAGAGTAGAGGGTCTTGAGACCGATGCCAAAGCGGGCCACCAGTTCTTCCATGCGGTCCGTGCTGCGCTCGATGACGGTGACATCAGCCCCCATGCCGATGGCAATGGCTGCAGCGTTGGTGCCCACAACACCACCACCCAGGATGACCACCTTGGCGGGCGAAACACCGGGAACGCCACCCAGCAACATGCCGCGGCCACCTTGCGCCTTCTCGAGGCAGTGGGCGCCTGACTGGACCGACATGCGGCCGGCAACCTGGCTCATGGGTGCGAGAAGTGGTAGGCCGCCGCGGGCTGCAGTCACGGTTTCATAGGCGATGCACACGGCCCCTGACTTTACGAGGTCCTTAGTCTGCTCAGGATCGGGAGCAAGATGCAGGTAGGTATAAAGGATCTGGCCTTGGCGCAACATGGCACGTTCAGCAACCTGGGGCTCCTTCACCTTGACGATCATGTCCGCTTTGGCGAAAATTTCCCCCGGTGTCTTGATCATGGTTGCACCGGCCGCCGTGTAGTCCGTGTCCGTGGCGCCGATGCCACCACCGGCATTTTCCTGCACCCACACCTTGTGGCCGTTGCGCACCGCTTCGCGCACGGAAATTGGCGTCATGCCGACCCGGTATTCGTGATTTTTGACTTCCTTTGGGACACCGATCAGCATTTTAATTCCTCCATTGCTTGGCTGGGAAAATAAACCATTTCGCGTCGAATGAATTTCCAAAGATGCAGCTGGAGCACTGCACCATTGATGTTTTATTCGAAGTAATGCAGTATTATTAGAATGAAAACGCGTGAATTGGACAAGACTGATAAAATAATTCTGAGTGAGCTGCAGAAAAATGCGCAACGCTCGATCACGGATCTCGCCTCCAAGGCAGGGCTTTCCGCCTCGTCCTGCCATCGCAGGGTCAAGCTCCTTGAGGAGGTGGGCGTGATCACCGGCTACACCGCCACCCTGAACCGTACCGCCCTTGGGCTTGCCAATGAGTTCTTTGTTGAAGTGTCACTTTCTGCCCAGACGGAGGAAGCCTTTGAGAAGTTCGAAAAGGCCATTCTCCGCGTGCCTGAAATTCTGGAATGCCATCTGATGAGCGGCCAGTTCGATTATCTCCTGCGGGTCGTAGCCATTGATGCTGCCGACTATGAACGCATTCACCGATCACGCATTTCGAGGTTGCCCGGCGTGCAGCGCATCCAGTCCTCGTTGGCCCTGCGAACCGTCAAACCCTGGGCGGGTTATCCGGTTTGAGGTTGCAGGCGGTCCTTCGCCAGCATGTATATGCCGGCCCCCACCACGACCGCCATGCCACTCCACGTCCAGGGGTCAGGAAAATCATGGAAGAACAGCGCGCCGTAAATGATGGCCCAAAACATGCCGGAATATTCAAAGGCGGCCACGAAATTTGATTCCGCCAGCCGGTAGGCATTGATGAAGCACACCATGGCGAATGACGACAACACACCGATGCCGATCATTACCAAGAAATCTGCGAGGGCAGGCCAGACGAGGGCGCGGGTGAGAAACGCCATTGTCTTACTTCCCACATCGGCAACCCCGGTGAATTGCACCACGATGCCGATGATGATCGCCACACTAAGGTAAACGGTATTCTGGATATTGGCGATGGCGAGCGGTTCCACGCTGCGGGCCAGTTGGCGTCCCATCATCTGGCCCGCAGCATAGGCGAAGGCTGAATAGAGGGCGAGCAGCGAAGCAGGCTCGAAGGCCTGGAATCCTGGGCGCACCATGATCAGTACGCCGATGAAGCCTGTCGCGATGGCAATCCAGCGATAGCTGGGAACGTGTTCGCCCAGCAGGGGGCGGGCCAGTCCCGCCACGAAAAACGGCATGGTGAAATAGATGGCCACCATGTTGGCAATGGGCATCGAGGCAATGGAAAGGATGAAGGCGAAATAACCCGAGCACAAGATGAGGGCCCGCACTACGACACGCTGCCACAAGGGCGTGCGCAGCGAGCGCCAGCCACCATGCCGCAGCAGCCAAAAACCCAGGATGGGCACGCACGTGAGGCCGCGAATTGTTACCGTTTCATAGACCGGGTAGTTGCCCGACATGGCCTTCACGATAGCGTCCTGGCTGGAAGCAAAGAAGATGGCAAGCAGGATGAAGAGAACGGCCCGGGCCCGGTTGTCGGCGATTGCGGGTGTCATTGGGTAGCTTGGATCGTTTCTGCCAGGAGCCGCACGCCCGCGGCAATTTTCTTCTCGTCAATGGAGGAGAAGGCAAGGCGGAAGTAATTGCGCGGCGGATTCTTCCGACCAAAATTGATCCGTCCTGGTTCGATCAGGATTCCCTTGGCCGCAACTGTCTTGGCCAGCTCTTCGGTGTCAAGTTTCGCATTGCCCCTCACCCAAAAGCTGGTGCCACCGAAGCTGGGTTGGCGTGACGACGCAGGGAAGTATTGTTCCAGCGCATCACCCATGATTTCCCAGCGCGTGCGGTAGGCCCGGTGCAGGCGGCGAATGAGCGTATCGTGATGGCCAAGTGACAGGAACAGAGCGGCCGTGCGCTGGTTGTTGTTGGGCGCATGGCGCACCATGAGGCGGCGCAACGCGCGGGCCTCCTCGATGAGTTTCCTGGGCCCCACCATGAAGCCGAGGCGCAATCCCGGAAACAGTGATTTGGACAGCGATCCCACATAGACCACATGACCCTTGTCATCCAGCGACTTCAGCGCGGGGCAGGGTTCATTCACATAGTTCGTCTCAAATTCGTAGTCATCCTCGATGATGATGAAGTCGCGTGCGGCGGCAAGCTTCAGCAGCGCAAGGCGGCGGTCAAGCGGCATGGTGGCCGTGGTCGGGAACTGGTGGCTCGGCGTGGTGAACACGATTTGCGCATTGCTCAGGTCTGCCGTCAGCGTAATACCACGTTCGTCCACCGGTACCAGCGCCACGTTCTTTGATTTCAGCTCAAAGATGTTGCGCACATCCGGATACCCCGGCTCTTCCATGGCGATGCGGGTGTTCTCATCCACCAGCAGGCTGGTGAGCAAGTAGAGCGCATTCTGTGCGCCAAGCGTAATGAGGATCTCGTCGTCCGTCGCCATGATGCCGCGCCGGGGCAGGATGCGCCGCCTGATATGTTCGACCAGCAGCGGATCGTCATGGGCCCAGGTATCGTTAGTCCAGGTTCCCAGCCACTTCTTGCCCAGCGCCTGGCGCGTGCAGTCCCGCCATTCGGCCACCGGAAAGAGAGTGTGGTCAACCTGCCCATAGATGAAGGGATAGGTATAGCTCTGCCAATTCAGGGGCTTTGAAATGTTTTCCTGGGCCGCCGGCGATTTCTTGAAGCGGCCGGACCAGTCAATAGAATCGCCGGAACTCGTGAGCTTCGCGGTGCCGTTTCGTTTAGGTAACGCCGTGCCGATGCCTGCCTTTTCGGAAACGTAATAGCCAGAACGTTCCCTTGCCATCAGGAATCCGTCGTCCAGTAAACCCTGGTAGGCCAGCACCACGGTGTTGCGCGAAACGCCAAGCGACTTTGCCATCTTGCGGGTTGAGGGGATGGGCTCCTCCCGCGCCAGTTGCTGGTCGAGTATAGCTGACACCAGCGCCTCGCGGATTTGCATTTGCAGACTAGCGTTTTCGGAGCGTTTTATATGCACAAGCCAGTCGCGCAAGTGATTTGGTTCCCTCGATACCTCAGACTGGATCTATGATAGTACCAATTCCCACCCTAAGGTATGTTAAATTCGACACAAGCCAAGGCACAATGACCGAACCATACTTTGATATATCGCCAAAAAACTGGGACGAGGTGAAAACCACGACCTGCTACATGTGCGCCTGCCGCTGCGGCATCAAAGTGTATTTGAAGGATGGCACGGTCAAATACATTGAAGGCAACAGGGATCATCCCGTCAACAAAGGTGTGATCTGCGGCAAAGGCGCTTCGGGAATCAGGCAACACTATTCACCAGCACGCCTCTCCAAGCCGCTGATCCGCGTGGGTGAACGCGGCAGCGGCGAGTTCCGTGAAATCGAATGGGAAGAGGCGCTCCGCACGGCAACGCTCTGGATGTCTGAGGTTCGCAACCGCGATCCGAAGAAGCTTGCCTTCTTTACCGGTCGTGACCAGAGCCAGGGTCTCACGGGCTGGTGGTCCTCGCAGTTTGGCACGCCGAACTATGCCGCCCACGGCGGCTTCTGTTCCGTCAACATGGCAGCCGCCGGGCTATACACTTTCGGCGGTTCCTTCTGGGAATTCGGCGAGCCGGACTGGAAGCACACAAAATATTTCCTGCTGTTTGGCGTGGCGGAAGACCATGCCTCGAACCCCATCAAGACCGGCCTTGGTAAGCTCAAAGGAAGGGGCGCCAAATTCGTGTCCATCAACCCGGTGAAGACCGGCTATTCGGCCATTGCCGATGAGTGGGTGGGTGTGAAGCCGGGCACCGATGGGTTGTTCGTCGGTGCACTTATCCATGAGTTGCTGACTGCCCAGAGAATCGATGGGGACTACCTGATGCGCTACACCAACGCGCCCTGGTTGGTAATCGAAAATCCCAGCGGCGCTGACGACGGCTTGTTTGCGCGAACCACTTCTGGAGCCGCACTTGTGTGGGATTCCCACACGGACACACCGATGCCTGCGACCTCAGGTGATGCCGCGCCAAAACTGATGGGCCGCTTCGCACTGCCGGATGGCCGTAATGTTGTCACCAGTTTTACCCTGATCGCCGAGCGTTTTCTTGCCGCCGAATATGGGCCCGACGCGGTTGCCGTAAAGTGCAGCGTGTCTGCTTCCACCATCAGGCGCATTGCTGCCGAAATCGCCGAGGTGGCTTTTGAACAGCAGATTGAACTCAATATTCCGTGGACGGATTATACCGGCCGCCGACACGAGAAGATGGTGGGCCGCCCTGTGTCCATGCATGCCATGCGGGGGATTTCTGCCCATGCCAATGGCTTCCAGACCTGCCGCACCATTCACCTCCTGCAGATCATTCTCGGCACCATCGATGTGCCGGGCGGCTTCCGCTACAAGCCGCCATTCCCCAAGCCCATTCCCCCCAATGTGAAGCCCGTTGGCAAGCTGGGACATATCAAGCCCAACACCCCCATGCCGGGCCCGCCCTTGGGCTTCGTCACGAGCCCTGATGACTTGCTGGTTGATGCCGAAGGCACCCCTTTGCGCATTGACAAGGCCTATTCCTGGGATGCACCCATTGCTGCGCATGGCATGATGCACATGGTCATCAACAATGCAGCCAAGGGCGACCCCTACAGGATCGATGTTCTCTTCATGTATATGGCCAACATGAGCTGGAATTCCGCCATGAACGTGCCAGACACACTCAAGGCCCTCACGGCCAAGCGCGATGATGGCGAGTACGTGATCCCCAAGATCATCTACTGCGACGCCTATAATTCCGAGATGGTACAGTACGCGGACCTCATCCTGCCGGACACGACCTATCTTGAGCGCTGGGACTGCATCTCCATGCTGGACCGCCCGATCTCGGAGGCCGACGGCCCGGCCGATTCCATTCGCCAGCCCGTGGTCAAGCCTGAGCGTGATGTCCGCGCCTTCCAGACTGTCTTGCTCGACCTCGGTGCAAGGCTGGGACTTCCCGGCATGACGAGGCCCGATGGTAGCCCACGCTATCCCGGTGGCTACCCCGACTACATCGTTAACCATGAGCGCGCACCCGGTCTTGGGCCGCTGGCCGGGTTCCGTGGACCCAACGGCAAGCACCAGGGCAGGGGGACGCCGAACCCTGACCAGCTCAAGGCCTATATCGACAATGGCTGCCACTGGTTCTACGAACTACCCAGTCACATGAAATACTATCGCCATGTGAACTGGGATTATTTGGACTGGGCCACATTCTTCGGCTTCATGGGCAAGCCTGAACCCATCATCCACCAGCTCTACAGCGAGCCTCTGCAGAAGTTCCGCCTTGCCGCACAGGGCCACGGGAAAATCCTGCCGCCGCCCGAACATCGCACTCGCATAGTCACCTACTTCGATCCCATCCCCTTCTGGTATCCGCCCTTCGAAGGCGACATGCTCTCCGACAGCGATTTTCCCATGCACGCCATCACTCAGCGCCCAATGGCCATGTACCATTCTTGGGGCTCGCAAAATTCCTGGCTGCGCCAAATCCTCGGCCGCAACTGGCTTTATATGAACAAGGATCGTGCGGCAAAACTCGGCATCGCGGATGGTGACTGGGTCACGGTCACCTCGCATCACGGTGAGATCAAGGGACAGGTGAAACTGATGAGCGGCGTCAATCCAGACACGGTGTGGACGTGGAATGCCATCGGCAAGCGGTCTGGCACCTGGGGCCTCAGTGCCGATGCCCCGGAGTCGAAAAAAGGGTTCCTGCTCAATCACTTGATCTCTGACCTTCTGCCAGAACGTGAGGGCGGCTATCGCTTCTCCAACAGTGATCCCATCACCGGTCAGGCGGCCTGGTACGATCTCAAGGTGCGCGTGGCCAAGGCAACCGATCAATCGGCAATAAGCGCCCCGCAGTTTCCCGTGCTGAATAAGGCGAAGGTTCGCACATGACATCACTTCCCACCCCGCAACTCAACCAGAAGAAGCTAGGCCTCGTTATCGATCTCGACACTTGCGTGGGCTGCCAGGCCTGTGCCACCTCGTGCAAGGAGTGGAATATGCAAGGTGCCATCGGCCCACTCAATGATACCGATCCCTATGGCGCGGATGTGTCGGGTGTGTGGCTCAACCGCGTTCACGGTTACGAGGTCAAGGAAGAGGGCAGGGAGGATTCCCGCGTGGTCAATTTCCCGCGTTCCTGCCTGCATTGCGAAACGCCGGCCTGTGTCACCGTTTGCCCCACAGGTGCAAGTTACAAGCGCGCTGAAGATGGCATCGTGCTGGTCAATCCCGACACCTGCATTGGCTGCAAGCTGTGTTCCTGGGCATGTCCCTATGGTGCGCGCGAATATGACTACATGGCAGGCGTCATGAAGAAATGCACACTGTGCGTGGACCGCATCTATAACACCAACATCGAACCGGAAGACCGCACACCGGCCTGCGTCAAGGCCTGTCCCACGGGCGCACGTCATTTTGGTGACCTTGGCGATCCCCAGTCTACTGTTTCCCAGCTTGTCAAAGCCCGCGAGGGTTTCGACCTGCTCCCGGAGATGGGTTACAAGCCCACCAACAAATACTTGCCTCCTCGCAAGCGCCGCGACGCCTCAACATCGAAGGAAACGGCACTGCCCAAGGGTGATGGTTCCGCGATGGACCGCCTCTTCTCCTGGGCCGACCGCCTGCTGAGCGGCAACTCAGCCCCAGCGGGAAAACAGGAAGACTATTCGGACAAACTGGAAGGCTGATGGATTTTGTAATGAGTAATCTGCTCCATAACGTGTCATTCCGGCGTAAGCTGGGATCTGGTTCAGAGCGAGCGAGTTCTGAAGGAGGTTCCAGCTTACGCCGGAATGACGGAGTAGGGGCCCACCACAATGACGGCAGGGTGACTGCCTCATGAACCCCGCCTATTCTGTCATCCTCTTCACAACCGCCTCGGGCGCAGGGTACGGCCTGCTCGCCTTGCTTGGCCTGGTTGGTTACAACCACGGCCCCGCTTCGATTTTTGCCTTTGGGTTGACTGCCATGTTGACAGCCCTTGGCCTCATCACCGCGGGACTTCTCTCGTCCACGTTTCACTTGGGCCATCCCGAGCGGGCATGGCGGGCCTTGTCACAGTGGAGAAGTTCGTGGCTCTCGCGCGAGGGTGTGGCCGCAATTGCTACCTATGTGCCCGGCTTCCTTTTTGGACTCGTGTGGACGGGTCTCATCAATGCGCCGCATCTCATTGCATCGCTTGGACTGGCAACGGCTGCCATGTCCGCCATTACCGTGTTCTGCACCGCGAAAATATACTCAACGCTCACCACCATCCGCGCGTGGAATCACGCCCTTACGGCACCGGTCTATCTCGCATTTGCGCTAGCAACCGGAGGCGCATTGATGGCGGCTATCGCCACTGCTTTCGGCCGCTTGCAGATCTTCCAAGTGATTCTCACCAGTGCAGCGGTGATTCTGGTGGCGATCTTGAAATATTTTTACTGGCGCTCCATCGACCGTGCTCAGCGCACCCACACCATGGCAGCAGCAACCGGTTTGGGAGCAGGGGTTCGCCAATGGGAAGTGCCCCACACATCGACCAACTTCATCATGAAGGAGATGGGATTTGCAGTGGCCCGAAAGCATGCCGAAAAGCTGCGGAAGGCTGTATTTGTGCTATTGCTGGTGACACTGTTGAGCCTTGCTGCCTGTGCCGTGTCACCCTGGTTTTCGTTTGTCGCAGCACCTGCAATACTGCTCGCGGCCGTATTCGAACGGTGGCTGTTTTTCGCCGAAGTGCAGCATGTCGTTTCACTTTTTTATGGTGCTGAAAGAGCCTGATTCCTCTCGTTACGAAACAAACCGTTAACTGATTATTAACCATGACGATGGCGTAATCATCTCGCTGGGTTGGGTTGCGTAGAGGGTGTAGAAAGTGTCAGTTGATTTACAATCACGTGTTTCATTTCGCTTGTTGGGCCGCTCGGTTTTGGCCTTCTCGCTTACTCCAGAACGACCTGTTCTAGACTGGTTCCTGGAACTCGACCGGAGAGTATTGGGCTCATTTGGGTTCTTCACAGACCGCCCGCTGGTCCTCGATCTCACAAGCATCGCGCCAACCAAAGCTGAAACGCTGGAAATTGTCGCACGCATTGAGGAACGCAATCTTCGCCTCATATCGGTTGAAGGTGTCGATGCCGAATGGCTGCCACGCCGTTATTCGCCATTGCCAAAAAGCATGCAGCCCGTAGGCATGCCTTCTCCGCCCGAGAGCGTCATGCAATCCTGGGACGATGCTCAGAGGGTAGATGGTCAGGCGTCGGCCGCGTCGGAAAAGGGCTGCACGACCCTGCTCATTGAAGAGCAGGTGCGATCAGGGCAGACCATCATCTTCCCCGAGGGTGACGTCACCGTCGTGGGGTCTGTGGCCTCAGGCGCTGAAATCATCGCGGGAGGGTCCATCCATGTCTATGGCACCCTGCGGGGCAGGGCGTTTGCCGGCACCAACGGCAATACCAGGGCCCGCATCTTCTGCAGCAAGTTTGACGCAGAAATCCTAGTGATTGATGGCCTCTACAAAACGGCAGACGATTTCGACCACCACCTGCTCGGCTTTCCGGTGCAGGCCAGGTTGGACCGGGACGTCATGAACATCGAAGCAATGTAATCGTAATCTCAGGAGCATCTTTTATGAGTAAAGTTCTCGTCGTAACTTCAGGTAAGGGCGGCGTCGGAAAGACCACGTCGACTGCTGCACTCGGTGCTGCACTCGCACAGCAGGGCAAGAAGGTTGTTGTCGTTGATTTTGACATCGGATTGCGCAACCTTGACCTTGTCATGGGAGCCGAGCGTCGCGTGGTCTATGATCTGGTGAATGTGGCGC
>Ga0315287_10004065_pt1 | contig 14216 bp, 14 predicted proteins | sample YL17G11_0_MG_FD_205037 | JGI IMG/M metagenome (GOLD analysis project Ga0315287, IMG submission 205037) | Sediment microbial communities from Yellowstone Lake, YNP, Wyoming, USA - YL17G11_0 | ecosystem: Environmental > Aquatic > Freshwater > Lake > Sediment | place: USA: Wyoming | collected... | reverse complement strand
GAGCCTTCGTCCGAGACGAAGCCGGTAAACTTCACGACCTGGCCGGCGATGAAGCCGCCCTTGTCGCCGCCATACGTGTCCTTGACGACGTTGCACATTTCGCCGATGGCAAGCTCGACGTCATCCATCGTGATGCCGGGCTTGAGCTTGAGCGTGTTGAAAAGCATCTTGGCGCCAAAGGGGATCGTAACGGGATCGAACATGGCTACTCCGTCGAAACCTCAACAAATGTCAGTTTACGCCGCGTCCGGTACCGCGCGCCAGAGGGCGTGGTAGTCGGCGAGCAGGTCGGCTATCCCCCGGCCAATGGGCTCGTAGGCCTCGTCGGGGAGGTTGGCGAGGGAGACGCGGACGGACATTCTCGGCGCATCGAAGCCGCCGCCGTCCAGCAGCACGATGCCGCGCTCCTCGGCCAGGCGAACGACGAAGTCGATCGCCTCGAAGCTCGCCAACAGCCACTCGGCAAAGGCGTTGCCGTAGCGCGACCGCGCAAGGGCAGGAATGTCGAGCGACGCGTAGTAGTGGGTCAGGAGCGGATCGTCGGGGGGCGTGAGCCCGGCGCCCCGGTAAAGCCGCTCGAAGCGGGCACGGACGAAGGCGCGTGTCACGCGTTTCCGCGCGCCGGCGGCATCGAGCAGCGCGTCGAGCGCGAACAGCGTCATCTGGACCTGCTGCGGCGAGGACAGCCCGGCGGTGTGGTTCAGTCCGATGGCGCGGCTGTCGGCCACCATCCGATCGATGAGCTTGAAGCGTTCGGGCGTCGTCGAGACGGCGCCGTAGCGGGCCCGGGCCGATGCCAGCGCCTCGTCCCGCGCTGCGGCGAGGCGCGCATCGAGCACGTTCGACTCGTGCAGGCCGACGACGCCAAGCCGCAGCCCGGTCGCGCCCCAGTACTTCGAGAACGAATAGAGGACGATGGTGTTCTTCGGGGCCACCGCCGCGAGCGACCGGAAGCCCTCGACGAACGACGCGTAGACGTCGTCGGTGATCACGATGAGGTCGGGCCGCTCGCGCACGATCTGTCCGATGCGCGCGACGGTCGCCGGATCCATCGCGGTGGCGGTGGGGTTCGATGGATTCACGGCGAGGAACGCCTTCACCCGCGGATCGCGCAGCCTGTCGATCTGCGCTGCCGGGTAGCGCCAGCCTGCCGCCTCGTCCTGCGCGACCTCCACCAGCTCGAAGCGGTACTCCGGCAGGCGCGGCACCTCGAGATACGGGGTGAAGATCGGCACGCCGAGCGCAATGCAGTCACCCGGCGCGAGCAGCCGAGAATGGACGAGCGACTGGAAGACGTACGTGATGCCGGCACTCGCGCCTTCGACCGCGAACAGGTCGTACTGGCCGCTCGCCGCATCGCCGGCGAAAAGCTCGGCGACGAGGTGGGCGCGCACCAGCCGTTCCGCGTGCGTGAGCATCCGGACCGGCAGCGGATAGTGGTCGCCGAGGACACCGTCCACCCATTCGCCGACGAGCAGGTCCGGCTCGAGCCCGTGCACATCCCGCGCATACGCGATTGCGCGCGTGAGAAGCGCGTTGCCCGGTGCGGCGGAACGTTCGGCGAGGAAGGCGCGCAGGCGTTCGGCAACGCCCAGTTTCTTCGGCAGGCCGCCGAAGTCGGGGCCGAGCGCGACTCGTCTCGCCTCGGCCACGGCAAACTCGCCGAGACGGAAGAAAGCTGCGCGTGGCTCGAGCGCGATCCAGTTGGGGTTGCCGCGACCGGCGTTGAGCATCATGCGCTCGCCGCGGTGTTTGGCGAGCTCGACCAGCTTGTTCTTGAGTTCGAACGGGCTGATCCCCTCGTAGCGGCGCTCTTCGCTCCTTTCCATTGCACTCCTCCCGATCCGCCCGCTCTACCTGCGGTCGCGGTGCTCGAGATTGACACCGATCACTTCGAGGATGATGCCCAGCGCAAATGGAATTGCCCCGACCCACACCGGCGGGGCAACGAGCATCAGCAGCCCGCCGAGGGTCATCAGCGCGAGCGCTACCGAGCGCCGCAGCCATCGGTTCCTGATCATCGGACGGTTCTCCGCTCGCAATCGTTGAACAGCGGGACTTCTCACGCCGGCGATAGGCCGCCAGCCATGTCATTGCGCAGGCCAGCCGATGAACATTGCCGGTCCACGCTGCACTCTGGAAACTGCGTGCTCATGGTCGCTCCCTTTGGCGGCTCGACGTTTGAGCTGGCTCAAATGCGCGCCAACCGGTTCGCCGCGCCCCGGCTGTCGCCGATGGCGCGCCCGGTCGGCCGGCATCGCTACGCCGCAGCGCCTCCGCGCCTGAGAAGATCGGGCTCGCCGCACACCGCAAGAATCGCCTCACGGGCGCGATCGCGCAGGCGGATCGCAGCCGCCCAGTCGCTACCGTCGGGCGTCAGTGGCGGCGTGACGATGACCTGGATGAGCCCGGGACGGGGCCGCCACTGCCCATCGCGCAGCACCGAGCGGGTGCCGCGAATCGCGAGCGGTATCACCGCCGTGCCCGCGGTCGCCGCGGCCAGGAACGCGCCCATGTGAAACGGGCGCAGCCCGGGTTCGCGCTGCAGCGTCCCTTCCGGGAACACGACAAACGATGCACCCTGGGCGGCCTGCGCGGCCAGTTCGTGCGCGGCGCCGACGCTGCCCTCGATTTCGAAGCGCTCGACAAATCGGGTGCCGATGTTGCCCAGCAGAAGCCGCATCGTGGAACTCCTGGCCAGCTCCTGCTTGGCGACGAAGTCACAGCGCTCGGGCACCGCGGCGAGCAGAACGATGCCGTCGATGTAGCTGGCGTGGTTGGCGACGACGATGAGCGGACCCGTCGGCGGGAAATGTCCGCCTCCCGCGATCTGAACGGGGACTCGCGAGGCGGTCACGAACGCACGGGCGAGAACCGTCGCGGCGTGCCGCCGCCAGGCAGGGCGCGGCAGTGTGGCCACCAGGATCAGCGCGGCAAGCGCCATCGGTATCAGCAGTGTCCACGCATACGCGGCGAACAGTATCTCGCCAACGCGCAGGAACGACCGGCGCACCGTCGCCGCCGCGCCGATCAAGGCAAGGCGACCGAGCTGCGGCCACAACCCGAGGGGCCCGGCCCGCAGCGTTCCGCGCTGATAGAGGTCGCTGCAGGCGGCGCGGCGGATCTTGCCGCTGGAGGTCTTGAGCACGGTATGCGGCGGCGCGAGAACGATGTCGTCAGGGGGGGCGCCCAGCAACGCCACGCCGGCCGCTGCGACCGCCGCGCGCAACGCCTCCCGCCGGCCGGCGTCGGTCTCGCGCGTTTCGGCGAGCACCACCACCTTCTCGGTACCGGCGGCGCGATCCGGCACGCCGAACACAGTCACGCAGCCCTTGCGGACGCCGGGAATCGAGCCAATCGCCGCCTCAGCCTCCTGCGGGTGGATGTGCTGGCCGCCGCGAATGATGAGATCCTTGGCCCGGCCGGTGAGATGCAGCTCGCCGCCGGCGACGTAGCCGAGATCGCCGGTTTCCAGCCAATCGCCGTCGAACAGGCCGCGCGTCGCCTCCGGGTTGCGAAAGTACCCGCCGGTCGCCGAGGGCCCGCGAAACTCGATCCTGCCCTCGTGGCGCTCGGGCAACTCGCGCCCGCTCGCGTCCACGATACGAATCTCGTGCCCGGGCAACGGGTGCCCACAGGTGACGACGCGCAAGGCGTTCGCATCGTCCGCACGCGCCGGCGTGGCGATGCCGGTGCGTGCCAGGAGCCCGCGATCGACACGGTCGACGATGGCCCCGCGAAATACCGGCGGAAAGGCGAGACCCACGGCTGATTCGGCCAGCCCGTAGACCGGAAACTGGGCCCTCGCGTCGAAGCCGTACGCGGCGAAGCGCTCGTTGAAGCGGGCGATCGTATCCGGGCTCACCGGCTCGGCGCCGTTGAAGGCGACGCGCCAGGACGAGAGATCGAGACCCGCGAGCGCGTGCGGGTCGATGCGCGTCGCGCACATCTCGTAGGCGAAGTTCGGGCCCGCGGACAGCGTGCCGCGATGGCGATGCAGTGCCCGCAGCCAGCTTTCCGGCCGGGCGAGGAAATCGTTCGGCGGCATGACCACGAACGGCACCGCGAAATAAAGGGTGCCGAACCATGCGCCGATCAGGCCCATGTCGTGGTAGAGCGGCAGCCAGCTCACGAAGACGTCGGACGGCCGGAGCTCCAGCGCGCGGCCTATCGCCCGGATGTTCGCGAGGACGTTCGCGTGGGTGAGGATTACGCCCTTCGGCTGGCCCGTGCTGCCGGATGTGTATTGCAGAAAGGCGATGTCCCGGGGGCCGGGTCGCCAGCGCGGTTCCAGCGGCGCCTCGCGCAGCTGCGGCACCGAAACGATCTGCCGCAGCGACGGCGTGGCGGCGCGCAACAGTCGCGCCACCGCGCGCGCCTCGGGGACGGTAATGAGCACCGTGGCGAGCGCGTTGGCGACGATCCGCGATTGCCGGCGAAAGTGTTCCTCGAGCTGCGAGCGGCGCGCCGGCGGATAGATCGGAACCGGCACGCCGCCGGCGAACAGGATGCCGAAGAAGGCGGCGAAGAAATCGATCGAGGTCGGCAGCATGATCGCGACGGCCTGGCCCGGCTCGAGGCCGCCGTGGGCGAGGCCCGCGGCGACGGACAACGCGTCCTGGTACAGCTCGCCGTACGTCAGTGTCTGCTCGGTGGGGCCGGCGTCCGTTTCCGCGAGCAGCGTCAGATGCGTGCGTTGCCCATGCGTGCGCGCATGCCATTCCAGCACTTCGACCAAGGTCTGCGCGTGATCGGGAATCGCGGCCACGGGCTCCCGCACTGGCGCCGCGACGGTGATGGCGGCGGGAAGCACGTGCGTGGTGCCGGCGAGCACCGCGCGTACCAGATCGCGTGGCGCTTCGGCGTCGACCAGCGTGCGTGCCGGCAGGCGAACGCGGAACGCGCGTTCGAGCCGCAGCAGCAGCTCAGCCCGTTCGAGGCTGTCGAAGCCCAGGTCTCGCTCGAGCGCAGCGTCGAGTGTTACCTGTGGCGCGCCGCCGCCGCTTGCCCGTGTTTCGCGGGCCAGCGCAGATACGATCGCTAGCACGGCGGCGGCCGTGGCTGTGCCCGGCTGGGCAGGGGAAGAGGAAGAGTTCGACAGCGTTGGCATCGGCATAGATCCCGCAGCGGATGGCCTGTGTGCTGCAGCTGCATTACCCCAACCCTGGGTTTTCATTCTGCTCCCGGTTACCGTCGCTCGTTTGACTGAGGTCAAGCTCGTGCCAAAGGCGCGCTCGTGGGGTTCGCCGACGCGTGGTGCGGCAGCGGTGATGCAGGGGCCTGTCGACCCCATGCCAGCCGGGCCGGCACCCCGTGTGGTTGACGTTCGTCAAGGGCGAGCGGCCACCGTGCCGCTACGCTGCACGCATTGCGAGTCGACCGGCGCGCGACGCCGCTGCGCAGCGCGCCGATCTCCGGCTACACTGGACACGGAATGGAGAAGCAAGTGGACGTCTGGCGCAAGGAAGGCACTTTCAGCGGCCGGCTGGTCATGGTCGGCTTCGGCTGCATCGGGCAGGCCGCGCTGCCGCTGCTGCTGCGCCACATTGACATGCAGCCGGCGCAGGTGCTGGTCGTTGAACCCGACGCTGCCGCCGTCGCGCTGGCCCGCGCCCACGGCGTGGGTTGCCTGCAGCAACGGCTCGACGCCGAGAATTACCGCCCGTCGCTGGAGCCGCTGCTGGGCGCGGGTGATTTCCTGCTCAACCTGGCGGTGGACGTCAGCAGCACGGCGCTGATCGAGTTCTGCCAGGCCCGAGGCGTGCTGTACCTCGATACCTGCATCGAGTCCTGGGCTGGCCGGCTCTTCGACCCCTTGCGGGCGCCTGCCGAGCGCACCAACTATGCGCTGCGCGAAGCGGCGCTCGCGTTGCGGCGTCCCGCGCGTAATGGACCGACGGCCGTTGTGAACCACGGCGCCAACCCTGGCTTGGTGTCGCACCTGCTCAAGCAGGCGCTGCTCGACCTGGCGCGTGAAACGGGCGTCGCGACGGAGGTGCCGCGTGCCCGCGCGGAATGGGCCCGGCTGGCGCAGCGCCTCCGCGTCCGCGTCATCCACGTCGCCGAACGCGACACCCAGGTGGGCAGAGAGCGCAAGACACCGGGCGAGTTCGTCAATACCTGGTCGGTGCCCGCCTTTGTCGACGAGAGCTGCCAGCCGGCCGAACTTGGCTGGGGCAGCCACGAGCGCCAGTTGCCGCCCGATGCGGCACGGCACGATGCCGGTTCGCGCGCTGCCATCTACCTGAACCGGCCGGGTGCGAGCACGCGCGTGCGCAGCTGGACGCCACGGACCGGCCCGATGCACGGCTTTCTCATCACGCACGGCGAATCGATCTCGATCGCCGACCTGCTGACCCTCGGCGATGCTGGAACGCCGAGCTACCGGCCCACCGTACATTACGCCTACCACCCCTGCGATGACGCCGTGCTGTCACTGCTCGAGCTGGCCGGGCGCGACTGGCGGATGCAGGAACGCCGGCGCGTGCTGAAGGACGAGATCGTCTCCGGCATCGACGAGCTCGGCGTGCTGCTGATGGGTCATGCGCGCGGCGCCTATTGGTACGGTTCGCAACTGTCGATCGAACAGGCGCGCGCACTGTGTCCCCACAACAACGCCACCAGCCTGCAGGTGGCTGCACCGGTGATGGCCGGTGTGCTGTGGGCGATTGCCAATCCGGATCGCGACGTGGTCGAGCCCGACGACCTGCCGTTCGACCAGATCCTGCGTCTGTGCCGCCCCTACCTCGGCGACGTGGTGGGCGTCTACAGCGAATGGACGCCGCTCGCCGACCGTGGAAGGCTGTTCACGGAAGCCCTGGACCGCGATGACCCCTGGCAGTTCATGAACTTTCGCGTGACCTGACGCCGTGCCCGGCGGCAGCCATCCGCGCCACAGTGGGAGCCATGTTACGGCGGACGCGGGCGCGGCCGCCCCTTGCACCGGCCTCGGCGCCCGCACCGTGATTCGCGAGGCTTGCCACCCGCGATTGGTGCAGGTCCGACCCTTCCATTAGACTGTCGGGGTCGAAACGCGGAAGGCTTGGCTCATGCGCCTTCCCATTCCGGCCCATTGGCTCAAGCCGCTTTGCTACGTTCTGGCGCTCGCCCTGCTTGCGCACGATCGGCGATTTTCGGTTGGTCGGCGTCTTCAAGCGCGTGCGCGGTACGCGTTTCGCGCGCCTCGACAGCATCGCGTTTGCGCCGCTGTGCCTGCTTCTCGCGGCGGGCGTTGTCCGTGTGGCAATCAGCAATGGCGCCGGTTAGAGGCGGACCGGTCGCCGGCGGGGCTTGACGTTCGTGGCGAGCATCCGCGGCAGCGCCGGGCCCCTTGCTTGTTCGTTGGCCAGACTTGATTCGGGGGCTGCCATGACGCATGACAGGATATCCAGAATACGGGCGGTCGACGTGCGCGCAGTCCGCGTACCGATGGCGCATCCGCATCAGACGGCTGGCGGCACGGTCTCGGAATCGCCGCTGGTCCTGACGGACATCACGACAGAGGACGGGGTTGTCGGCAAGAGCGTCGTGTTTACCTACACCGGCGCAGCATCGAGGCCGACCGCCGACCTGATCAGAAATCGGGAGCCCCTCATTACCGGCGAACGGCTCGCTCCGACGGAGATCGAGCAGAAGCTTTCCAAGCGCTTTCGCTTGCTGGGCACGCAGGGCCTTGTTGGTATCGGCCTCTCCGCCATCGACATGGCGCTTTGGGATGCGCTCGCGCGAAGCCTCGGTGTACCGCTCGTGTGTTTGCTTGGCCGTCATTCCACCGACGCTGCGCGAAATGCTGCGCAGGCCGGTTGGCTCGTTTCATTGAGGCGCTCCACGATGCTCAGCATCCGCCGCTTCGGTCCCCAATCCCGGCAGTTCCTCGATCGGCTATGCGACCTGCTCGCCGATGCCGTTCACTCCGGCGTCGTTGCTCGTCGTCGTGTCGTGCCCGCCACACCGCCTCCTCGCGCCTAGCGGGAGCGCGAGACGCATCGGTTTCCAAGTCCGCCCATTTGCGAAGCAGTACACTAGCGAACAGGGTTACCATGGCCAAACTGCGAACGCGAAGCCTGCAACAACTTCTGGGTATAGAGATACCGATCATCCAGGCGCCAATGGCGGGTGTGCAAGGCAGCGCGCTGGCAGTGGCAGTGTCCGGCGCCGGCGGCCTCGGCTCTCTGCCCTGCGCCATGCTGAGCCTGGACGCCATGCGCGCCGAACTGCAGGCAATCAGGACGCAGACTGACAAGCCTTTCAACGTGAATTTCTTTTGCCATGCGCCGCCCGAGCCGAGCGCCGAGCGCGAAGCGGTCTGGCGAGCATTACTCTCGCCGTATTACGAAGAGTGTGGGCTCGACATCGGCGCCGTTCCCGCCGACCCCGGGCGTGCACCCTTCAGTTCCGAAGCTGCCGACGTGCTGAGCGCATGCAAGCCCGCTGTGGTCAGCTTTCACTTTGGTTTGCCGTCGGCCGCATTGCTGGCGCGGGTGCGAGACTGGGGCTCGAAGATTCTCGCTTCGGCAACGACCGTCGAAGAGGCCCATTGGCTCGAAGCGCACGGGGTTGATGTGATCATCGCACAAGGTCTTGAGGCGGGTGGACACCGCGGCATCTTCTTGTCGGATGACCTGACGTCTCAGGTCGGCACGTTCGCGCTGTTGCCGCAGGTCGTGGGGGCCGTGAAGCTCCCGGTCATTGCCGCCGGCGGCATCGCGGACGCGAGAGGTGTTGCGGCCGCGATGGCACTTGGCGCAGCCGGCGTACAGGTTGGAACCGCTTATCTGCTCTGCCCTGAAACGAGCACGAGCGTGGTGCATCGCGCCGCGCTGAAGAGCGAGGCCGCCCGCCATACGGCGCTTACCAACCTTTTCACGGGCCGTCCCGCGCGCGGGATCGTGAACCGCATCATGAGAGAGCTTGGCCCGATCAGCGCCGCGGCGCCCGCCTTCCCATTGGCCACGTCCGCCCTTGCGCCGTTGCGCGCCAATGCCGAGGGCCGAGGCTCAAACGACTTCTCGCCTTTGTGGTCCGGCCAGAATGCAAGCGGCTGCAAGGAGATTCCTGCCGCCCAGCTTACTCGTGCCCTGGCTGCGGAGATCTAGCGCAATGTCCACATACACAGCCAAGATTCGATGGGAGCGCGGCGATCAGCCATTTACCGACAATCGCTACAGTCGTGGCCATCAGTGGTTCTTCGATGGTGGCGTCGAGGTCCGGGGCTCTTCGTCTCCACATTCCGTTCCGCTGCCCTATTCGCAGGCGAATGCGGTTGACCCGGAGGAAGCATTTGTCGCTTCGCTGTCAAGCTGCCACATGCTCTGGTTTCTCTCCATCGCCGCAAAGCGAGGGTTCTGCGTAGACAGCTACGTTGACGATGCCGAAGGCGTGATGGCGAGGAATGCTTCGGGAAAGTTCGCAATGACGCGGGTCACCCTCCGTCCAAGGGTGGTCTTCGTCCGGAGTCCGATGCCGACCAGGAGCGACATCGAGTCGATGCATCACAAGGCGCATGCCGAATGCTTCATTGCCAATTCGGTGAAATCGGAGGTTCACTGTGAACCAATCCTTGCGGCCTGACCGGGCGCAGAACGCGAGTTGAGTCAATCCGCTTCCGGGCGGCGGCGGAACTCGATCGTCAGACCCGCATGAGCATCCACCGTCTTGATCCGTCGAACGCGCTTCTGTACCGGGCGCTCATGCTCGAAGCGTACGCGCTGCATCCCGATGCGTTCACGTCCAGCGTTGGGGAGCGGGCGCGTCTTCCGCTCTCCTGGTGGGAAGCTCGGCTCAAGCCGGGGCCACGGCCATCGGAGCTCGTGCTCGGCGCATTCGAAGATGACCACATCGCCGGCGTTGCCGGCCTGTCGTTCGAGTCGCGCGAAAAGATCCGCCACAAAGCAATGCTATTCGGTATGTACGTACCTTTGAGGTTCAGGCGTTTCGGGCTCGGCCGTCAGCTGGTGCAGGCAGCCGTGGCGGAGGCCAGGCTGCGCTCCGGCATCAAGGTTGTGCAGCTCACTGTCACCCAAGGGAATCGCGCCGCGCAAGCACTGTACGAGCAGTGCGGGTTTGTCCAGTTCGGGCTGGAGCCGCTGGCTGTTGCGGTTGGCACGGAATTCGTCTCCAAGGTGCACATGTGGCGCAGCACCGATCCAAGCCATGCGCGCGCACCGGTCTAACCCGTCCGCCGGCGGGGCGAACACCGTCCAGCCGGTGCCTCCCCCTCATGTTGCAGTTCAGCGCCCCGTGGGCACGTCGCAACCGGGTACCGCAGTGCGCAGACGCAGCGGCGTGGAAAAGGGCACGCTGGTCAACACTCTTCGCGTCATGGCGACGCCGCTTGCCGGCGAAAAGCCGCCCGAGTGCCTGGCGCTGGTGACACGCGACCGCCCCGACCCGTGCTAGGCTACGCGGCGCTGAACCGGATACTCCGCCCGGCGTGCTTCGTGTCCGCAGTCGGGTCGCAGGGCAGCTTGTTTCGTTAGCCGACATGAGGTCTCCAAATGGTTGAAGCGTCCTGGCTGCTGTTCGTCATCGCATCGCTGCTGCTGATTGTGACGCCGGGTCAGGACATGATTCTGGTCATGTCACGTTCAATAGCGCAGGGCGCTGGCGCGGGAGTCGCGACGGCCGCGGGCGTAAGCGTCGGTCTCGTAGGCCATACCTTTCTCGCGACACTTGGTCTTGGCGCCCTTTTGCGAACGTCCGAGTGGCTGTTCGTTGCACTCAAGCTCGTTGGCGCGGCTTATCTGTTGTATCTGGGACTTGGCCTGCTTCGCACGCGACACGGATCCTTGGCCATAGGCGCATTGTCAAGGCGGCCTTTGGGCAAGCTTTTTCTTGATGGCGCCCTTTCCAATCTGTCCAATCCCAAGATCGCAGTGTTTTACTTCGCGTTTCTGCCGCAGTTTGTTTCGCCGTCGGCGCAAGGGCCGACGCTGACCATTTTCACGTTGGGGATGGCATTCGCCGTGCTGACGTTTCTGATCAAGGCCCCGGTGGGGCTGTTCGCGGGTGCGTTGTCGGGTTGGCTGCGGTCCCGACCCGGCGTCCTGACCTGGGTTTATCGCTCGAGCGGTGCCATCTTGTTGGGCCTGGGCATCAAGCTCGCGTTCGAACGGCGGTAGTGCCGGCTGGCCCTTCGTTCGAGGCGGACGGCCGCGAACAATGGCTCAATCGGGTCATGCGCCTTTCACCTTCCGGGCTTATTGTCTGGCCCGGTACGTTGGGAACCTGAAGGAGGCGCCATGTCCGAATCGCTGATCACCTATCGCGGCACCGTCTATCCTTGGCACTGTGATCACATCGGCCACATGAACGTCATGTGGTACGTGGGCAAGTTTGACGAGGCCACCTGGCAATTCTTCAACAGGCTGGGCCTGACCCCGTCTTACCTGCGAGCGGCCAAGCGGGGCATGGCTGCAGTCGACCAACATATCTCCTACATTCAGGAACTGCATGCGGGCGACGTCGTCACCATACGAACCAACTTGCTTGAGGCCAAAGAGAAGAGCATTCGGTTTGTTCACGAGATGATGCACGACGAGAACAATGAGGTGGTTGCACGTACAACGCTGAAGGCTGTGCACATGGATACCGAAGCGCGAAGGTCCTGCGCGTTCCCTGGTCCAATCGCGGCCAAAGCGGCATCCATGCTTGCCGGTGACGGGCTCGATTGAATGCCGGAGGGAGCGGGTGCCCAACCCCATCACTCGAGCCGACAGCAACCGGCAAGCCGGTGTCTGCGGCTCAACGCAATCGTCGGGGAGCGCGATGGCATTCGACGAAGGATTGGCCGAACGCGTTAGAGACGTGCTTCGAGATCGCAGGGACATTTCCGAGCGCAAGATGTTCGGCGGGCTCGCGTTCATGTCTCGAGGTCACATGTTTGTCGGAATCCTCGGTGACGCACTCATGGCGCGCGTGGGCCCAGGTGGATACGCCAGCGCGTTGCGGCAACCCGGAGCGCGAGAGATGGACTTCACCGGAAAGCCGATGAAAGGGTATGTCTTTGTAGCGCCCAGCGCTATCGAGGGCGATTCCGCGCTTGCGCGTTGGGTCTCCGAAGGTCTTGCATTCGTGGGATCGCTGCCTCCAAAATGAGCGCAGGCCGAATCCCTGACCGGACGTTCAATGGCACCTCCTGCCAGCGGGCCGCCGGGTAACCGGCATGCTGGGAAGCTTGAACGGGTATGCCGTGCCGCCAGTCTCAACCAGGATCATCGGATCGTACCTGTCGCCGTATGTTCGGAATCACCGTTCCGGGCTCGAAGACGCCGGCACGCCGCTCAGCGCAGACACGTTTGCTGCGCCGATCCCGCGCCGAGGGATGCTGACAACATGAGGCATGCAGAGCGCTGCCCGACAAGCCGTTGCACCCGGTCAGCAACTGCGGCGCTGCGCTTGCCGTTGCCGGCCGGTGAGCCGAAGCTTTGGGCACCAACCACGGAGTACGCGCCATGGGCACTACCGATATTTCCACGCTGAGGGAGGCATTCCGCCGCGCCCCGTTCGTTGCCGAAATGGGTCTGGAACTGGAGTCTCTTGGCTCAGGCGAATGCGTTACGTTTCTTGACATCGAGCCGCGTCACTTGCAGCAGAATGGATTCGTGCACGCGGGCGTCCAGGCTACGATGGCCGATCACTCGGCCGGCGCGGCTGCCTTCACGCTTGTCCGTGAGGGCTGCTACGTCGTCACTGCGGAGTTGAAGCTGAGCCTGCTGCGCGCGGCCCAAGGCGAGCGGTTGATCTGCCGGTCAAGCGTGCTGAAGCCGGGAAAGCAGATCTCCTTCGTGGAGTCCGAGGTGTATTGCGTATCCTCCGGTGAGGAGCGCCTCGTGGCAAAAGCGAGCGCAACCATGGTTGTGGTTGGTCAAGAGCGACGGTAAGTGCTGCCAATCCCGACGTTCGGCAGGGACGTCGGGCGGGCAACGCTTTGCGCCGGCGTGAGGGTCTCCCGTTAACTGGTTGCATCAGGCCTCCAAGGAACCGCATACATATGGGCAGCCGCCCAATGCAAGAGTACCTCGGCAGTTGTCATTGCGGCGCCGTGACGTTTGAAATCGAGACAGACTTCCCGGAGCTGACCACGTGCGACTGCTCGATCTGCCGACGCAAGAACGCGCTGATGGTGAAGGTGCACGAAGACCGGTTCCGGTTGCTTTCCGGCGAGGACTCGCTGACGGAGTACCGGTTCCACACCATCACCGCACGTCATTTCTTTTGCAGGACGTGCGGTATCTACCCCTTTCATCGCAAGCGGTTGACGCCGGACTGCTACGGTGTCAATGTCTTTTGCCTTCACAACTTCGATCCATCGGGCATTCCCGTGCGACACACCCTCGGTGCCGCAATGAAATGACGCGACGGCCTCTTTGGCGTCGCTGCAGGCAAAAGCCCAACCCAGGGGCGCATTCCGTCGGCCGGGCTTCGCCTGCGCCGCGGGACACCCCTCTGTCCACTTCAGGTCCCACGGTTGGAGGGAAACATGCTGCACCTGCGACCAAATTGTGAGTGCTGTGACAGGGATCTCCCGCCAGACTCGGCAGAAGCGCGCATTTGCTCGTTCGAGTGCACGTTCTGCGCCGGGTGCGCAAGCACGGTCCTCGATGGCAAATGCCCCAATTGCGGTGGCGAGTTGGTCGTGCGGCCTCGGCGCCCTCCCACCGAACTCGCGAAGCATCCAGCGTCAACGCAGCGAATCTACAAGCCCGCGGGTTGTGCGGGTGCAACCCCTCATGTCAATCAACGGGCATCATGAAGGCGATCTACATCGAACGCTACGGCGGCCCGGAAGTCTTGCAGTTCGGCGAGTGCCCCCGGCCCGTCCCAAAGCCGGGGCAGGTCCTGATTGAAGTGCATGCGGCCTCGGTAAATCCTCGCGACTGGCTGTTGCGCGAAGGACGATACGTCTTCCGGCACCTGGTGCGAGGATTCCCGCTTGTCCTGGGGAGCGATGTTTCCGGTGTTGTCGTCGAGGTCGGGGCCGACGTCAAGGGCTTCAAGCCTGGCGACTGCGTCTTCGGCATGCAGACGCCGCTGGGAAAAATGGGCGGCTATGCGCAATACATGGCGATCTCCGAACGCGCTCTTGCCAGGAAACCGGAATGCGTCAGTCACGAGGAGGCGGCAGCCGCACCTTGCGCCGCACTTACTGCGTACCGAGCGCTGGTTGAAATTGGTCGTGTCAAATCAGGATCGAATGTTCTGATCGTTGGCGCCTC
>Ga0315287_10004063_pt1 | contig 14218 bp, 12 predicted proteins | sample YL17G11_0_MG_FD_205037 | JGI IMG/M metagenome (GOLD analysis project Ga0315287, IMG submission 205037) | Sediment microbial communities from Yellowstone Lake, YNP, Wyoming, USA - YL17G11_0 | ecosystem: Environmental > Aquatic > Freshwater > Lake > Sediment | place: USA: Wyoming | collected... | reverse complement strand
GGGCGGCAGGTCCACCGCGAACCGCCGCGCCGCATCGAAATCCGCGAACTCATCCGCGATATCCATCCCACTCGCGGGGATCACGCCGATGCCGCGCCAGCCCGCATCCACGATGCGGAAGGTCCGGGCCATCAGTTCCTGCGCTTTGCGGTTGCCCTCGGGATGGACGACGCGGGAGTACTCCACTTCCACCTCGGACCTTCCCTCCGCGATCTGCTGCAAAAGCATGTAAATCGCCTGCAGAATATCCGCCGGCTCGAACCCCGCCACCACGCACGGCTTGCCCCGCGCTGCGGTGGGACGGTAGGCGTCGCTGCCGATGATCACGCTCACGTGCCCCGGGCAGATGAACCCGTCCACTTTGAGGTCCGAGTCAACCAAGGCCGCCAGGGCGGGCGGGATGAGCTTGTGCGCGGCGAGCACGCTGAAGTTCCGCAGGTTCCGCCGCCTCGCCTCGGTGATGGCCAGCGCCACCGCGGGCGCAGTGGTCTCGAAGCCGATGCCGAAGAAGATCACCTCTCGCTCCGGCGTGCGCTCCGCCGCGGCCACCGCGTCCATCGGCGAGTAACACACGAGCACCTCCACGCCCTCCGCCCGCGCCTGCTCCAGGCTGCGCTCGCTGCCGGGGACGCGGAGCATGTCGCCGAAGGTCGCGAGCGTCACGTTAGCCAACCTGCCGAGCGCGAGGAAGTGGTCAATCTGCGCCTGCGGCGTGACGCACACCGGGCACCCCGGCCCGGAAATCAGCCGCACCCCCTCCGGCAGCGCGCGGCGCAGGCTGTACCGCGCGATGGCCACGGTGTGCGTGCCGCACACTTCCATCAACGCCGTCGGTGGCACGCGCATCGCGCGGACCCGCGCGGCCAGGGCGCGAAGGAGCTCAGGATTCCGGAGTGCGCTCAGGTTCCGCACGGAACATCTCCTCCATCAACTTGAGCGTCTCCTCCGCCTCCGCCTCGTCCAGCCGCTGAATCGCGATCCCCGCGTGCACGATTACATAATCACCGACCGCCAGGTCCTCGAGCAGATCCACCCGCGCCTCTCGGCGCACGCCGCTCTCCTCCACCTGGGCCACCGGGCCCGCGATTGAGACTACTTTCATGGGAACTGCCAGGCACATTACTCCGTACTCCTTGCCGCCGCCACCACCGCCTGCCCCAGACTCAGCCCGCCGTCGTTCGGCGGGACTTCGCGGTGCAGATGCGGCCGCAGCTCGGCCGCCTGCAAACCCTCCACCAGGCGGCTCACCAGGCGGGCGTTCTGCATCACGCCCCCGGATAATACTACATCCCTGGGTCCGCCGCTACCGCGCAACTCCGCACAGGCCGTGACGGTGGCCGCGGCGATGGTCTCGTGGAAACCCGCGGCGACTTCCGCGCGGTCGCGACCTAGCTGCAAGTCGGTAAGGATGGACCGCAGGGTCGAGCGCAGGTCAAGCACGCCCTCCCTCAGTTCATACACGTACCCGCGCGATCGGCCTGCAAAGCCCTCCGCCATCGCCTCCAACTCCATCGCTGGCTGCCCCTCGTAGGTGACCTCCAACGTCGCCCCCAGCAGCGCGCCGACCGCATCGAAGAGCCGCCCCATGCTGGAGGTGAGGGGGCTGTTGATCCCGCGCTGGATCTGTCGCGAGACGACGCGTATCTCGGCCTCCGCGAACCCAGGCATCAGTTCTCTTGCGACGCGCTCGGCCTCCTCGGGGCCAACGGCGTCGAGCAGGTAGCTCAGGGCCATGCGCTCGGGGTGCTCGATCGCCCCCTCGCCGCCGGGCAGCGGGACCGCGCGCAAGTGACCGACGCGCGTATACTTCTTCCGATCCGCCATCAGAATCTCGCCGCCCCACACGGTGCCGTCCTCACCATACCCCGTGCCGTCATACGACACGCCGATCACCGGCCCGGTCAGGTTGACCTCGGCCATCACGCTTACCACGTGCGCGTGGTGGTGCTGCACCGGGACGAGCCGCACGCCCTCCAGAGACCGCGCGAACTGCGTGGAGAGGTAGCCGGGGTGGAGGTCGTGCGCGACAATTTCCGGCGTAGTCTGGAACAACCGCCGGAAGTGCTCCACCGCGCGGCCGAAGTAGTCCATCACCTCCAGCGAATCGAGATCGCCGAGGTGCTGGCTGAGGATGGCCTCGCCGTCGCGCAGCAGGCAGAACGTGTTCTTATGATGTCCGCCCACCGCGAGCACGGGCGGGGCCTCGATCTCCACCGCCACCGACCGCGGCACGTAGCCCCGCGCGCGACGCACCGGGATCACCAGATCGCCCGCGACGCGCACCACAGAGTCGTCGCAGGGCACGGCGATGTCGCGGTTGTGGGAGAGCATATGGTCCGCGATGGGGCCGAGCTTGCGGCGGGCCTCTTCATTACGATGCTCGATCGGCTCCTCCGCGAGATTGCCGCTGGTCATCACCAAGGCGGGCGGGGAGACGTTCAACAACAGCCGGTGCAGCGGCGTGTAGGGCAGCATCACCCCCACCGTGGTCTGCCGCGGCGCGATCCCCGCGGCCAGGCCGGAGTTACCGCGCGCGGGCAGGATGACGACGGGGCTCTCGGGAGAGGTCAGCAAAGTCGCGGCGCGATCGCTCACCTCGGCCACGCGCCGCGCTTCATCGCCGTCGCGCACCATGATGGCGAAGGGCTTCTGCCCGCGCCCCTTGCGTTGGCGCAGCGTCTCCACCGCCTTGGCGTTGCGCGCGTCGCAGGCGAGGTGGTAGCCGCCGAGGCCCTTGATCGCGACTACCTTGCCGTCTGCCAGACACGCCGCCACTTGGGCAATGGCGTCGGCCGCCTCAACACCGTCGAGCGACAACTGCGGCCCGCAAACCGGACACGCCACCGGCTCCGCGTGGAAGCGGCGATCCGCGGGGTCGCGGTACTCCGCGGCGCAGGCCGGACACATCGCGAACGCGCCCATGGTGGTCTGCGGCCGGTCGTAGGGGAGGCCCGCGACGATAGTGAAGCGCGGCCCGCAGTTGGTGCAATTGGTGAACGGGTAGCCGAAGCGTCGGTCGGCGGGATCGCGGATCTCTCGCGCGCAGTCCGCGCAGAGGGCTACGTCGGGCGGGACGAGCGCGGCGGGTTGCGCGCCGCCGACGCTCTCGATGATCTCGAACCCGGTCAGTTCGGCCGGCGGCGGGTCGCGTACCTCCACCGACGTGATGCGGGCCAGCGGCGGCGCGTCAGAGAGCAGGCGACGCCGGAACTCGGCCAGGGCCTCGGGCGGCCCGGCGAGTTCGATGATCACCCCCGCGGAGGTGTTGCGCACCGACCCGGCCAGGTCCAGAGACGTGGCGAGGCGATGCACGAAGGGCCGGAATCCGACCCCCTGCACTGTCCCTTTTACCTTCAGTTCGCATCGGGATGTGGTCACTTGTGGGCTTGACATTCCACGCGAGACTTCGCCAGACTCCTCTGGTTATACTTCCCCCTGCCCACGCCACGCAACCGGAGGCCGGCCCTCACGTGGGCGTCGCCTCCGCCCGTCCCGCCCGGATATCCGCTCCCGGCCGCCGCCACTGGGGCAGAGGCCGGGCGAGGGTGAACACCCGCAACTCCCCCGCCTCGGCCCGGTGGAGGGCGCGGGCGCACTCGGTGATGGTGGCGCCGGTGGTGAAGAGGTCGTCAATCAGCAGCACCCGCTGACCCTGGATCGTCTCCCGCAGGCTCGGGGCGAAGGCGTTGCGGACATTGGCGGCGCGGGACTGCAGCGGCAGGTCCACCTGGGGGAGGGTGGGCCGCGTGCGTTCGAGCAGTGGGCGCAGGGGTCTGCCAATGGCGGCGGCGACGTGCTCGGCCAGCAGCTCGGATTGGTTGAACCCGCGCTCCCGCAGGCGCGACGTATGCAGCGGCACCGCGCACACTACGTCTATCGTCTCGGGGTCAAGCGCCGCGGCCGAATCGCGCAGCGCCGCGACCATCAGCCGCGCCAGCGGCTCGGCGAGCACCATCTGGCAGTGGTACTTGTAGCGCCAGATCACCTGCACTAACGGCCCCTCGTAATAGGCCGCACTACGCGCTACGGAGAACCGGCGCCGCGCCATGTGGCATACCGCGCACCGCGGCGCGGAGGCCGCGCGCGGATCGAACGGCTCGCCGCACACCTCGCACAACGCATAGTGTGGTCAGAGGTCTAACCAGTTGCTGGCTAGACAGGCTATAGGACCCGCGTGTTCGCGGGGATGCATTGATAGTAACCACACCACGCGGTGTAGGGACCGCGGTTGCAAACCTCTGGGTTCGGGATGGGCTGTCCTGAGTTGTCTGTATTGCGTGCGGGCGTCTGACCGGGCTTGTGCGACCAGTGCCCGTTGCTGTCACGGCGGTACCAGTGGTAGTCATTGCCGGGCCAGATCACTAGTGCGATGAAGTGGCCTTGGGCCGGCGTGCTTGCCGCGGACGAGACGGGTATCTGACCGTCGCGTTGGGCCGCCGCGCCGGTTCCGCCACAAGTTGGCGGGTATGGTCCTTCTTGGCCGCTGCCGCGACCCGGCTGAGCGAAAGTGTTGGTGATCCTATCATCGGCGTAGTTGTAGCAGTTGTTTCGCCGCATGATGTTCGGGTCGTTGTTCCACTTGCCTGGGTCATAGGCTGGCGCGGCGAGAACCGCCCAGCCCTCCGCCAGCGTCGGGGCGAATCCTCTGGCGGAGCCCCTCATCTCCGATTCCACGTACTTCCTGACCGCGTCGTCAACGGCGTCACCCGCGGTGGAGAGCAACCATTCCTCAAGCTCCGGCGTGTCGGTGATCCGGTTGACGTCGAAGCGGTCCAGGTCGACGATGCCAGCGTGGACATAGACGTGTGGATCGAGCGCCGCTTCGCGAACGGACTGAATAGAGAATCCGCGGTAGCCCAAGCCCCCTGCTATGCCTGGTGGCTTGAGTAGCGTGGTCTGGCTGAGCGCCCCTATGCGATCGGCGAGCTCACGCGCCTGGTGGTCAGGGATCTCCCAGGCAGGATCAGGACGGCCAGAGAAGACGTGGAGCGTCACTGTCACGGACATGCGGTGTTCCTCCTTTGCCGGGCTGCGCCCAGGCCTTAGTGTAGGGCTGCGGTACTCCGTTGGCGCATGTTAAGCCACAAGGCGTCCGGTGTCAATCAAGGAAAGCGGTCTTTAACCGATTGGCAGGCTGACCTCCCTGGCTCCTCTCAGGCCCTGGAGTGTGGGTCGCGGTACGACGACGTCCCGTCGGTCGGGCGCCTGCAATGGGTCCTGGTCCCCCAAGCGCTTTCTCGTCATCCGCGCGTCACGCCACTGATCCCCCCTGCAGCCTGGCATTGCATTCTCGCCCTTCGAGTTTCAGGCGCTTTGCCCCCCATTCCATTTCCTCCCTATCAGAACTGCTGACGCCCTAGCGGTCCCCACGCCCAACTCCCGTCGGCCGCGCCAAAACCGCGCGCAGCAACGGCGGGGCGAGGACGGAGGTGACGAGGCACATGAGGACGAGGGTGGAGTAGACCCCGGAGGAGATGACGCCGCGGGAGAGGCCGACGAGCGCGATCACGAGGCTGATCTCGCCCCGGGGGATCATGCCCAGGCCGACGGCGAGGGCCTCGCGTCTGCCCAGGCGCAACGCCCCGAGGCCGCAGCCGAACAGCTTGCCGAGCACGGCCGCGATGACCACGAGCGCGCCCAGGCCCAGCAGGGACCAGTGGGCGAGGGCGGGCAAATCCACGCGCACCCCCAGGAGCACGAAGAAGATGGGGACGAGCAATTCGTAGATGGGGCGCATGGAACGGCGCAGCTCCGGCGCTTCCTCCGTTTCCGCGAAGATGACACCCGCGAAGAAGGCGCCGATGATGGCGGCGAGACCAATCACCTCGGCAAGCGCGGAGAAGGCGAAACAGAGGATGACGGCGAGGGCGAAGATGGGGCTGCGGCCTTGGTCTTCATCGTAGCGAGCGAGGCGCGGGGTGAGGCGATGCACCGCAGGCCTACCCAGCAGCACGGCCAGGCCCAGGAAGGCGACGGTTTCCGCGACGAGGATCAGCGTCTCCCTCCCGGAGAAGGCCCCGCGCGTGGCGTTCGACACCACGGCGAGAAGCAGCATGCCCAGGATATCGTCCACGATCGCGGCGCCGAGGATCACGCTCGCCACCACCGTGCCCAGCTTCCCCAGGTCGGAGAGGACGCGGGCGGCCAGGCCGACGCTGGTGGCCGCGATCGCGGTGGCGACGAACAGCGACTCGGGGATTGGGCTGTGGAAGCCGCGCAGCAAGGCATAGCCCAGTCCGAATGACGCCGTCACCCCCAGAATCGCCACCAGCAGCGCGTGTCGTCCGACCCTCCACAGACGGGCGGGATCGGTTTCCAGTCCGACCACGAAGAGCAGGAAGACGACGCCAAGTTGGGCGAACACATCCTGGGAAGAAGTATGGCTCACCAATCGCAGAACGTGAGGGCCAATGAGCAGGCCGGCGAGTATCTCGCCCACCACGGCGGGTTGGTTGAGACGCAGAAAGAGCGTCCCCGCCAGTCGGGCGGCGGCGAAGAGTAGAAAGAGGTCTATCAGCAGTCGGGCCGTGTCGCTCATGATAGGTTAGACTACGCAGGCCGCGCGAGGCCTCGGAAGAAGGCTATTCCCCGCGTGAGGACCAGGGTCCTGCGCGCTCGCTTTACCCCGACCGCGCGGTGTGGTAGAGTACGCCGCGCGCCTCGCGCGCGATCACGTCATGGTAACGCTCACCTCAACCGAGTACAGAAGCAAGCTCCGCGGGGGCTGGCTGGGCAAGTTCATTGGGAGCGCGGCGGGCTCACCGATGAACGGGCAGCGCCGCGTCCTCGAGGGAGTGGACTACCCGGGAGAACTGGGGTTAGCCGACCCGCGCGTGTGCGAAGGCACGACCATCGCACAGGTGTGGCTGGGGGAGGTGATCAGCGGGGGACCCGGGATCGGAGGCGACGATCTGGTGCGGGCCTGGCTGGAGCGGGTGCGGTCTACGGAGGAGGAGTACGCCTACGCCAGCGCGAACTTGCGGCGGGACCTGCTGCCTCCCCTCTCCGGCGCGCACGACAACCCCTTCCGCGAGTCGCTCGGGGCGATGGCGCGGGCCGATCTGTGGGGGATGCTGGCGGCGGGCGATCCCGCCACCGCGGCGCGGTACGCGGCCCAAGATGCACGGCTGGATCACGCCGGGGCGGGGGCGATGGCCGCGATCCTGGTGGCAGGGATGATGAGCGCGGCCTTCGCGGAGACGGATCCGGCGCGCGTGGTGGAGGCGGCCCTGCGGCTGGTCCCGCGGGAGGCGAAGCCGGCGCGGGCGGTGCGCGACGTGGCCCGCTGGCACGGAGAGTTGGCGAACTGGCGGCGGACGCGGGAGATGCTGCTGCGCTCCTACGGTTCGGAGGAGGTGCGGGACAGCACGGTGGCGATCGGCCTGGTGACGCTCGCGCTGCTCGATGGAGAGGGTGAGTTCGCGCGGTCGGTGACGACCGCGGCGCGGTGCGGATGGAGCACGGCCTGCGGGTGCGCGGCGGTGGGGGCGATCACCGGCGCGATGCGAGGAGAGGAGGCGGCTCCACCGGCCTGGATCGCCGCGGCCGGTGCAGAGGCGGCGGAAGAGGCCCAACGCTTGGCGGACCTGACCTTCCAGGCCGGGCAGGCGGTGATCGTCTCGGAGTGCGACAGTCGGTCCCGAGTGTCGGACGAACCAGGGCTGGAGGAATCGCGGCTGCTCCCACCGGACGCGGGGGCTTTGCTGCGAGAACTGGGGATGGGCTCGCAGGTGGTCCGCTTCACGCGCGGACCGCTGGAGGCGCGGGTGGACTACGAGACGGCGCCCACCATCGGCTACGATCAGCCGCGGCGACTGGGGGTGGGGCTGGCGAGCAAGGCGAATCGCACCATCGAGGTGCGGGCGCGGCTGGAGGCGCCGGAGGGGTTCGTGGTGGTGGCGGACGATGATCCCATCACACTGGCGGAGGGCGGCACGGTGTCGTTTTCGCTCTCCGTGAGCGCGCCGGAAGGGAATTGCGACCTCGCGGCCGTGAACCCGTGCGTGCTCTTTCTCTCCGTCGAGGAGGAGGCGGAGATGGCGGTCCCGATCACGCTGCTCGGGGAGTCGGTGTGGTTCGCGGCCGGGCCGTTCGGGGACTTCGATCAGGCGCACTGGCCGGAGCAGCCGGAGTTGCTGAACGGGCGACGCCAACTGGGGGGAGAGGGATGGCGTCGGCTCTCGGTGGTGGAGCCCGCGGTGAACGTCCTCGCGGGCCTAGAGGGCAAGCAGGGGGCCCACTATCTCGCCACCGACTACCTCCTCCCGGCCGCGATGCGGGCGAGGCTGCGGGTGGGCTGCAACGACGGAACGCGGGTGTGGCTGAACGGCGAGGAGGCGTTCTCGCAGCACGAGCATCGGCCGGCGGATGCGCGGGTGAGCGCGGACGAGTTCGAGGTTGATCTGGTCGAAGGATGGAACCGGCTCGTGATCAAGATGGCGCAGTGTTCGCCGCGGCGGTTTCTCTCGGTGGCGCTGAAGGGAGGCGATGGACAGATGTTGGTGGAGGCGGTGAACACGCGGGCGCGGTAGGGGAAAGGGAATCGGGGATCGGGCATAGGGGATAGGGAAGCTGAAATGATGACGACACTGGGGAGGTGCGGATGAAGGCGATGATCCTGGCGGCCGGTGTGGGGGAGCGGATGCGCCCCTTGACGGATCACCTCCCGAAGCCGCTGCTGCCGATTGCCAATCGGCCGGTGATGGCCTATATCCTAGAGCACCTGGCGCGGCACGGCTTCACGGAGGTGATGGCCAACCTCCACTACCGCGCAGGGGAGATTGAGGCATGTTTCGGCGACGGGTCGGACTACGGCGTGCGGCTACACTACAGCTATGAGGAGAAGCTGTGGGGCAGCGCGGGATCGGTGAGGCGCAATCAGGAATTCCTCGCCGGCGAACCGTTCCTGGTGATCGGCGCGGACGACCTCACCGACATGGATCTGACCGTGCTGCGCGAGCACCATCGGCGCGTCGGCGCCATCGCCAGCCTCGGCCTGGCGGAGGTGGAGGAGACGTCCCAGTTCGGGATCGTAGTCACGGCGCCCGACGGCCGCATCGCGCGGTTCGTGGAGAAGCCCAAAGGTCCTGCGCCGAGCAAGACCGCGAACACCCAGATCTACCTGTTCGCGCCGCGCATTCACGATTTCATCCCCGCGGAGGAATGGTACGACTTCGGGTTCAACGTCTTCCCCGAGTTAGTGGCGAAGGAGGAGCCGTTCTACGGGTTCACGCTTCCCGGATACTGGCGGGACATCGGAAGTACAGAGGATTACCTTGCGGCGCAACGGGAGGCGATGGAGGGGCGATTGCAGTGCCGCTTGCCTGGTAAGCAAGTCTCGCCGGGGGTGTGGGTGGGTGAGGGAGGTGAGATCCACCCGGAGGCGACGCTCACGCCGCCGGTGGTGATCGGCGCGGGCTGCCGCATCGGCGCGGGTGCGGTGATCGGAGAAGCGACGGCGATCGCGGCCGGGGTCAGTGTGCCAGCGGGAACATCGCTGTGGAACTGCGTCCTTTGGGAGGGCGCACAAGTTCCTGGGGGGCGGGAACTGCGCGGCGCAATAATCGGCCGAGACGGTGTAATCGTCGGATAGCACCACCTGCAACCGACCGGTACCACACCTCTTCGCCTCTCGCCTTATCGCCTCTTCGTCAGTGCGTATGCCGCTCGTGCCGCAGCAGCTTCGCCGCCCATTCCTGGATCGCTTCGCCATACTCCGGGTCGGTGAAGCTCATCTCGACGAAGGCCTGGAAGTAGCTCTGGAAGTTCCCGATGTCCAGGCGGTGCTCGCCCTCCTTGAGAGGCACGCAGACGATTTCCCGCCCCTCCCGCAAGAGCACCCGCAGCGCGTCCGTCAGCCACAGTTCACCCCCGACGCCCGGCGTGATCTGGCGAATGGCGTCGAACACCGCGGGGTCGAGGAGGTAACGCCCCGCGGCCGAGAGGTTGCTGGGGGCCGCCTCGGGGGTGGGTTTCTCCACGATATCCGCGATGGCGAAGACGTCGGCCACCGGCTCCTTGGGGGCGACGATGCCGTAACGATGCACGGCTTCCCGGGGAACGGTCTCCACCGCGATGGTGGCGACGGGCCGACGGGCGGCATGGGCGGCCATCATCCGCACGAGGAGCGGCTGGTCGGCGTTCGACAGGATGACCGAATCGCCGAGGGCGACCACGAACGGCTGTCCGGCGACAAATGGCTCGGCAATACTGATGGCGTCGGCCAGACCGCGTGGCGCGCTCTGGCGCGCGTGGAAGAAGCGCAACTCCATCCACTTCTCCCGGCGCTCGCCCTCCACCGCGGCATCGCGATCCAGGTGATCCTCGATGGCGCGCTTGCCCTGGCCGGAGATAACCAGCACTTCCTGCAGCCCGGCCGCGGCCAGCTCCTCGACGACATGCTGGATGGTCGGCTTGCGGCCGATGGGCAGCATTTCCTTGGGCTGGGAGCGGGTGGCCGGCAGCAGGCGCGTCCCGCGCCCGGCGGCGGGGACGACGGCCTTGGTGATGGTGTGGTTCGGGCTGCTCACCGGCTTGCTATCGGTCATGTCGTGTTCCAATTCACTTCACTTTGATCGGGGCGTACTGATACCCCTCGGCCGCGTAATCCTGTGCCATCTTCTCCCGGTCCCCGCGGCCGGCGAGCAGGATGATCACGGCGCCGCCTGAGCCGGGGAGCTTGGCCGGGAAGCCGGCCGCGCGCGCGATCTCCACTAACCGCACATTGTGCCGCTCCGGGCCGGAGTCCCCGAACATCTCGCGGCGGAGGTCGAAGTTGCGATCCATCAGCCGGCCCAGCTTCGCGTGGTCGCGCTTCAGGAGCGCTTCCCGGCCCTCCTTCGCACAGCGCGCGATGCCGCGGATGGCCTTCCGCACTACGGGGTCGCCCTGCTCCCAGCGGAAGCGGATAGGGGTGTGCACCTGGCCGGACTCGCGCGTGCCCATCTGCGTCTCAGAGACCCACGCGAGGCCGAATTCAGGCAGCAGCGCGGAGTCCAGGCGCTCGTAATGCCCGTCGCCCGCCGCGAAGTCCATGTAGGTGAGGCCGCCGTAGGACTGCACCACCCGGTCCTGCAAGCCGGCGGCGATGCCGAGTTCTCTGGTCTCGACGCTCAGGGCCAGCTTGGCCAACTCGCCCGGCGGGAACGCGTCGGCCGGGACGCGATAGAAGCGCATCAGCGCCCGCAGCGCGGCGATGATCACGCCGCTCGACCCGCCCAGTCCGGACTGGCGCGGGATGTTGGTGTCATAGGCGATGGTGAAGTTGGCGCGGCGCAAGCGGATCCCGCGATCCTGGCACTCATCTGCGAACCGGCGGCAAGTGGCGAAAAGGACGCGCTGCATCCCGTAGTAGCCATGCCGCGTGACGGAGGAGACGAGATCCGTTAGCCCGTCGAATTCGGTGCGGTCATACTGCGGGTGGAGGCGGAAGGTGAGCAGCGGGCTTTCCCAGAGCTGAATGCGTGCGGAGAACCCTTCGATCAGGAACGAGAGCACCTTGCCCCCATATAGGTCGGAGGGGTTCCCCAGCAGGCCGGCTCGCGCGTTGACTTCCTCGTGAATGATCACTCTGCGTCGTCCCTTCGCCCCGCGGCTCACCCGATCTGCGGGAGGAAGCGCTCCTCACCGCGGCGGCGCGCCTCGGCCACCGCGCGGTTGGCCTCGAACAAGCTGTCGAAGGAGCCGCAATCCAGCCACATGCCGTCGAGTTCGCTCCAACTCATGCGCCCGTCGTGGATATAGAAGTTGTTGACGGTGGTGATCTCCAGTTCGCCGCGGGCGGAGGGCGAGGAGCGATGGATGTACTCGAACACGCCGCCGTCGTAGATGTAGAACCCGGTGACCGCGTGGTTGCTCTTCGGCTCCTTGGGCTTCTCCTCGATGTCGAGGAGGCGGCTGGGGTCGGCGGGGTCGAAGACCGCGACGCCGGACTCTCTCGGATCGGCTACCTGCTTCAGGAAGATATGGGCGCCGGATTGGAAACCTCGCACGGCCGGGCCGAGGTCGGCGTCGGTGAAGTTATCGCCCAGCACCACCATGATCGGCCCGCCCTCCGCGAAGTCCTCGGCAATGCTCAAGGCGTCGGCGATCCCTCCCTCTCCTTCTTGATAGCCGTACTCCAGGCGCTTCAGGCCCAACCCCTTGCCCGTGCCCAGGACGCGGAGGAAATCCCCCGCGTGCGGGCCGCCGGTTACCACGAGAATATGGTCCAGGCCCGCGCGCACCAGATTATCAATCGCATAGTGCACCATACAGCGGTCATACACCGGTAGCAGGTGCTTGTTGGTAGCCTTGGTGAGAGGATAGAGCCGCGTCCCGAGCCCACCGGCCAGGATGATCCCTTTCATAGTGACGGCCTCCGGGAGGTATGATAGCAGAATTCGCGCGGCGGGGTAACTGCCTGGGCGACCCGGCGCGGGTCGCCCCTATCTCCCGTTCGCCCGCCCGACCCACACCCAGGCCGTCGGCAAGAGCGTGGAGGCGAGGGCGAGCTTGAGGAGATCGCCGGGGAGGAAGGGGTAGAGGCCCAGGGCCAGTACCTTTGTCGCCGGGCCGCCGACGAAAGCCGCCAGCCAGGGGAGGCCGAAGACATAGATCACCGCGTTGCCCAGGAGCATGGCGAGGGAGGCGGTGCGGACTCGGCGGTCCCAGCCGCGCTCCACCAGGAAACCGATGAGATAGGCGGCGGGGACGAACCCGATAAGATAGCCACCGCTCGGACCAAAGGGAAGGCCGCAGGCGCCGCCGGCGAAGATGGGCAGCCCGGCGGAGCCGAGCAGAAGATAGACGAGTTGGGCGAAGGCGCCGCGACGTGCGCCAATGGCAGCGCCGCAGAGAATCACCGCAAACGTCTGCCCGGTAATCGGCACGGGGGTGAAGGGCAACGGGACCCTGACCTGCGCGGCGGCGGCGGTGATCCCGACGAAGATGCTCACCAACCCGACATCGCGCGCCAGGCTGCGGCCGGGAATCAAGGCGTCGGACAGTGTCAGCGCCTGTGCTTTCGTCATGGCAGTTCTCCTTCCTTCCTGGGAGCGCAGGCGTCTCGCCTGCCTCCGAGTGCAGTGATTCCCTCCAGGCAATAGCCCAGATCATACCACGAACAATCCCTACAGATCTCCGTGAATCGCGCGGGCGGAATCTTCTCCGCCAATCGCTCCTGCCACCACTGCCAGGGCCGAACCATGCCGGCCGGAACACCGAGCGTGGCGAGCACCGCGTGATCGCGCTCCGACCCCTTCCGGCGCGCGCACCGCGGCCGCTCCATCAGGTGGGGACAGGGCCGACAGATCACATCCGGCCCCAGACCCACCTCGACCATCTGCTCGTCGTTCCCCAGGGCCTCCTTCACGCGGCGCATCCCGGCCACGAACTCCTCGGAATACCCCAACCCGCGGAATCCGTGCAAGCAGAGCAAATGATGCGCCCGGAGGGCGATGATGTCGGCATCCCCCGTCACGCAAGGGGAATTCGGCGCGGGGGGGAGCGAGTCCTGCTGAGAAAGGACTGTTACGTAACACGAGACGGAGGAAAGGAGTTCCGCGCGCCGCGCCTAACCTCCCCTGCGCCGGATGAGACGCAAGCTTGCGCAGAGGAGGCCGTGATGGGCAAACCGATTCGCGTGACGGTATGGAACGAGGGGCGGCATGAGAAAACGCACGAGGCCGTGAAGAAGGTCTACCCGGACGGGATGCACACGGTGATTGCGAAGCACCTCGCGGCCCAGGAGGGCCTCACCGTGCGCACCGCGACGCTGGACGAGCCGGAGCACGGCCTGACCGAGGCGGTGCTGGCGGAGACGGACGTGCTCACCTGGTGGGGCCACATGGCCCACGGCGAGGTGAAGGACGAGGTCGTGGCGCGGGTGCAGACGCGCGTGCTCGACGGCATGGGGCTGATCGTGCTGCACTCCGGGCACTTCTCCAAGATCTTTCAGCGGCTCATGGGCACGACGTGCAACCTGATGTGGCGAGAGGCGAACGAGAAGACGCGGCTGTGGGTAATCGCGCCCAACCACCCTATTGCCACCGGCCTGGGGCCGTACTTCGAGCTGCCGCACGAGGAGATGTACGGCGAGTTCTTCGACATCCCCGCGCCGGACGAACTGGTCCTGGTGAGCTGGTTCGCGGGCGGCGAGATATTCCGCTCCGGCTGCTGCTTCCACCGCGGCCACGGGCGGATCTTCTACTTCCAGCCCGGCCACGAGACCTTCCCCACC
>Ga0315287_10004062_pt1 | contig 14218 bp, 11 predicted proteins | sample YL17G11_0_MG_FD_205037 | JGI IMG/M metagenome (GOLD analysis project Ga0315287, IMG submission 205037) | Sediment microbial communities from Yellowstone Lake, YNP, Wyoming, USA - YL17G11_0 | ecosystem: Environmental > Aquatic > Freshwater > Lake > Sediment | place: USA: Wyoming | collected... | reverse complement strand
CCGCCGCGCGGTGATCCTCGTCCAGCGAGCCGAAGATCTCGTCGAGGATGAGGAGCGAGAGCGGCTGCCCGGCGCGTTCCGCGATCATCTGGCTGATGGCCAGTCGCAGCGCGAGGTTGGCGACGTCCTCTTCGCCACCCGAGATGACCCCCTTGGGCTCGCCCTCATCCAGCAATGTCGTCACGTAGTCCTCATCGAGCTCGAGCTCGGTGTACCGGCCATTGGTCAGGTCACGCAGGAACACCGACGCGAGTTCCGACAGGTCGGGCCGCAGGGTCGCATTCAGCTCGTTGCGCAGGTCACCCAGGGCGTGATCGAGTTCCTGGTTGGTGCGCAGAGCCAGCGCCACGGCATCGGCCTCGCGAGCGCGCCGCGCCCGATCCTCGATCCGCCACGCCGCCTGGACCGTGGCCTCCTTCGCCGCGGTCGCCTCCCCCTCGTCCCGGACGAGCGTGAGCGCGGCGGCCTGCCGTGCTGTCTCCAGCTCACGCCACGCTCGCTCAACGGCGCGGAATCCCTCCTCGCTGAAGCGCAGCGCGGCGAGCGCCGTGCGAATACCCTCATTGCGGGACTCGGCCTCGAGTCGCGCGGTGTCGGCACTCGTCTTCTGCTCCCACAGGAGCGGCACGCGGTCGGCCCCTACCCGCTGGCGTTCCAGTTCGAGTGCCAGCGGATCGAGCCGCTTCAACTCGGCCTGCACCAGCTCGTGGCGCGCCTGATCGTACACCGTGCCGGGGAGCGCCGCGAGATCCGCCTCGATTCCGCGGAGCCGGGCGTCCAGTTTCTGGACTTCCTCCCGCCAGCGCGCCGCCTCGGCGAGCGACGCTGTCAGGCGCGCCTGGGCGGCCGTTGCCTCCTCGAGCTGGCGCTTCAGCCCCTGCATCTGTTCCTCGAGCTGCGTCACCTCGGGGGGCACGTCCTTCAGCTGCTCGATGCGCTGCTTGTAGAAGCTGCCGTTGAAGGTGACTTCCTCGATCTGCCGGTCCAGCACACCGAGCACCGACTCGAATTCCTGGCCGAGTGGCCGCGCGCAGGTGGGGCACGCTCCCTCCTGCCCCGCGTCCACGATCCGCTCGCGCTGCTCAACCAGCTCCCGGTACTGGTCGGCCAGCCCTTCGCGCTTGGTGGTCGCGGCCTGAGCATCCTGCACCCAGAGCGTGCGGCGCGCCTCGAGCGCCTCGAGACTGAAGTCGAGCGCCCCTCGCACGGTAACCACCGTGCCCTGGGCGCGCTCGAGCGATTCCGCTTCGGGGGCCTTCTCGACCTGCTTCGCCAGCTCGGCCCTGCGCTGCGTCAGCTCCTTCCGCTGGGCCCCGAGCGCCGCGCGACGCGCGTTGCCCTCTGCGTCGCGGGTTAGCGCGCCGGCCTCTTCCCGGAGCGCGGCCCGCGGTGCCAGCGCCGCCGCCAGCTCCTTCATGCGCTGCGCCGCCGCTTCCGCCGCGGTGAGGTCCGCCGCCAGGCGGGTCACCGTCTGCCGGGTCGTCTCCATGACCTGCTGCGCCAGGCGGAGGTCGCTCTCCAGCGCGGCCGCCGCGACCTTCTGCTGCTGGGCCGTCTCCCAGCGCGGGCCCAGTTCAGCGGCCTTTGACTCGGCTACCTTCACCTGCTTCCGGGCCAGCTTCACCCGTGCGTCGGCCGTCGCCAGCCGCTCGGCGGCGGCCTTCGCCGCGGCCTCGAGCACCTCGGGATCCGGCAGGCCGGAGCGCAGCGTGTCAAGTTGGGCACGCAGGCTGGCGCGCTCGACCTTGAGGCGATCCTGTCCCACCCTGAGGCGCTCGTACCCCAGCACTCGTGAAAGGAATGTCGCGCGCTCGGAGGCGGTCATCGCCGCCATGACCGCGAGTTCCTTCTGGCCCGTGAAGTAGGTGTTGAAGAACTCGTCTCGGCTCATTCCCATGAGCCGGGTGACGCGCTCCGTGACGCTGCCGATGCTGTTGGCGATCGGTGCCGGCTCATTGTCCTGATACAGCTCGGCCCCGCCGAGGGAGCGCAGGATCCGGTAGTTGTGGGCGCCGAGTGAGAAGTCGAGCTCGACCTCGACCCGCGAGCGCGGCGGGGCCCCGCGGCGGCGGATCGTCTCGCGGTTACCCCGAGCCGCGGCCATTCCGTACATCGCCCAGGCGACTGCCTCCAGCAGGGTGGTCTTGCCCGCCCCGTTGGGGCCCACGATCCCGGTCAGGCCGCTGCCGAACACGAGCTCAGTGGACTCGTGCTGCCGGAAGTTGAGGAGCCTTAGGCGGTGGATGATCACGCGCCGTCCCCGCCGTCGGAATCGACCTGCTCGATGAGTTCGACGCCACGCGCGACGAACCGCTCGCGGTCGATCTCGGCGGGAAGCACCCGATGTTCGAGCCAGTCATGCACGACCTCCGGGAGCGTCTGCCGCCGGCCAGGCGCGCCAGAGCCGGTGAGCCGCAGGCGCGCCGGCCGGCGCAGGTCGAGGTGAAAGTGCAGCGCCGAGGCCTTCCAGGAGCGGATCTGCGCGTGATTGACCTCGCGGGCGACGGGGCGCGGTACGTCATGCACGACCAGCCGGACAATCTGCTGGGCGATGCCGCCGGGTACGGACGCCACGCGATCGGCGATGGCGGCATCGAGTTGCACCGCATCGAGCCCGTCGGCATAGATGGGCGGAAGATCGATGACCTGGCGGGCGTGCTGCACGAGATGCGGTGTGACGGCTCCCGAGGCGACATCGACCATCAGCCAGCTCTTGCCGGGGATGCCGTTCGCTTCTTCCTCAGCGCGTTCGCCCCAGATGTTGGTGCTCGTGTACTCCAGGGAACCGGGGTACCACTCTTTCGGACGCACCTGATGGCGCACGTGGTAGTGGCCCCACGCGACGTAGCTCCAGGCACCGGACCCGATCTGCTCCGGCGTGACAGTTATCCCGCCGTACTCCAGTGATGGTCTGATGGGCGGCAGCAGGTCCGGAACCTCGGCATGGAGCACCAGCACCTGGTGCCGTGCTGATCCCTCCGGCCGCATCTGCGGAGGTTCCGGGTCCAAAAGGGCCTGGTGCGGCACTGCGAGCACGCTCAGGTCGAGCTCGGGGAACTCGAACCGTCGCGCCACGTCGGCGGCCACCGAGACGCCCAGCTCCTCGAACAGCTTGAGGATGCTGCCGGTCTCGGAGGAGCGCGGCGTGTCGTGGTTGCCGGCCACCAGGATGATCGGCGCACTGGGCAGTGCCTCCCGCAGACGCTGGAACTGCCGGAACGCGAACACGATGGCGGCGTTGGTGGGGCGCACTGAGTGGAACAGGTCGCCGGCGATCACGACCACGTCCGGGCGTTGCGCGATGACGTCGTCGATCACGCCCCGGAAGGCATTGGCGACGTCGGCTTCCCGCTGGTTGATGCCCGTGGGGGTCTGGCGATGATACTGGCGGATCCCGAGGTGGGAATCCGCGATGTGGGCGAGTTTCACGAGTAGAGAATGGAGCAGCGGGTTCGGCGTGGCAAGCGGAGCACCTGGGCCATGCTACTGGTAGGGATCGACCCCGCTGGGGACCGCGCGAATCGTGCTGCGGGGAGTGGCGACCTCGCCGCCCACGCGCCGGCCCAGCTTCGCCGTGAAGAAGGCGAGCAGGTCATCGGGCCGGGTGCGGCGCGTCAGCGCCAGCGCACGGCGCACATCGAGCTCCGATCGCCCTTCGACCAGCGCCCGCACCGCGTCGGTGGCGACACGGCGGTCCAGCTGCTTGAGCTGGCGCGCCACGGCGTCGGCGAACGGCAGTTCGGCGCCGGGCGGGAAGCGCTCCACGCCCTCACGCCCGCTCAGCATGGCGGGGCGCGGAAAGCGCGCAAAGATCGGCTGGGTGAAGTGCGGATGCCGGAGCATCAACTCGCCCTTGGGCAGCGTGGCCAGCTTGATCTTGATCGCCGGTGAGAGCGTGGCGTACGCCGGCGTCGCCAGCTCGTCCATGTCCATGCGGCCGAACACCGATGTGCCGGCATTGCCGACGATGCGCCGCTGCACCTGGGACCGGAACTGCTGGGCCGAGAACAGCACCAGGCCGAGGTAGCGGCCGCGCTCGGCCAGGTCGAGCAGCATCTTGCGCACGTAGGTGTCGGGCCCATCCGCAGGCGCGTACTTGTTGAGCTCGTCCACAAATACCACGACGTGATCGACGCCCAGGTCGCGGCGCTCGAGATGCTCCCGCAGTTTCGACACGCAGCGGGCGAACACGAGGTCCTGGGCCAGCGGATCGACGCCGGCTACATCCACCACGTAGACCGTGCGGTCGGCGAACTTGCCCCACGGCAGGTCATTGGGCGCGCCGTCGTCGATGACGAGCCCCTTGGCACGGGTGCTGATATTGCCGAGGCGGTTCCGCACCTTGCGGATGGTGGCGACGTGATGGGTGCGCCACACCTCACCACCGCGGCCCATCGCCTCCATGAAATCGAAGATCGCGCGAAAGAATTCTTCCAGGTCGGCGAAGCTTTCGACCTTGAACGGCTTGCTGCGCAGGAGGTCATCGGTGAACTCGCGACCCACCACGCGCTCGCCGAGGAAATCGATGAAGGCATCGGCCTTGGCATCGATATCGTCGCGGTTCATCACCACTTCGGCGTAGTCCAGCACCTCGCGCAGGCCCCAGACGAGCGGCTCGGTGTTGTGCTGCAGCGACTCGTGCGTACGCAGGGTGTTGAGGTTGACCCCGTCGGCCTTGAAAGGCGCGAAGTAGCGGGCGCGGGTCAGTGGCTCGGCGGCAAGGCCCAGTTTGTCGTACAGCGCATGATCCCGCTCGGAAATCTCGGTCGGCTGGTCGAGGAAGCAGAGATCGGGGCCCTTCACATTGAAGCACACGGCGGCGATGGAACCGCGATGCGACGGGAAGGTCTGGAAGATGCTCGAGAGGAGGAACTCCACCGCACTCGTCTTGGTCGCGAGCCCCGACACGCCGGTGATGTTGAGGTGGGCCGCCTCGGGGCCGAGCAGGAAGTCGGCATCCAGCAGGACGGGTGACTCGTGCCCGCCCAGCGCGTAGACGCCCACGGGAATGCCGGTGGGGCGCTCGGAGCGGGTGTATGCGTCCATGCGGAGCGCCAGTTCCACATCGGCGTCACTCGCCAGGTGCACAGCGCCGAGCGGCACCGGCTGCAGCGGCTCCTCGGGGATCTGGCGGAGGACGGCGGCCAGGAACAGGCGCACCTCGGTGCGCGCGGTCGGTTCGTTCGCCACCACCGACGGATCGCCCTCGGCACCGATCACGGCGTGCAGCGGCGACGCCAGGTCGGCGTACGCCATGCCGTCCGTCACAACGCCGTACACCGTGCGCCCCGGATGATCGACGCGCACGATGGCGCCGATGCCGACGGCAGACTCCGTCGCCGTCCAGAAGTAGAACTGGTGCGGCGTGCTGGGCTTGAGTTCGGTGGCGACGACGCGGCCGATGGGAGGGGCGGACATGGGTGGAAACTAAGGGCGAAGACTACAAAAGCGGAGGAACCAACCTCGGAGAAACCAACTGCGTGAAGGGCGCCCCGTGGTTCAGTTTCCGCATCTGGTTGCTCCGATCCTGGTTCCTCCGCAGTTCGCGGTTACGCAGTTGCCCTGAGAAACTCCTCCACACTCCGAATCCCGTACAGCATCCGGTCCCACCTTGGATCAGGAGCGCTGATGGGCGCCCGCTCGGCGAGGAGCCAGCGGGAGATCCGATCGGCCATCTCGGGTGTCCCGTTGACCGGCGCAACTTCGACCCGGATGAGCCCGTGCAACAGGTCCTTCCCTTCCCAGGCCCATAGTCGCACCGCCCACGCGCGTACCGGGGCGAGGCGCCGCGATGCCGGGGCAAAGATGGGAGATCGATGCCCCACGGGGAGCCTCAGGTACGCCTCGAGATCGCTGCCGTCGAACGGGAGCGAGGCGTGGCTCTTCGCGACCCCGACCATGCGGGCATCCTGGGCCCACACCGGGCTCTCCGCGAGCGAGCCGTCCACCACCAGCCACCCGGTGTTCCCGCTGCGGTACGCGATGCCTGCGGCCACCTCGAGCGTGCCACGCGCCTCATCGAGCGCGGCACCGGCCTGCGCGAGTTCACGAATCGGGTGCGGGGCGTCGGCGTCAGTCAACTCGATGCGTTCCAGCGACTCGAGCGCCGGGCCGGCGGCGTCGAGCGCGGCGCGACGACCGATCACCAGATCGCGCCGCCGAACAACCCTGGTGGCGAGCACGCGATCCGTGCGTTCCCGAACGGCGGCCGCCACCGACGCCACGACGATCGGCGAGGACCCGGCATACCCGACGACCTGGGAATGCTGCACCCCATCGAGAAAGGCCACCGGGTCCGGCCAGCCGGCAGGCTCACCCACGGGCCGGGCCCGGACGGCGTCGCCTTCCAGCAGTTGTGCGAGGTGGATCTCGGCTTCCTCGCGCCGGCCAGCACTGGCAGGCGGGATAATGGATGCGGGGGTAATGCCTGCGGCGGCGAGCGCGCGACGAAGGGCGGTGAGGTCGCTAGTCATCCAGGCTGGGAAACGGCGGCACGCCCATGAGCCAGCAGCCCACCAGGGCGTCCTCGGTGTCGAGCTCGACCAGCAACTGATCCGCGACCCGAATCGCTCGCGCCGCCGGCAACCCGCCGAGCTTGAGGTGGTACAGGCTCTCCCCGGGATTGGTCCGGATGGTCAGCACCGACTCGATCTCGACCGAGGTGGTGCGATCGGCCCGGGGACCGCGGAGCACGACGCGCCCGGTTTCCACGTTCGACGGAAGCGACAGTCCCCGGGTGGAGGTGACCTCGGGCCATACCACCATGTCGAGCCCGGCGACCGCTCCATCCGCCACATCCAGCACCGCGATGGCGCCCTCGGCGTCCGTGAGTTCGATGGTGCCGTCGAGGCGCGAACTCCCCGAGCTCCGGAACGTGCCGGACAGGATGTCGGTCTCGGGATCCCAGCGCCACGAAATCGAGGGCAACGAGCCGGTCGGTCGCTCAACGGTAAACCGCGGTCCCAGGGATGTCTCAGGCGGCACGGGCAGCTCCCATCGTGCGAATGACGCGGATGATGCGATCCACCGCGGCCTCCAGTTCCTTGTCGGACACCGCGTAACTCATCCGCACCCAGCGGTCGTCGCCGAAGGCCGCACCGGGCACGAGGGCAACACCCTCTCGCTGCATGAGCTCGTCACAGAACTTGGTGCCGTTCGCGCCATCGCGAATGCCGTCGACGCGGAAGAAGAAGTAGAACGCCCCATGCGGTTCCACAAACTCGACGCCGGGCACTTCGCCGCGGAAGCGGCTCACCAGCAGGTCGCGACGGCGCCGGAACGCCGCGACCATCTTCGTGACGTCCTGGTCCACCCGCTCGTCGCTGAACGCGGCGACCGCCGCCCACTGCGCCGGGTGATTGGCGCCGGTGGTGGTGTGGGACTGCAGCGCCGCCATCGCCTTGGCGATGTGCGGTGGTGCCAGCGCCGACCCGATGCGCCAGCCGGTCATCGCGTAGGCCTTGGACGCGCCGTAAATGAGGACGGTGCGCTCGAGCAGTTCGTCGGGCAGGTCAAGCATCGATGCCGCCGGCCCCGGCCCGTAGTTGATCCGGCGATAGATCTCGTCGGAGATGATCCACACCTGGTGCTTGTGCGCCCACTCGGCGATCGCCTTGAGCTCGGCGAGGGTGTACACGGCGCCGGTCGGGTTGCAGGGCGAACAGAGGATCAGGCCCTTTACCGACTTGCTGTAGGCGGCGTCGAGGTCGCGCACGCTCACCTTGAGGCCCCACTCGATGTCGCCGGGCACGAGAATCGGCTCGGCCCGTGACAGGTGCACGATCTGCGGATAGGAGACCCACGCCGGCCCGGGAATGAGCACTCGCTGCCCGGGACCGAACAGCGTGAAGCAGGCATTGAACAGCGACTGCTTCGAGCCCGAACTCACCACCATGTGGTCGGGATTCACCGCGCGACCACCCGACATGATCGAGAGCGTGCGCCCGATCGCCGTGCGCAATTCCAGGAGGCCGATGTTGGGCGGGTAGCGCGTCATGCCCTTGTTGATGGCCTCGATGGCCGCCTGACGGATGGGCGCCGGCGTGTCGAAGTCGGGCTCGCCCACGCTCAGGTCGTAGACGTCCTCACCGGCGGCCTTGCGCCGCTTGGTCTCCGCGCTGATCGCAACGGTTTCGGACGCCTTCAGGTGTGCCAGGTTGATCGAAAGCGGGTCGGGCATGGCCAATCCGGAGTTAGGGCAAAAGCACGGCGACGCGGACTGGGAAGGTTCGTTCCCGGCATGCTCCCTGTCAACGCCATTTGCCCTTGGCCCCTGCGGCTGGCCGGGCTAGCTTGGTTCGCCGCGACAGTCGCGACCGCTTTTTGAGAATCGAGGAGCCCGTGTCGGAGCTTGAGCTGCACCTGAGCGCGCCCGTGGCGCGCACCCTGGAGTCGTGGGATTGGCAGGCCACGGATCCCCTGCTGAGGGACGCGGTGCCCACCGTGGCCCGGGGTCACAACCTGGTGGCCGTGCTGCCGCCGTCGCCGGCTGCGGCCGCCCCGCTCATCGGAGCGGTGCTGGGTCGCCTGGGCAACGGGGTGCGGGGACTCATGGTGGTCCCGCCCGGAATGCTGGCCGAGTGGGCCGGCGTCGTCTTCGGCGTGGCCGCCGGCACGGGGGTGCGGGTAGGGGCGGCACTCGCCTCGGCCCGGGCACTCCGTGAACTCCGCACCGGCTCCCTCGACCTGCTCGTGGCCTCCCCATCGGTCATTCAGGAACTCATGACCAGCTCCGCCCTCAAGGCGGAGGGGCTTGGCGTCATCGTGCTCGCGCAGCCCGAGGCCTGGGCCGATCACTCCGCCGTGTCCCCGCTGATGCAGGATCTGCCGCTCGAGGCGCAACGGGTCATCCTCACCGCTGACCCGGCAGCGGCGGCAGACGTGGTCGAGCGCTATGCCCGCAAGGCGCTGGTGCTCGGCGCGCCGCCGGCCGAGGCTCCGGCGCAGCCGGTCGGGCCAGTGCGCACGGTGAGCGTGGCTTGGTCGCGTCGCGCCGCCGCGCTGGGCGAACTGCTCCAGCTCCTCGATCCTGCCACAGTCACCATCTGGGCGCACGACCGGAGTGCCGCCGGCGACATCGCGCGGGCTGTCCCGATCGACGGCGCCTCCATTCGCCTGGTCACCGGCGACGCCCCCAAGTCCGGCCTGATCATCGCGTTTGACCTCCCGTCGCATGCACGGCTGGCCCAGCTGGTCCAGGCGGGCGATACGGTCCTCCTCGTGCCCCCGGGCACTGAGTCGTACGTGGCTGGTATCGCCCGGCCAACGCGGGCCCTGCGCCTCCCGGGCTTGCTCGAGGAGCACGCCGCCATCTCGGCCGCGGATCGCGCGCGTATTCGCACGGAACTCGAGTCGGGCGACGGGTCGGCAGCTCTTTTTGCCCTGGCACCCCTGTTCGAGCGGCATGATCCGACGCGCGTGGCCGCGGCGCTGTATGCCCTCTGGAAGGGGCAGGAGCGGCAAGCCGGCAAGGCGGCAAGGCGGCAGGAGGCGGCGGCAGCGGTGCCGGAACCTGAGGCCCCGGTCGCGCCCGCGACTGCCAAGGTGTGGGTCTCGATCGGGAAGAAGGATGGGGTGACGGCGGCGGACCTCGTCGGCGCATTGACGAAGGAGTTGCGGGTCGACCGGACCGCCATCGGACGGGTTGAACTGCGAGACGGGTTTTGCCTGATCGAACTGCCGGCGGGGGATGCCGACCGGATTGCTCAGGCCTTGAGCGGGAAGATGATCCGGAAGGTGCGGGTGACTGCGCGGCTCGACCGGGTTCCCGGAGCAAGCACTGACCGCCGGCCTAAGAGCGGCGCCGGACGACCGCGTCCTTGAGGCGCTTGCCGGCCTTGAAGGCCGGCATCACGGATGCGGGGAGCGTAATGGTCTTGCCGGTGCGGGGATTGCGCATGGAGCGGCCCGCGCGCCGACGCACCTCGAAGTTGCCGAACCCCGTGATCTGAACGCGGCCGCTCTTGCGCAGCTCGGAGGCGATCAGTCCGTCGCTGGCAAAGAGCGCATCCACGATGTCTGACGCACGAACCTTGGAAACGTCGAGGCGCTGCGCGAGTGCCACAATCAATTGTTGCTTGGTCACCGGGCGACGATAGCTGCGACGGTCCCCGTCACGCAAGCACCGCTGGCGGTGACGCGTCCCCGACCCGTACATTTGGCGGCCCACCACTGGTCGGTCCTCCGTCCCCGTATGCTGTTGCTGGAGACTCGTCGATGTATCAGGGGTCGCGCACCGGATGGCTCGAGGTCGTCTCGGGTGTCATGTTCAGCGGCAAGAGCGAGGAGCTCATCCGCCGGGTCCGCCGAGCCATCATTGCCCGCCGCACCGTCCAGGTCTTCAAGTCCCATCTCGACAGCCGGTACGCCGGTGTCTACAACGTAACCAGTCACGATGGCACCGAGATCGAGGCGATCCCCGTCGATTCATCGGACGAGATCCTGCGCCAGGTGCGGCCGGCAACCGAGATCGTCGCCATTGACGAGGCCCAGTTCCTCGACCGCGACATCGTCGCGGTCACGACGCTCCTGGCGCAGCGCGGCGTACGGGTGATCCTGGCGGGCACCGACACCGATTTTCGCGGTGAGCCGTTCGGTGCGATGGGCGACCTGATGGCTGTGGCCGAGACGGTGCACAAGCTGCGTGCCATCTGCATGGTGTGTGGTGGCGAGGCGTGCCGGAACCAGCGATTGGTGGATGGGCGTCCGGCGCGCTGGGATTCCCCGACGATCATGGTGGGCGGCCGCGAGTCATACGAGGCGCGCTGCCGGCATTGTCACCGGGTGCCGAGGGCGGATGAGGATCAGACGGCATTGCTTTAGGCGTGAGGACGTGAGGACGTGAGGACGTGAGGACGTGAGGACGTGAGGACGTGAGGACGTGAGGACGTGAGGCAACCGATGAAGCTAGTTTGGTGGCCGAGCGCCCCCCAGACTGCGGAACAAGCCCCAGACGACTCGACCGGCGTGGTCGACCGCCGTGGTTAGTTCGGCGACGCCTTCAGGAGGCAGATACCCGAGCTCCTCGCACAGGCGGATCTGGTACCTGAGTTCGTTGAATGAGGCGAGCGCAATCCCGAGGAAGCGTCGAAATTCCTGCTTTCCCGGCCGCATTGAGCCCTCCACAATATTCGAGGCGATCGAAACTGCGGCTCGGCGCATTTGTGAAGTGAGCCCGAACCGTTCGTTGGACGGCATCATCTTGGTAGCTTGATAGACGCAAAGCGCTAGCTGGTGCGAGGCCTGCCATGCCTCGAGCTTCTCAAAGCGGGGGGATGATGGAGCGGACATGGGTGCAAGCTGCACAGTGGCAAGCCAGCCATCGTCATCATTTAGGCGCATCACGTGGTTACTTCACGTCCTCACGTCCTCACGTCCTCACGTCTTGTTAAACGTCGCCCTGACCGGCAACGTCGCCGCCGGCAAGTCCACCGTGGCCGACCTCTTCCGGCGATGGGGCGCGGTGGTTATCGATGCCGACCAGTTGGTGCGCGAGGTCCAGTCGCCCGGGAATCCGGTACTCGGCGCCATTGTTCGCCGGTTCGGCCCCGGGGTGCTGCGCCCCGATGGCACGCTCGACCGGGGGCAACTGCGCGCCATAGTGCTGGCCTCGCCCGAGGCGCTCAAGGACCTGAACGCGATCGTCCACCCAGCCGTCAACCGGCTTCGCAACGCGCGGGTTGCCGAGGCCCGCGAGGCAGGCGCGCAGGTGGTGGTCACCGACATCCCGCTGCTCTTCGAGGCCGCCGATCCCGACTCGTTCGACGTGGTGGTCCTGGTCGACGCACCGGATGAATTGCGCCGCCAGCGGCTGTTCGAACGGAGCGGGCTGCCGCGTCACGAATCCGACCGGCTGATGGCGGCGCAACTGCCCGCGGCAGTCAAGCGGCGGCGTGCCGATTACGTCATCGACAACGACAGCGACGTGGCTGCACTCGAGGCCCGGACCGCCGAGATCTGGGCGGCGCTGGCGGCCCGCGCGGTTCCTTGACCCACCCTGCGGCTTCCGGTATCCTTGCCCCCGGCCGCCTCCCTCTGGAGCATCCATGTCGAGCATTCCCGCCGAACTTCGTTACACCACCGACCACGAGTACGTGAAGGTTCTGGGCAAGGGCCTGGTCCAGATCGGCGTCACTGACTACGCGCAGGGCGAGCTTGGCGACATCGTGTTCGTCAACCTGCCCAAGGTTGGGGACAGCTTCGAGGAACACGGCGTGTTCGGGGTGGTCGAGGCGGTGAAGGCGGTGTCCGACCTGTTCTCCCCGCTGGCGGGCGAGGTCACTGAAGTGAACGGCGCGCTGGACACCGATCCCGGCCTCATCAATCGCGATCCATATGACACGGGGTGGATGATCAAGCTCCGTATCAAGGATCCCGACAGTCTTGCGTCCCTGCTCACGCCTGAGGCCTACAAGGCTCAGCTCGGCGAGTAGGGTTTCGTGCGTGATCCGTCATCACCCGCGCTCCGGGCATCCTGTCCGGGGCGCGTTTTGTTCGGCCTTGTGCCTTTTTTCACGAGCTGGAGCCATCGCATAGCATGACTGCCACCCATCGCCCCCTTGCCGATACCGCCCCTGATTCGGTGGACGCGGCTGCCGAGATTCGCTCGCACCGGATGCCCTCATTCGAGGTGATGCATCCGAACCATTTCGCCTACCGGCACATCGGGCCGCGCAAGGAAGCCGTGGCCGAGATGGTGAAGCTCCTCGGATACGGCTCGCTCGATGACCTGATCGACGCGGTCGTGCCGGAGGATATTCGCCTGCGGCGGCCGCTCGACCTGCCACCGGGCCGCGGTGAGCGGGAAGTGCTGCAGGCGCTGCGCGGCATGGCCGACCAGAACCGCATCTTTCGCACGCACATCGGCATGGGGTACTACGGCACCTTCGTGCCGCAGGTGATCCAGCGGAATATTCTCGAGAACCCTGGCTGGTACACGGCCTACACACCGTACCAGGCGGAGATCGCCCAGGGACGGCTGGAGGCGCTGCTCAACTTTCAGACGATGGTCGCCGACCTGACTGGCCTGCCGATCGCGAACGCCTCCCTGCTGGATGAAGCCACGGCCGCCGCCGAAGCGATGGCACTGACCCACGCGGTGGCGCCGCGGCACGACGCACCGGTGTATCTGGTCGACGCCGACTGCCATCCACAGACCGTCGCGGTACTGGTGACGCGCGCGGAGGCCCGCGGCGTGGCGGTGAAGGTGCAGTCGCCGGACCAGTTCGAGTTCGCGCCCGGGGTCATCGGCTGCCTCGTGCAGTATCCGGCCACCGACGGCGCGCTCCGGGACTTCCGCGCGACCTGTGCCGCGGCGCACAGCGTGAAGGCCCTGGTGACGGCCGCGACCGACCTCCTGGCGCTTACGCTGCTCGTGCCACCCGGCGAGTGGGGTGCCGACATCGCCGTCGGCAACAGCCAGCGGTTCGGCGTGCCGATCGGGTACGGCGGCCCGCACGCGGCGTTTTTCTCCACCAAGGACGAGTACAAGCGCCACATGCCGGGCCGCATCATCGGCGTGTCGAAGGACCGGGATGGCCACCCCGCGCTCCGCATGGCGCTGCAGACCCGGGAGCAGCACATCCGCCGCGAGAAGGCCACGAGCAACGTCTGCACGGCGCAGGTGCTGCTGGCCGTGATGGCGAGCATGTACACCGTGTACCACGGCCCCGACGGGCTGCGCCGGATCGCCGAACGGACCCACAACCGGGCCGTGATCCTCGCCAATGCCCTGCGGCGGCTTCGCTACCGGATCGTGCACGAGCACTTCTTCGACACGCTCTGTGTCGAGGTCGAACGCTGGGCCCTGCCCCGCATCGTGGATGCGGCGCGATCGCGGCAAATCAACCTGCGGATCATTTCGCCGACCCGCCTGGGCGTGGCGCTCGACGAGACCACGAGCCTGGGTGACGTAGCCGACTTGATCACCATCTTCTCGCTCAACGAGGCGCTGCCGTTCATGCTCGAGGACATCGGCGCCCGGGTCGAGCGCGCGATCCCCGCGAGCTTCGCGCGGACAAGTGCCTACCTCACCCATCCCGTGTTCCACCAGCACCAGTCGGAAACGGAGATGCTGCGGTACATCAAGCGACTCGAGGCACGCGACCTCTCGCTGTGCCATGCCATGATCCCGCTCGGCAGCTGTACGATGAAGCTCAACGCCACCACCGAGATGATGCCGGTCAGCTGGCGCGGCTTCAACCGGCTGCACCCGTTCGCC
>Ga0315287_10004061_pt1 | contig 14219 bp, 11 predicted proteins | sample YL17G11_0_MG_FD_205037 | JGI IMG/M metagenome (GOLD analysis project Ga0315287, IMG submission 205037) | Sediment microbial communities from Yellowstone Lake, YNP, Wyoming, USA - YL17G11_0 | ecosystem: Environmental > Aquatic > Freshwater > Lake > Sediment | place: USA: Wyoming | collected... | reverse complement strand
GTTGTTGGCGCGCCTGGCCGGCTCGCCGGCGATGTTCATGGTCTACAAAAGCAATCTCGGCAACATCATGAAGAAGGCCGAGGAACTGCAACCCGGCTACAAACCGCCGGCGCCCGCCATGCCGGCCGGCGCGCCCGGCGGCGCGAAGCCCAAGGCGCCAAAGGTCAAACCGAAGAAGAGCTGAGGCGCGCATGGCACGCGTTCTGGTGCCGCTCGCGGCTGGATTCGAGGAGATCGAAGCGGTGACCATTGTCGACGTTCTGCGCCGGGCAGACGTCGAGGTCGTGGTCGCGGGCATCCCCGCGGCCGGCCCCATCGTGGGATCGCATGCGATCATCCTGCACGCGCCGGTGGCTCTGGCCAGTGTCGCGAACCTCGCCTTCGACCTCGTCGTGCTCCCGGGCGGCGAACCAGGTACGACGAACCTCGCCGCCGATGCCAATCTCGCCGCGCTGGTCGACCGCCACGCGGCCGCCGGCCGGCCGCTGGCGGCCATTTGCGCGGCGCCGCGCGTGCTCGCAGCCCGTGGCTTGCTACGCGACCGCTCCGCCACCGGCCACCCGAGCGTCGAATCGCAACTTCGCGCGGCGGGCGCGCGCTATGAGACGGCACGCGTGGTGCACGCGGAAGGCGTACTCACGTCGCGTGGGCCGGGCACCGCACTCGAATTCGCGTTCGCCCTCCTCGAACTCCTCGGCCTGCACGACCGCGCAGCAACGCTGCGTGTCGCAATGCTCGCGGCCGATGCGGGGCCCCGATCCGGGTAGCTGAATGGTTTGCGGAAGCGGAGTTGCGCGAGCGGTGCGGGCGGCGCGATTGGCGGGAATTGCGGCGGCGGGCGCCGGTCGTCGCCGTGCATCCTTGCACGGCTCCTCCCTCGGCACGCGGGCTACTCGGCCCTCCGGGCCTCGCTTCACGCCCGCGTGACGCGCCCGCCGCCGCAATTCCCACCACTCGCGCCGCCGAACTCCCGGTTCGCAAACCGGGCGCAACCCGGCGCGGTGGCTCCCCACGCCGCACGCGCCGCGACGCATGTGCACCATCCGATTCAGGTGTGGGTCTCGGCGCGATGTGGTGACGAGAGTGCTGAGTGCGCTCAGGCGTGTGTTGGGGCGGGATCCGTGAGCTCGGCTTGAAGCTCGACGCGCGGCGCCGTCGGATGCGCCGGGCGCGTGACCGCGCCGAACAAGTCGACGATGCGGCCCGCGACGTCGTTCCAACTGGTGCGCGCCGCTGCGGCAGCCAGCACTTTGCGGTCCCAGGGGCGGGCCAGCGCCGCTTCGATCGTCGCCGCGATGGCCTCGACGCTGCGTTCCATGAGCAGGCCGTTCTGGCCGTGCTGGATGATCTCGGGCACGCCGCCGACCTTGGTGCCGGCTACAGGGCAGCCGCAGGCGAGGGCCTCGTTCAGCACGTTGGGCCAGCCTTCGCGCGAACTTGCGAGCACGAAGAGCGACGCGGCTTGGTACCAGATGCGCAAACGCTCGTTGGGGAGCGCGCCTTCCAGCGACACACAGTCTTGGACGCCCAAGGCCGCAATGCGCGATTCCAGGTGCTCCTGCTCCTCGCCGGCGCCGATGATGTGATAGCGGGTGCGGATACCCCGGGAACGGAGGCGCGCGACGGCCTCGATGATCAGCGCATGGCCTTTGAGCTCGGTCAGATTCCCCACCGACAGCAGCATCTTCTCATCCGAGAACACGCGCAGCTTGTCGCGCGCCGGGGCCGGTTCGCCGTAATGGAACAGGTCGCGATCGATGCCGTTCGGCACCACGTGCAGCCGGTTGGCTGGCGCACCGAGGGCACGCATCGATTCGGCGAGCGCTTGGCTCACGGCGACGATGGCATCGGCCTGCTGCAAGGCAGAGGCAATCTGCTCGCGCACACCGCGGAAACGCGGCAGCAGGTTGATATCGGACCCGCGTGCGGTGAGCACGCAGGGCACTCCCAGGGCGCGGGCGATCTGCACCGCGGCGACACCGTCCGGATAGGCGTAGTGCGCGTCGATCAAATCAAAGTCGAATTCGCGGCGCAGGGCCTTCACGTGCGGGAGCACCGCATGCGCCATGCTCCAGGCCTGGACATACATGCCCGGCCCGGGCACGTGCAGATAGCGCGGGTGAGTGACCACCAGTTTCCCGACGCGTTCCTCGGCGGGGACTTGGGCGTAGGCCCGCCAGCGCGGCGAGGGCACGACCGGAGGGAAATAGGGCACCGGTGCGACGACGCGCATCGTGACCCCGGCACGTGCGACGGCCTCGGCGCGGCGGCGTACGAACAGGCCGAGCTGCGGCATCGCGGCGTTGGGATAGAGACTGCTGAAGACGAGAGCCTTCATGTCAGCGTCACACTGGAAGAATCGTGCCCCGGTTCCGGAAACGGCCCGGCCCTTGCCTTGCACTTCGTGCTGTGGGCCGGGAGGGCTTGGTACGGTGCGGCCGCATGCGGCACAGCGCGGCCCCACGCGCCATCGAACCGGGGGACGAATGACGGCAATGGACGACACTCTGCCGCGGGTGCCTGGAAGCGCGCCGCTTCAAAACGGGGTCTGGAGCCTGGTTCTGCCCGGCGCAGAACGCCTGCTCTGTCGTGCAGAGACCCCGCCGGCGTTTCTCGGCGAGCTTGCGCGGCGCGGCACGCGGATCGACATCGTCTCCCGTTGTGCGCACGAATCGTGGCGCGAGTCCGCGCTGGCCGGTACCGACGGCGTGCGTTGTCTTTGGGAGCCGGACGCGGATGTGGACTATGACGCGGCGATGATCTGGGATCCGGTGCGCGGCGACGACGTGCGGAACTGGCTTCTCAGCCTGCATGCACTGCGCGCGCTGCCGCGCGAACTGGCACTGTGGAGCCGCAATCCGCTGCAGCACGCCGGCGCTCCTCATTGGTGGCGAATGGATGGTTGGCTCGACCGCCGCGGCTGGCGGCCGGGCGCCGCGTATCTTGGATTGCCCGAACCCGAGCGGGTGCGCCAGTTGGTGGACTGGGATGCCTACACACGTACGGCACTCGTGCGGCACCGCCGGTCCGACCAGGCGTGGAAGGCGTGGATGACGCGGCGTCCGGCATGGCGTTGGATGCAGCCGGCGCGATTGCGCCGCGCCAGTTTGCACTCGGTGACTCCTGCGCCATCCATCCTCGAGAGCGTTCTCGCCGACGTGGCGTGCGCCAGCAATGCATCGCCGTATGTCGAGCGCATTCTCTCGTCGCCGAACGGCGCCGCGATCGTCGTGCTGCATCTCTTGGCGGCCGGCGGCGCGCGGCGCGCGGTCCTGAAAATTCCATTCGCGGCCACGGCCGACGCGCGAGTGGCGCGCAACGCGGCGGCCCTCGAGTGGATCGGCGCGCGCAGTGCCGCGCTGGGCCGCTGGAATGCCACGGCGCCCAGGTTCTTGGCGCGCGGGACGAGCAACGGCTGGTTCTGGACTCTGGAAGAGTGGGTCGAGGGATCGGATGCGCAGTCTTGGGATCCGGCTGCCAAGGATGGCGCGACGACGCAGCTTGGCGATTATCTGGGCCACCTCGCGTCGCTGGGTCAACCGGCGCGCGCGCTCGACGATGCCGGTTTGGCTGTGCTGTGCGGCAACGCACTCGGCGCGGCGTCGGCGCTCTTGCCACGAACGCTCGCGGAGCGCCTGCAGGTGGTACGGGCTCGATTGTACGACGCGCTGCGGGGCGTGCCGGTGCCACTCGTGCCACGTCACGGCGACTTCAAACTCGAGAACGTCCTCGGGGATGCTGCACGTCCCGAAACTTGGCGCGTCCTCGATTGGGAACTGTGGACGGCGCAAGGTGCGCCGCTGTTGGATGCATGGCACTTGGTGGCGTCGCGCCGGGCGCGCGACGCGGGCTGCGCGATGGGGTCGGCGGTTCGGCGCTGGCTGCTGGCAGGGGAACTGAACCCTCACGAGCATCAGCTCGTGCAGCGGCTCGCCCAGGGGCTCGATCCGCGCTACGTCGAACTGTCGCCGGTTCTGTACTGGCTCGACCGCATCGGGCCGATTGCGGCACGCGGCGACTGGCCGACTCCGGCTTGGGCCAGCACCAATGTGGCGCAGGTCCTGGACGTGCTGGTCGCACGCACGGTGGAGGTGGGGGCATGAGCGAATCGCAGGTCATCGAGGCGGTCCGCGCTCCGGCCGGCACCGCTCCCCCGGGAGTCTTCCGTCCGCTGTTGCAGGCACTCGCGGCGGCGTCGGTGCGCCACGCACTCCTCCGCGACGATCCGCTGGCGCTCGACGCGGTGCGTGATCTCGACCTTCTGGTGCATCCAAAGGACGTGACGGCCACCTTCACGGTCTTGGATGAAGCCGGGTTCCGCTTGAAGCGCGACCGGCGGTTGCGCCGCAAGTGGGTCTTCGTACGGTACCGGGACGGCCGTTTCGACGTCGTCGATCTGCACGGCGCATGTGTTCAGAACGGGCTCGAGTACATGGATGCGGCGCTCGCCATCGAACGTGCGGAGCCAACCGCCGGCATTCCGTGCCTCGCACGCGAGGACGCGTTCCTGCACCTCCTGTTGCACAATCTGATCGGCAAGCGGCACCTGCAGGCGAAGCATCTGGACCGGTTGCGGGAGCTACAGGCCATCGGCCTCGATCCGGCGCGCCTGCGGCTGCAGACCGCACGTTACGGTCTGGACGGCATCGTCGCGACCGCACGCCATGAATTCGCCACGCTGGTGCAGGATACGGACGCATGCCGCACGCTGCGGACGGCTGCGTGCCGGGCCCTGTGGCGCCGTCCCGCCAACATCTGGGGCGGTTTCTGCTACCGATGGGGGGACCGTCTGCGAGTGCAGCGCCGCCCGGTGGTGCTCGCGCTCTTGGGTCCAGATGGTTCCGGCAAGACGTCCTTCGCGGACGCGTTGCAGGCTCATTTGGACGACAGCCCCTTCCAGCCGGGGCGGGTTTACATGGGTTCGTGGGGCCATGATTTGCTGCCGATGCGCCAAGCGCGCCGCCTCGTGCCACCGCAGGTGTCGCATACGCGTCTGCTGCTGCGCCGACTCGGGATGCCGGCCGCGGTGTCGACAGAGGAAGAGGCAGCGCTCGTCGAACGTCGCAATCCGGTGCGCCTCATGGCTGCGGCAATTCGTTACACGCTCAAGGGCGCGGGTTTCCATACGGCAATCGCCGTCGAGATGACCTACCGCTACGTGCGGCACATTGCGCGCAGCCGGCGGCCCGTCGTGATCAGTGACCGCTGGGTGCACGACCTGGAATTCCGTCAGGGCAAAGTTCCATTCGTGCACGGACAGCGTACCCGTGGGCTGTGGTATCGCCTGTTTCCGGCTCCGGATGCGATCTTGTATCTGACTACGCCGTACGACCTGGTCGAGAAGCGGAAGCCGCAGCTCGACCGCCGGCAATTCGAAACCATGGATGCGGTGTTCCGCACCATTCTTGCGCCGCAGCATCCGCTGCTCCTCGTCAGCGATGCCCCGCCCGAGGCAATGGTCCGTGCCTTCCTGACGCAGAACTGGGAACGCATCCTCGAACGGTGCAATCGCCGCGCATGAGACTCCCGATCGCGCCGCCGGCGGCGTGGTTTCGCCGTCGGGACGGCGCATCTTCCAGGGAACGAACCTTGCTGCTCCAACTTGTTCCTGGGTGATGACGTGCGGAAGCGCGTCGTCCCCGCATGTCCGCCCGTGGAGGCCCGGATGCGCAACGCAATGTCGGTGGATGTCGAGGACTGGTTCCACCCGGAGGCAGTCCGCGGTTTCGTCCCCGAGGACTGGTCCGGACTGGAGCTGCGCGCCGGTGCCGCGGTGGACGGGCTGCTGCAATTGCTTGCCGCCGCACGCGTTCGCGCCACGTTCTTCGTGCTGGGTTGGGTTGCCGAGCGTCAACCGGACTTGGTGCCGCGTATCGCCGCGGCAGGCCATGAGATTGCCTCGCACGGCTATGCCCACCGCATGATCACGTCGCAGACGCCGGCCGAGTTCGCGGCCGATCTGCGGCGGTCGCTCCGCGTTCTGCGTGCCCAGTCCGGCCAGACGGTCGTCGGCTATCGCGCCCCGTCGTTCTCGGTGGTGCGTACGACGCTGTGGGCGCTCGACATCATGGCGGACGAGGGCCTGGAGTACGACAGCTCGATTTTTCCGGTGCACCACGACCGCTACGGCATTCCGGATGCGCCGCGGCAACCGTATCGGATTCGCGAGCGCGCCGGCCGGGATTTGTGGGAGCTGCCGCCGGTCACCGGGCGGGTGGCGGGCCGCAATGTTCCGGCCGCCGGCGGTGGTTATCTGCGGCTCCTGCCCTATGCCTTCAATGCCTGGGCGCTGCGGCGAATCAACGCCGAGGGTTTGCCAGGCGTCGTGTACACGCATCCGTGGGAGTACGACCTGAAGCAACCGCGGCTCGCACTGCCGCCGTTGCGCGCGCTGCGCCACTATCACGGCATCGATCGCACTGCGAGCAAGTTTGCACGTTTGCTGCAGGAATTCGAATTCGGCACTTGCGCCGACGTATTGCGCGCGGCGCGTGGTCCCATGCACGCGGCACCTGTGCCCGAGCGCATCCCGGCTCCGGTGACGAGTTGATGGAGGCGAACATGGCTGCTGTGCGCGAACTAGACGAAACCCGCTCGGTCGCGTGGGACGCGTACGTTGCGGCGCATCCCCAGGGATCGGTGTTTCATCGCACGGCTTGGAAGCGGGCGGTCGAACGCACCTTCGGGCACCGAACGGTTTACCTGTGGGCGGAGCGCGACGGCGCCTGCGTCGGTGTGTTGCCGCTGTTCCGCGTCTCCACACTCAAGGGGCGGGCGTTGGTTTCCGTCCCCTATGGGGTATACGGCGGCATTCTGGCCGACGATACCGCGGCGGAGCAGGCGCTCCTGGCCGCCGCCCAACAAGAAGCCGCGCGCTGCGACGCCAAGTACGTCGAGCTCCGTGCCCGGTACTCGAATACCCTCGGCCTGCCCGAGAACGACCTCTACGTGACATTCGAACGCGCGCTGCCGGCGACGCCGGAAGAATGCCTGGCGACGATCCCGCGCAAATCGCGGGCGTCGGTGCGCAATGGCCGCACCAAGTTCGGGGTCACTTCCGAGTTCACGAACGATTTCACCAAGTTGTGGGATCTGTACGCGTTGAACGTGCGGCGGCTGGGCTCGCCGACGTTCCCGTTCAGTTTCCTCGTCAACCTCAAAGCCGCGTATGGCGACGCCATGACCGTCCAGCACACGCTGTTCGAGGGCCAGGTGGTGGCGGCGGTACTGGCGTTCTGGGACCGCGGCACCGTCATTCCGTACTACTCAGGCACCGACGACGCCTACTTCTTCACGCAGTGCAGCAACGTCATGTACTGCGACTTGATGGAGGCCGGTGTGCGCCGCGGATACACACGCTTCGACTTCGGGCGCAGCCGCCGCGAGGCCGGTCCCTATCACTTCAAGGTCAACATGGGCTTCGAGCCGGCGGGGTTGCACTACCAGTACGTGCTGCGCGGGCTGGCCGATATTCCCAAAATCAATCCCTCGAATCCGAAGCTCGAGTTGCCGCGGCGGATCTGGAGCCGGCTGCCGCTGGGCGTGACCAAGATCGTCGGTCCGCAGTTGCTCAAGTTCATCCCCTAACGGCATGGATCGCGGCACGGGATGCCGCAGCGGCCGGGCAGGAGGCCCGATGGAACGGCTGGTTCATCCGATCAAGGCGGTCTGCGCCGGCCTGCTCGCGGGCTCGGGCTTGCTGCGGCTCGTGCACCGGTTGCGCCGGCCGCATCTGCTGGTGCTTGCCTATCACCGCGTGACCCCGGATGCCGAGATCGACGGCTGCGCGTATCCGGCGATGCACGTCACGGTCTCGACGTTTCAGGCGCAGTTGCAGGCGCTGAAGAAACTCTACCGCATCGTCTCCGTGGCGGAGGCCGAACGCATCCTGAGCGGCGAGTCGCCGCTGCGCGAGCCGACGGCCGTCGTGACCTTCGATGATGGCTATCAGGACAACTTCCGGAACGCCCTGCCGGTGCTGGCGGCCGCGGGGGTGCCGGCGATGTTCTTCCTCAGCGTCGGCTTCGTGGACCGCGGGGAGCCATTCTGGTTCGACGAAGTCGCCGCCGCGGCGCGCGCCTGGGAGCACGCGCCCGCAGGGACGGTTCGCATCGCCAAGCTGCCGCTGCCGCTCGTCGACGTCCTGTCGGCGCCCGGCTCCGTCGCCGAGCGCGCGCGTGCCGCTGCGGCGTACCTGAAGACGCTTCCCGACGCCGACCGTATGCGGGCGGTGGCAAATCTCCGCCCGCTGGCGCACGACGGCTCCAGCGATCAGCCGATGAACTGGACCGAGGTGAAAGGACTCCTGGCTGCCGGCATGGATCTCGGCGCCCATGGCGTGCGCCACGGCGTCCTGACGCGGATGCCGGCCGCCGAGGCGGCGACGGAAATTGGCGACAGCGTAGCCGTCATTCAGGCGCGCACCGGCGCTGCCGTGCAGTCCTTTGCCTATCCGAACGGCGACGTCAACCGCGAGGTGGCGGAGACCGCGCGCCAGGCGGGCGTGCGGCTGGGTTTCACGATGGATGGCTACAACGTCAAACCCGGACAGGATCTCCTGCGGGTGGCACGCCGCAACGTCTGCGAGGACACGTCGCGAGGCTTGGATGGGAAATTCTCCCGCGGCTACTTCTGGTGCGAGATGACGGGCGTTTTCGACGTGCTGACGGGGCGGAGCTGGAGGTCGAAGCGCACCGATGCGTGACTATCTCGTCCTGGCGCTCGTACTCCTGACGCTGCCGTTGGCGTTCTACCGGCCGTTCTTCGGGCTGTTGGGCTTCAGTTGGCTCGCCTACATGCGCCCCCAAAACCTGGCCTGGGGCATGGCCGCCGAGCTGCCGCTGTCCAAGTGGGTGGCGGCGGCACTTTGGCTGAGCCTGATCATGCGCGGCAAGCTGAACCCGTTCCGCCGCACTCCCATCACGAGCATGCTGCTGGTGTTGTGGGGCTGGCTCTTGGTGAGCTGTTTCACAGCGCAGCGTACCGAGATCGCCTTCAACAAGTTCGAGGACATCAGCAAGGTCATTCTGGTGTCGCTGCTGACCGTGGTCTTGGTTACCGACGTCAAGCGCTTCCGGCTGAGCATGGCCGTCATCGGCTTTTCGCTCGGTTTCTTGGGACTCAAATACGGCGTGTACGGCATGCTGGCCGGTGGGGTGCGCTTCACCCGTGGCGTCGGCGGCATGATCGGCGACAACAACGACTTTGCACTGGCGCTTAACATGGCGATTCCGGTGCTCGTCTACTTGGTCTGGGATCTGGAGTCGAAGTGGTGGCGATTCGCGGCCATGGGCGTGGCGCCGGTGATGGCGCTGACCGTGATCTTCACGCACTCCCGTGGCGGCTTCTTGTCGTTGTGCGCGATCGTGCTGTTCCTAATCTCGCAGAGCCGCCGCAAGCTGGCAACAATGGTGGTCATTGCAGTGCTGGGGCTCGCGGGCAGCGTATTCGTGCCGCAAAGCTTCTACGAGCGCGTGGCCAGCATCGGCGACTACAAGGAAGACGGTTCGGCGATGGGGCGGCTGAACGCCTGGCAGGCGTCACTCGACATGGCCAACGATTACCCGATCACCGGCGTTGGACTCGATAACTTCCTGGCGGAGTTCCAGTACTACGCGCCGGATCCGGACGACATCCACGTGGCCCACAACACCTGGTTTCAGGTTCTGGCGGAGGCCGGCTACACCGGCCTGCTGGTTTATGTGTCGCTCTTCGTCGTCACCTGGTGGACGCTTTTCCGCATTCGCAGCCGCGCCCGGCGTTGGGGCTTGCGGTGGGCGGAAAACGGCGCCAAATGCCTGGCGGCATCCATCGTCGCCTTCATGGTGGGAGCGACGTTTCTGAACCGCGCGCATTTCGATCTGATCTATCACGTCATGGCGCTCTGCGCGGCGCTCGACCGGGTGACCGCACACGAAATCCGCTTGTTGCGCTCGCAACCGGCAGACGAGGACAACGGCACCGGCGAACCGGACGCCGAAGCCGCCTGATGGAGGACGCACCGTGGCGATTCGTGTGATGCAACTACTGCAGGGGCTCTCGATCGGGGGCATCGAGCGCATGGTGCTCGACTTGGCGTTTGGGTTGCCTCAGGACGAGTTCGAAAGTCAGTTTTGCACCTTCGACCGTGAGGGCCAACTCGCGGGGGAAGTGGCGGCGCACGGCATGGCGCTGCATTTCCGCCGGCGCACGAACGGCGCCGACATGGGCTTCGTATGGTGGCTTGGCCAGCTCCTGCGCCGCGAGAGGATCGACGTCTTGCACGCCCACAATGCCACGGCATTCTTCTATGGCGCGGCGGCGACGGCTCTGGCGCCGCGCACGCGCTTCCTGTACACGGAGCACGACCGGGCGTTCCCGACGCCGTTGCGCGAGCGCGGCTTGCACGCGGTGTTGTCGCGGCGCACGGACGCCGTGGTGACGGTGTCCGACACGCTGAAGCAGAATCTCATTCAATACGAGTGCTTTCCGGCGCGCCGCATCCATGTGGTGAAGAACGGTGTCGACCTCAAGCCGGCGACGCGGACTCGAGCGGAGATGCGCAGCGACTTGGGTCTCGGCGACCGGCCCACCGTCGGTATCGTGGCGCGCCTGGCGCCGGTAAAGAACCACACCTCGCTGCTGAATGCCTGGGCTCGGGTCGTGCAACGCGTCCCGGATGCCGTGCTGCTCGTGGCCGGCAATGGCTCGTGCGAGGCGGCGGTGCGGGCGCAGTGCACCCGGCTCGGCCTGGACCACTCGGTCCGTTTCCTGGGCTTCCGGCTCGACGTCGCAGAACTGCTGGCGGCCATGGATGTATTCGTACTATCGAGCCTGAGTGAAGGGCTGTCGCTCACACTCCTCGAGTCGGAGGCCGCGCGCTTGCCCATCGTCGCGACGCGCGTTGGTGGGAACCCCGAGGTCGTGCACGACGGTGAAAACGGTTTCTTGGTGCCGTCCGGAGAACCGGTTCCGATGGCCGACGCGTTGGTGCGGCTGCTGCAGGATCCGGCCCTGCGGGCGCGTTTCGGGGCGCGGGGGCGCGCTCTGTACGAAAGCAGCTTCACGTTGCAGTCGATGTTGAAAGGCTACGCGCGATTGTACCGGCAACTCACGGGACGAAGTGCGGCGGCGGCTGCCGCCGCCGCGGCAGCACCGCCTGCCGACGAACTGGTGCGGGAGGCCCGATGAGGCGCGTGTTGATGCTGGCGTACTTCTTCCCGCCGTCCAAGGCCGCGGGGACGTTCCGCACCTTGCGCTTCGTCCGCGATTTGCCGGCGTTAGGTTGGGCGCCGTCGGTGGTCACGGTACGCGGCGCGACATACCCGTCCATCGAGGTCGATCCGCAGTTGTTGCACAAGGTTCCGGCGGGAACCGCCATTCACCGGACTGCGGCGCCTGCCTACCATCGCTGGTACAAGCGCGCAATCGAACGTGCGAAAGCGATTCGTCCCAGCCGGACGCCGGCGCCGCCGCCGGCAAGCTCTCCCGCCGGCTCTGCGGCCGCGGCGAAAACGGCGGGCGACAGTGTGGCGGCCGGCCGCTCACCGCTCGACTTGCTCTACATGCTGTGCCGCACTCCGGATATCGATGCCGGCTGGTACCTGCCGGCGCTTTGCGGCGCGCTGCGCGCGGTGTGGCGCGAGAAGCCGGATGTGCTGTACGCCACCGGCGGTCCGTGGACGACGTTCTTGGTGGCGCGCGACGTGTCGCGCCTCACGGGCGTGCCGCTGGTCCTCGACTATCGCGACCCGTGGACACTGAATCCAGCGGTCGTGCGCGCCGGCAGCAAGTTCGAAGACTTGGCGCTCGCCCTGGAGCGGACCGTAGTGCGGCGGGCGCGCGCCATCGTCGCCAATACCGACGTGCTGCGCGAAACGCTGCTGCGGGCGCACGGTCCGGCGCTCGGCGGCAAGACGGTCATCATCCACAACAGTTACGACGCCGCTGACTATGCGACGCCGGCACCGGCGCCGGGTCCGGTGTTCACGTTGAGCTACGTCGGTGCGATGTACGATGCCCACAGTCCCGAGCCCTTCCTGCAAGGATTGGCGGCGCTGCTCGAGCGCGAGCCGGAGCGCCGCGGCGGTTTCCGTGTGCGTTTGGTGGGCGCCGGGGCGCCGCGGGTCGCCGCCCGGGTGCGGACTCTGGGGTTGAACGATACGGTGCAAGTGCAGGAGTCGGTGCCGCACGCCGAGGCGGTGCGGCTGCAACGCTCGTCCGACGCGCTCTTGCTGCTCCTGACGGTGCCCAGCGATCACTCGACCTTCGTGCCGAGCAAACTGTACGAATACGTTGCCGCCGAGCGGCCGATCTTCGCGATCACCCGGGGCGGCGCACTCGCAGGACTGCTGCGCCGGCGCAATCTCACGCCCTGGATCTTCGCACCGGAGGATGTGGACGCCATTGCGCGCGGCTTGGCGGATCTTCTCGATCGCCACGCGCAGGGAACCGTGCCGCGCCTGGACGCGGCGACGGTGCGCAGTTTCTCGGGCCTGGCGGCCGCCGAGCGCTTGGCCGGGGTGTTCGAGTCCGTGGTTTCGGGATCTCCGCTCCCGGGCGAACTCACGCCCGCGGGCAATGCCGCAACACGCCAGCCCGTGGCGGTGACGGTGCCATGAACCTGCTGTTCCTCGTGCACCGCATCCCGTATCCGCCCAACAAGGGCGACAAAATCCGTTCGTATCACGAACTGCGGTACCTCGCCGCGCGCCACCGCGTCCATGTCGGGTGCCTGGTGGACCAGCCGGAGGATCTCGCCCATGTGGCGACGTTGCGCCAAATCGCCGCGAGCGTCGAAGCGGTGCCGTTGGATCCGCGCCGGGCGCGGCTGCGCAGCCTGACCGCGCTCGCGAGCGGTGAGCCGCTCTCGGTGCGCTACTTCGCGTCGGGCGCGCTGCGCCGGTGGGTGCACGAGACCGTGGAGCGGGAACGCATCGACGCCGTGTTGCTCTTCTCGTCGCCGATGTTCGAATACGTGCGCGACCTGCCGGTGCCGGTCGTCATGGATTTCTGCGACGTGGACTCGGACAAATGGCGGCAGTATGTCGCACATGCGCCGCTGGTCATGCGGCCGGTGTATGCGCTCGAGGCGCGGCGGCTGCGGGCCTACGAGGAAAAGGTCCTGCGGGCCTGCCGGAGCGCGGTGCTGGTTGCGGAACGTGAACGCCGGATGTGGTCTTCCATGCCGGATGGTCTGCTCGAGAAGGTTCGGGTGATCCCGAACGGCGTGGACCTGGAGTTCTTCGCGCCGCACGCCGGGCCGCCGGCGGCACGCGAGCCGCGGGCAATCGTGTTCACGGGCGCCATGGACTACTACGCCAACATCGATGGGGTGACGTTCTTCGCCGACGAGGTGCTACCACGCATCCGGGCCGCGGAGCCGGACGCACACTTCTACATCGTCGGCAGCCGGCCGGCGCCGGAAGTCGTCGCCTTGGGCAAACGGGCCGGGATCACCGTGACCGGCTTCGTGGACGATGTGCGCGCCTACTACGCGCGTGCGGCGGTTTGTGTCGTGCCGCTGCGGATTGCGCGCGGGATTCAGAACAAGCTGCTCGAAGCGCTCGCCATGGGCCGGCCGGTGGTGGCGACGCGGGCGGCGGCCGAGGGGCTCGAGCCCGGTGCCGCGGATGCGCTGCGCACGGCGGGCGACGCCGCGGCGCTCGCGGCCGAGTGCGTCGCGCTGCTGCAAGCCCCGGACACGGCCGAAGCTCTCGGGCAGGCGGGCCGGCGCTACGTGGAGCGCGCCTATTTGTGGGACCGGGCATTGGCGGGGCTCGAAGCGCTGCTGCAGGAAGCGGCCGGGAGCAGCGGCGCGACTCCCGAGACGGTACCGGCGGCGGCGCCACAACGCGTCCCGAACCCGGTCTAGTCGGAATACTCGCGGCGGAGGATGGTCGACATGTGCGGATTCTGCGGCATGGTGTACTTCGATGGCGAGCGGCACGCCGACGAGGCGACGCTGCGGCGCATGAACGCCACGATCCGCCACCGCGGGCCGGACGGCGACGGCTACTTCGCGGGTGCCGGTGCGGGACTGGCATTCCAGCGCTTGGCGATCATCGATTTGCAGCGCGGCTGGCAACCGATCTACAATGAGGACCGCTCGGTGGTCATCGTGTTCAACGGCGAGATCTACAATCACCACGAGATTCGTGCCGAACTGATGGGCAAGCACCAGTTCTCCTCGGGCGCCGACACGGAAGTCATCCTGCACGGCTACGAAGAGTGGGGTGAGG
>Ga0315287_10004060_pt1 | contig 14224 bp, 12 predicted proteins | sample YL17G11_0_MG_FD_205037 | JGI IMG/M metagenome (GOLD analysis project Ga0315287, IMG submission 205037) | Sediment microbial communities from Yellowstone Lake, YNP, Wyoming, USA - YL17G11_0 | ecosystem: Environmental > Aquatic > Freshwater > Lake > Sediment | place: USA: Wyoming | collected... | reverse complement strand
GAGGGCGCGGTCCTTCGTTCGCGGGTTCGCTCGGTCGTAGCGTAGGTCCGCGATCCGGTTGAACGCCATGGCGGTGGTGCGAGCGCCAACCATTGCCACCAGGATCCACAACACCGTCCACGATCGCGGCCACCCCTGAGAGGCGACGAACGTCGCCGCCAGAGCGAATGGCAAGGCAAACGCGGTGTGCTCGAATCGGATGGTCCTGAGGAGCAGGACTGTCTTTGCGATCATCCGCGAGCCACATCATACTCTATAGACATGATCTCCCGGCCGTACCTTTGCGGCGACCTTGATCCCGACCGAATCGCCCGGCCCAGCCTGTGACACCGACTGGTGCTCCACCTGCATCGAGTCTACCGTGCAGATAAGATCGGTCGTGTGGCCCCTTACATGGATTTCGTCGCCGACTGCGAGGTTACTGCTGAGTTTGATGGCCATGACGTCGATGTGATCGAAGTAGTGGGTGACCTCTCCGATCGGCTGCTCCTCCGAAGCGCTCTTTCCGCTCATGGAAGCACCTCCTACAGCAGACTATCGGGCCCTGTTCCCCCCCGGACGGCGCGCGCCTGCCGCCAACGCCGTGAGTGTGTTCGGATGGGGCAGCAGACCAAGGGGAATGGGGTGGGGTGTGGAAGCGACTGCCAGCGCGTGCTGATGGCCTACCGCCCGGCCGCGCTGGACCATGGGCGGTGACGGGTCGGAGTACAGGAGGACGAGGCGGTGATGAGCCATACGATTCCGGGGCTTTCGTGGGCGATCTGGCCGCTGCTGCTATGGGGCCTGGTGTGGAAGGCGATTGCGTTGTGGAAGGCGGCGCGACGAGACCAGTTGGTGTGGTACATCGTTCTGCTGGTGGTCAACACGGTCGGGATACTGGAGATCATCTACATATTCGCGGTCGCGCCGCGCCAGCCGGAGATGGGACAGCCACAGACGCTCTGACCGCTCCGGCAGCCGAGAGAGCTAACCACACGAGGAGCCCACAAAGGGCTCCTCGTGCGCGTTCGACGGGTTCAGGACTAGCACGACTCATCCGAACTGTGGAATAACCCCCCTGTCGGGATTGAGGGAGGCGCTCGCCTGAGCGAGGGCCGCCGTTGGCGCGTGCGGTCGCGTTCGCGGCGGCAGTGTGGTCGCGGGAGGTCGGTGTGCTTGAGATTTTGACTCTTCTGTCCAAAGGCGGGCCGGTAATGGTGCCGCTGGCAGTCTGCTCGATGCTGGCCCTCACCGTGATCGTTGAGCGCTACCTGGTGCTCCACAAGGCCGATCGCGGCGGGGCCGAACTCATCGGCCGAACCCGCCGAGCACTGCGTGACGGAGATGGCGAAGAGGCGCTGGCACGGTGTGAAGAGACCGGCGGGCCCGTGGCCAATGTCCTTGCAGCCGGTCTGCGCGCCTATCTGACGGAATCCCCGGTATCAGAAGCGATGGAAGAGCAGGTGCTGGCCGACCAGCGGTTCCTCAACAAGCGGTTGGCGGTGTTGGATACCATCGTGACGCTGGCCCCGCTGCTGGGGCTTCTCGGCACGGTGCTTGGCATGATCTCGTCGTTCCGTATCATCTCGGTGAGCGGCACGAGCCATCCAGCCGGCATCACGGGCGGTGTCGCCGAGGCGCTGATCGCCACGGCGAGTGGCTTGGCGATCGCTATCTTCAGCCTGATCGGCTACAACTGGTGCCGCGACAAACTGCGGCAGGTAAACGAAGAGATCGAACTGCGAGGAACGCAGCTCGAACACTTGCTGCAGACGGCGGAAGATCGCCAGATAGTGCCGCTCGCAGAGCTCAGGCAGTAGGCCGGGCGACTGAGAGCGCACAGGAGACATCTGTTGCGAATCAAGCGGCGGCCGGTCGAGAAAGCTCGGATCGAGCTGATCCCGATGATCGACACCATGGCTTTCCTGCTGGTGTTCTTCATGATCGCGTCTCTGGCGATGACGCGGCAGGCCGGGATGCCGGTCAGCCTTCCGAAGGCGGAGGCCGCAGCCCCGCAGACTTGGGGGGACCGGGCATTGGTGGTGACGCTCAACCGGCAGGGCGAGGTATATCTGGATAGGCAGCTCGTGGGTCGCGATGAACTGGAGCAGAGAGTCAGAGCGCGGGTCGAGAAACGTCCGGAACTGCTGGTGGTGATCAATGCCGATGCCGCGCTGCGGCATGGCGACGTGATACAAGCAATGGATGCCGTCAAGAAGGCTGGGGCGGCGCATATGGCGATCGCTACAGCGCCATCGGGGGAGATGCAGGCGAAACGCTAATGCCGCGCTCTGGAGAGAGACAGCTCAGGTGGGCGTTTGCCGTCGCGCTGGCGTTGCATGGCGTGGCGCTGGTGGCGGCTGCTCGTCTGCCGGCCGAGCCAGCGAAGAACAGCGGCCTGGACGAAATCCAGGTGTTCGATAGGACCGCACCGGTGGTTGTCTCTCCAGTCGATCTGGTGGAGTGGTCACCACCGCGGCAGTCTCAGCCCGAAGAGCGAGTGGCTGTGCCGGTCGTGCCGGAGCGAACGAGACCGACGGTGCAGCAGACGCCCAGGCCACAGCGGCAGCCAAAGCCGCAGCCTGCAGTTGTCAGTCATGCGGGGCATGTCAATAGAGCACCGCAGCCGATCCCATCCCCCAAGTCGATGCAGTTGGCCCGGGCGGTGCCCGCCGGCGGCGGAGGTGGTGGTGGGCCGGTCGATCTCGGAGCGCGCAGCTCCAGAGGCGACTTGATGGGCGTACCAAGCGGAAGGACGCCTGTGGGTGGTCTGCCGGGGGTTGGAGCCGGATCGGGTAGCGGGACAGGTCCCGGCGCCGGCAGCGGCGCAGGTACTGGGAGCGGAAGCGGTTCAGGCCCCGGCAGCGAGGAGGGAACCGGCACAGGATCCGGGGCAGGCGGCGGCACGGGCAGTAGTGGAGCACGCGGTGGGGAGAGGCAGCCGTCGCGAGTTGCGGAGCGCGTCGAGCCAGCCGTGATATCCAAGGGAACGTTCACATACCCCGAGGGTGCGGCTGAAGAGGGCGTGCAAGGAGTGGTGAAGCTGAAGGTCCTGGTGGCCGAGAATGGTTCGGTCGCTGAGGTCCAGATCGCCGGCTCGAGCAGAGACCGGAGGCTGGACCAGGCGGCCAAGGAGTGGGTGCGCGGCTGGCGGTACAGTCCTGCTGTTCAGGACGGCAAACCGCGGCGCGTCTACACCCATGCCACGGTGGAATTCGAGCTGAGATAGCACGGGAGGCAGTGGACAGAAGCGCGGGCGCATTCCGAGAATGTGGAATGACACCAGACGCTGGGGGAAACAGCAAGGGAACCGGCAGGAGGAGCAGCACGTATGAGGGCGCCCAGCATGAGATATCTCTATGTGGTGGCAGCAGCAGCGGCGATGGCCGTGATGAGCGGATCGGCCTGGGGCGCGGTCACAGGTTTGATCTCGGGGACGGTGACCGATGCCAAGACGAAGGCTCCGCTCTCAGGGGTCAACGTTTCCGTGGTAGAGGCTGACGTCAAGACGATCAGCGATCTGCACGGCCGCTTCATCGTCACAGACATCGCGCCTGGCCAGTATGCGGTGACGTTCAGCCTGATCGGCTATCACGAGGCCCAGGTGACGGACGCCGTCGTGGTGCAGGGACAGGCGACGACGGTGGACGTGAAACTCGAGCAGAAGGTCGAGGAGGCTGCCGGCGCGAGAGCCAAGCTCGTCGCTCCACGGGTGGCGCTGCGACGCGATGTGACCGCGTCCGAGTACGTCGTTACCGCAGCGGACGAGCAGATGACGCTGTCGCAGCCGAATGACCGATACCAGTTCACAGGATTGATTTTCGCGCAGCCCGGCGTGGTCCCAGATAACATGTTCTATCCCCACATCCGCGGCGCCAGGGCGAACCAGGTCGCGTACTACCTCGACGGCATCCCGATCACCGAGCCGAACAGCAACGTCTTCGCGACCAACATCGTATCCATCGGCCTGGACCGCCTGGAGCTCTTCACCGGCGGATACCCTCCCGAGTACGGAGGCTTCACAGGCGGTGTCATCAACCAGGTGGTGAAACGCGGTGATCAGATGCGCGGCCGCGTGGTGGACTTCAGCGCGGGGACGCCGTATGACTTCGGCGGCCTCATCTACGAGGCCGGCGACGTTGCGGATAGGCTCGACTGGTACTACGGCCTCTATACGTGGCACACCAATCTCCCGGAGAATCTGTTCACATCGTCGACACCAGGCGTGACCGATCACATCGGCAAAGTGATCTACGATCTGAACGACCGGGACCAGGTGGCGCTCCTGTCGGCCCACGGCAACGCGGAATACAAGTTCCCGTTCACCCGCGAGCTCACGTTCGACCCTAACACGGGCAAATGGACGATGGGCGTGCCGCTGAACGACCCGGATTTCGGTCGCCAAGGGCACGATCTGGATGGCGTCACGTTTAACCATCGAGTCAGCCCGACGGCGTTCTGGACTCTCCGTGTCTCGCGCCTTCGCCACTTCCTACAGCTCGAACTGGGCGATTCTGAGAACAACTTCTGGCAGCATCGAAACGAGCGCATGCTGACGGGTCAGTTCGACTATCAGCAGCAGGCAGGGCCGCACCGGCTGAGCGCCGGGATCTGGCAGATCGGCAGCGATAACCGAGTCCGGTACAGCGTGAATGGAACGCAATTCAGCCCCTTCGGCCTGCTGGATTCCATCTCGAACAACGACACGCACAATACGCAAGCCTATATCGGCGACACCTGGGAGCTGGGCAGAAAACTGACGCTCGGGCTGGGAGGCCGATATGACAGGATGCAGTACGACCGGCCGAACCCGGGCGCTGGAGATCTGGACTTGCACGAGGTGAGCGGCCGCGCGGGCGCGACGTATGCTCTGCTCCCGCAGTTCATGCTGCGCGGATCGTTTGGCAAGTTCGTGGAATTCCCACGGGCGAGTCTGGTCGCGTTCCAGTTCGTGCCCCACCCGACAGAGAATCCCATGTTCGAGGGTCTGGGCTTGACCTGGGAGACGCAGTTCTTTCCCTTCTTTCCGGTGCGTCCGCAGGTCGACCGGGGACGCGACCTGGGATTCGAATGGAAAGCCGACGCGAGCACGCTGATGAGCGCGACCTGGTTCAGGCGGGATAGCCGCCAGGTGATGCAGCGCTGGCAGGGCTTCCTACACGACGCACAGGGGAATCCGGTCCTCGACGCGGCCGGCAACCCCACCCCATCCGATCGGCTGTCGGATTTCGACGTGAACTCGCCGGTGTTCTTCGCGAGCAATGGCACTGGGACCACGAGGGGCGTTGAGCTGAAGCTCGACCGGAAGGTGAGCCGCAGGACGCGAGGCTGGCTGTCCTGTACGCTCATGGACGCGAAGGCGACCAGCCCCCAGGACAATGTGTATCCGTTCGGATTCGGGTTCTTGAACCTGACCGATCCGGCGAGCCTGGCCCAGGAGTTTTCGGTGGATTGGAACCAGCGGCGCACGATCGCGGGTGCGCTGAAGTACCAGGTGGGCAAGCTTGTAGTGAACCCATGGGCAGTCATGGGCAGCGGCTTCCCGTTTGGTCAGAGCGGGCTGGATGCGGGCGGCAGCGATCCGGCGCACGTGCCGAATCCCGACTTCAACCCCGCGAGCCCTGACGGCCAGCCCGAGGAACTCGTAGTACCGCAGAACTACATCGACCCAAGCGATCCATCCAAGGGGTTCAGGCGGCCGAACTCATTCATGACTGGGAAGAACCTCACCCTGAGTCTGAACCTCTCCTATGATCTGGGCCACGGGAGACAGATGTACGTCCAGATCTTCAACCTCTTCGACCGAGAAGATATCACGAGCTACGTGTTCTTCCACCCGAGAACGGCGGCGATTATCGGGAAGATCGCCGACGGAGCGGTGAGCTATGTGCCGTTCTCCCGGACCCCGCCGAGGTTCGTCGCCGTCGGACTGAGGCAGGAGTTCTAATGAGCGAGGCAGGGCGCTTGGCGCGCCCTGCCTCTGATATCTCGGTAGAATCACGGACGGGCGGCCGCCGAGCGGGCGCCCGTTCTGCCTTTACTTCGGCCGCTGCTGCGGGATTATCACCTGGGGCCGCTGCGACGCGGCGCCCGGGGCTCCCGCCGGACCGGGCCTTCGCCCGGGAAGCGTCACCTTACCAGTCGGCGTCGGCGGCCCCTCCTTCACATCGAACGGGGGTTTGATTGAGACGGGCCGCACGGAGCCGTCGACATAGGCCACCAGATTCCCCTCCGGGTGGCGCCCAGGCTTCGGCCAGGTCTGACCGAGGTCAGCCGGGCTATCACCGTGAAGGGTGGACTCGTAGAACATCACCGTCAACGCCGGGTTGGCGATCTGATGAAGCTTCTTGCCGGCCAGGTTGCGATTCATGGCGTAGCTGGTTCCGGGCTTCGAGTCCATCGGGCAATGTAAGGTCACAGGTCCCTGTATGAATGGCCGGACCTGGTCAAGCCAGCGCGCCGGGTCGGGCAGCATGTCGTCCGAGCTGCTGGCATACATCTGGACCGCGCGCACGAGGGCCTGCAACTGCTCCTCGCAGCCGGTCCGGTCGGAAAGCGCGACTGCCTGCTGGAGCGGATCCGGCGCGGAGATGTCGAGCGGGACGAGGGGCCGGCTGAGGTCGACTGACCAGCCAGGGCCGATGCGCGTGGCGCGCAATACGAGGCTGACGGGCACATCCGAGGTGACGGTCACCTGCGCGCGATCACCCTGAATGTTGGAGTCGGTGACCCGGTAGTTGTTCGCCTCTGTCGCTAGCAGCGAGCGCAGGAGCGGGAGACTGGCCTCTTGACCTTGGCGGGATCGACTGGTCTCGCTCTCGGCGCGGATGGCGTCCAGAAAGTTCCCCGCCGCTTGGCGGCCGCCAAGCCGGTCGGTGGCCTGCAAGTCTACTTTCCAGGCCCCGCCATCCTTTACAAGCGCGATCGTCTGCAATATCGGAATCACGCCGGAGACCTCCATGAAGGCCTCGTCGCCGTGAACGGCAACGTCGCCGATCTTGGGCGCGGGTTCGGCGGTAGCCATAGCGCGGAGCACGGCACTCGCCGGTGGCTTCCGCACGCCTGGCCGCTTCTGCTCGAATGCTTGCTGCCACTGCGCGAGCGTCACAGCCGAGCGAGACTCCGTCGAAAGCATGTTGTAAGCCTCAGCCCTCTGGTTTCGGGCCAGCGCGTTCGCGTAATCGGCCGCAACTCCTAACGGGGCAGATGAGGTGGCGCCTGCAGCAGTAGCGGCGGCAGCAAGAGCCGCGCAGCTCACTATGATCGCCACGATACAAACGGCCAGCAGCAACGAACGTCTATGCAGCATACCTCTGCCTCCTTCGACCATTGAACACGGATGTGTGAGGCGCTGTGCCTCCGGATTCTATGTTGCCGACACTGAGACCGGGAGCGTCCCAGATGAGGCCGCCGTAGGCAATACTCCGCACGGGCGCCTCGGTCCTGCCGCGCAAGGTAAGGACCGCCTACACACGAAAGCGCGCCCGTCACTGCCCGATCAGGGCCTGCCGCGCCGCGGCCTGCTCCGCCTGCTTCTTGCTCTTGCCGACACCCTGTCCGAGCACTATCCCTGCGGCTCGGACTTCGGCGACAAATGTGCGGTCGTGATCCGGCCCGGACTGGTCCACGACTCGGTAGGTCGGCGGCGTGCGGTGCAGTTCCTGGATCTTCTCCTGGAGCAGCGTTTTATAGTCGAGCTCGTGCTCGGCACGCTCGATCGCACCGAGACGCTCCTCCAGAAGCGCGAGGATGAGCCGCCGGGCGATGGCCATGCCCCGGTCGAGGTACACTGCTGCGAAGACGGCCTCGAGCGCGTCGGCCAGGATGGAGACTCGGCTTCTTCCGCCGCTCTGCTGCTCGCCACGCGACAGGATCAGGTACCTGCCGATGCCCAGATCCTGCGCCACCTGGGCAAGAACCGTCTCGGAGACGACGACTGCCTTCAGCTTGGTCAGCTCCCCTTCGGCAAGCTCGGGGTGGGACCGATACAGGTGTGCGGCGATCGTCAGTCCAAGCACCGCGTCCCCAAGGAACTCGAGCCGCTCGTTCGACGGGAGGCCGACCTCCTGCTCTGCCGATTTGTGGGTGAGGGCTTGACGCAGCAGCTCGGGGCGACGCAACTCCACGCCGAGGTGCGCTGCGAATGCCTCGGGCGCAAGGGGCAGCCCCGCTTTCGGGGCCTTGGTCGGGGACCTCTTTGCGGACTCAGCAGCCATCTCTTCAGTCGGCGGCTGGGTTGTCTTCGCCCTCCGGGCGCCTGATCTCAATGAACAGCTCCTGCAGTTGCTGAGGTGAGACCTCAGACGGCGCGCCCATCATCACGTCCACGGCGGCCGTGTTCTTCGGGAACGCAATGACGTCGCGGATGCTCTCCTCGCCGCACGCCATCGCCACCATGCGATCGAATCCAAGAGCGATCCCGCCGTGAGGCGGCGCGCCGTACTGGAGCGCCTCCAGCAGGAAGCCGAACCGCCTCTCTGCCTCTTCGTGCGGCATCTGGATGACTTCCAGCACCTTCTCCTGGATCTCCCGCTTGTGGATGCGGATGCTGCCCGAGGCCATCTCGGCGCCGTTCAGGACGATGTCGTACACACTCGCCCTTACTCGCAGCGGGTCCGAGTCCAGGTACCCCACGTCCTCCGGATGGGGCATGCTGAAGGGATGGTGCATGGGGTCAATGCGGCCTTCGTCCTTATTGTACGCGAACAGTGGAAAATCGGTGATCCTCAGCCCATGCCACTTCGACTCGTCGATCAGGCTCAGCTTGCGCCCGAGCTGCAGGCGGTTGCGTCCCAGGGCGACGCACGCCGTCTCCCACGCTGCTCCGACCAGGAGGAGCAGGTCGCCAGGCTCAGCGCTCATTGTGTGTCGAAGCGCGATCTGCTCCTCGGGGGACAGGAATTTGACGATCGGGCCCTTGAACTCGGAGTCGCCCACCTGGAACCACGCCAGCCCCGCCGCGCCAGCCTGCTTGGCGGTCGCCTCGAGCTCATCCAGCTCGCTCCGGGCGAACGAGGCGCCGCCCGGCACTCGCAGACCACGGACCGTTCCGCCGTCAGCCATCGGCTGTGCAAAACCGCGGAAGTGCGTCTTGGCGAAGATCGCGTCGAGGTTCACAATCTCGAGCCCGAACCGCGTGTCCGGTTTGTCACTGCCATAGGTATCCATCGCCTGCTGGTAGGTCAGGCGGCGGAAAGGAGCGGGGACGTCGATCCCGACCTTACTGTAGATATAGCTGGTCAGCTCTTCACTCAGCCCCAGCACGTCATCCTGCTGGACGAAGGACATCTCGATATCGATCTGGGTGAATTCGGGCTGGCGATCGGCGCGCTGATCCTCGTCCCGCAAGCAGCGCGCGAGCTGGTAGTAGCGCTCGATGCCGCTGACCATGAGCAGCTGTTTGAGGAGCTGCGGAGACTGCGGGAGCGCATAGAAGTAGCCGGGTCGAGTACGGGACGGGACGATGTAGTCTCGCGCGCCCTCTGGGGTCGAGCGGATGAGGAGCGGTGTCTCGATCTCCATGAATCCGCGCTGGTCGAGGAACTCCCGGGTGGCGCGGGTCATCGCGTGCCTGACCTGCAGGTTGTGAAGCATCCGGCGCGTCCGCAGGTCGAGGTAGCGGTAGCGGAGTCGAACGGGTTCGTCAACTCTCCCAGCGCCATCAATGACGAACGGCGGCGTCTTCGACGGGTTCAGCACCTCAATCCGGCTGGCCCGAACCTCCACTTCGCCGGTCGGCAACTCGGGGTTCACCGCGCCGGTAGGCCGCTCGCCGACCGCACCGGTCACCGCGATCACGAACTCCGAGCGGAGTGTGTGAGCGATGCCGTGCGCGTCCGGAGCCGCTGCCGGGTCGAAAACGACCTGGGCGATGCCCGACCGATCGCGGAGATCGATGAAGATCAGGCCACCGTGATCGCGCGTCGACGCGACCCAGCCGGACAAAGTCACGGTCCGTCCAACGTGCTCCTTGCGAAGCTCACCGCAGTTGTGAGTGCGCTTCATCCCTCATCCTTACCAGTGGCAAGACGCGCGGCGATCCTCCGCACCACGTCATCCCTGGAGATTGTCTCTTGTTCACCAGTCTGCATGTCGCGCAGCGTCACCTGATGGGCCTTCATCTCATCTTCACCGACCAGCGCTGTCAGGCGCGCGCCAAGACGGGATGCCTCTCGCATTTGCGCGCGCAGGCTGCGGGATGTGAAGTCCACGTCCGCGCCGACGCCGGCGGATCGAAGGTCCATCGCCAACCGCAGCGCGGCCTGCCGGGCTTCCTCACCCGCGGCCGCGACATACGCGTCCACCGCCGCAGGCTGCAGGCCTGCGACGCCAGTTGCATCCAATACCATCAGCAGCCGCTCGATGCCTGAACCGAACCCGATGCCGGGGGTCGGCGGGCCGCCGAGCATCTCCGCCAGCCCATCATATCGGCCGCCGCCCATCAGCACATCTTTGGCGCCGAGCCCGGAATGGATCACCTCGAACGCCGTCCGGGTGTAGTAGTCCAGGCCACGGACGATGGTCGGGTCCACTTCGTACGGAACGCCCAGCGTGTCGAGCGCGCCGCGAACACCGGCAAAGTGCTCCGCGCACTCACTACACAGGAAATCGAAGGCGCTGGGCGCGCCCGCGCGCAATTCTACATCGTGCGGCGCTTTGCAGTCCAGCATCCGCAGCGGATTCGTCTCATACCTCGCCTGACAGAATCCGCACATCTCTGCCAGCACCGGCTTGAAAAAGGCGCGCAGCGCATCTTGGAAAGCGGGCCGGCAGTTGGGGTCGCCGATGCTGCTGAGATGCGTGACGCCGCCCTGAATGCCGACACCCGCCAAAAAATCGTGGAAGAGCGCGATCACCTCGGCGTCGATCTCCGGCCCGGGGGACCCGATGGCCTCGATGCCGAACTGGTGGTGCTGGCGGAGACGCCCGGCCTGCGGCCGTTCGTAACGGAAGATAGGGGTCACGTAGTAGAGCTTCTGTAGGCCGCCGGCCGCGCCCAGGTTGTGCTCAAGATACGTCCGCACAACCGGGGCCGTTCCCTCCGCCCGCAGCGTCAGGCTGCGTCCCCCCTTGTCCTCGAAAGTGTACATCTGCTTGCTGACAAGTTCGGTGCCTTCTCCAACGCCGCGAGTGAAAAGCTCGGTCTCCTCGAAGGTAGGGGTGCGAACCTCCTGATAGCCGAACCGGCGGCAGGCATCGCGAAAGGCGGCCTCGAGGCGCTGCCAACGCCATGAGGTCTGCGGGAGGATATCCTGGGTTCCTCGTGGGGCCTGGTGCTTCAGAGACATTGTTCCACCATGCAGAAGGGTGTAACTGTTCGTCAACGAGCGAGCGGGTCCTTCCCGGCCGCTGGCCGGCGGCTCGCCTTGACACCGCCATTCAGGCGTCTATATACTGGCGGTGAGTACGATTCCGGCGCGGAGATACCATGTTTCAGCGATTGCGTGCAGACCTTCATGCCGCCCTGGAGCGGGACCCCGCTGCGCGAAGCTGGATGGAGGTCCTGTTCCTTTATCCTGGCCTGCACGCGCTGATTCTGCATCGGTTCGCACACTGGCTCTGGCAGCATAAACTGCGGCTTACAGCCCGCTGGCTGTCCCAGCTAAGCCGGTTCCTGACGGGCATAGAGATCCACCCGGGGGCCAGGATAGCGAGCGGTCTGTTCATCGACCACGGGATGGGGACGGTCATCGGGGAGACCACCGAGATCGGGGAGAACTGCACGCTGTATCAGGGTGTGACACTCGGCGGGACCGGCAAGGAGCGAGGGAAGCGCCACCCGACTCTCGGGAACAGGGTAGTTGTAGGAGTCGGAGCGAGCATCCTGGGCTCGATCACTATTGGCGACAATTCCCTCATCGGCGCCGGCGCGGTAGTGCTTCAGCCGGTCCCGGCGGACTCTACGGCGGTGGGCGTTCCGGCGAAGATAGTGAGAAACAGGGGTCTCCCGGTGCGAGCGCAAACGATCTCCGGAGGCATGGTCGCCGATCCGTGCGCCCAGTGCATGGCTGAGGTCAACGCTCGCTTCGAGGAACTGGAGCGGCGGCTCACGCAGATGCTGGATAGCGGCCCTGCGGCGCCGGTCGTGAGCGGATCCGAACGAGCCGCGGGCGGGGCCTGAGCGCTCACGTCGTCAGACGGGCTCGGCGGAAGTGTGCTTGTCGTAGTCGAGATGGCTGTCACAGTGTTTCCGAACAAGGAACGGCATGGCGATTCAGATCTACAATTCGCTGGCGCGCCAAAAAGAGGAGCTTGTGCCGCGAGAAGCGGGCAAGGTGGCGATGTACGTCTGCGGGGTGACCCCGTACGCTCCGGCCCACATCGGCCACGCCCGGTCGGCGGTCGTTTTCGACGTGGTGAGGAGGTGGGTGACGTTCCGCGGCTACGAGGTGGTCTATGTCTATAACATCACCGATGTCGAAGACAAGATCATCGCTGCCTCTCAGCGCGAGAGAATCACCTGGCGCGAAGTCGCGGATCGGTACACGGAGAGTTATCTCGAAGAGCTTCGACAGCTCGCGGTGATGCCGCCGACCTACATGCCGCGGGCGAGCGAGCATATTTCGCAGATCGTCTCGATGATACAGAAGCTGGTGGATTCCGGGCACGCCTATCCCATCAACGGAGACGTCGCCTTCTCCGTACCGAGCTTTCGCGGTTATGGAAAGCTGTCGCGTCGCGACTTGGATTCTCAGCTCGCTGGCGCGAGGGTGGAGGAAGACACACGGAAGCGGGACCCGCGGGACTTCTTCCTCTGGAAAGCGGCGAAGCCCGGCGAGCCGAGCTGGGAGAGTCCATGGGGCCCGGGACGCCCCGGCTGGCACATCGAGTGCTCGGCAATGAGCAGCGAGTACCTGGGCGGCGGGTTCGACATCCACGGCGGCGGATCGGACCTGATCTTCCCGCACCACGAGAACGAGATTGCCCAGTCGGAGGCCGCGGGCACGCCTTTTGCGCGCATCTGGATGCACAACGGGATGGTGCAGATGGTCGGAGCGCCCGGGAACAGCGACAAGATGAGCAAATCGCTTGGGAACGTGGTCGATCTTCGAGGCGCGCTCGATCGTGTGGGCGGAGCGGCGCTCCGTTACTACTGCATTGCCGCACACTACACCAGCGACATCGTTTTCCGGGAAACCGAATTGGACCAGGCGCAGAGCGCTCTCGAGCGCCTGCGAATCGGCCATCAGACGCTCGATCGGCTGCTCGGCACGGGAACTCGATCCGGGGGTGAGGACTTGGCAGAGCTTGCGGAAGCGCGGGCGCGGACGGAAAGCGACTTCGAGGAGGCCATGGATGACGATTTCAGCAGTCCTCGCGCGCTTGCGTCGCTGCACGGGCTGGTGGGCGTCGTGAACCAAGTCGGGGCGCGGGCCGGCGTCAGCTTCGGGGCGTCCGAGGCGGGGAAGCATGCGCTGTCTGCCACGAGAGAGACGTTGGAGCGGCTGGTGGAATCGTTGGGGCTGAGCCTCGGACAGGCGCCAGTGGAGCGGGGCCTGTCCACGGACCTGATCGAGCTGCTGATCGAGGTTCGGCAGAGGGCGCGGCAGGTCGGTCAGTACGAGTTGGCCGATGGAATCCGCTCACGTCTGTCGGAATTGGGAATACTGCTTGAGGACCGGCCCCCGGGGACAACGTGGAGGCGGAGATAGCGAGCAGGCGCCGCGGACGGAAGCGATCTTCCTGCGACGACGGTACTGCGTGACGCGAGGAAAATCCAAATAGTGTGGAGAATTGCACAATTTTTCGCCCGTCGCGTCTGGGAACCTGCTATTGACGCCCTCTTTCGGTTCCCCTATAATGGGTGTATCCGGCGCCAGTTGAGAACGCCGCCCGGTTCTGTGTTGGATCAGGGGAAGCTGCAGTGAACCACCTGGTACGGGAGGCGCTTATCGGCCGATATTCTCTCAGGATTCTGACCCTTCCGAACCGTAGTGCATGAGCGGTGTGACTACAAAGGTGGAGGCGGCATCTAATGCCTGATACTGGTATGCAGGACATGTCCATGAGCTTCCATGGCATGCTGGACGAAGAGGTGGTGCGATACGCCAAAGGCGGCAGCCTTAGGGCCACCGAGCATCTTCTTACCAAGTACCGCAGCATCGTCGAGGGCAAAGCCCGCTCTTATTTCCTTATCGGCGCCGATCACGAGGATATCGTGCAGGAGGGGATGATCGGCCTCTTCAAGGCCATCCGGGACTTTCGAAACGATAAGCTCCTCCCCTTCCGAGCGTTCGCCGAGCTC
>Ga0315287_10004055_pt1 | contig 14231 bp, 15 predicted proteins | sample YL17G11_0_MG_FD_205037 | JGI IMG/M metagenome (GOLD analysis project Ga0315287, IMG submission 205037) | Sediment microbial communities from Yellowstone Lake, YNP, Wyoming, USA - YL17G11_0 | ecosystem: Environmental > Aquatic > Freshwater > Lake > Sediment | place: USA: Wyoming | collected... | reverse complement strand
CTGAAGACGTCACTGAACATGGAACGGGGCTTCGGAGTCATCCCCAGCCCCTACGGAAACAGCTTTGACTTCGATCTCTAACCCGGCCTTCCGCGCCGGCGTCATCGCGGGCCTGGAAAAAGAGGCCGGGTTCATGCAGGATATTCGACGCAAGGCACGCACGGCCGTCTTTGCTGGTAAGATGATGGCCGTCGGTGCCGGGCTGGGACACGCGATCCCAGAGCACCACGAGGCGATCGGCAAGGCCCTGCACCAGGTCGCACCGGTCGTGCGTCAGGGTGCCCAAGGAATCAGGAATCTGATTCGAGGAGGATGACGTGGAGAAGAGCGCAGCGTTTCTAGTCGGTATGAATGCGGCCATGGAAAAAATGGGAGTACTCCACCTTCCAGTCGCCGGGACGGCTCTCAGATCCGCGTTGGGAGGTGCGATCCTGGGGGCGGTGCCCGGAGCCGTCGGCGGTGCGGCGGGTGCGGAAAAGGGCAAACGACTCAAAGGCGCTCTCAAAGGCGGCGCAGCCGGTGCGGCTATGGGTGGAGCCAGTATGGGTGCGGCAGGTGCCTACGGAGCCCACAAGATCAACAAGATGAAACTGGACCTCTGATCCGCGTGCGTTTCTACGAGCAACGGGCCCTGATGTTCCCGCGCAACGGCGTCCACGTGCAGTGGCGTGTGGAACCCGAGGACGACGATCTCGAAGCCATCGAGATCGAGTTGGTGCGGAGCGAGAGCCCCGCCGGTCCCTTCACCGTCCTCCAGGTCTTCGATCCGCTGACCACGTTCGGTTTCACCGACCGCACGGCCCCCTGGCGTCCCAAGGGCATGGAGCTCTGTTACAAACTCGTGGCCCGGCTGCGGTCGACGGGGGAAGAGGTCGACTGTAGCTCGCCCTTCGGATTTCAGGGTCCGTTGCCCCTCGACGCCATCGAGATCATCAGGCAGCACAACATCCTCCTCTACGGCGTCAATGGCCATGACCCGCTGACGGGCATACGCGCGACCCTCTACAAGAAGCGCAATTTCGGGCCCCGATGTCAGGCGTGCACGGACCAGGCGACGGGGCGCGTGATCATCAGCCAATGCCGTGTCTGTGCGGGCACGGGCTTCAGAAACGGCGGCTACTACGCGCCGATGATCATGAACATGACCTTCCAGCCCAATCCCAACCAGGTCCAGATCACGAACCTGGGCAAGATCGAAGACAACGACACCGTCGCCTTCATGACCAATTTTCCGGTCATGACGCCCGGCGATCTGGTCGTCGAACCCAACGAGAGTCACTGGCGCGTGATCCAAATCGACGTGACCGAGCGCAAACGCAACATCGTCCACCAGCTACTAAAACTTCGACAATTGGATCACAACGACATAGAGTATGAGGTGTTTCGGCACCTGGACAACAACGCGAGGTGAGCGGATGAGCGCCTTCGAGATCGGGATGGACGTGGCCATGGAGAAGACCTCCGGGATCGTCAGAGACATCGGCCAGGGCTACAAGGGCCTGGGCTCGATGATCGGCAGCCCGCGTGAGGCCTACGGGGCCCTCAAGCAGTCGCTCAAAACCCAGGGGCTCAAGGGTACGCTCAAGGGCAGTCACAAGGAACTCAAGGCCCTGGGCACCACGGCCCTGGGTGTCGGCGGACTGGGCTACGGCGCCCATCGTCTCCTGAAAAAGCCGGGGGAGAAGACCGCGGCGGCCGGCAATCCCGCGCAGGCCGTCAAGCAGTCGCTGTCCACCGGCGCCCCCGAGGCCCAACGCTTCGCCCCGCACCTGAACCAGGGCGGCGGCATGCCCCCGGCGCATCAGGCGGGGCCCGTGCAGTCGCAGCCCCAGCCGTGGCCGGGTCACGTCAACGTCGGCAACAAGAGCCCGGGCCAGCAGGTCCCGGGTCCCGTGGCTCGCGACACGTCACCGGACACGGGCGAGAAGGGCCGGGCCGACGAGGGCACCATGACCCGGACCAAGTCGGCGGCCTTCATCGCCGGCATCGCGGCGGTCCTCGATGACAACGACGAGTGACGCGGTCAAGAACGCTGGTTTCATGGGCAACGCCCTCGCCCGCGTCGCGGGACGACGAGGGGCCACGAACACGGCCCTTCAGCGCATGGGCGACGTGACGGGTGACGTGCGCAGTTTCCTCGGCGGCGACTACAATCGCCGATTGAGGGACTCGCGGATCGCCAAGACCGTGGGCAACGTCAACGCCGCGCGTCCAAATCTGCCGGCACTGGGCACGAGCCAGGCGCGGGCGGCCAACATCCACGCCGCGGGCAAGGGCGATCTGCTCAAGCGTCTGCAGACGAAGATGCGCACACCCGCCGCCGTGCCACCGACCGTGCCCGCGGGCGCCAAGGGCATGGGGATGGGAAGCAAACTCCTCCTCGGCGGAGGTCTGATGGCCGGCGGGGCGATGATGGCCGGCGGCGCGGCCGCGGCCAAGGAACGGGCTCGGCAACCACTGGCACCTCCCGAGCAGATACCCCCGGGCTACTAAAACTGGGCCAAAAAAGAAAGGGCCGGCGTCGCACCCCATGGCCTTCTACTACGCCGTGCCGCTCAGTGCATTCCAGCCCCTATTTGACGTCGTCAGTCCGTCTTTGCACGATGAACTGACCGAGCGTTTGCGTGTGGATATTCACGCCGAGCTGGCCCGCAGACTCAACGATCCCATGTTGTTCACACAGGTGGGGGCAGAAAACACCTATTTCGACAGCGGCGTCGCTCATGGCGACATCATCTTCTACAGCGCCGGTGACGACGAGGAGGTCGCGGAAAAAAACGGTCAGACACGGACGGCGTTGACGAACATGTTCGCGCAACCCGGTCTCGAAGAGCCGAAACGCGAACTTCTTATCCGCGAGCAGACAACGCGCTATCGTGGGGACATGCCCGATGGCCTCTTTCCACGATCGGTAAAGACCGTGATGAGTCGTGCCCGCAATCTGGCCTATGAATTTCGAGCGCGTGGCAATCACATGCGAGGCGCGCGATGAGTGGTCGTCGATTCATACACACACTCTCGTTCCCCGAGCATCTGTGGCTCGATTTTTTCCGCGAGTTTTTCTCACAAAACACGCTCATCGTCGACGAGGACGGGCTGCCGCTGATCAACAACTTCTACTTCGACGTGGTCGAGGGGCCGGAAAACAGGCGCTTTGACGTCCTCCTCGAAGCGGACATGAAGGGGCACAACCCCAACATCCTCCCCAGCCTCGTCATCGAGGATCTGGGTGCCACGTCCCTGGGCATTTCCACCAATCGCCTGGCCACGTGGGCCGTGAGCCCGCAGACGAGCAAGACCCGCAGTGACCTCATCCGCACGACCTACGTCCTGCATTGCACGTCCCGGCAGCGCGGTGAGAGCCGACTCCTGGCCGCCATCGTCTCCAATGCCATCATCGTCTTCTACGATCAGCTGTTGGAGGCGGGGCTGCACAAGATCGAACCCTGGTCCATTGGCAAGACCACGCCCATCAAGGCCGACGCCGACGAGGTCTATGTCGACACCCCGGTCCAAATTACCTTTGAATATCAACAGACTTGGAAGACGATCGAGGACGGGGCCACGGACGTCAAGCGCTACTGCCTCAAGGTGCAACCGGAAGAGTGGACACGTTATATCCACACGATCATGGACGTTGCCGACGCGGCATTTTCGATATACGTGTCTATGACTATGAATCTTGAGAACCCCAATGCTAATATCTACGTCAACATGGCGGCGGACCTGATCGAGCCGTTGAGGGAAGAGGCGTTCGTGCTCATGTCCCAGAACATTGCCGATCCGGTGATCGTCAACCGCTACGTCAGAACCTCGATGCGCGTGTCCTAACGCACGGGCAAGGGAGTCGTTATGTCCTACGAGGAACCAGGAATCAAAGTCATCCAGCAACTGCAGGCGGCGGCGGCCAATATCCAAGAGGCCGCCCAGGTGCTGACCATCGCCGGGCCCCTTTACGAGGTCTTCGAAGACCAGCTCCACTCTCAGGCCTACGACGCCCTCAGCGGTGCCGGTGCCCAGACCTTCACCTGGCCGGGCAAAAAGACCACGTCGATCGTCGACCTGGCCGGCGTGCGCAAATCCATCGCCGAGGTCGACAGCCAGCTCGTCGAGTACGCCCAGTATCCGCTGACCTGGCGACTTCGTGACCCGAGCACGAGCCAGGTCTTCGACATCGACCCGCTGATCGACGTCAACACCATCTCCCAGACCGGCTTCAAAATCGTCGAGGGCGCCGGCGCCGCCGTGGCCCGGAGTGCGGGTGCCGTGGCCAGCGCGGCCAAGAACCGCGAACTGCATCTGGAGACCGGGGGCCTGGTGACTGCGGGCGTCGTCGCCGATGACCGCATCCTGGTCAACAGCGTCCCGGGTTCGGTGACCGTGGTTCAGGACGACAATGTCGCCTTCCTACCCGATGGTCGCGATCTGACCGTCAAGACCGCGGTCTCCGCCGGCGCCGTGAGCCTCATCGGTACCGAGGTCTCGACTCTCGCCACGCTGCCCACCTCGGGTCAACTGCTCGTGGGCGCCGGTGAGACGCTCGAACTCGTCGACTACACCGGCGTGCCCACGGGCAACGGCACGGCCGAGGTCACATTCACCGTCGACCCGCTGATCTTCGATCACGCCGTGGACGAGGACATCAAGGTCGTGGTCAAGGACGCGCCGGCACTGGCGCGAACCGATGGCGATCTGGCCGCGGCCTCGGGCTACGTCACCTCGGCCGCCGGTGGCCTCACGGGTCGCGAGGGTTCGCGTGTCGTCCTCTGGGTCGAAAACGACCTGGCCACCGACGGCGCCATCGTCATCCCCGTTGTCGCCACGGGCTCGATGATCGCGCTGGCCAAGGCGGCCCTGGCCAACAACGACCGCTTTACGCTCGGCGACGGCGTCAACCCCGCAATCACCTTCGAGTTCAAGACCAGTGGCGGCTTCGTGCCCGTGTCTGGGCGCGTGACCGTGGACATCAGCGGCGCCACGGACGCGGCATCGGTGGCCGTGATCATGCGCTCGTCCATCAACACCGCCTCGCCGCTGGCCATCACCGCCGCCGGTGCCAGTGCCACGGTCTCGTTGACCAATGACGTCGGCGGGCTCATGGGCAACGTGGACATTACCGAGGTGCTGTTCGCGGGCACGCTGACGCCCGTGGGCATGCTCGGGGGTCTGGATGGCAATGTGCACGGCGTGCAGCCGGGGAGTCTGGTCGCCAGCTACGCCCAGGTCGGCGCCAAGCTCACGATCTGGAGCCAGGAGGCGGCCGAGGGCATGACGGCCCTGGGCACGGGCACCGTGGCCACGAGCGTGTACACGGACGTCGGCACACCCTTCGCGGCCACCGACGTCGGCCGTTTTGTCCATCTGACCATCTCCGCCACGCCCTACATCGCCCGCATCATCGGCTTCACGAGCAACAAGATCGTGACCCTGAGTCCGGGCGTGCCCAATGGCGCGTCGACCGCGGGCTACATGTACGGTCAGCAGGTGCGCAACATCTTGGCCGTCGACGCGACGACGGGCGACATCACCGTCGATGGGACCGCGCTCACGGCCACCCACGGCTCCGTGCCCCTGGTCCTGCATCGACCGATCTACCGCGATCTGGTCATCGACACCGCGAACACCGACACGAAGATGCGCTACTCGGGGTCGGCCGTGGTCTCGGATACCGAGGGCTATTTCAAGACGCCCTTCGACGTCTACGACGCCGACGTGACCCACGAGATCTTCCCCGACTACGAGTTGCTCGTCACCTACCGGGCCCTGGACATCAGCTCGGTCAACGCGACGCTGGGTGTCTACCAATCCAGCGACCTGACGGCGCTGTCCACGGTCTCGCCGTCCAATCCCTTGCTCTGGGCCGCGCAGTCGGCACTCACGGCCATGGGCACCACCGACACCCTGGTCCTGTTGATGCCCATCGACCTCTACGCGGGCGAGGACCCGAAGACCGGCTACCCGCAAGACCAGAACGAGGCCCTGGGCTATCTCAATGCCCTGGAGATCCTGGAGCGCAATGACGCCGTCTACTTCATGGTGCCTCTGACCAGAAACGCGACGGTCCGCGACGCCTTCGTCGCCCACGTCCTGGCCCAGAGCGATCCGGGCTGCAAGGGCGAGCGCATCTGCTACCTGACCTACGATCTGCCCCTGGGCGCGCTGGAGTCGACCACGGGCATCGTGGCCCCGGGTCTGGAGGGCGGCAACAAGAAGATCACCGACACGGGTCAGGACTTCCTGAGCCAGCATCACCTGATTCCGGGCAACGCGGTCGTCATCACCAAGCCCGCGATCTTCGCCGGCGACTACGTCGTGGGCGTGGGCACGACCGAGGACGAGTTGGTCCTCGAAGGTGACAACTGGCTCCAATCCGGGGGCGTGTTCACCGACGCGGCCAAGGAGTTCACGGTCACCGATGGCGACTTCGACGCCGTCAGCAGCGAACTGGCGTCGGCGACCATCGCCGCGTTCAAGGACGTCGAGGTCGGCGACTACCTGCTCAAGGGCACGAGCACGCGCCGCATCACCGCCATCAAGAGCGCCTATCAGGTGCTCGAATACGCGGGTGTGGCGCTGACGGGCACCGCGCAGACCGTGTCGATCCTGCGCACGCACGTGGGCGTCGAGTACTACGCCCAGCCCTACGGCAAGGACGTGCAGGCGACCGTGCTCAAGACCATCGCCCAGGGCCGTGGCAGTCGGCGCGTTTGCAACGTCTGGCCCGATGTCACCGAGCAGGTCACGGGCACCGACAGCCAGGGCAACGAAGTGCGTGAGATGCTTCAGAGCTGGTTCGCGGCCGCCGCCGAGGCGGGTCGCGATGCCATCATCCCGCCCCAGCGCGCGTCGACGGGCGCCGCGCTCGGAGGTTTCACGGGCCTGGAGCACAGCAGCACCTACTTCAAGAAGAGCCAGCTGAACACCATCGCCGGTGGTGGCTGGGCGATTCTGGATCAGCGCGTGGTCGGCGGGCCCGTGATCATGCGTCATCTGTTGACCACGGACATGTCCACGGTCAAGACCCAGGAGTTGGCGTTCACCAAGAACGTCGACAACATGGCCAAGGTCAAGCGCGCGAGCATGGAGCCGCTGCTCAACGACGACAATGGCAGGATCAACATCACCAAGGACTTCCTGACCACTCTCGCCGTTCCCGCCCAGGCCATTTTCGAGCAGTTCGTGGGCAAGGAGCAGCTGGTGAAGACGGAAGAGGCGCCGCCGTACACGATCCTGTCCATTCGCCAGGACCCGACAGCGCCCGATACGATTCTGGAGGACGTTGAACTCAACGTGCCCCTACCCGCGAACAAGGTCACGGTCACCTTTGTGATCTGAGGGAGTCGACATGGCAGTCCAAGATAGACCCGGTTACGGGAAAAGTACGCTGGCCAACTGGCGGTTCCGCCAGTTCCATCTCGCTCTCGACCGCGGAGGCAAGAACCAGGGCACGTTCATGACCCCCGAGTCGACACTCATCGCCGCCGGACCCGCGCGCCTGTCCGACGTCGGTGGTGGTTCGGCACTCTCGGGGCTCCTGGTGCCCGTGGCCGTCTGCGACAACGTCGCCGTGAACCAGAACAAGATGCTGCAGCAGATCTTCGAGATCGGGAGTCGGCGCAGCTACTTTGTCGGCGGTCACACCACGGGCACCGTGAGCCTGAGCCGGCCCATGTTCAACGGCCCGAGCGTTCTGCGTCTGCTCACGGCAGCGACGGCCGACTACGACGGCCTCGACAACCCCGCGGGGTTGGCGACCATCGGCAGCGACCAGGCGGGCAAGACCCTCAACGAGGGCCAGGCCGAGCTCTACATCAACCTGCAGGCGGAGATCTTCGACCGGCCGCTGGGCATGCTCTTCTACATGATCGACCAGCGCAACGTGCCCTACGGGGCCATGTACGTCGAGGACTGCAACGTCCAGGCCCACGCCTTCAACATCGCCGCCCAGGCCATGACCGTGGTCGAGAACCTCAGCCTGATGTTCGACCGCATTCTTCCAGTGGCAGTTACTGAATAATTACATATACTTAGAAGGTATATGTAAAGTTATTCTTCATATTTCCACAGCCACCATTTGTGGTGTCTGGCGCGACCCAAAAGTACCTTTTTCACATTTCTTGGATCAAAGCCGTCTCGAAGCACGGCTTCCAAATACTCGTACCTCTTCTTCTTGCCAGTGCTGATGTTGGTGCCAATGACGGGACGACCACCACGTTTTCGGCTGACAGCGATGCGTGCCTCTTCGGTGGAGAACCTCTGTTTCATGCGCGTACGCGCGCCCTCGGCACGCTCGGGATGTTCTTGATAGGATTTTTTCTGCGCCTCACTGTTTTTGCGTTTGAATTCATCGGTACCCAATATCCGCTTCTGGCGCTCGCGGTGTTTTTCTAGGGCCCCAGGTTTTTGGTAGCCGCGTTTGGCCGCGTCACTGCGCGCCTGTCGTCCCTCTTCCGTCGAGTAGCGACGTCTCTGTGCCTCACCCATCTTTTGTCTCGTCTCAGGCGACGCTGTCTTTCCATGATGTCGTTCGCTCAAAATTTTCTTCGTCTCCTCGGTGTGATGACGACCACGGAACGGGACCTCGGTGTCCTCGGACGTGTTCATCAACAATTTCTTTCCGATCCGGGCCATGTGTTGAGCCTCCACCGCCGACAATTTCTCGACGTCACACACCTCTAAAATTTTGAACTCGAAGGCGTCGGCTCCGTATTTGTTCCAACAGCGTTGCAGATGGACACTGTGATGACGACGACGATTGAGGGTCGTGCGATGGTTGATCCAGCGTTTCTCAATGTTCTGAGACTGACCCACGTAGACGCGACCGCTGACGACGTGTACAATGCCGTAGATGCCCGTTGTCATGCTCAAGAGTATAACACGGGTAAAAAATACAGGATAAAGAAAGCGCGCTCCCCCCGGCGCACCCGCCCCCCGAACTGGTCTCCAGGGGGCGGGACTTTTTACCTACCAACCACTGCTCTTCTGATACCAGCGATTGAGGGCGACGGCGAGCGAGTCTCGGACCCAATCGCGACTCCGGGTCCAGGCGATGGGGCCGGGCTTGAAGATGATGGTCATGCTGTCCAGGATCTCACTGGCCAGGTGATCGGGACCGAAACGCTTCTTGAGCTCGGCCACGTTGCGGTAGTCGCATTCGGCCTGTGCCCCCGCCTCGGGTCCGAAGACGTCGACGAGTGCGTGCTGAGCGATCAAGACGGCCTTGTCGGGGTCGACGTCGGTGCGCTTGAAGATGTGGATGATCAGGGTCTTGCCCTCGGGAGACTGGCCGTTGGTCACCTCCAAGACAAAGGGCGACGTGGCGTCGTCGGCCTTGGAGAAGACCAGGGGTTCGGCCTTGACCTGGCCCTTGATCTTCTTCTGCCAGTCCCGAGACTCCTGGGGTGTCAATATTCTCGTCAAAGTCGCCTCCAACATTGCGATCAACTATTCTCGACCGCCTCGCCCATCATGTCAATGGCCGACGGGGGGTTGTCGTCGGTGCGATCGATCCAGAGCCCGAGTTCCTGCACGTGTTGCCACACCTGCCATTCTGGCTGGCGCCAGAGCAGGAGGTCGTTGATGTAGTCCTCGGGGTCGCTGTCGCAGGGCGGATGTTTGGAAACCTTCTGATCGAACTCCAGTTCGTATCCTTTCATCTTCGAGTAGATCTCACCGTTGACCCTCGACGACAGCGCGTAATAGGCCAACGTGGTCAGGGCCTGTCTGACACCACCTCCGTCCTTGCCCCCAATTTCCAAGCGACCGTACTCATCGAGACCCTCGTCGGCGAGGGAGATGAGATCACCGTCGTCGAGCTGGGAGTAGTTGTAACCGTCGAGGGTCTCGTGGACCCAGTCGTTGGTGTCGTCCTCGCTCATCATCTCGCCGTCGCCGGCGCAGGTGCTGAAGAAATCCGCGACGACATCGTCAACAAAACTTTCAGCCGTCGTCATCGATGGCCTCCCTCATCACGTCGAAGACGCTCACCTTTTCCCAGAGCCACTCGTTGTGCCAGACGGCGTGACAACGTGCGCAGACCTCGCCGCTGTCGATCTGGTCTTCGGCATTGCCGACGAAAATTGGATGGTGTCGCCCGTCGACACCACAGTCGTCGCAGTAGATGACACAGGCGTCGAAGTCGACGTAGGCGATGATGTCCCAGGCCTTCACGGGTCGCCTCCCGGCGCCCGTGGCGCCTACTTTTTGATCAAGAGCGCGGGCACGGACTTGGGCAGCATGTTCATGATCTGCGCCAGAACCTGTGCGGGCTCCATGTCCGATCGCATCTCCGACCGGGCCAGGGCCCCACGTTCGACGTGGCCGCCGTGAAGGAACACGAAGGCCATGCGTAGGGCCAGAGCGGCCTTGTCGACGGCCGCCTGGGCCTTGTTGATCTCGCCCTCCCAGCGCATGACCTCCCGTTCGTTTTTCCTGATCTCCTGCCAACCAGGACCATCGGACTTGATGTAGTCCCATCCCGGATAGGTTTCCGTGGGTTTGGAACCGGGACGAGTGCCCTGTTGCACGCTCATGACCTGCCTCCAGCTTTGACCTTGGCCTTGGTCTTGCGATCGTCTTCGGGGTGGGTGACCATGGCCCGCCCCTCCTTTACCGCCCGCACGCCCTCGCGTTTGGCCGGGCGAAAGAATTCGAACTTCATGTCGGCCTTGTACGACCGTGCCGGTGCCAGGGCGTCGTAGACGTCCTTGCGTTTGGCCAGGTCCTTGACGTCGGTGGTCTTGATGCTCGTGTAGTCGGACAACTTGGCCTTCACCTGGCCCTGGTCGATGAGCTGCTTCAAGATCCTCAACGTCATGTCTTTGTCGTACTCCTCACCCTCCAGGTTCACGCTGTAGCCCATCTGGGTCTTGTCATCGAGGGTGATGGCGCCGAACTCGGCGGCGAACATTTTCAACGCCTGATCGGCGGCCTTGACCTTCTCCTTGGTCACCATGACCCAGGCGGCTAACTGTCGAGCCTGGTCGGCGTCCGTGGGCGCCAGCTGACCGCCGACGATAAAGGACTTACCGGCCTCACAGCTCGCGATCCAGTCGCAGTACTGGCACTTGCCGAATCCCGGTTCGGGTCCGATCTGCTCCTTGGTCAGCGTCTGCTTGAAGTTGGCGCGAGCATGGAGACGGGCCACGTTGGCCTGCAGTTGTTCTTCGGTCGTGTCGGCGATCTGTGTGTAGCCGAATTGGAAGTAGTAGATGCCGTAGCGAAAGCGCTTGTACTGGGGGAAGTGCTTGCGCACGAGATCCACATAGCCCGAGAGCTGTTCGTCGGCACGCAATTCTCCGGGCGAGAAAAGTGCCGGCCGATTTTTGAAGTCGACGATGAGCAGTTCCTCCTCGTCGATGGACTCGGCGTAGTCGATGATCCCCCGCCAGCCGTCTTCGGGACAGGGCACGGTCGTCTCCGTGACCTCGTCGCCGTCGTCGATCATCTCCTCGCGCGTCTTGAAGGCACAGGGTCGCCCCTGGCCATCGACGGCCAACTTCATCTCGCTGCCCAGGGTCTGAGCGCGCACGAGCTCGTTGCGCTGTGCCGGGTCCGCGTCCCAGTCGCAACGGAACCGTTCTTGGAAAAGGCGCATGCGCGCCTCGATCTCACCCACGGCATCGGCCAGATGGAAATAGGGTCTGATGCCCCGAACCTCGTGGACAAGACACTGCTGGGCCACGAGCGCGGGATCGGGCCAAAATCCGAATTTGACCAGGGCATTGAGCATCTTCTCTGCACCCAGATGCAGACAGCTGCCGAAGTCGCGTCGGTCGATGGCGAGAAAGCGCTCGGGTCTTTGTTCTCTTGGCGCCCCGAGGACCTTGTCCATGTACAGAGCCCGGGCACAGGCGCTGGCGCGGCTGTGGGACCAGGGTCCCCTGAGAATGGAGTTCATGATATGGCCTCCACGAACCAGCCCGGAAGCTGGTCTCGTTCCTGTTCGACGAAATCGACGAAGCGCTCGTCGAGAACGTAGGTTTTGCACCAGTCCTCGGCGCTGCGCATACCCCGACCATAGACCTGGACCAGGGTCAGGGCCGTACGCCAGCCGTAGAATCGGGGATCGAGAGCGCGGCGGGCGTTGACGCAGTCCGTGGGCACGAGATAGGGCACACGGACGATGATCTGGAAACGACAGATGTCATCCTTGAAGTCGTAGCCCTCGTTGAGGGCCACGGCCATGAGCACGGCGTCCTTGGCCTCGATGCCGGCGAGAAAATCGCCGATGACGACGTCACGTTGTTCGCGTGCATAGGAGACCAGGCGCGAACTCTTGACCGCGTCATAGAGCGCCTGGGCCATGTCGTAGCTCGTGCAGTGCAAGACCCCGCGGACCCCGGGATTCTCTTTCAACACCTCCTTCACCCGTGCGACAACCTCGGGAAATTTTTGGTCCCAGTTTTTCTGCGACAATTTGCCAGCAGAGCGGACAACGATCTGCCGTCGTTCGGGGGGGAATGTGCTGGGGACGGTGATGTGCTTGGCCAGACGCAGGTTGATCGACCGCGAATAGGCCCCGCCGCCGTTGAGAAAGGTGGCGCTCAGGTGCAGACGCTGGCGGCCGAAGCGCATGAGCGCGCTGGGCACGAAACGCCCGGCCTCGACGGGTTCCAGGGTCACCTCGTGGGCGTCGTTGTAGTAGGCGACCCAGGTCGTGGGTCGGGGCAAGGACATGCTCGTGCAGAAACGACCCAGACGATCTTGGAGCATGGACACACGTCTCAGGACTCGCCCGACCTTGGCCGCGTGGACGATGGCCTCGGGTTTGCCATCAGCGCGTGCCTCCGACACCTCCCGACCCAGGGCCGTGGTCTTGGCCGAGATCTGACCCAGACATCGTTGGCCCCACTCGTGGACCAGGGGCAGATTCTTCAGATCCACGGGTTCCTCCCACACCAGACCCAGGGACTCGAAGAGTTGTTGGCCGAAGCTCATGGTCATGAACGAGCGCAGTTTCTCCTCGCAGTTGTGGGCCTCGTCGAAGGCCAGCAGGCGCCGGGGTCCGAAGACCTGACCCAGGGTCGCCTGGTGGAGAAACGAGTCGAAATTGTGCAGGGCGATCGGGGCCCAGAGTGCGGCATCACGGGCCTGACGATAGGGACAGGGATCGCACAGGTGGCCAAAAATCTGATCGGCGTCGTCACAGCTGAAGGTCACGTTCAGACGCTTGATCGCCGCCTCCATCTGTTTGAAGACCTTCTCTCGCTTCGAGTTCCTACCGCACTCGTAGCTGGCCTTGCCCTTGACCAACTTGATGCCCGGGTCGTCGCCGAGATAGGCGTCCTGGAGCATCTTCATGCTCGTGATCAGGTGCACCTGGTTGTCGGCCATGTGTGCGAAAGGATCGCCGCCCGTTTTTGCCATGTCCGCGGCCTCGCGTTTGACCCGATCGAAACCCCGGGTCAGAACGCGGGCCACGGTCACGGCGATCGAGGTCTTGCCGGCGCCTGTCGGCGCCTCGACGATCACGTCGCTTGTCGACGGATCGTCGAGGGCCGCCAGGACATCGCGAATGACCTCGAACTGATGGGGTCGATACATGGGCCTGTCATGGCCGTCGCGATGCGGGAACAGCGCATGAATCAGGTCCTCATACATCGTCTCTCCTAGAAGGCAATGTCGTCGTCGAGACCCTCGACGCCCCTGACGTCCTTGGCGTCATAGGCCTCCGGGCTCTTGGGCTCGGACTTGGCGCCGCCGCCGAGGTTGACGAAGCTCAGACCACCCGGAATCAGACGCACCTTCGGCTGTTTGGGCGTCTTGCCGCTGATCTGGAAATCGCAGTCCTCCTTGACCAGCTCACCGCGCACGACGACCTGGGCGCGGTTGTGACAGAACTCGTTCACACGCTTGGCCACGTCGCCGTTGACGCTGATGTCGAAGAAGATGTTCTTGGGCCACTCGCCCTCGGGCACCTGCTGGTAGGGGTCCTCGTAGCGCAGGTTGACGAAGGCATAGACGCCCCCCTTGCCCTCTCGGAGAATGGGCGTGTCGCCCTGGCCCTCGTCCATCTGCTTCTTCCTGATGAAGTTGCGACCGGCGAGTAGGACCCGCGAGTAGCACAGGCCGTCGTTGGGCGGGTTGAGAGGATTCTCGGGCACCGCGGCCTCCATGAGCCCAACCTCGCGGTAGGGATCGATCTGAAGGACCTTGACGTACTTCTTGTCCTTGTTGTCGTCCTCCAGTTCCCGCTCGGCGAGGAAACACGTACACCGGAAAAAGTACCC
>Ga0315287_10004053_pt1 | contig 14233 bp, 12 predicted proteins | sample YL17G11_0_MG_FD_205037 | JGI IMG/M metagenome (GOLD analysis project Ga0315287, IMG submission 205037) | Sediment microbial communities from Yellowstone Lake, YNP, Wyoming, USA - YL17G11_0 | ecosystem: Environmental > Aquatic > Freshwater > Lake > Sediment | place: USA: Wyoming | collected... | reverse complement strand
CTATAACGGCGAGCTGCTCTTTATGACCTGCGGCTTCCCCGATCATTACATACAGCTAATCCGTCCCGACGGCCGGGGCAATGTCACCAAAACCCACGTCGTATTTCAAACCGACCAGGACTGCTCTTATGTGCCCAGCCCCATCGCCGCCGGCCCGTACTTCCTCGTCGTCTCCGACAACGGCGTCGCAACCTGCTTCGACGGCAAGACCGGGCACACTTACTGGCGGCAGCGCCTCGATGGCCGCCACAGCGCATCGCTCGTAAGCGCCGATGGCCTGGTCTATTTCACATCCGATAAGGGCGAGACCGCCGTCGTAAAAACCGGCCCGGAATTCAACCTCATCGCAACCAACCGGCTCGACGAAAATACCGATGCCTCGCCGGCCATAAGCAACGGCCAAATCTTCATCCGAACCTGGAAACACCTCTACTGCATAAGTAACGACGCCAAATAGGAATCCTGCGAATTTGGTGCAGCATCATCTCGTATTCACTTGTAATTCCGAATTCCACCTGTTCTAATGCACACACCGTAGCCTATACGACATACGATATCCGACATACGACATGCGACACGCGACATACGAAAACATCTCAATAATCGGCGACGGCGGGATGGGCACAGTCCTGGCCATACTGCTCTGCGAAAAGGCCGATACGATGATGGCCCAGGCAGAGTGTGGCCACGAGCCGCAGCACACGAGCCTCCGCGTAAAAATGTGGGGCTATGATAGCGAGCAGCTGGCCCGCATAGCCCGCAACCGCGAAAACAAAAACTTCTTCCCCGGCTACAAGCTCCCCGAAACCCTCATTTTTGAGCCTGACGATGCCCGCATAATGGCGGGCGCCGATTTGATTGTCTCAGCCGTCCCGTGCCAGTTTATGCGAAGCGTATGGACGCGCCTCGCTCGTCACGTCCCCCTCGGCGTCCCAATCGTCTCCGTCGCTAAGGGCATTGAGAATGATACCCTGCTTCGCCCGACGCAGATCCTTACCGAAGTGCTCGGCCAAAAACAAGTCAAGGGTCACGGAGCTCCGGCGGCGAAGCTCGCCGTGCTCTCCGGCCCGACCATTGCCGACGAATTAGCCAGAAAGCTCCCCGCCACCGCCTGCGTCGCCTCCGCCGACCGGTTGCTCGCCGAGAGCATCCAGCACACCTTTTCCGACGGCGTCCCCTGGCTGCGGGTCTATACGAATACCGACGTTGTCGGCGTCGAGTTGGCCGGCGCTATGAAGAACGTCATCGCAATTGCCGCCGGCATCATAGACGGCACAGGTCTCGGCGACAACGCCAAGGCCGCGCTCCTGGCCCGCGGCCTGGCCGAAATAACCCGTCTTGGGCTCGCTATGGGCGCAAGCCCGCAGACCTTCGTGGGCCTGGCCGGCCTCGGCGACCTCGTCACAACCTGCATCTCGCCGACCGGAAGAAACCGCTCCTTCGGCGAGAGGGTAGGCAAAGGCCAGGCTGTTCAGGAGGCCCGCGATGCCACACAATCCGTCGTCGAAGGCATCGCAACCTGCGAATCCGTCGCCGCACTCGCCGCGCGCCACCACGTCGAGATGCCCATCACGCAGGCCATTTACGAGATCCTCTTCAAGAACAAACCCGTCAAAACCGCCGTCGCCGAACTGATGGACCGCCGCCTAAAAGCTGAATAATACCCAATTACTTCTCAAGCGGGTCCTATAAGCTGTCATTTTGCCGATTCTTGGCAAGAACCTCTGCAATCTCGAACACTGAGGAGAATAAGCCACATCCCGGATCGTCATACTCTCTGAGAATTCCCCCAATGCCGACAATTCGCGGGGATAAGCTTGAGTTGATGCCGCATGCTTGCCTTCTCCAGGAACCGCAAACCCTCCAAAACCATCCGACTGCACATCTTATAGGAACAAGAATGACCCTTTTGGGTTTCCTCAAAAATGGTGGGGCAATATTTTCGCCCGCGTTTGGCCCACTTGAGTTCTGTTTCATATATTTTAATTGGCGTCATCGGGACTTGCCCGTATCGTACCCGGCTCAGGCCGCGACCGGGCTGCCGCATTTTAATACAGGGGCCGACCTGGAATCCCGATGTATCCGAATGGTGGCAGGGTGCTGTTTTGCAGCCAAGCCGACGGATTCCGCCCTGCGTGACGGCACAAGAGCAGCGTTTGATACGCTTTTGAAGGTGAGTTTGTATGTTTGGATTCTCGAAAACCGGAGCCTATTCCATTGGCGTGGACGTCGGGTCCGACAACCTCAGACTGGCGCAGCTTGCCGAAAATGGTAAGGGAATCAAGCTGATCGCGAGCAGAAGCAGAAATCGACCCGCCGACATCGAGCCAGGCACCAGCACTTGGCAAAGATGGGCTATCCAGACAGTGAAACTGTTCACCGCAAACGGGGATTTCTGCGGCAAAGACGTCACTGCGGCCATACCGCCCAGTGACTTGTTCATTGACCATGTAAGAATCTCCAAGACGAACGAAAAGAAGCTCGAGGATGTCGCCTTCTCCAAAATAAAGCAGAAGCTCCCGTTCGAGCCTGTAAAAGAAAACCTTATGATAAAGTGCATCCTAACCGAGGATGACAACGTCATCGTAATGGCCGCCGAGCGCAAGATCGTTGACAGACACCTTGCAATATACGAACAGGCCGGTCTGCGGGTCAAGGCCGTTGGAGTCTGGCCCCTTGCTCTGGTGAGCTGCTATACCAAATTCTTCGGCAGACGCAAGTCCGACCTCGATGCCGTCGTCATGCTCGTTTGCATCGAGGACGATTGCACCAATGTCGTAATCTGTCGTCACAAGAACCTGCTCTTTGCACGCTCAATTTCGATGGGAGCAAAGCAGCTCAGCGACGAAAAAATCGCAACAAGGCTCGTTCTGGAGCTGACTGCCTGCCGAGGCCAGTTCAGCTCAATGCACCGAAGCGCGCAGATAGAGCGGCTGATCTTTCTCACGGGCCGAGCCGTCGAGAAAGACATCTGCGCAGCAATAGCAAAGCAGTTGGAAATGCCCGCACAGATTGGAGACTGTCTGGCGGCAGTTTATATATCAAATCCCTATCGTTTGGGGATTGATAGGAGAAGCGTCTCATCCGAAGAAACAGACCTGCCGCAAAAGCAGCAGATGAACTGGACCACTGCTTTTGGACTTGGTCTGTCATAGAGGCGCGTAGCACGGGCATCTTGCCCGTGACACAAAGGCCGGCCAATACGTCCGGCCGCAAATGTGTGTCGGAAAATGCGTAACGTAACTCTTGTGCGTTAAGAGGAAGGTTGGAAAATGCTGAACATAAATTTTGTGCCCGATGATTACGTTCAAAGCGGCGAATCTCGCAGGACAAACATGATGTGCCTTATGCTCCTTGCGCTTGTTATGGCGGCGTTAGGCGGCTCGTTTATGACCATCAAGGTGCGCCAGCGCGCATGCCGCGCAAGGGAGAGCCTCATAAACACGCGAATGGCCCGGATACAGAAGGCCATCGCCCAGTTTGAGGAGCTTCAGACACGCCGCAAGAATATGATGAAAACGGCCCTTACGACCGCAGAGCTGATTGAGCCGGTGCCAAGAAGCGTTGTGTTGGCCGCACTGACAAACAACTTGCCGCCCGGAGTCTCGCTCCTGGAGCTCAACCTGATTCAGAAGGAGCCGAAGAAGGCCGCTGCCCCGGCGACCTCAAGCCAATACAAGGCTGCACAGGCCGCCCCCGCCGGCGAAACACAGACCGGGCTGTCCAGAGAAAAGTCGCTGGAGACGCATATAGACATCGGCGGAATGGCGCCCAGTGACCTGCAGGTCGCCGCATATATCGAGCGCCTGAGCAGCTCCACTTTGCTCGACGGCGTCGCACTGGTTGAATCAAAAGAGTATAAAATCGAGGATACAACTTTCAGGCAGTTCAAGCTGAAGGCCATGCTCAGAAATGAGCTGCACCTCACCAGCGACGATGTTGATGTCATCAGGACAGGCGCTGAAAACTCCGTGTACAGGTTCTAATGTCGGTAGTGCGGACCTGTGGGAATGTGAAAGTCAAAGCAGTGCATAACAATATGAGGACAAAACTATGACTGGTGGTTTGAGAAAAGCCGTGTTCTTCGCTTTGGTGATCGGCCTGACCGTTGTTGGATACCAATATATGATCAAGCCGGCTAATACCAATCTCGCCGAGGCAAAAGCGCGCGTTGACATGAAACTGGCGAAACTCGCCGAGTACGAGAAGGCCACTGCCGCCGCTGAGGACCTCACAAAGCAGCTTGCGCAGCTTGAGGAGGCCATCTCATTCTTCGAGAGCAGGCTTCCGCCCAAGAGTCAGATTGACGAGGTGCTCAAGCAGGTCACCATGATCGTCCAAAAGGAGGGACTAAAGCCCAAAACGATACGCACCCTGACAACGAAAGACAACAGCGGCTACATAGAGCAGCCTCTCGACATGGAATTGACCGGGAACTTCAAGGCGTTCTATTCGTTCCTCCTCGAGCTCGAAAAACTGCCGCGTATTATGAAGCTTCGCGAGCTCAAGATCGATAAGCAGGTGAAGGATGAGGGCCAGATAGACGCCAAGTTCGTTGTCAGTATATTTTTTCAGCACGAAGCGGGTTAACTTGGGTCTTGAGTTTTGAATCCCCTGGCTGCTGCCGGGGCCTCGCCCCCAAGGACGTAGGACATTTTAACGGAGCTTAACTATGTTGTCATTCATGCGCGAGCAGAGTTTTGGTGATTTGCCGGCTGAGAAAAAAGCCGCCGCAGGCCAGACGCCCGGCGAAGGCAAGCAAAACGCATCCGAACAGGAGTTTCTCACTGTCGCGACTCACTCACAGCGGGTCAGGAGGAGCACCACCCTGCTAACTGTGCTGCTTGTTGTCGGATTATTGTGCATTTGGTTTATGGTGAAGAAAACCTCGCCGCAGGCCGCCCGCGCCGCCGATGCCAACGAGACCGATATTGCCTCTGCAATTACCAGAATCACCGGCGTCAGGTCCGAAATGTTCAACCGGATGGACGAGATCGTAAGCAAGTTCTACGAGTTCTCCCAGGTCCTCCAGGTTGGCGTCAACGAGCTTGTCAAGAATCCCTTTGAGCTTGAATTGTTCCTCGCAGGGCTCAAGGCAAAAGCTGAGGCCGCCGAACAAGTCCTTCAAATTGACCCTGATGTCCTCAGGCGTCAGCTAATGGAAAAGCAGGCCGGGGACCTTATGTTACAGGGCATAATGCAGTCCGACCGCGGCAGTTGCTGCATGATAGACGGCAAGACCATCTACGTGAATGATTCAATTGCCGACTTTACGGTCGTCGAAATCGGCGCGAATTCCGTGAAGCTTAGGTGGAATCCCAAAGACGATTCCGCCCGTTTTCCCGCCGGTTCTGATAAAGCCCAGATAGTCTTGAAGTTGTTGGAAGAATGAGATTACCATTTTCATTTGGAAATAGAGGGGGTTCGTCGCAGTCGCGGGAAGCCCTTGAGCCTCTTTGGGACGCAGACGCCGGCCAGGCCGTCCGCGGCCTCAGCGAGCTGTATTCCCCCGACAAGGCCGACGGATCGCACGTGTATGATATTGCCGATGTCCTGCTCGATATGGGCAAAATCACCACCGAGCAGCACGCTCAGATCCGCAGCCGGGAGAAGGCGAATCCCGGCTCTGATGTGGTGCATTTGCTGGCCGAGGCCAACTGGGTCGATGCTGATGACATTCTCCAGGCCAAGGCAAAAGTGTATGACCTCGACTTCCGAAGGATTAAGCCCGAAGACGTGGATCGGCAGGCATTCGAAATGCTCGAAGTTGATTTCATAAGGAGCGCCTCTATTTGCCCTGTTGCTGTAGAAGATGGCGTCCTCCTCGTGGCGACGAGTGAGCCGGCAAACGTATTCGCGATCGAAGACGTGAAAAGACAGACCCAGATGGATGTGCGGGCCGTTGTTTGTCCCCGCGAAGATATCGAGGCCGTCTGCGATTCATTCAAACAAATCGAAAGGCTCGATTACAACGTCGATGATATCATCAGCGATATGACCGACGTCGAAGTCGTCCAGGATGAGCAGGAAGAGTCCGAAGACCTCGAAAAAATGGCGGGCCAGTCGCCTGTCATCAAGTTCGTCAACTACGTCATCAGCAATGCAATACGCGAGGGCGCCAGTGACATCCACATTGAGCCCAAGGAAAAATCGATGAGGACTAGGTATCGCATAGATGGAGTGCTATTCGAGACGATGCAGTCGCCTCTCAAGATGCACCCGGCCATTGTCTCGCGTATCAAGATTATGGCCAATCTCGATATCTCCGAAAGGCGGCTCCCCCAGGACGGTAAAATCTCCGTCATAGTCGGCGGAAGGGCGATTGACCTGCGAATATCGACCCTCCCCACAAGTCACGGTGAGAAGGTGGTTATTCGTATCCTCGATAGCAGATCCATTCTCCGCGGCCTTGAGCAGTTGGGTATGGAGCCTGACACTATGACGGCTTTCAGTGAACAGGTTGCGCTTCCGCACGGCATCATGCTTGTAACGGGACCAACAGGCTCCGGGAAAACCACCACCCTCTATTCGGCGCTCTGCCAGATGGATGGAGACAAGCTGAATATCTCAACTGTTGAGGACCCTGTCGAATACCAGCTTGACTTCTGCAGTCAGGTGCAGGCAAACGACAAAATCGGACTCGATTTCGCCGTGGCTTTGCGAAGTCTGCTCCGCCAGGACCCGGACGTCATTATGATTGGCGAAATAAGAGACAACGAGACCGCACGCATAGCTGTCCAGGCCGCCCTCACGGGCCATTTGGTGCTCTCCACGCTCCACACAAACGATGCCGCCAGCACCATAACGAGATTGGTCAATATCGGCATTGACGCGTACCTCATAGCAGCCTCTTTGAATGCAGTCCTCGCGCAGCGCCTCGTCAGAAAAATCTGTCCCAAGTGCAAGGAGCCTTATCAGGTCCCCGAGCACATGCAAAAGTACGTCGGAAGAACCGGGGTCTCGCCCGATCAGCTCTTTCACGGAAAGGGCTGTGAACAGTGCAGGGGATCGGGCTATCTCGGCAGGATCGGAATCTACGAGTTCCTGCTTATTGATGACGTCTTCAGAGATATGATTAACAAAGACCCCTCCGTTAGCAGTATGCGAAGGGTCTTTCACGATAGCGGTATGAAGAGTCTCTTTGATGACGGAATTATTAAAGTAAAAAACGGACTGACAACCATTGAAGAAGTCCTCAGAGTTACCGAAATCTACGGCAAAAGCGAAAAAGAGGTCTTCGTGGAAAATGTCGGATAGAACAGAGCAATTCGAGACATAACTTCTCGTGAGGGTATGTAAAATGATCGATATAAAGACCATTCTGGCGACCGCAATAGAAAACGAAGCCAGCGACGTTCACGTCAACGTTGGTATGGCGCCGGTGCTCCGCAAAAATACCGAGCTGATTGATTTGGATTTGCCCCCCGTCACCAATGAAGATGCAAAACAGATGGTGGTCTCCATGGTTGGGCCGGAAAGGTTCAAAGTCTTTCTAGAAAAGAAGGACCTTGACTTCTCGACGAGTGTCGATGACGGAACGCGATTCCGAGTCAACGCTCACGTTCAGAGAGATACGATAGCAATCTCGTTCAGAGTCATACCGAACCAGGTATTCGATCTCGATGACCTCCACCTGCCGCCCATAGTCAGGGATCTCACCGACCTGCCCAGGGGGCTCGTGCTCGTCACCGGCCATACAGGGTCGGGCAAGAGCACCACACTTGCGGCTATGGTCGGGGCCATCAACCTCAAGTACAGAAAGCGAATAATCACCCTCGAAGACCCCATCGAATACATGATTCAAAACGAAAACAGTATGATTGAGCAGCGGGAAATCGGCGCCGACTGCCCCGCGTTTGCATCCGGGCTTCGGCACGTCCTAAGGCAGGACCCCGACATCATTATGGTCGGCGAAATGAGGGACCTCGAAACAACCAGCTTCACAATCACCGCCGCAGAGACCGGGCATCTTGTCTTCAGTACGCTCCACACTATCAACGCTTCTCAGACAATAGACCGTATCATAGACATTTACCCCGCCGCCCAGCAGAACCAGATCCGAGCTATGCTCGCAAATACACTTCAGGCCGTCGTCTCGCAGACCCTGTTCCGACGCATCGATCAGCCCGGAATGGTGCCCTGCACCGAAATACTCCTCTGCACATCCGCGGCCAGAAACTGTATCCGGGAAAACAGAATCTATGAAATTCCAAACATCATTGAGACCTCCCGCAGGCTCGGCATGCAGAATCTCGACACCAGCATCGCTGATATGTATCTCAAAGGCTACATAGACAGAGAAGAAGCGATCAATCGCTCGAGTAACCCCGGCAAAATGGAAAAAACGCTCGCCCCAATGGGAGATGTTGAAATTGTCCAACGACCAAATGCTGTCACCGCAAGAGCTTAAGGTAAACAAATATGTTCCAGGAATCTTCACAAAACGATCGGGGCGGCGCCGCAGTCGCCGAGAATCGCCAGCGAAGTCAAAGCTCGTGGGAGCAGAAGCAGCGAAGCGCAGAGCCGCCCGAACCATCATACTCTGCGCCGGAAGAAAACGGCTGGCAGAAAATGAAGGGTTTCAGGCTTGAGTTCGGACCGAGCAGGAAGGACATCCTAAACTTCACCAACCAGATCGCCGTTATGATACGGGCCGGAATAAGCCTTCAGGATTCTCTTGAATCCATCGGCGAGCAGAACACCAACCACAAGTTCAAGGCCATCATCATCGACCTGAAAAAGCGAATCGAAGCCGGACAGAGCTTCTCCCAGGCCCTCGCCGAACACCCCCAGGTATTCTCCAACCTTTACATAAACATGGTCGCCGCCGCTGAAGTCTCCGGCTCGCTCAGCTCAATGCTCCAGAAGCTCGCCGAGTATCTCGACTCCGAGACCGAGACACGATCTCAGGTCAAAGGGGCTATGGTCTATCCTATTATCATTGCCGTTATGGCCGTCGTCGTCACCATTTTCCTCTTGTGCTTCGTCTTGCCCAGGTTCACCGCCATCTTTGCGGGCAAGGAGCGCCTCTTGCCTATGCCAACCAAGATTCTGATGGCCAGCAGCGCCTTTCTCAGAGGATATTGGTTCTTCATTGTCCCGGCTGTAGGGGCTGCGATGTGGGCCTTTTGGTATATTATAGGCACTACCACGGGAAGGCTCTGGTGGGATAAGACAAAACTCATGGTCCCTCTGATAAAAACCCTCTGCCGAAGCCTCTACATTACGAGGAGCCTGCACACAATGGGCGTGCTTATAAGGGCCGGCGTGCCGATCTTAAGCACAATTTCCATAACCGCCCAAATCGCCGGAAACGTGCTTTTCAAAAAAATGTGGCTTGGCGTTCACGAGGAAGTCAGGCAGGGAAAGAAAATCGCATCCAGCCTCGGCCAGTACAATCTCCTGCCCAGCAGTGTCGTGCAGATGATACGAAGCGGTGAAGACTCAGGGACAATGGGCGACGTCCTCAGGGATGTCTCCTCATATTATGCAAGAGAGCTCAAAACCGTTATCAAAACAGTAACGTCCATGATTGAGCCTATAATGATTTGTGTTATGGGTGTTCTGGTGGGCTTCATTGCTATGAGTATTATTCTGCCCATCTTCAGAATGTCCAGCCTCGTTATGGGCAAATAGAAGGAATTCACAAAGAGACTATGGGACCCCGGCGTTTGGGAGTCACCAAATGAAAAACAACGGATTCACTCTGATTGAGGCGCTGTTCGCAATTCTGCTCGTCGGGCTGGCAATTGCCTCCCTTATGGGGGCCAATACCTCGTTCACTCGCTCCAACGGCGCCGGAGCCGAATTATCGACCGCTGAGTTCCTGCTCGAACAGGTAAAGGAGCTTACCGCCACGCTGCCTGTCAGTGACCCACAGGCTACTACCTGGACCACGTTCGGCCCGGAAGAAGCCTCGCTCGCCGCCTACGACGACCTTGATGATCTTGATGGCGCAAGCTTCTCGCCGCCCATCAGTGCCGGCAAAGTGTCCTTGGCTGATTTTGCCGCCTTCACCCAGCAGGTCACCGTTCAGAACGTAAGCGCGTCGAATTTTGGGGTTGTTGTCCCCGACCGCAGCACCGCCTTTGTTCGGGTCACGGTAAGAGTCCTTCATAACTCTGCTGAAATCAGCTCTGCGAGCTGGATCCGCGCCCGCTATTGATTACGGAATACAACATGCGACAGACGACACAAAAAACACGATATGCGATATGCGATATACGATGTATGGGACATAGAACCGGCTTCACTCTCATCGAGTTGCTTCTCGCTCTGGCGATCACGGCCATATTGCTCACCGCCGTCGCCCTCGCCTTCAACGCCTCCGTCATTAACTACCGTGAGAACGAGGACATCTTCAAGGCGATAAACAGTGCAAGGCAGTCCCTCTTTCGGATAACGAGTCAGCTTCGCACTGCAACTGCGGTTGACCCGGCTGCGCCCCCCAACGAGTGCTCGATGATAACCGCCGCGACGATGTCCCACCCGTCCGGCGAAGACATAACCTATCGGTACGACAGCACGGCACGTGTGCTCTATCTGATTACGAACTACGACGCGACCGATGCCGACTACGTCCTTTGCAGCAATGTCAATTCTGTAACCTTCACGAAGGATGTCTTTGTTGAAGTTATAGACGGCGTGCCTATGACCAAGGTCAAAAGCGTCCAGATTGTCATCAGCGTTGCGAGCGACGGCGTTGAGAAAAAACTCGCCGCCGCCGCTGTAGTCAGAAGAAACCTCGACTAACAACTTGTCCCGCGGGCATCGCTGTAGCACGGACATCGTGGCATGGGCATCCTTTTAGCTTCGCTGCTTTACCCACCACAGCACAACAATCTCTCCACGTGGTCCGCTCATTCGTAGCAGTAATCTTCTCCCCCAGCGCCTCAATCAGCGCCTTCAACGCCGGCCGATGAGTATGCTCCGTCGCATCTCCCCGCGAATACGCCTCATTTACTTGACCCAAATACTCATCGCAAACTACAATTGCTGTATAGCTGGCTCTTTCTCGATCGCCTTGCCCCGCTGCGCCTACTCAGCCGGCAAATCGAGTGGCTGGATTTTGTCCCCGAGTTTCTCAGCAGCGCCCCTGCGTCATACGTTCAACTGGTCGGTCAATGCTTTGCATTGCTCGCGGATTTCCGCGGGCATGCGGTCGCCGAACTGGCTGAAGAACTTCTTCACGTCGTCCATTTCCGCCTGCCAGCCCGGGCGGTCAATCTCCAGGAGCTTGTCTATTTTGGCCGGGGGAATACTCAGCCCTTCAAGGTCGAGGTCTTTGGTGTGCGGCACCAGTCCAATAGGCGTCTGCCGGGCGCCGATGCGGTTGTTGACCCTTTGGATAATCCACTTGAGGACCCTGATATTCTCGCCGAAGCCGGGCCAGACGAAATTACCGTCCTCGTCCACCCTGAACCAGTTGACCGCGAATATCTTTGGCGGGTATTTCAGCGTCCTGCCGATATTGAGCCAGTGCCCGAAGTAGTCGCCCATATTGTATCCGCAGAAGGGGATCATCGCCATTGGGTCTCTGCGCAGCACGCCGACCTGGTGTGCGGCGGCGGCGGTTGTCTCCGAGCCGGTCCTGGCACCCAGGAATACTCCATTCTGCCAGTTGAACGCCTCCGTTACCAGGGGGATCACTTGAGTTCTTCTGCCGCCCAGGAGGATCGCCGAGATGGGGACGCCTGCGGGATTGTCAAACTGGTCCGAGAGGGTCGGCGAATTGTACACGGACACCGTAAAACGCGAATTGGGATGAGCAGCCTTGGCGCCCCCTGAGGAGCTCCAGGGCTTGCCCTGCCAGTCGAGAAGGTTCTTTGGCACGGGACCGTCGAACCCTTCCCACCAGGGCTCATTCGTTTCAACATTAAGGGCGGCGTTGGTGAATAGCGTCGGGTAAAAGCCGTCGGCCTTGAGCGTGCTTACCATATTGGGGTTCGTTTTGTTAGAGGTGCCCGGCGCGACTCCGAAGAGGCCCGTTTCCGGGTTTATGGCGTAAAGCCTGCCGTCCGCGCCTACGTTGAGCCATGCAATATCGTCACCTATGGTCCAGACCTTGTAACCCGGCAGCGCGGATTGCAGCATCGCCAGATTGGTCTTGCCGCACGCAGAAGGCATTGCCACGGTGATATAGGTGACATTGCCGTCGGGGTCTTCGACGCCTAAGATAACCATGTGCTCCGCCAGCCACCCCTGCTGCAACCCCAACCAGGAGGCTATCCTCAGCGAGAAGCACTTCTTGCCTAACAGGGCGTTTCCGCCGTAGCCGGAGCCAATGCTCCAGACCAAACCCTCGTCGGGAAAGTGCATAATGAATCGCTTGTTCGGGTCGAAATCACCGACGGAATGAAGCCCTTTGACGAAGTCGGGCCGGCTTCCTATCCTATCGACAACGTCCTTTCCCATTCTGGTCATTATTCGCATGCTGACTGCAACGTAACTGACATCAGTCAGTTGCACACACGCCTTGGCGTAAGGCGACTCCGGGTGGCCCATCATGTAGGGCATGACGTACATTGTTTTGCCCCGCATACAGCCATCGGACAGGCCGGTAAGCAGTTTCTTGGCCTCGTTGGGCGTCATCCAGTTGTTGTTTGGCCCGGCGGCGTCTTTGTCGGGATGGCAGACGAAGGTGAGCTGCTCGGTTCGGGCGACATCGGTGGGGTGGCTCCTGTGCAGATATGCGTTCGGCCAGGTCTTGTGATTCAGTTCGTAGAAGACGTTGTGCTCCCCTATCTTTTCTCGTGTCATTCCTATTTCAATGAGCCTGTGGGCCTCTTGCTCGGACCCGTCGCACCAGTGAATCTCATCGGGCTTGGTAAGCGCCGCCTGCTGCTCGACCCATTTCTCCAACGGTGTGGCCATAGTGTCCTTCTCCTTCGTCGAATTGTGACTCAAGAAATCCCACAAAGTACCTATTCGCTGCGGCTTGACGCGGCCGCACCGCGCGCCCGTGGGGCCGGCCGCGGATGTCCAAAATCGGCGGATTCTAACCATTCACTCCACGGGCGTCAACCGCTTTTCGACAAATTTTAATCGCCGATTTCCCGGTTTGCGGCAGTGGTATCCTGGCCCAACCACGCTTACCTACACCTTCAACTGGGACAATAAGCTGCAGAAGGCCGAATGGCCGGGCAACAACTCCATCGAACTCAAATACGACCCCCTCGGTAATCGCGTCTATAAGAAATCTACCGCCTCCGGCTCGGCCACCGAACGAAAATACGTGGTTGACATTACGGGCGAGCTGCCGGTAATATTGATGGAGCTAAATGGCAGTGGAGGTATTGTGAAGACGTATGTTTACGCTAATAGCGAGGTAATCGCCCAGCACGACGGGGATACTTCGGATGATAGGTATTTCTATCTGCACGATAGGTTAGGCTCGGTAAGGCTGGTGATTGACGATCAAGGCGCTGTGAAGAACACGTACACGTACGAGCCGTTCGGTGAGATGTTTGCCACAGAGTGCACAGAAACCACAGAGAATCCGTTCAAGTTTGCAGGCCAGTGGTTTGACGCTGAAATAGAGGAGTACTATTTGAGGGCAAGGCAATATAATCCTCATCTCTCGCGCTTCACATCAAGAGACCCGGCCGAAGGTAAGTTTGAGCAACCTCTAACATTGAATAGATATCTGTATTGTGAAAATGACCCCATAAACCGCTTTGATCCTGACGGGGCAAGTTCACGCTCCGCAGCATATGGGGTTCCCCAGTTTACGTTTGAAAACTATCTGCAACTCTGGGCCGCCAAGGACGACCCTGAACAAGAGAATCTCTTGGAAGTTACTTTTTGGGCAGGTTTGTTTGTTGTAGGTGAAGAGGTTTCAGAATACAAGTGGCCTGGCGCTGGAACAGTGTTTGCGCCTCTCAATGCGGGGGCGGCTTTTCTATTCGCTGGGCCAAGCATGTATAGAATCATGTACTACAGGATGCTTCAAGATGGAATGATAAACGCAATATTGAGAGAAGATTTCGGAATTGAGGCAGACCTTTACGATTTACAGGATTTTCGGTTCGACCTTTAACGGAAACTGGGTGGAACGGTCAGTCCACCGCAACAACTGATGAATGGAAGATTCCCAGGATACATTAGTCCTACAACGCCATTTTAGGTTGAAAAATGCAACAACGTATAGCAGATAAATCGATTCCCATCTTACGCAATTGCCTCCGCTTTTTCCTTATATGGCAACGGCGAGAATGCGCTATGCGATGTTGTG
>Ga0315287_10004050_pt1 | contig 14234 bp, 17 predicted proteins | sample YL17G11_0_MG_FD_205037 | JGI IMG/M metagenome (GOLD analysis project Ga0315287, IMG submission 205037) | Sediment microbial communities from Yellowstone Lake, YNP, Wyoming, USA - YL17G11_0 | ecosystem: Environmental > Aquatic > Freshwater > Lake > Sediment | place: USA: Wyoming | collected... | reverse complement strand
ACAAACGATTACAGATGTATTCTGAAACGAATTATTTGTCATGTAATTAATGTCTATATACGTTCCAAGTTCAAACCATTTATCCATATTATCATTATTTAATGTTAATCCGTATTGTGATGTATCTATAGCAATATCACCTGTATATGTTTTTACAGGGACAACAAAATTCCATTTATAATCATCAGACGAATTTATTGAGTTTGCAACACTACTAAAACCAAAAACAAAAAGAGAAGGTCTAAAAAATGTTCTGGTACTATCTGTGTCTACAGACGGAGTTGGTATTATCATCGCTGACGGGAATAAATATTGACCGCCAGAACTTATGTCATTCCCAAAAGCAGTTGTGTTAACGTCAAATCCTGTCCCGTTATTCCAGCGACTCTGGCTCCCATTCCACATTACTGCCATGTATTTTGTCGGACTTGATGTCTTGTATATAGTCGCCCATTTTTCTATCGTTGTTTTCTGTTCCCATGGCGAGCCAAAATTTGTCGTTCCTGTGTCGTATGTGACTGTCGCATCAGTATTAACATTACCTTCAGGCGTGATTGCCGAAAGATAATAAGTATAATTCATGTTTGCTATGTCAATATAAACCGACAAATAGCTCCCATAAGCATACATTGTGTAATTTAAAACGTGTGATGTATTAATCAGACTGTGACAGCTTATCACCTTCTTCACAACACCGTCAAAACCAATCTTACAATCTACTGGGCTATTATATGAAAAAATATCTTTTGAATAATTAGAAACTGCCCATGACCAATGTACTGCTCCTGGATTCACCCAGTTCGCACCACCATAACCTAATACTTTTAATACTCCATGTGCATCTTCTATTTTTATTCCTATTTTAGAGTTATTCAAAAATAAAAATGTTCCATTTACTACAGACAAATCAGTCTGAAAATCTGGTTTTGAAACTCCATGCCCGTCATAATATATGCTATATGTCACATTCGAGCCAAATGTCGTGTTTGCTATAAACAATACGTTTACAAACGTTGTCCCATTCAACAATATGTCAAAAGGAACTTCAGCACCTGTATCAATATTACAACCTGCATTTACTATCCTGAGTTCATCTGTGCTTGCGAATATCAATTCTGTTATGTTTACTTCTAACGGAGAATTTGTCCTGTTTTTGTAACTCTCTTCAAGAGAGATATTCATACAACTACTGTATGATATATTCCACCAGGCGTATGGGAAACTATACCCAAGCAACTTAGGTATTACATCTACATACACACGACCTAGTTCTGGTTTTTTATCTACTACCATCTCAAATAAATAGGTTGCACCAGCAATCAATTCTGTATCTCTATATGGTGTCTTTGCCTCGTAGTATCTGGTCTTTATACCTACTTGATTGTATCTTTGGCATATACTCTTCGTTATGGTGTTGTTCTTCGCTGTATTATCACACGAATAGTATTCTAACGTTAATATGGGGTCATAGGTGCTCTTATTCTCAATCAAAAACATCTGGTAATTTGTTGGTGTCTTGCCTGACATGACCAAATAATCAACCTGCGGTTTTGAATTTCCGACCAAACTGGTTGTCTTGTCAATCTTGACGCTGAATCTAATCCTATATTCAGTCAATGAAGAATACGTGCTAATCAGCTTATGCTGTATGTCTATGCCATTCCAAATAGGGTCTAAGTTACCACCACCTACTCCAAGAGTCCATTTCACCTTCTCATACAGCTTGTTCTTCTCTCCCAGAAGCAAATGCTGTGTTGTGGAATAAGCAGCATACCTGAAAACATAAACCCTGTCCTTTACTGGCTTGGTCTCGTCTGTAAAATTGGTATATCTCCAGCCCTTTATGCAGATATTATCATAAGTGCAACATGCACTGCCTGATTTGCCTGAGCACCTGCCATCTTTTGTGAACAGATAATAGTTCTTTACATTAGGCACAAAATCCATCTTGACATCATTCTTGTTGTATATGTCCACACTAAACATCTTTGGATTTGTTACATTGATATAAGAAGCGCAATAGGTGACATTGTTGTATATGAAATTGCAGTCCTTGTCACCATCTGACGTTATTACTAACCCTAAACTTGCCAAATAAGCAAAAAGCCCTATTAAGGTTGTTACAACAACCCCAAGATATAACCTTTTATACGCCATTACATGTCTCCTAAGGTACTTGACTGTATCAATACAATATTATAAGACAACTCATTCGGTTTTCCAGACAAATAATCAAATGACAAATCTTTGACTTTTACTCTTATTCCACCTGCTTCTAACATATCTGATACGTATAATATACTGTTCTGTTGTCCGTCTACTAACCACCTTAGTAATTGACAAAATGAATTTAATTCTACAGGTGTTCCTGTTTTTATTCCTATAATAGTTATTTCCATTACCACACCGCCAAAATCTAAAACCTGGGTCTGGTCACTATCTTGCCTAATCGCTTGATACGGAACTAAATCTGCTTTTTTATTTATGATTTCTTGTTGTATCTGTCCTAAATCTGTTAAACTACCTAAACTGTATGCCATGTTTTAATCTCCTTGACTTCTTTCTTTAGTTTTTTTACATCTTTCTTTAGTTCTGTTATTTCATCTTTTGCAATTATGCCTGCTTTTTTCTTGCCTATTATCTCAATACCCATTTCTTCTGCTTCGTTTTCGTCTATCATGCTACCCTGCTCCTTAAAGTTAACGTATTCAAATTGCTTACAGTTCCCATCATACGAGCTAAATCCATTTCCTTGCTTATTGTTACACTATTCATTATAACAGTCAGGGGTGGTACATACGGCTGAGCTTTTTTACCTGCTGCTATATATGCTGCTTCTTGTGCTGCTGCTGCAGGATACGCATTTGATGCTGATTGATTCAACGGTATATATGGCAATACTCCTGATTTTGTCCCTTGTGCTATAGCTTCTGCTAATCCTGTTGATGCCCCTGCTGTTGCCCCTCCTCCTGTTTCAACTTTTGGCGGGGCATTAAGCCCAAACATTGAACCTATTGTTTCCTTTATCCATGTGACAAAATTGAATACGTCTGTCGTGAAAAATGTTCCAATATTTGTAAGCAACCAGTCAGAAAAATTAAACAATGATTTTGAAAAATATTTATCTATACCATTCTCTAACCAATTTTTAAAATCAAATACACCCCCAACAACACTTGTAAGCCACGCACCTAAATTAAAAAGCGTCTGGGCTAAAAATTCATTCTGTAACTTTGTAATAGAATCATAAAGTTTTACTGCTGCTATTGTTATTTCAGCACCTTGCCTCCCCAACGCGGCTATTTGCAATCTTGCTGAATCTATCCATCTGTTAAAACCTATAGAAGTTTGCATAAGTGACATAACTGCTGGTCTCAAAAGCACACCTAAAAAATCACCAAATGGTTTAAAAAACAACGACATAGCCATACCAAAAATATCTAACTGAGACCGTAAATAACCACTTGATTTTGCTAAAAAAGTAATAGCGGCGGTTACCAATGTTGTAATCTGATTAAGAGCACCTGCTATAAGTCCTAATTGACCTATTATCTTTCCAACAAATCCAGATACTCCACCACCAACGTTTACTCCTTTGGGTGACATTCCACCAAATACTCCTGCACTAACACCTCTTGAAAAATTCCCTGTAACTTTTGATACGTCATCTTTGAATTTTCCTGTTAATGCCCTTAGTTCCACCCATAGTTCCATCTTTTGTGCCATGCTTACCTCTCAATATTGCTATGTATGAGTTCAAATCGTCTATATCCTGCTCATCTATCTCTTTTGGTGTCCAACCATATTGTGATGACAACAATTCCTTTGTTAACCAGATAATTATTTCCTTTGATATTTTGCCCTCTTGTATAAATTTATTAACTATGTTTGCCTTCTCTGGACTTTCTGACAGCAATCTGGACACCTCTGTCAGTTTTTTAGCTTCTCATTGTTTTCTGTTGCCATGAATTTACTTTCTATTGCTTTGATTAATTTATTCAGTTCATCTATTTCCAAATCTTCAACCTCTTCTATCGTTTTAAATGTCTCTCCTGTAAACTCCTTAATTAAAGAATGTCTAAACAACAGAAAGTCTATTGCTTTTGCGGGTTCGGACGATTCAGTCAACTCTGATGCTTTTATAAGATATTCTTTCTGGTGCTTTCCTTTGATTCCTGATATTTTTATTACTTCTTCCTTTCCATTTCTGATTATCTTAACTTCCATTTCATCAACCCCTTTTATGTTCCATAAGCAGCTGTTATATCATCTACCCAGTAACATGCTGTATTTCCAACGGTATTTACTGTCGTTCCTGGACCAATATTTGTTGCGAATCCTGAAATATCTGCTACAATATATCCACTTATTTCTATTGGTGTTGACATTGACGTATACTTTACTCCAGCAAGTTGTATCCCAAACTTCCTCTGACCACTTCCCCATGCAACGCCATTGTCTGCTTCTAAGATAACACTTGTTGCGGCTACGTCTGTTGTACTTGTTGGTGCTGTTACTGCTGACCCTGCTAAAAATCTTATATATTCTCCCCATGAGTCTAACAGAGTGTCTTCTCCGCCTGCTGTATTAAAAGCATAGTCACTTGACTTTCTCAAAGCTACTGTATACTTAAAATCTATTGACCTATTCACACTAAGTGCTTTTTGTGGCAATCTGCTTCCTATATTCCAAAGTTTTGCTTCACCACCAGCATAGTTATTAAACGTCAAAGCAAATGATTGTACATTTGCCAGTTCTACCTCAGAACCTGCTGCCCCTATTTTTACTGCCCCTGTAAATCCACTAAATAAAGGCAGGTCATCAATAACTGATGCTGATGCTGTTGTTGTTGATGCATCAACTGTCCTACTTGATATATCAGCACTGCATTTTAATATGCTATCCACTCCAAGCGATATTGAAGCAGATGTTATAACCGAACCAGGGAATTTCTTAACAATATCTGTTGTTTCGTTTAAACCACATTCAAATGTAAACGAAGGCGGCGAATCGCTTAAGTCTGTCGTTCCTGCAGTTCCTGTCCAATAATGCATCCTATCACTTGATGACGTTGACGGACTTGAACTATTTTCTGTCCCTAATATGTAAGTCAAAATCCTTCCATGTTGCATCATAAATTCTATTGAATGTGATACATCATACTTACCTGCTGTTATCTGTTGTGCATTTGCAGAACCTAAACTATATTCTCTCAACAGATTATTATTTTCTGTTGTTGATACGGATTGCAATAAACCAAAATCCCTATTCGCTGTTACTGCTGTTCCGTATGTTGTTTCTTTTCCAATAAGACCATAAGCCATCTTCCCTGTATATATTGACGTTGTCATGCTATAACCTCCTTAATCTTTTTTTCTTTAACTACCTCAAACATATCGTTTTTAAGTAATACTACCGCCTGTTCATCAGAAACTTCCTTCACATCATCCAACCCTTTAAAATGAAGATTTATCTCTGGGTGAACATGCCTTACAATAGTTCCCTGTTGTTTACATCTTATTTTTTTCATTTTAACTCCCCCTTATTTTATTGTGATTCGTAACTCTGACTGTTATGACATACCTGTAAAGTCCCTTGCTTTTGTCACTCAAGTCAAGCATCCTTGTTATCAGAATCTCATCATAGTTTTCTGTTGGATTTATTATGTTTGCATCCATTATCCTTTCAACTTCGTTTACAACTTTTGTGGCGTGTTCCCTTGATGTCATTGACCTTATGTCTATTGCCACGTCATCTGTTGTTTTTTTAGTGTGCCTTCCTATAGCATTTGCTTCTGTGATATAACTCTCAGAATAAACTAATATGTAATCCAATGCAGGTGACAGAAAATCAGCCCTTTTCATATTGATTATTTTATCAACTATGACGTTCCGCTGAATGGCATAATTATCTACGTTTCCGCCATTCCAGCTATCCTTAATCAGGTCTATTACATCATTAAGCACATCTGGCATATTTACTCACTTACATACTTTAAAATTTCTTTGACTTGTATCTCTTCATCTATTTCCAGTCTTTCAAATTCTTTATATAAAGGACAATACAGACAATCATTACAATCATCCCGTTGCAATATTATTGCTGGGCAGTCTTCCATGAACTTACACTTGTATTCTATGACCATCCAACGCCTATTTTAGTTCTTCTGGCAAGTATCTCGTCTGCTTGTTTCTTCCATGACTCTACTTTACCAGAATAACTTATATTTGCTGCTTCTCCACCTAAAAGGAACATGCTCCTGTCTTCATTGGTGATTATGTTTATTGATGCCAACATTGTAGCAGCTAGTTTAATGTCCTCTGGAACTGTGCTTTCCCCATATCTATAAGTAAGCCTCACGTCATTCATTTTTCCTGTAACCAAAAACGGCATCCTCATATATATCACTCCATCTGTGTAATTTATCCAGAAATCTCCACTCCTGGATTCTGTTTTTGTTGATACCCAATCAATCCATGAACTGCCATTCCAATATTCTATCTTATGTGTCCCTGATGTGAATGTCTGAAGCGGATAAAAATTAGTCCTAACTGACCTTCCAGTATCTATTACATAATCATTCTCAAGTGTATGATATTCGTTTGTCACTGTCTTAACCCTCCATGCTGTCCGAGTTATGACATCTATCATATCCTCAACCTCGGCAATCCTCTCACATATATCAACATGAGTTGGATGCTGTATCATGTTAAACGTCCTTTTCATCTGTAAGAACGCAGATAATCTGGATGTTGTCGTATAACTGTTCTTGCTTGTTGTTATGTCCTTCTCCTCCACCATGGAATCTGTGCTTATGGTCGTCTGGTATCTGCTATAATTGCAGTCTCTCCATACAAGAACCTCTATAATATCACCATTGGTGTAACTATTGGGAAAATTGGCACAGTCTATAGCATACTCACCAGCAGAATTTGTTACGCATATTGACGTCAATGGCAGATATTCTCCTGTTGTCATGTTATACGCACTGACTATTGCCCTATTGATTGCAGTAGTCCCATTGGTATCAAAAATATGTCCTGAGATGGAATACGGCAAAGCCATCTTAATCACCTGTTATATTATCCAAAACTGTTGTTACCTCAAGTGAGCCTGCTGTCTCTGCTTCAAAAATCCTGCAAATACCACCGTCAAATCTGAGACCTATCTTACCAAAATAAACAACTTTCGTGTCCCCTGCTGGACATTCAACAGACACTCTTTTAAAATTGTTCTTTCTGTCGTAAAAGTCTACTTTTAATCCACCGCCTGTAGAATTGGTAACAATAAGACTTGATACTCTTATTGTGTCCATGAATATCTCTCCATTGTGCAGTATGATATCTTTCTCAAGAATCCCTGTTACTGTGTCTATTGTATGCTGAACATCTAAAGTCTTATAGCCTGTTGTATCACATGCAATTACCTGCACAACATCTCCATTGGTATATCCTGATGGGAAATCTGCAAGGTCTAAAATATATTCTCCTGTTGCTGATGACGTTGCCCTTCTGCTTTCTTTTATCCATTCTCCTGTCGTTATATTTTTAGCTGTCAATACAACACTTGCTTTTGCTGTCGTGCCATTTACATCATATACTGTTCCTGACACTGGATACGGATTTGACATAACTTACTCACTTTATTGGCAATATTGGAACTAATTCACCCTTTGCATGCCTATACAAAGGATTATTGTGTATCGTGTTAATATCATGGTAACCTCTTATACCCAGATGTTTATGTTTAACTGTAACGCCACCCTTGTTGTTTCTATACATTTGTATCCCAACTCCGCTACCAGCCCCTAATAGAAGACCTGCTATTATGGCTATTATCGAAGCTACTGTCGTATCGCATACTGGACATTCCAGTACAGTGCATTCTGTTGGTGCTGGACAAGGTGTCTGACTTGGGCACGTTTGTGTCGGGCAAGGTGTTTGTGATGGGCACGTTTCTGTCGGACAAGGTGTTTGTGTTGGACACACTGGACATGTACAAGTTTCACATGCTGGACAATTTACCCAATTACATGATTTTAAATCAAATGTAAATAGTTCTAACGGTGTTCCAACAAATGTGGCTGACTGCTTCTGTCCATTTACTTCTACAGTAAAAACATTGCCTTTTGTATATGGCAAGTCTGACCAGTCAAATATAACCTCGCCATCTTCTGACGTTGTTGCTTGCTTGGTGTCATCACTATTCACATTTGTTACAAGCACTGTTACTCCTCCTGGGAAATTAGCCAATACTTTAACAGCTATCGGCATCGGCACTGGCGGTCCTTGCGCCGATGCTATTGGCAGTAAAACCATCATGCATAATATCGTTAATATTTGTATTTTCATTTATACCCCACTCACTATGGACAATCTTGAATAATTACCCACATTTGTTCCGTTTAACATAACCCATGCTCCCTGTCCTCTTGGTATACTCACTGTTGCATATAATGTAAATCCAACCCTGTGTATTACATTAAAACCACCTGTTGCATTATACCATGCCACATACCTTATTGTTTGACCTTCAGATGGCTCTGTCATGTTTGCTAATGTCATCGTTGCCAATTCTCCCATTGGCATATCTGTTACATTTAGATTCGATATAAGATTCCAACCTTTGTAGATATCCATTTGTTTGTTTGATACTGACGTAACTTTTGGATATACTACAACTGTCGTGTTTGTATATATCAATACAACGTCTGTTACGTTTGCCACGAATGTGCTATTTGCTGCTGTTCCTTTAACGTGATTAATGAATATATGCTGTGAATGTCTATAAAAGCTGACGTGTGTTATTGATGACGACCAGTTTCCTATTGCTTGCAAAGACAGATTTGACGGGACTTGCACAATATTCCACTTGCCAGCATACAGAGTTATCTTTGTTATATTTGTCTGATTTACATTGCTTATACCTGACTTCCCAACGTAATCAAATGTAACTCCTTGTAATATGACCATTCCATCTGGAACTGTTACTGATGTCTGGGCTACTTCTATTGTACATAATCTTACTGTCTGTGACGTTGAATTTAATGTTCCTGCAAACTCGTTGAATACACCACCTTTCCATATTCTTAACGAACAATTTAATATGTTGTTGTCTGTTATTGTAGTGTTATATTGCAATAGCATGTTCTGACTGCCTATGTTACTTGTTCCTGTCCCTGTTGATGTTGGCGTGGTATTGTCATAAATAACTGTCCTTGTCAATGATACAGTATTGCTTGCCAGGTCTGAGCAGTTTATTGTGTAATTCCATGCTGTGTCTGCACCTAAGTTATCCACTTGTACTGTCAACGCTGTCGTTCCATTGATGTATGCTTTCAGTAAAGAGTTATTGCTTACAACTGTCTTTGTTACATCACCGTTTGTGTAATTCCATAATGTCAATGTGCATGAAGCATTTTCTGTTGCTCCTATAATATCTGTCTCATTAAGTGTCCATGAAAAATTAGCGTGCTTTGAGTTTGCATAATATGATGCTGTTGCTGGATTCATTGTATTATCAAGCACACTGGCAACTGCACCTTTCATTGCTATCTCAGGGGCTGTATTGTCTATTATAACATATCTTCTTGTTGTCACATTTATATTTCCTGCCTCATCAGTTGCTGACGTATAATAATAATAATAACCGTCAACAAGACCAGTCATGTTTTTGAAATATGCACTCTTGCTACCTGTATATCCCATTGTGTAATTCGTTCCATTCCAATCAAGCAATACTGCTACTGTTGCTGACAATGGGTGGGAGAATGATATATTCACAAAGTAATGTTCATCTGACTTCCATGTGTTGGTTGCTTCTGTTGGGGAAACGTAAGCTGTTGCTGGTGCTAACGAGTCTATGGTAAAGCAATACTGGTCAACATCGCTTGCAGAGCTTTGTGCTGATGCATTGTCTATTGCTTTTATCTTTATGCATGTGAACGCATTTGCTGTCAAAGAAAATGTTATCGTGCATCTTGTGTTATTTGTGCACATTGTCGAACCCAACAACTGATTGCCTGAAGCATTATTTACTGATACATTAATCGGGTCGGCTATGTCGTCTGATGCTGTAAGATTTATATGCATCGTATATGGACTCTGCAACACAGAGTTATTACTCTCATTAAGAACCCAGATGTCATTTATCACAGGATTGACTAAGTCTATTAATAACCAGTATTCTGAAACATTTGAACCACGCGTTTTGGTCGAATCTGTCACACCTGATGTATTGCAAAAGAAAAAATTATACTTGAACAATCTTGATGTTTCGTTTGTGTAAAGCGGCAATCCTGTACTGACATTAATATACCATGCTGTAAGACTTCTGTTTGTCATTGATGCATTTGTCCACTGTGTGCCATTCCACCATTGTATGGTGGCGTTATAAAGACTCTCACTTGCTGTTATATTTATTTCAGTATGCTTATAGGTCGAAGCATTTATCCATGTGTTATTTGCTGGAGAATTTGCACTTAAAGCTGTTAAATATGGTGCTCCATAAGCACTGTAAGCTAACACAACTACTAAAACTGCAGCTAATACAACTATTATCCCCGCATACTGCAATTTACTTATTTTCATGTCAAAACCTATTGTGTTATCCCTATTGCTTCCCAATTACCATCTACTCCAGCTCCTGTTGTGAGTGTTACTGTTCCTGATGAAACTGATATAATGTTTACTGTTCCTGTTGCACTTGCATCTGTAAGGAATGTATCTACACTGGCAAGCGTGGTGATTATAGCTCCACCAGTAGTGCTTCCTGTATTTACGAATGTGCCCAATATCTTTACATACCCACTACCTAGCGGATATCTATTAGTCAACGTATAGCTAAATGTCATATTATCACTTTGCTATTCCCATCGCTTCCCAGTTTCCGTCTACTCCTGTTCCAGTTGCTAATGTAACTGTTCCTGCTGAAATTGATATCGAATTTACTGTTCCTGCTGCATTGCAATCGGTCTGGAATGACTCTACTCCTGCTAAAGTTGTATCTATTGCTCCTCCTGAGTCTCCTCCACCATTGGTGTATGTGCCTATTGCTTTTCTGTAACCTCCCCCTATTGGGAACGTTGTTGTCAATGTATAACTGAATGTCATGTTATTCACCTATCCTTTTTTTTAACCTTTTCAGGTTTCTTTTCATCATGAATTTTTATGCTTTCTTGTACTTTTGGTATTTTAACTTCTTCTGTATATTTTGCTACTGAACTATGCTTTTCAAAGTATTTAATGTCGTTCTCGTCGAAGATGTTTGTATAGCTATTGTTGTAAAATGTATATGAGTTTCCTACTTTTGTCGTATAAACTATTGCTGTCAATCCCATATTCGCTTCCTTCAACTTAAACCTTTGCACCATTATTCTACCTTGATAATTTTAACCAGCCGAAAGAAATAACGGCTGGACTACTAACTATTTGTGACTATTTTAAGTCCCTTATTTTTCCTTGAGTGACAAAGTTATGACAGACTATTTCTCCCATTGTTCTGTACATACCCTCTGTTGACAGCTTTCCGACTGAAAATGGTGTGCCTGCACCTATTCCTGCCTCGAAATACTGCGTGGGCTTTGCAATCTTTATTCCAAGCCTTGGCTCTCCGAAACCTTCAGGGTCTGATGTGTCAAGTATGTATATTCTGGATATTGTGTCCTTTGTTACGTTCTTCGATACAATCAATGGCAGTCCATAAACTGTTGCGACATCTATACCCATTTCAAGACCTGTTGCTGTGTTTATTCCGTTGACTCCGAAACTTGCTTTGGACATACCGAGTGGTGAATACCTTACTGCAGTGTCGTAAAGACCTTGTATCCTTGAATATGTGTCATGTCCTGTTATTACCACAGATGGATTTGCTCCATATTCCTTTACTGTTGCAATCTGTGTTCTTATCAACGAGTCTGTCAGCGTTCTATCAGTTCCTGATGCATGGCTCACTTGTGCGTCATACGTTACTGCTTCCCTGTTGACTGTTGTTCCATAAGGGTCGAACCAATTATCGTATGTTCCACCGAATGCTGTCTCTTCGCTGTTGCTTGCAACAATCCTGTCAATAGTTTCAAAAGACTCATACTGGTCATCGTATGTAGCGTCTCTATGACCTGTTGCTGCTCCTGCTTCTGCTGAAACATCTCTTAGAAGCATCACGTTTATCATTTCCTTGTGGTGCATGCCTATAAGCGGTCTCATGTGGTCCATTCCGCCAAACGCATCGTCAAGACTTTCAGCTGCCAAGAAATCCTGCACTTCTGCTACTTCAAAATTGTGTGCTATTGACTTTGGTGATGCTGTTAACTCTGCGAATGTCGGCTTAACAGTATCGGGTAAACTCCCGCCTTCTGCTACCCCTACACTTGAGCTTGCTGCTCTTGCTGTTATTACTCTCCAACCTGACCTAAGCCAGGGAAATTTTGGCATACATCCAAAAACATTTGCTTCTTGGTTAATCTGTCCCCAAACCATGGCACCATACACAGCATTGTAAACTCCTGTTGTTGATGACAAAACAGGTGCGTCTACTTTAGAAATGTAATTGCTTCCGACTTTGGAGTAATACAGCTTTTCCATATCTTCTATTGTTTTAATCGTTGGAATCATACAACTCCCTCCATTACCTTCTTTAATTCTTCTGTCCTTTCCTTTTTTATCCTATCGTTAATAGCTCTCCAATCGGTCTTACCAGACTTGGCAAACTTGAGAACTTCCATTGCTGTTTCATTTACGTTTTCTGTCTTTTGTACATCTCTTGTTTCCATTATTGGTCTTGGTGTTTCGACCTTGGTGCTAAACATCTTTTCAACTGTCTCCAGCCTTTTCTCCAGAACACTCATGCTCTTTTCTGCTACTTCTGGGATTTTAACATCTTTCTCATCTGATTTCTTTTCGGGAGACTGCTTATCCATCTTTTTAGTAAGCATGTCTAATGAACCTTTTATCTCTTTTAGTAATGATACCATTACATCTTCCTTCGTGGTATCTGACTTCTTTGCCTTCGCTTCTTCTTCCTCTTCAGGGGACTTTGGCTTCTTTTCGTCCTCTGCAGGCGGAAACGGTGGCTGCTTTGCTATATCCATAACCTTACCTCCACTTTTTTCTTTAAAATTCTGAGCATTATCAATACCCAATGCACTTAATATTACATCCCTGTCTTTAAAAGATAATTCTTTAAACTGTCTTCCAAACATTTCCATTGATTTACCATTTTTTAAAAGACTTTCATTCTCATCTGCCACTTCTTTGTCAAACATATCTTTCATTGTCTTTGCCATTGACTTCTCTGTTTCTGTAAGTTCTTTGTCTAAAACTGAATGACATACTGCATAAGCATCTACATCTGGACTCTTTCTTTTAACTTCTTCCACACACCTATCAAACTTCTCAGTTTTCTGCACATTTCCTTTGTATGAACTTACACCATGCTCTTCGTTTATGTGTTCTGAAATATTATCATCTGGCAGTATATTCTTACCACAGAATGGACATATTGTCTTTTTTACATCAGATTTCGCTAGCATGTTTATATCTTCCATCAATGCCTCTGGATTGGCTGGCTTCTCCACGACAGAAATCTCATAAGCTTCCAAATCACTCAGAACGTCAACTGATTGTCCTTTGATATTCTTGGACTCTCTTTTGAATTGTGCCCCGCCAAAAGACAGTCCTGTTATCTTTCCAGACTTGATATTCTCCCAAATCTCGTTATCAAGTTTATAATCCTTGTAAACCTCTCCTGTAATTATGATGCCCTTCTTGCCTGATTTGTCTTCAAACTGCCAATTAAGTCCGCGTCCTATGACACGATTAGAATGTGAATCAATAATAGGTGCACCCCTCTTCATCCATGTGTCCATGTGCTTGCCTATTTCATCTATTGGCAGAATCTCTCCGTCCTTGTCTACGGTTTCGACAGACGCGAAGCCTGTGAACTTCCTATCATCTGGGTTCGCAACTATCAATTCCTTAGTGATATCTCTCATAGTTATATCTTGTTAACGACTTTTTTATAAAGCTTTCCCATATTTAGAAACTGCTGCATTTATTGCTGCCCTTAGGAATGGTTTCGGATTAAATCCTTTTTTCTCAATAGATGTTTTTATCGCATACGCCACTCTTTCTGCATCTTTGACTTTGAGTTTTCTTTCCACCCATCTCAATATAACGTCGTATGGAACTGGTCCTGGTCCGCGTCCGAACTCTACTATAGCTGAAAACGGAGCATCC
>Ga0315287_10004049_pt1 | contig 14237 bp, 18 predicted proteins | sample YL17G11_0_MG_FD_205037 | JGI IMG/M metagenome (GOLD analysis project Ga0315287, IMG submission 205037) | Sediment microbial communities from Yellowstone Lake, YNP, Wyoming, USA - YL17G11_0 | ecosystem: Environmental > Aquatic > Freshwater > Lake > Sediment | place: USA: Wyoming | collected... | reverse complement strand
TAAACTCAAATAGATATCCGTTATCTCCATCAGTAATTAAATCTCTTATAGCAATACTATCAGTAGAGATAACAGTTTTACCCCTGACCATTGCTTCGATTAAACCTTGCGGCATTCCTTCGACCCGAGAAGCTAAAATATATATTTTACAAGAATCTATTTTCTTTATTTTTTCTTTTAAATCATAAATAGCTGGTGAAAATATTATTCTATTAAAATCTTTTAATTTTCTTAATTCTTTCATATATTCTTCTTCTTGTGGTCCTACTACCTCTATAATAAGATTTTTATCTTTTAGATATTGTATAGCTTGAATAATAGTTTCTATTTTCTTTTTAGGTGAAACTCTTCCTAAAAATAATATTTTATTTTCTTCTTCTGCTTGATTTGGTAAAGAAAAAAATTCTTCGGGTATTCCATTAGGAGAATAAAATATTCGTTCTTTCTCAGCTCCTATCTTTAAAAGATATGGGACTTCCCAATGGCTGATAGCTAATATTTTATCAAATTTATTTATATTTAATCTACCAATAGTTTTATCATATAAATTTACAACTCCTTCTTGAATATTTGTTCTTAATGAATTATTAAATGGAGCATGGGTAACTAAGAAACATTTAGCTCCAACTTTCTTTGCTAATTGTAAAGCTGATGTCGTGTGGAGATGTCTATAGTTATGAGCTATTATAATATCAGGTTTAAACTCTAAAGCTTTTTTCAAAACTTCTCCCTTAAACCAATACATAAAACTTTCCCCTCCTAATTTTACTGCTGGATATCTGAAGATTTTAATGTCAGCAGGTGTGTGAGAAGACGTATTACTTGGTAAGCTCTGCCCAGTAATCTCCCCTTTCTCGGATGGAGGTAAGTAGCTTATATCCACACCACCCATTTGTTCCTGCTGACAATAAATAATATCTTCTGATGCTATAGTCTTATTACTTCCTTTTTCTATATTACTTGATAATATCATAACTTCATGTCCTCTCTGTGAGAAAAGTTCAGATTCTTGTTTTACTCTTGACCATACACCGCACCCGCCGGAAGTATAATTAGTTAATTCTAAGATTCTCATACTATCTCCTTACATTCTAAAGCAATGGTTCCGATTTTATTTGGAGTGCATATTAAATCTGATTTTATGCATTGGCAAACATCTTTTACTAAAATATAACTAGACATATTATATTGATTACAAGTATCTTTACACACTTGATAAGAATTAGTTTCAAAAATAATAGATAATGAAACTACAGCAGTAATAATTAAACATATTATAAGTAAGTTTAATTCATAATTATTTTTTTTCATATTGACTCCATATAAGCTTTACTTAAACTAAATTGTCTTCTAATTAAAAAACTAAATAATTTTACAGGAGTATAGATAAAATAAAAATATAACATAAATAAGAAAAAATGTTTATTGTTTTTCATTGCAAATAAAAGTTTACTTTTTATATAATGTTTTATTCTAACTGGAGTAAAGCCTTCTGCTGTATTGCAATCATGCCAAGCTTTTGCTTTTGGAACATAAACTATTTTGTATCCCTTCTTTCTAATATCGAGAGAATATTGAGCATCCGAATAATATAAGAAATAATCTTCGTCCATCATAGCAATTCCTTTTCTAGATAATACAACTGCTCCTGGGACATAATCTATTTCTTGTAATATATCTTTTACATTATATATAATAGAAGTCTTCATTATTATAGGACTCATCTTAAAACCAGCACCTTGAAAGTTATTAGAAGTTTTATTAAATATTTTTGGGGAAACTATTCCTATAGATTTATTTTTAGAAATTATTTTAACTAATTCTTTTAAACAATTTTTTTCTAGGAGAACATCTTGGTCTAAAGTTAATATTAAATCATACTTCGCATTTTTAATTCCGATGTTAGTTGCTTTTGCTACTCCTAAATTTTCTTTATTTTTTATTACTTTAAAGTCTTTAAATTGTTTAGCAAACCATGGTATATTATCGGAACTGTTATTATCAACTATTATAATTTCTTTTTCTTTGTAATTTAATTTAACTAGAGAATCTAGACATGCTAATAATTTATATCCGCCGTTATATACTGGGATAATTATTGATACACCTTCCATTATATATGATCACCTCTTATAAAATCTCTGGGCTCAGTAACCATTTGAAATGTTTTGCAGACATCACAAAGGTCCTTATGCCAAGTAGCACAACCAACTTTTCTATGATATCTTTTTTCGCCACATTTATTACATATCCAGTTAATATCTGTTTCTTCTTGTAATCTTTTCTTTGTCTTTATTTTAATTGGACAATTTTTTAAAGTTACCATTATGCTTTCTCTCTGTAAACTATTCCCTGAACTTTACTTACATCTCCACCTTTCTCAAGAGTATCTATTAAATCTATAATAGTTTCTTCTGCTTCACCGAGAACTCCGTAATCTACTTGAGGCATATCCAACATAAACTCCTGAGACATAGAAGTGACAAAACTTCCTCCTGAAATTATAATTGGCTTTTCGATATTATTTTCTTGAAGTTTATCTATTGCAGCAAGTATTAATTTTAGCACTGGATAATCTAATACAATGCCCCCAATAAGTAAATATTTATATTTCTTTTCTTTCAATTGTGAATAGACCACATCTGTGATTTTTCCTTCACTATGGTTGAGATTTAAACATTCCACTTTATATCCACCAAGTTTTTTTAGTGCTGCTATTATATATGCATATCCGGTCGGGAATAGATAGTGATAGAACTTCTTTTCAGTAAGGTCGTATTTTGGTATAATCATTATGATGTTTGGATTAGTCATTTATTTTGCCTCCGCGTTTTCATCTTCCTAATAACTTTATCCTTCCATATTCTAAACCTATAAAGCAAATGATAATTTCTATAAAGAATCAAGCTCAGCGGACTTGCAATATAATATCTCATATAACATTTCTGGCAGACAACAGTGAAACCATAAAGATATCTATTAGGAATATCCCAATTGTTTCTATGATCAATATGTCCGCAGTAAGGGCATTTCTCAGAAAGACTATAAAATCCTTTCTTATCTTTCTCTAAAGATATTGGAGTGACACTCTTTCGGCACTTTGTCTGATATTTCATAACTAAATTTCTCATCTTGTTAAATTCCTTATCACTCATCTTAGTCATATTAACATATGTTCCCATCACAGTTAAGTTTCTTACAAAATCCATCTTATCTTTTATCAAACCTTCTCTCAGACACATTTGATATATTGGGCTATTGGGGTAAGGCTTAACAAATTCAAAGATAGGCTGTCCTTGGCAATTGTTCTTATAATATTCTAGAGTTGTCATTGCAGTTTCCATTGTTTCTGCTGGGTCTCCAAAGATGAAACTTCCTTGGATGTTAATGTTGTACTTAAGGCACAGCTTAATAGCTTTATCTATCTGCTCTGGAGTTATATATTTTTTCATACTATCAAGAACAGTCTGACTCATAGACTCAAGCCCAAAACCTATAGCATAACCGTTTGCCCCCTTAAGAGCCTGTATAATTTCGTCATCAACCATATTAACTTTTAAACTTGTAAGCCATTTGATATTCTTTCCTTTTGTCATCTCCTTATATTTCTTGCAGAAGTCGAGAAGGCGTTCCTTGGTTAATCCCCACAAGTCATCAACCATATAAAAGTAATTAACATTGTATTTTTCAATGGCGTGTTTCATTTCTGCTATCATGTTATTTATACTTCGCATGCGGAATTTACCGTAATGCCAACAGAATGTGCAGACTCCAGGACATTGTCTACTACTAACAAATGTATAAGGTCTGGGAAAATCATCCTGATACCAGAATGAATAATTTGGGTGCTGATTTGCCATAAACTCTTCATATCCCATTTCGTCATAACCGATATCTGGGAATGGTAAGTCATCTACATTAAGTTTATTTATTCTTTCTCCAGTGAATATTAGTTTTTGATTCATTTTATTTTCCTAAGAAACCCGTTTGGATTTTCTGTGAGAATAAGAGAACAAGTTCTGATTTATTAATTTTAAAATTTATTTTCATTTTAAGTCTTCGTTCTCAGGAATATTTTTAATTAGTTTAAATTCCATAAAAGAAATATTCTTTCTATATTTTCTTCGTAAGATAGTTCTAAAATGAATTATGTTAAATCTCTTTTTTAATTCTTTAATAAAATCTCTTTTAGATAATGCATTATGTTTGGTATCTTTAGATTTAAATTTAAGAGAATCCAGCCAAACTATTATATAAACCATCCCGTCATCTTTTAAAACTCTAAAATATTCATCGAGAGCCTTTGGGTAATCTTCTATATGATCCATAGTAGAGAAGTCTAAAATTAAATCAAACTTTCTTTTTTCATATGGAAGTTTTGTTACATCACCTTCAGTAATATCTACATATTTAAACATGCGCTTTGCTTTAGCAACTCTCACAGGTGATAGTTCAATACTATAAAGTTCTTTTGCACTAATGTGCGGTAAAATGGGTTTGAGATATATTTCATTAAATAAATCAGTTTTCAAAACAGTGAAAGAGTTATGACTCAAAGTCTTTGCTATTTCAATATAATAATCTCCTATCTTATTTATGTTCATGGTATGAATATTAATATCCCAAATATATTAGTGAGAATAGCTAAAATCATACATAAATAATCTATCTTGTCAAATGTTTTTTCTTTTGTCATTTCGGTCTCCGTTTATAATAATAGATTTTACCGCGAATGTTATCTTTTATACAACAACTAGGGCATCTTGTTTTGTCTTCTTTTTTTAATTTACATCCGCACATTGTACATAAACGTTTTGATTTTCTAAAATAATATCTTTTCATAATCCATATTTTAACTTTTGGTAAAACTATTGCATTATAATGAGCTCTGTTTTTTTCTCGCCATCGTTTGCATGTTAAATATCTTCTTAACTTTTCTTTTGGGTTATCTTTTGTTAAATAATATCTTCCGATACCTTGACAATTAGTATTACACCATTTTCTTTTACTTCCAGTAAGGTTTTTTCCACAATGGTGACATTTGTATATCATTTTTTCTCCTTTAATTCTATTTCGTTTATAGCATTTTCTATTTCTTCTTTTGTTTGTAAAAGATTTCCGTGTCTATCTACAATATAAATTTTATTACTTTCTTGCAATTGTTTTCTGTGTTCTTTGCTAATATTTTTAATCATATTAGGGTTTTCTGTCCGATAATAATATTGTTTATATAATATCGTAAATCGTCTTCTGTAATACCAACCATTGAACAAACATTCTTGAGAATATTGAAGATATTAACTTCGCTCATCCTCGCCCAGTCTATGCTTATATCATCTGGAACTTGGTTATTGTTTTCAAAACATATTACATCTGTATCATACTTCTGAGTTTTATTTAGATATAATAGATATGGTTTTGGTGAACTTGTAAAGCCGACTATATTTTTAGCTGACCATTTTGTTCCTCTAACATATGGGTTATCAGTTTTATAATCTTCTATATCCTGAGTAATAGCTTTTGGAATTCCAATAGTTTCCCAATCATACTTTTTATTTCTAAAGTTAATTATTTCTTGTCTAATATATTCTAAAATTTCATCTCTAGATTTTTCTTCGAAGATCATTTCGAAGACGTGTTTTTGCATGTTTCGGGAGAAGTGACTACGGTCTCCACGCTTAACTGCAAACCCCTTACTTTCAATTTCAGGAGTCTTTAAGATGCCTTTCTCCCAATCATATATAATTTTACCTGAATATATTTTCTTTTCTTTACCACTTAACATAAGACCCATAAGTTTTTCAAATTTAATATTAAAAAAAGAAGTATTACAATGATTATCCTTAAACCATTCAACATACTTGCCATTAATTTCTTTTTCTAATTCCTTTCCTAATTGAATAGACTTTTCGGTTGTAACATCACCAAAATAAACAAAACAAGAATCACTATCAGCTCTCACAGGAGTATAACCTTTACTTTTTACATACTCAATTATCTTATGAGTTAAAAATCGACCAACGGCTGTAATACTAGCACCGATTCGTGAATCGAATAACCTAAACGAAGGAAACAAGTGAACCCCATACCAACTATTTTGAAATGTTTTATAACTTTGACCCACCCATGCAAATTTCCCGTTTATTCCAGCATAAACTGTATGATTATCTTTTACAGTTAAATTATAAACATATTTTTTTTTGTAAGCAATCTCTCTACAAGATTCTTCTCCAATACTGAAATAATAATCTTTTAACATTGTAAAATGTACCTTATAAGAAATAGTTTTAGTTTTACGATTCCTTAAATATAAGGATGGATTAAGCCCAACCAATAAAGATAATCTGGTAAAGTCTTCAGCCAATTTTAAACTTTTTGTTGTATAAATTCTTTTGCTAGCAGATCCATCTCCTAGCATCATTTGTTCCCAAAAATACTTATAATCATTATAACCAAAATCAGAAAAAATAAAATTTGGTATTTCTTTAAAGTAAGAACCATGTTTTATATAAGTATCAATTATATATTGAAAAATAGAAGAAACAAAACAAAATCTGTCATTTTTATATTCCCAACTATGTAAGCCCCATCCTTTTATAATATTTCTAATTAGATTTCTATTTTGTGTATTGGTTTGAACTATTTTTGTTGTTCCAGAATTTTTGTTATACTTATAAAAATTACCTTCTGTAATAAACCAAGCAATTAACCCTAAAAAACTTTTCTTAGAAATAAACCGTTTTTCTTTTTTATATGGACAATCACCTATTGTTTTTCGTTGTATAAATTTAGAAGTAATAAAAAAATCTTTTTCATCAATATATTTTGCTAAATCAATAATATTTTTGTTATCTTTTTTAATAATATTATTACTTCTCAAAAATTTATATCTAATCCCAGATTTACAATTTTTAATGACTTCGTCTGCGGGCAAGATTTCAATTTTATTATTATAAGAGTTTCTTAATAGCAAATGATGATTTCCAGTAATATGTAAACATGGGAGTCTATTTTCGCAAAACTCATATATTTTAGTTTTATTTTCATATTTATATAAATTAGTAACTGGTTTTATTTCAAGATTAAAACTATTTAAATTAATACTATAAACAAGGTCTCCGATTTTAATATCCTTAATGTTTTTTATGCCAATGGTTGTTAATATCTGAGTGTCTTCAGCAAAACAATATTGTTTCTTATATAAATTTAAATATTTTACTGGATCTTTATTAATATTTGGGTCTTTTAGCATTATGCGAATCTCTTCTCTTTTGTTTAGTAATGTATTTAACATATTAACAGAAAGACTAACGGGTGAACTATTAAACTTTACTCCATTCCCAACAATATAATCACCACTCTCCATATTAATTGTATCACTACCCATATTAAATCCTTTCATTATATTTGGATAAAAGCTGGACATATCTAAACAGGCAACATTCTTAAATATTCCAACAGCTGGTTCTGCAACAAACCCTCCTTCTACATCTTCCTTCTCTGACATTTCCTTATAAACTTTTGTTGGTAAAACCAATTTTCCTTTGCATTGTCTTAAAATATATGTATCAAGCATTCTACTATTAAAATAAATATCATCTAACTGGCAACCAGTAATTCTACGAAATCCTAATTGAATATCTATAAGAGAATACTTTTTGTCTATTGCGAGGCAAATCTCTATGTCTTTCCTGTTGTAGGCCAAGAACTTAACAAATTCACTTTCCCAAAAATCTTTCATCCATCCAGTATAAGTTATCTTCCCAATTCCAAATTCAGATTTTCCGACCTCATCTAATTTAAAACTATCTATACTTTTCCACTTTACTTTTTTATATGAAGGGAGCAAGTCTATCATTCCTCTTCCTCTTATAACTATGTTTTTATTTTTATAATCTTTCCTGGGTTTCCATGCAGATACTTTACCATTGCTAGATTGTTTAGATCCAAGATTAACATAACCATTACTCCCATAATATTTACCAAGTGGACTTAGTGATTCTGGATTTAGGTTTAAAAATTCTAATCTATGCATAATATAAGTTAAGTCAAAAACGTGGTTCCACCCGCTCCAGATATCGGGGTCCATTTCTAAGACATAAGTCTTAAATTTTTCTAAGACTTCTTTTTCGTTTTTAACTATGAATTCATCGCACTCATATTCTTTTTTCATAACTTCACTATAAAACTTAAATGTTCTTTGACTTATAGTTCCATCTTTATTATACGCTATTGTGTAAAATCTATCTGTAAAATTATCGTGAAAGGAAATACTAATAATAGGAGCTTCCATTTGATTGTTACTCCCACCTTCATACCTGGTTTCTATATCAAGCATCATTACTCTAGGCATAATTTCTTTATCACTTGCTTTAAGTTTTCCATTGTTAATTTCTATACAAGTATTAATATTTTTTTCAACTAAAAATTGAATAGGATATTTTATGTCGGCTTCAAAGGACTTACTAAATTTTAATTTTAGTTCTCTTATGTCCCAAGGATTATCGACTATAATTTTTATAAGGTCATCTCCGTAAATACTTTTAAAGCCATTAACTTTTTCACAAAAGAAATCTATCTTATCTTCTTCAGATTTTAAAACATAAAAAAAAGGCTTATGACCTTTAACTAATAAATCCATTTTAGTTTTATCTTCATTTCTACCTAGTAATCTTAAGTGGGGTTCTCTATTAAGCATTACTAGTTCTGAAGAAAAGATTTCAGCATTTACCATTGTTGTTGAATAGGAATATTTTTATTTATAATAACTTTTTCATGATATTTTTTTTTACAGAATAAACAATATTTTTCTACCATGTTATATTCATATTTTTAATATCTCTTTGATAAAGGTGTAAACTATCAACATAACAAGTCATAATACCAACTTTAACCCCAACTTCTTTTGCAACATGTTCTAAAAGTAAAGCTGCCTTATAAATATCAAGAGCCATAAAATTAGCGCAATCTTGAGAACGCATATGTAAAAATAAATTTAGTTTATCGCCATCTAAAGTTTTTCTGCAACTAAACCCATAACTCAAAGTACAGCCAACTCTTCTTCCAATCTTTTCTACATCATTTTCCCCAAAGATAGAAATATAAGCTCCTCTACTGTATTTATTTTGTTTTAATCTTTTTATAACAAATGGTAATTGTGGAATTATATATTTTGCATAAGTATAAGAGCATTTAGGGTTTTCATCAGTTCCTTCATTACAAAAATCTTTGAAATATTGTTTTGTGTACTCATCTAAAAACCACCAAGTTTCATAATCAAAGTTATTACTTAACATATCTTTAAACCAAGCATCGCCAACTATTTTATTAATATGGTTTTTACCAAAAATATCAGAAGCTATTTCAAGCATATCTCCTTTATCACTTAAATTGTTTATAACATATGCAACTCCATATATTTCTTTCTGTAAAAAATCTTCTTGCCCGCTTATATCTTTTCCTTGTAAAGTTTTGTCTTCACATTTTTTACCTCTAGTAAAAACTTCTCTAGGTAATTCCATAATCATCTCAGTGCAATTTTTAAATATCCTAATGTTATTATCTCCTCAATTAATATTGACTTTCTTTTCTGAATTTATTTATTAAATATTTTCTTACTATAATATCTTTCATTTTTTCTTCAGACCACCCAAGTAATAAAGGTATCTGTGAAATAAAGTTAAAAAGATCTGCAACTTCTTCACCCAGATGAAGTTCATCTACAGGCATCTCGGTTTTACTCCATTCGCGAATTTTCATTAAATTACAACATTCTGATAATTCCTCTACAATATACCAAGCAATTCTTCTAAATTCTTTTTGACCTTCTCTAGTATTTATATCAATTGGGTGAGTATGATATTCTTTCATATATTCTTTCCCGATTTTCATTAATAGATCAAATGTATCTTTTGCATCAAACTTTTTTAATACAATATCAATTTCTTGTTTTTCAATATCTAATATATTCATTTTCTTTATTCGTTTTTGTTGTTCTATTTATTTTTCTATATTTATATCTAATCAAAATAAAAAATTACATTAATAAATTATTATTTAGTTCCCTTAGCTATTATTCTAGCGATTTTCGGCAATCCAGGAGCTCCTTCACCAAGTTCCTTTTTGATTTCACTTGGTTTCTTTCCTGCTTTAGATAATTCAATTATCTTTGGCTCCATAGCTAAATATCGATCCTTTCTTTTTATCTTCTTTTCGGTTTCGTCTGTCATAGTTATACCCCCTTTCATTTCTGATTTTTCTTGATTTTTTAAAGCATTATTTAATTCCTTTTGGGTACACTCATCACATAAAACTGATATTGCTTTTTCTCCAACATTATGAACTACCCTTTCACAATGACGGCACTTTAATTTCCTCTCGTACGTCTCTTTCATTTTCGTTCTCCTTTATTTTAGATAATGCTTCTAATAGTTGTTTTTGTTTTTCTTCTATCTGTTTTTTATAAGTATTAACTTTATGTAGAATTAATCCATTAGATAAATCGTTCTTATATCTGTTAATATAAGTATTAAGCATTGATATTTCATATTCTAATTTTTCAATTTCTGGTAACTTATCAAGCGACCTTTCATATTCAATTCTTTTTAATCGGTCAGCTTTTGTTCGCTTAACAAGCTCCTTTTTCTGTTGTGAATTACTTTTGATGCCCATCTTCTTTAAACTCTCTTATCATTTTTTTAATAGTTTCAGCTTTATTAATTTCCCATTTTTTAGAAAGTCTTTCTACTTTTCGGTTTTCTTTTTTATCAGTATAAACAACTTGTTGTGTCATATTTATTTATACAGAATGCTGTTTATAAAGATTGCTTTTTTTATAATTATAAAGTGATTATTTTAAAGTAATAACATTTTTACGGGAAATATTTATATACTAGTCCCAGAGTTAAAATACTAATGAAAGAAGAGGAAAAAGTAGGACCATCAAAAGAGGAAGTAAAAATGCAAGATGAGATAGTAAAAGAAAAGATAGAATTCTATTTTAATTCGAAAGAAAAAGTGCACATAAAAAAGATAAATAAGGATTTTTTAAACGGTGTTCTTTATGGAAAACTAACAGATTCTATTTATCTATTTAAGGATGAAAAATTTGGAAATATGAAACTCTTTGTAAAAGAAATTTTTGATATTGAAGAATATAAGGAGAAGGCAATATGATAATTCAAACTAACTATAAGGGATATTGTTTTAGATCAAGATTAGAAGCTAGATGGGCAGTATTTTTTGACGCTCTTAATATTAAATGGGAATATGAAAAAGAAGGATTTTCTTTTGGAAATAATATATCATATTTACCAGATTTCTGGCTTCCAGAATTAAACATTTGGGCAGAAATAAAACCTGAAAGTTTTTCAGAAGAAGAAAAACTTAAATGTCGATTATTAGCTAAAGAAACTAAAAAGGATGTATTAGAAGTTGTTGGGTTACCTGAAAATAAAGAATATAAATTAGTTATGTATCAATATTTTGAAAAAGATAACTATGATTGGTATGGGATATTGGATTATAAAATTTTATCACCTTTAATAGATAAAAAAGAAATAAATTATTGGATTGATAATGCTATTATCAAAAGTAAATCTGCTAGATTTGAATTTAACAATGCATAATGAAATAGAATTATTTACAAGATTCCCAGAAACAAAAATTTATTTTAAAGACAATATTAATAATATTTTGTGGGAACAATGGAAAAAATGGAATGAATGTACAGATAAAGAAAAAGAAGAAGCTAATTTACGTGAACTCTTTAGCAATGAAATCATTTTAGATATAGAAGATAAATCCTTATTAAATTCTGCAAAAAATGTATTATTTAGTGAAGATATTAATTATGAAATTTGGGATAGTGGGTCAAGAGGATTTCATGTTCATATGTTTTTTAATGATTTAAAAGATAAAGATGAAACTTACAAAAAAATGATAAGAAGAAAATTTATTATAAAATACGAAGCAGATTTAGCAAAAGCAAGTGAACACACATTAATAGCTAGACCAAATAAATTACATTTTAAAACTTTAAAACAAAAAACCCTTATTGAAGAAATAAATACAAAACCAGAAAATCATATTCCTGCATATATGAATACCTTAGTTTTAGACGAATTATCCTCGAAATCTAAACAAAAACATTATTCCCAAGATACAGATTTTAAAGACTATTTTGAAAAAGATGAATTATTTAACTTTTTAAATGAAAGAACCGAAGTTATTCCACTTGGAACAGAAAGAAATAATATTTTACTAAAGAATATATCAATAGCAGCAGCAAAAAGTGGAAAAACAGAACAAGAATTTGAAGTTATATTTAAACCTGTTATGGAAAGAATAATGCCAGATATTCCGTGGAGTCAAATAATAGCATCTAGTAGTTGGTATAAAAAAGCGTTAGCTGGGTCTTTAGTTGAATATAATAAATATGAAATTAATAATTGGGGGGAAACTCATTTTAATAAAATTTTCTATAAAATAGATAGTATTCCTATTGATATTCGAAAACAATTAACAAAAGAAAATATTGATTTAATAGATAAGCTTTTGCATATTAACAAAATTGAATTATTATTTAATTTAGAAAATTACTTAAATGAAATCAAAACGATAATTAACCCTGATGTTCAAGAATTTTTAATAGGAATTATTGCTTCGAATATTTATCAGAAGAAATCTGATTTAAAAAACAGAATGACAAAACAAATAAAAAAAGAATCTATTAATATTTTTACTCTTAAAGACAAAATTAGAGAACCAGTTAAATGGTATATAGAAAAGTTTTTACCAGAAAACACAGGATTACTTATTGGAGCTAAGCCTGGAAAGAAAAAATCACTCTTAACTTTAGCAGCTTGTCTTTCTTTAAAGATGAATGCTAAATATCTAAATGAATTTAATGTATTCAAGCCAGAAACAAAAATCCTATATTATGATTTAGAAAACGGCGAAGAGATTGTAAAAGAAAGATTCGATTATTTAATAAAAGATATACAAGAGAGAAGTATGACAAAACCAGACGACAACTTTCACTTACTTTATACATTTGATAAACATAATTTAACTAAAGAATTCGAAATGGCTAGTAAATTTGATATTATTGTCTTAGATAGTTATAGAAGAGTTTTAAAAGGAGAAGAAAATAATAGTGAAGTTACAGATAACTTCTTTAATGATTTCTTTAAACCTCTTAGAGACTTACGAAAGACAATTGTTATTATTCATCACTTTAAGAAAGGGCGATTAGAGGATTATGAAGATACTGATGCTTTAATGGATATCTTCAGAGGATCAAGTGATGTCAGTGCTCAATTTGAATTAATCTATGGGTTGCTTTCTAATAATGAACGTTCTTCTGTAGATGGAAAAATGGAGATTAGTGATTTATTCATAAAGTGTGTTAAAAACAGAAGAGGATTACCAATTAAGAATTTTACTGTTGAAGTTACAAAAAACGATAATCAAGAAAAAACCTTGTTTAAGTTTATGGGTAATAAGAAATTCTTATCACCAGCTGATATTAAGAAAAACTTAATAGTTTCTTTAATCGAAGAAAAGAAAGAAATCCATAGAGACGATTTAAGAAAACTGTTAAAAGACGATAATATTCCAGAAAGAACATTCGATAGATATATACAAGAATTAATCGAAAACGGAAGTATTAAGAAAAATAGACAGGGCGTTTATTCAGTTCATGAAATCTTAGAAACTGATGACGACCAAGATATCTTAAATATGTAAACATATTATATGTCATGTGAAAAGAAAAATAACCTTTTCAAAGGTTATATGAATTTTCACCTCCAGAGTTGTTAGTTTGAGCTTGAATGTATTTTAAGATTGCTTCAGCTGTAACTATTCCAGCAGTTCCAACATAATAACCCCCACTCCATAAGTGCTTACCCCAAAATTCTTTCTTTTGAAACTTAGGATACTTCTTAAATATTAATCTTGCAGAAATACCTTTTAGTTTTTTAACAATTTCCATTGGTGAGTTTTTAGGATGTGCAGAAATAAAAATATGAACATGGTCTGGCATTATCTCCATTTCAATTAATTTCCAATCATTACTTGAAATTATGGATTTGAATATAATATCTAAATCTTTCTTAATCTCATCTTGTAAAACTTTCTTTCTATATTTAGGACAGAAAATTATATGATAGTTTACATTATAGGCACAGCTGTTGCCTTTACTATTTTCTACTCTTAATAACTTAGGCATTTGT
>Ga0315287_10004046_pt1 | contig 14242 bp, 12 predicted proteins | sample YL17G11_0_MG_FD_205037 | JGI IMG/M metagenome (GOLD analysis project Ga0315287, IMG submission 205037) | Sediment microbial communities from Yellowstone Lake, YNP, Wyoming, USA - YL17G11_0 | ecosystem: Environmental > Aquatic > Freshwater > Lake > Sediment | place: USA: Wyoming | collected... | reverse complement strand
ACGGACTCCGCGCGAACGGAGGACCGTTCGTTCCCTCTCCCCGCCGATTGCCCGGCAATCCGCGGGGAGAGGGTATTGGGCATTGCGGGGGGGCCCATTCAAGGATGCGTTCATATTAGGGCGACTGGATCTCTATGACCCGGGCGAGGAAGGTCGAGGGTTTCGGAAGGGGAATGCCCTGTATGAGCACCGGCTTTCCCGGGGCGAGGTCATCCAGGGTGCCCGGCTTGCCCATCCTGAGCACCTGCGTGTAGGCGTCCACGAGTACCGTGGCCCGGTAAACCCCGGGCTGGCCGACTTCGAAACGGTCGCGCGAGGCCACGGCCAGGACGTGTCCGCGCAGGGCGATTATCCCCTCGGTCCGTTTCTGGCGCGGAATAACGATGGTGAAACGCATTCCTCCGGCCAGGAACACCGACGGCTTCTCGCTGACCTCGAAGGCTTTCTCTCCGAGCCTCGGTATCTCCCTCTGTTTGGCGGGGCTGAGGTACACGGCCTCCGCGAAGAAGGCCCACGGGGAGGCGAAGTTGTAGGAGAAGCCCCCGCCCCAGGCCCAGTAGTCCTTGACGAAGCTTTCCGACCCGTTGCCCAGGGTGGTCGCACCCGGCAGCCAGATGCGCTCGCTGGAGCGTCCGCCGCCGCCCGATGCGACCAGTTCGAGAGGGCCGAACCTGCGCGATACCAGCAACGAGCCGCCGTAGGCGGGCTGGATCATGCCGAGCCTGACCCGGGCTGCGACGGCGGGCGCAAAGCCCTCGCCCTCGTCCCTGAACATGTATTTCAGGTCCCAGGTCGCCGTCCACGGGGCGTGTATCGTCAGCCCGGCGTCCATCCTGTCCCCCGGCAGTCCCCCCCGGAATTCGGCCACGCCCGAGGACCCCGGTTGCCTGACTTCGGCCGGAACCGCGCGCGTGCGCGCCATCCCGGCGGCGGAGATGGTCAACTCGCCCGTCTTCAGGACCCGCGCGTTCCCGAGCAGAAGCGGAAGGCAGCCCGAAAGGAGGAGGACCGGGACCAGCAGGAGAGCCACCAGGGCGGCCGTGTTAGAATGGCGCCGCCGATGGGGAAAGAGGACGAATTCAAGCGGCATTTGCGGGCACAGATGCTCGCCTTCAGGCAGGACCGTCTCCGCCCGGTACAGGCGGTGCGGAGCCGGATGGCATCGGCGCGGCTCATGCGCCTTTCGGCGTGGAGGAACTCCCGCGTGGTCTTCGCATATTTCCCGGTCCGGGGCGAGGTCGACCCGCGCCCGCTCATGCGCCGGGCCCTGCGGGAGGGAAGGACCGTGGTCCTGCCGCGCGTCACCGGTCCCCGCGACATGGAATTCGTCGCGATACGGGGCTTCGGCGGCCGTGTTCCCGGGCCCTTCGGGATACCGGAGCCCCGTCCGGGCGCGAAGATTTCCCCTTCCCGCGCGGACATCATGGTCGTGCCCGGTCTCGCGTTTACCCCCGACGGGCACCGGCTCGGTTACGGCGGCGGATACTACGACCGGCTCCTGCGCGGCCGCCCGTTTCCGGCCGTCGGTCTCGCCTTCGAGTCGCAGGTCGTGCCCCAACTGCCGCGGCACCGCGGCGACGAGGCCCTCGACGCCTTCGTCACGGAGCGGCGCGTGTTCATTCCCCCCCGAGATCATATGGCCCGTTCCTCCAGCATACTGCCCCCGATGTAGAATTGTGCGACCGCCTGTCCGCGCACCCGCGTGGAAAGGCGCAGGATGCTTCCGCCCTCCTCGATTTCGTTGGAGACCTCGCGGCTTCCACCCTCGTCCACGACCACGACACGGACGCGGCGCGCCGGGCCTTGCGGTACCACGTAGTTGAAGGAGACGTAGCGCTCGAGTCCGGCGGAGCCGGAACGGGCGGCCTTCAGCCTGACCTCCTCGCCGGCCGTGGCCCGGAATCCCCCCGGCGGGTCTTGCGCGAAAACGCTTCCCTCGGCGTAGAGCGAGGTGGTTTCGTAGGCGACGTCGGATATCCGGAGTCCGGCTTGGCGGAGTCTCAGAAGCGCGTCGCGGGTCGTCAGGCCGGTGACCCGGGGTACCGCCTCGGTGGCGGGGACGGGGCCCTCGCTGAGGAGGAGGCGCACCGGCCTGCTTCGGACGACGCGCGTACCGGGCGAGGGGTCCTGGGCCAGTACCGTGCCGCGGGGAACGGAGGAGGGGGTGTTCGAGAGCAGGTCCACCTCGAGTCCCAGCTGGCGAAGGAGGAACTCCGCTTCCTCGAGGCGGATATCGGTGAGCTGGGGCATGACCTGGATGTCGGAGCCGCGCGAAATGGTTACCTTTATGCGGCGGCCACTCTTCACCCGCGTCCCCGCGGCCGGGGACTGGCTGATGATCCCACCGGCGGAAACCTCCTCGCTGTGCTCCTCGCCGACGATTGCGACCTCGAGGCCTAGGCGCTTGAGCTCGACTTCGACCTGCTTCTGGTCCATCGAGGCCAGCTTTGGGACCGTGACCGTGGAGCCGCGGGCGGCGAGGCGCACGGTGACGAAGGCCGCGAGGAGGGCAGTGGCCGTGTAGGCCGCGGCGTACCTCAGGATCTTTCCGGCGAGCCTACGCATTCCGTCTCGCGCCGGACGCTCCTGCGGCCGCGCCCATCAGTGCGAGCTGTCCGCACGCCGCCCCTATCGTCCCGCCCCTTTCCCTCCTCATGAGGGTCAGGACGCCCGTGGCCTTCAGTGCCTCCTGGAAGGTGGAGATGGCCGCCTCGGAGGGCCGTTCGAACCCGGTGGAGCGGTTCCAGGGGATGAGGTTAACCTTTGCGCCAAGGCCGCGCGCGATGGCGCCAAGCTTCCCGGCCTGGCGCGGCGAGTCGTTGATCCCCCGGAGGAGCACGTAGGCGAACGTCACCCTCTTCCCCGTCCGCGTCACGTATTCCCGGCAGGCGTCCTGCAGTTCGGCCAGCGGCCAGGCCCGGTTAACGGGCATCAGTCGGGACCTGAGGGCGTCATCGGGCGCGTTGAGCGAGACCGTCAGTTGGCAGGGGAGGCCGTCCGTGGCGAGGCGCCGGATGCCCGGGACGATCCCCGCGGTGGAAACGACGATGTGCCTCTGGCCGATATTGAAGCCCAGAGGGGAGGCCAGGAGCACGACCGCGCGGCGGACCTGGTCGTAGTTGTCCAGCGGTTCGCCCATACCCATGAAGACCACGTTGGAGATCGGCGACACCCGGCTGGCCATGACGGCCTGCTCAAGTATCTCTCCCGCCTCCAGGTTCCTGAGGAGGCCCAGGCGGGCGGTGGCGCAGAAGGCGCATCCGCGCGCGCACCCGGCCTGGGAGGAGACGCAGAGCGTGACACGGCCACGCTCGGGTATGACCACGGACTCGACCATGGCGCCGTCGCGGAGGGTGAGAAGGAAGCGGGAGCTCCCGTCGGGGGAACTGAAGACGCCGGCCGTCCTGGCGGCTTCGACCGCCCAGGCCTTCGCCAGCCGGGCCCGGAGGGACTTGCCCAGGTCGGTCATGTCCTCGAACCCGCCCGCGAGCCTCCGATAGAGCCATCCCAGGACCTGCTTCACGGCGAAACGCGGCGCGCCCTCGACTGCGAGTATCCCGGCGAGCTCGTCGGGAAGAAGGCCCTTGAGCAGGGGAAGCTGGGAAAGCCCCGCGGCGTCGCCGACGCGCGCCTTCATTCGGAACGCGGCCGCGGCTTGGGGCGGCGTGCGGTGCGCCCGGGCGGCTATCTGGGCTGTTTCTGGGCGGCCGGCTGCCATCCCCAGGTGCCGGTAAAGTCGCGGATGATGATTTCCGAGAAGGAGCCCACTGCCTGCTCGCGGGCGCGGAAGACCATCCTGTCGGACTGGTAGAGCATTTGGGCCGGGGTCGTGGCGGGGGAAGGTGGGGGCGCAGGAGGCCCGGCCTGTCCCTGCCCGCCTCCGGTGTCTCCGGGTTTTCCGGCTTCCCCCTCTTTGAGCGACCGCTCCGCGGCCTGCGCGCCGATGGATGCCCACCCGTCCGCCGGTGGGGAGGAGTTCTCGCCGGGCCACGGCAGGTCGATCCAGCGGCTGAACTGGCCGGACCCCTCCGTTTTCCTGGTCCAGGCGACGTTGCCCGTGGCGGCGTCGATGAGTTTGATGCTCGCCGTCACCTGGACGCTGGCCGTGTCGCTGTATCCCCACCGGTAGACCAACTCGTCCTTGCGGGCCGACACGCGGATGCGTCTTGGTTCCTCCTTGCGCAGGTTCTCGGCGTAGGCGGAGACGACCCCGACCATGATGATGTCGCACTTAAGGGAGTCCGCGAGCTTCCTGCGGGTCTCCGCGTCGAGCTCCTTCCCGGCCGGGATACCGCCCGTCTTTTCCAGCATCGCCTGGACCTGGGCCTGTTCGGCCACCGGGCAGGCTTTGAGCCGGCCCAGGCCGGCCAGGACCTCGTCCCGGATCGCGCCGCCCACGGCCGGGTCCCGGGTCAGGTTCTCGAAGGGGAGGACCACGAGCCCCTGCCGTTCATGGAGGTTGAAGGCCGGCGGCTTGGGCTTGAACGCGCCGGAACAGCCGACGACCAGGAACGCGAAAGCCGCGCAGGCGAATAACCGTGGCCTCATAACGCCAGTGTAACACAAACGGCGCGGACCGCTTCCTGATATCACCCGCGTGCGCTCGCCTTGCGCCCGGACGAAAGGCGCCAGAGGTTCACAAGGCCGGGGACGCCCACCAACGCCGCCAGGCCGAAGGTCCACCGGTGGCCGATCAACTCGATGACCCATCCGGCCAGCGGACCGATGACGGCCATCGCCGGCATCAGAACGACGGCGCCGAGCGCTATGAAGTCGGCGCGCAGGCGGGGAGTGCCCATCTCGATGAGGATGTTCGGGTGGATGACGAGGTCGGCCGCGACGCAGAGGCCGGTCACGAGCACGAGGGCCATCGCGGCCGGGAGGCCGGGCCTGAGCGCGGCGAAGAGGAGCGAGCCCATCACGAGCGACTGGACCACGAACTGGGTCCTGATATAGGCCGCGCGCGCGGAGGCGTCCCCCGACGCGAGGCGGGACCCGAGCCACCCGAGAGGCCACGAGAATGCCGCCTCACCCGCGACGGCGATGAGCCCGAACCAGGTTATGGTGTGCTCGCCGAGTCCGGCTTCCTCCCGGGAATAGGTTGCCGCGAAGGCGCCGGTGAGCATGCCGACCTGGACCCACATCCGCGCGACCAGGTAGCGGCGCAGGTGGATGTGCCCGTTCCAGAGCTCGCGGAGGTGGGCGAAGTTGGATGCCAGCGTCCGCCGGAGGGCCGGCCGGGCCGCCGGCTCGCGGAGGAAGAAGAACGGGAGGGAGCCCAGGAACATGAACACGAAGCTGGTAAGGAACAGGGCGGCGTAGGCCATGAGCGAGCTTCCCTCGCGGATGAATCCGGTGGAGGCCAGGAGCGGCCCCAGGAGCCCCGCCGCACACGATATCGTGAACAGCGCCCCGAACCACCTGCTCCGTCCCTTCCCGGGGAAGATGCGCGAGAGCAGGAAGAAGTAGACATTCATCAGGCAACCGATGGCGAGGTCGAAGAGGAGGAAGAGGAAGAGGGCGGCGGCCTGCAGGAGGCGGCGGTCCACCTCCCAGGTGGCAGCCACCGCGGCAATGCCGGCGAGGCCAAGGTAGGGGATTATCGCGAACAGGTGCCAGACCCCGGTTATGGGAGCGAGGCGGGCCCGGTGGGCTATAAGCGGGCCGACGGCGAGGGCTCCCACGCCTGTCCCGACCGCCCAGAGGGCGGGGAGGAGGCCGACGATGAACGGGGAGGCTCCCAGCCGGATCATGAAGTTGGGCAGGACCGTTACCGGATGGGCCAGCCACACGGCGAAGGCCCAGCAGCACTCCAGCGCGATAAGGAGGGCGAAATTGCGGTTGCGGACGGCCCTGTCCGGGGCGTTCATGGATGATATATGGTAGCGCATGGCGGAATCATGATGTCCCTCGTGTTCCTGGGGTGGTTCGCCCTGTACCTTTCGGGGATGGCCGGAGGACTGGGCGGGGAGGACAGCGGCGAATTCGCAGCTGCCGCCCTGACGCTCGGAATTTCCCACCCGCCCGGATACCCGCTTTACGTGGCTATCGGGCGCCTGGCCTGCCTCCTGCCGCTGGGCTTCCCGGCCTTCCGGCTCAACCTGATGTCGGCGGCGGCCGCGGCGGGGTCCGCGACGGTGCTGTTCGCCCTCGTCCGGCGGGAGGCCGGGGAAAGGTTCGGGCTGGCGGACCGGAGGGCCATCCTGTGCGGGGCCGTGGCCTCGGTTGGCATCGGGGCCTCGCAGGCACTCTGGTATCAGGGGACCATCTCCGACAAGTACGCCCTCAACATGCTGGTCTTTTCGCTCCTGGTCTTCCGCCTTATCCGGGGGGGCCGGCCGGCCCTGACCGCCCTCCTGCTCGGGCTGGGATTTTCCCACCACCTTCAGACCCTCTACCTGGTTCCGGGATTCGCCTGGGCGGCGTTAGCCCGGGGAGGTCCGGGGGAGGGGCCCCGGTGGCGGATGGTCTTTCTGCTCGCCGTCCTGTTCCTGGCCGGGCTCTCGCCCAAGCTCCTCTACCCGCCGGTCCGGGCCGCGCAGTCCCCCGTCCTCCTGCTGGGGCGCGCAGCGACCGCGCGCGACATGGCTGGCTACCTCAGGGCCAGCAACTACGCCGCGCGGATAGGCGGCCAGGGATTCGGGAGCCGGGTTGCCGATGCGGTGCGAACCATGACCCGGCAGGCCGGACGCCCGGGATTGCTGGCGCTTGGCGGACTGGGGCTTGCCATATGGGCGTTCAGGGCGGGGAGGGCCGGTCCGGCCGTCTGGCTGGTCGCTGGAACAGGCTTCCTTCTGGCGTCCATCATGAACATCACCGGAAGGGAGTTCTACCTCCTGCCGGTCGCCTGGCTTGTCGCGTCGGGAACGGGGTTCCTCGTCGCCCGCCTGGTGGCCCTCCGGCCCCCACCGGGCGCTATGACCCTCGCCCGCGCCTTCCTCCTCTTCCTGATCGTTGCCGGCTCCGGGTATTGCGCCTTCGCGAACCGGGGATGGGGCTCGCGGGGGAACCTTTACATAGAGTACGACTACGGGCGTTCGCGCATTGATTCGCTTCCCTCCCGCGCCGTCGTCTTCATCACGGGGGACGACGTCATCTACCCGTTCCTCTACATGAGGATGGTCGAGGGGCGCCGGCCCGACGTTACCCTCGTCGCCGAGGGGTTCCTGACCTACCGGCCGGAGAGGGAGCGGATCGCGGCCGCCGACCCGGTGATTGGCAGGGCCCTAACCGGGGAGGTGTGGGCGCGGAACGAGGAAGGATGGAGCCGGGAGGTTGCAGCCGCGGCGCTCAAGGCTGGGCGGGCGGTCTTCCAGAACAACCCTTCGCGGACGGGGATCTCCGAGGGGATGCAGGCGGAGCCTCGCGACGCGCTGTGGGAGGTATTCAGCGGACATCCGTCCGGCGGACCTGCGTCCGGCGGACGTCCGTCCGGCAGGCGTCCCCGCGCCCGGCGCCCCTCCAGCGTCCTCTGGCTGAGGACGAGGGGATGGCACCACGACCCGGCGTCATTGACCGAGCGCCAGTGCCGGCTCATCCGGCTCTCGGGCTACCAGCAAAGGATGTACGCCGACCTGCTCGCGAACTCAGGCCTCGTCGCCGATTCCCTGGCGCGCTACGAGCGCGCCGGCTGGTCGCCGTATATGGCCGACCGGGACGGATTGGACAACAACCACGCGGTCGCGCTGGAGAAGGCCCGGCGTCCCGCCGACGCCCTGGCCATCTACCTCCGCCTGGCCCGTGCGGGAACGAACCGGCCGGAGGTCTACCTCAACGCCGGGAACATCCTTGCCGGTTCGGGGCGGTTCGACGAGGCTGCGGGGATGTATCGCGAGGGTCTCGCTCGCTCGGTCCCGGGCAGTGTTGCCGCGCGTTATGCGGAACGCAAGCTAAAGGCCCTCGGTCGCGGCCGCATATAATGGACCGCATGGAAGGAGCAGAAACAGCATGCATGGTGTGCGGCGCGACCGGCGCCCGCGTGGCCTTCGAGCGCACGGGGGGGGCGGCGCACCGGGAAACCGTCCTGCCCACCACCGACCTGTTCCAGGGGTACGGCCGCATCCTGGCCTGCACGGCCTGTGGCACCCTACGGCGCTCCCCGGCCCCCGACTGGGGGGAACTCCGTGCCGCCTACGAGGCTTCCGAGGACCCGCACTACCTTTCCGAGTATCCAGGACGAGCCGCCGCGGCCCGCCGGGCCCTGCGCTTCCTGGAGCGTTCGGTGGTACCGGGACGCCTGCTCGACGTGGGTTGCGGGGTCGGCGTCCTTCTAAAGGAGGCGGCGCCACGGTGGAAGGGGGCCGGGGTGGAGCTTTCGCGCTGGGCCGTGGGCAGGGCGCGGGAGCGGTTCGGGCTGGACGTGCGCGAGGGCACGGTGGAGGAGGCGGCGTTTCCCGCGGGTTCCTTCGACGCGGTGACCTTCCTCGACGTCATTGAGCACCTGCCCGATCCGCGGCGGGCGCTGGCGGAGGCGGCCCGGGTTCTCAAGCCCGGAGGGGCGTTGTGCGTCTACACCCCCGACTTCGCGGCCCCCGTGGCCCGGCTCATGGGCGGGTGGTGGTGGGGACTACGGCCGGCCCACCTGCACTATTTCTCGACCGCGACCCTGACGCGCCTGCTGGGCGAGATCGGGTTCGAGGTGAAGGAGGTCCGCCACACGGGCCGGACCTTCACCTTCGGCTACTGGTTGAGCCGCCTCCGGGGCTACGCGCCCCCGCTGGTGGACGCCCTGGGCGCGGCCCTGCGCGTGACCGGGCTGGCCCGCCTGCCTCTCCGCCTCAACACTTTTGATTCCATCATGATTTTGGGGATACTAAAGGGGCGGAAACCACTGATGCGTGAAGGAAAGAAGGTTGCGGCCGTCATGCCCGCGTACAACGCGGAGCGGACCCTGGAGCGGACGTATAACGATATTCCGAAGGACCTATTCGATATCCTGATACTCGTCGACGACGCCAGCCGGGACCGGACGGTCGAGATCGCGCGCAGGCTGGGGCTCCAGGTCATCGTGCACCCCAGGAACCGCGGCTACGGCGGGAACCAGAAGACCTGCTACCGGGCGGCCCTGGACGCCGGGGCCGACATAATCGTGATGATCCACCCCGACTACCAATACGACCCCACGCTGGCCCCGGAACTGGTGGCGCCCATCATCGAGGGCCGGGCTGACTGCGTCCTCGGCTCCCGCATGATGGGGGACACCGCCCTGAAGGGGAAGATGCCGGTGTGGAAGTACGTCGGCAACAAGTTCCTTACGGGAATAGAGAACGTCTGTTTCGGCGCCAGGTTCTCCGAGTACCACACCGGATACCGGGCCTACGCCCGGAAGGTGCTCGAGAGCCTTCCGCTCGAGATGAACTCCGACGACTTCGTTTTCGACCAGGAGATCATCGCGCAGATGCTTTCCGCCGGATACCGCATCGCCGAGATACCCATACCCACGCGCTACTTCAAGGAGGCCTCGAGCGTGAGCTTCACCGTAAGCGTGAAATACGGCCTCCAGACCCTTGCCCTGCTGGCCAGCTACCTGGCCCTGCGCGCGTTCGGGATAAGGTCCCGCAAACTGACGCCCCTTGGCTGAATGCTGAAGAGAATGCGAAATGCGGAATGCGAAATGATGAATGCAGAGGGGGAGGCTGAGCCCTGACATTCCGCATTCATCATTGACGCCGACAGCGCGGGCCGGGGATGGGTGTATCATGTCCGGGTGGAAGAGGGGGGAATTCAATGGTCCTGATGCCCGGAACCGTTCCGGCCTCGATCGAGCCGGCCGTGAGCCCGCTTGGGCGGCTGAGTCCGACCAGCGCAGCGCTCTTCGACGCCGCGGTCAGGGTGCGCCTGCGGTTTTCCGCCCGCAATGAAGAGCTCGGGCCGCATTCCGTCGTCATCCTTGTCCGGCCCACCGGGGCCCCGTATTTCTCGCTCCAGTGCGAGGGCTGGCCTCCGAGCCGGGTGAGGACCTGGCCGATCCCGGGAGGGCTTTTCCGGAGGTCCGTCCGCATCCAGTGCTCGCCGATCTTCGTCGGGAACGGCGTGACCTACCGCGACCAGGTGGAGTTCAGCGTCTACGCGGCGGCGATGGACACCGCGGCGGCCGAGGGAATGATTGCGCGGCTCCCGCGCGACCCCACCGGGATCCCGTTCTTCGTCGAAATGCTCGAGCTCAAAGACTTCTACCCGCACGCGGTGTTCTCCGCTCCGGCCGTGGTGAAGGTGGACTGGGCGGCGCTGGAAGGGACGACAGCCGCAAGGGTCTAGGCCCCGCCCGCGGGGGGCGGTTACCGGTAGTGTTTCGTCATCTCCTCGTTCCCCGGCATGGCCAGGATATCCGACAGGAAGGCCTCGGCCTGGGCCGTGGTCCGGGTCCAGGGGTCCATGAGCAGAAGGTCGAGCAGGAGTTTCCGGCTTCCGGCCTGGAACGCCGCCATCTCCATCTCGACCGGCGCGACCCGGTCGGAGAGGATGTGCGCGACGATTGGCCGGGGAAGCGGGGAGGTTTTCCGGCCCCTGATCCCCTTCCCGTCCACGTCGGCGGGCACCTCGACCGAAAAGTCGCGCGGGACCCCGGGGACCAGTTCCTCGTTGTTGAGGGCGTTGACTATCCCGGTGCGAGGGATGTCGCAGGCTATCGACTCGATAAGGGGGATCATGCTTTCCCCCGACTGGCCGGTTCCGGCCAGCTCCGAGGCCTTTGCCACCGGGCCGGTCGCGGCCGACCTTATCCGCTCCGCCGTTCCGGCGACGCCGTCGAAGTAGCCCTGATACCAACCGTCCGGGTCCTCCTGCCATTTCCTCTCGGTGGCATCGTCGGCGTGGTACCACCATCCCCACGCGCCGCCCCCGGGCGTGGGGGTGTCGCCGATGGCGTAAAGGCCGAACCGCCGGTAGATGTCCATGGGCTTGGGCCCCTCGTGGCTCGACATCCCGCAGGTGGCGAAGTGTGCCTCCGACTTCTCCGCCAGCCACTTGTCGAGGAGGGGATAGGCGTCATGGCCCTTGTATTGGAACTTGTTCAGCCAGATGAAGTGGTTCACCCCCGGCACTTCGAATGAAAGGTGCTCCTTCTCCAGTCCGAGGAGCCCGGCCAGGGAGTGGACGCCCATCCACCCGTGGCACAGCCCGACCATCTTTGCCCCCGGATACTTCCGGCGGAGCAAGGTCGTGGCCATGAGGACGGGGTTCGCCACCAGGAGGTACCAGGCCTTCGGACAGGCGTCCAGGATGTCGCGCTGGACCGCCTCGGCGAGGGCAAGCTGGAAGAAGTTTATCCAGAACGCCTCGTCGTGCATGACGTGCAGGCTCCCGCCGAAACGGTAGCCGTGGCGGCGCGCGATGTCCCATCCCGCCCGGAGGCGGTGGTGCCCGGCGGCGAGCGCGGTGTTGATGACGAAGTCGGCGCCGGCCAGGGACTTGAGCCGGTCGGTGGTCCTCTCGAAGTCCATCCTGATGCCGGCCTCGTCAGCCAGCCTCCGGGAGAGCCCGTATACCCCCTCGAGCCGGGACTCGTCGACGTCCATGAAGCTCACCGTCGAGCCCGCGAGGCGCGGCGTCGCGCAGATGTCGCGGATGAGGTCCAGCGAGAACGCCCCGCTTCCGGCCCCGATGAGGCTTATCTTCACCGCCATGTCGGGACGATGATAGTCGAACCGGGCAGGATGGTGCCACCGTCCCGCATGGCCGGGGCAACGGCCTCACATGCAGGTGCGGATGAACCGGTGCCGGATTGTCCTGTAGACTCAAGCCATGCCCACGAACGGCGGATTCCCCGCGATGATCGGATTGCTCAGGCCGCGCCAGTGGACCAAGAACACCCTGGTGCTGGCCGGGGTGGTATTCGCCGACCGGCTGGGAGAGCCCGGCCTGGTAAGGGCGGCCATGGTCGCGCTCGCGGCCTTCTGCCTCGCGTCCTCCGCCCTCTACATCCTCAACGACCTCGTGGACCGGAAGGCCGACGTGCTCCATCCGCTCAAGCGCCTCCGTCCGCTGGCCTCGGGGGCCGTTCGTCCGCGGTCGGCCGCCCCGTTGGTCCCGGTCCTCGCCGCCGCGGCCCTTTCGCTGGCCCTTCTCCTGCCTTCGGCATTCGGGTTCGGGCTGGCCGCCTACCTCGTCCTCGGGGTCCTGTATAGCCTCTTCCTGAAACGCTTTGTCATCATCGACGTCCTCGTCATCGCCGCCGGGTTCGTGCTCCGGGCCGCGGGTGGGGCGTGGGCGGTGGGGGTGGCAATCTCGCCGTGGCTCCTGACCTGCACAATGCTCCTGGCCCTGTTCCTGGCGATGGCGAAGCGGCGCGCCGAGCTGGTTTCCGCGCCCCGTTTCGCGGCCCGGCGGCTCCGGGCCGGGGCCTACTCGCGGGAGCTCCTCGACCAGATGATGGCGGTCGTGACCTCCTCCACCCTAATGGCCTACGTTCTCTATGCCTTCTCCGAACAGACCAGGCAGAAGTTCCCCTCCGGCCTGATGCCGCTCACCGTCCCCTTCGTCCTCTACGGGATATTCCGGTACCTCTTCCTCATGTACCGCCGGGGCGAGGGGGGGGAGCCCGAGGCCCTGGTCCTCCGTGACCGCCCGCTCATGGCCGGCATCGCGCTCTGGGCCGCCGCGGTCCTCGCCGCGGTCTACATCCGGTGAGTGCGCGTCCCCGGGTCGCCGTAGTCCGGACCCGTCCGGAGACCGTCATCGCGGACGTCGCCCGGGTGATGGACCTCGCCGGGTACCGGGAGGCCCTCCCCCCGCCCGGCGGCCCGGTCCTCCTCAAGGTGAACATAACCTGGCACTGGTGGTACCCGGCGTGCAACACCACGCCATGGCAGCTGGCGGGGGTAATCGAGGCCCTGCTGGCCGCGGGGCACCCGCGGGAAAAGCTCATCGCGGCGCACAACCGGACCGTTGTCGTCTCGGCGAAGCTGGGTGAGCGCATGAACCGGCTGAAGGACGTGACCGACCACTATGGGCTGGCGGACGTCCACCTCTACGAGCCGGGGGAGAAGTGGATAGCCTATGTCCCGAAGGCGCGCATGCTCGTCCTCGACGGCATCTTCAGGGAGGGCATCCGCATCCCGGCCCGGATGGTGGGGTCGTCCATCATCCACCTCCCGACGCTGAAGACCCACGTCTTTACGACCATGACGGGCGCGATGAAGAACGCCTTTGGCGGCCTCCTCTTTGAGAGGAGGCACTGGACCCATTCGGTCATTCACGAAACCCTCGTGGACCTCCTCGCCATACAAAAGGAGATACACGCGGGGCTGTTCGCGGTGACCGACGGGACATTCGCCGGCGACGGTGCGGGGCCGCGCGCGATGCGGTGGAGAGTGGCCGACCTCCTCATCGCGGGCGCCGACCAAGTGGCCGTGGACGCGGTGTCGGCACGGATAATGGGGTTCGACCCGATGTCGCTGAAATTCATCCGGCTTGCGCACGAGCGCGGACTTGGCGTCGGCGACGGGGCGGGCATAGAGATGGCGGGCGACGACGTGACCGGCCTCAACCTCGGTTTCCGTTCGGCTGACACCTTCGCTAGTCGCGGCCAGAAACTCATCTACTGGGGCCCGCTTCACGGGCTGGAGAAACTGCTGCTCCGGACCGTCATAACTCCCTGGTCGTATCTCGCCTCCATCCTCTACCACGACGTCTTCTGGTATCCCTTCGTCGGGTATTGGCGGGCGAGAAAGGCCTTGCGCACCCCGTGGGGACGGCTCTTCAAGGGAATCCGGGCTTTCCTCGCCGCCCGTCCGGGTGCCGCCGCCTCCCGGCCCGGGGCGCCCTCACGGTGATGACCGGCCCCTACCGGACCTCCCTGGCCCTGCCGTTCCTGATGATGGCCGCCCTCTTTCTCAGACTCCACCACCTCGGCGTACCCATTCTTGGCACGAACTCGTGGCGGATGGCGGACAACGGCGCGATGGCGAGGAACTACCTCGAACCTGGGGGCAGGGGATTTTGCTACCCGCGGGTGGACTGGGGAGGAGACGGTCCCGGTTTCGTGCAGTCCGAGTTCCCGGCGTATCCGTACGCGGTCTCGCTCCTGTACCGGTTGTTCGGGGCCGGGGAACTCCCGGCCCGGGCGCTGTCGGTGGCGTGTTCGCTGGCCGGCCTGGCCTTCCTCTATCTCGTCGTCCTCGAGGCCGCCGGGCCGTGCGCTGCGGGGACGCAGCGTCACGGAAGCTCCGCTTCCGAGCGCGCTGCGGGGACGCAGCGTCACGGAAGCTCCGCTTCCGAGCGCGCTGCGGGGACGCAGCGTCAC
>Ga0315287_10004045_pt1 | contig 14242 bp, 16 predicted proteins | sample YL17G11_0_MG_FD_205037 | JGI IMG/M metagenome (GOLD analysis project Ga0315287, IMG submission 205037) | Sediment microbial communities from Yellowstone Lake, YNP, Wyoming, USA - YL17G11_0 | ecosystem: Environmental > Aquatic > Freshwater > Lake > Sediment | place: USA: Wyoming | collected... | reverse complement strand
AGCTGTGCCATATATACTTCTATTGAGGCCACACATGAAGTCCCAGAAAGTCATGAAGAAAAAACTCTCTCGCATCACTGCCTTCCTCACAATCGAGATCACATCCGGCAAGTGCAACCAGGCGGACATTGACCATATTCTCGCGCACCTGAAGTACAACCTCAGCCCCTGGTCTGCGAAGGATGAGGCTAATGCTCTGCGTGAAGAGATCCAAGGAGCGGGCGTTTGAGCGAAAGCTTAGACTGGACAGGTCACAGAAGCAGTCTTCAGGCGGGCGACCTCGTCTATGTGAACAGGCCTGCACATGGCTACCGCTTCGCCTACACAAGCGATCTTGCACTTGCTGACACAGAAGTGACTGACATCGGTGTGGTGACTGACGTCCGCACAACAGGAGATGTGAGAGTCCTCATCTGCGACAGCCAGGTGTGGACGGTAGTTTCTCGCTGCACGAAGGTGCAGGGGACAAGCACGTGATATATGTACACTAAGGAAGAGGCACTCGCATGAGCGAAAGCGAAAACGCCACCGCCACCGCATCTGAAAATCTTAAGAAGTTCAAGAAGGTGCGCAAGGCGATCAAGGACCGCGACATCGCGGAAGTGTCTTGGGCCCTGCTAGAGATGTGCATTCAGGACCTGGAGGAGTGCGGAGAGACCAAGCTCTTGGGCAAGACGGGCCTGATGGAGATGGTCCGCATCGTCAGCGTCCAGAAGAACGAGGGCAACCAGCAGGCCAAGCTGGAGAAGGTGTCTGAGATGCGCGAGTGGCTGAGGCGCGCGGGCTGATGAAAGACGACATCATCAACGTCCTGCTAGTGATCATCATCTTTCTCTTCGGCAAGTGCGCTCATCAGCAAATGTGCAGCGGTCCTGACGCTGCTTCAGACGCTGAGTGCCGCAACAGCGATCCCTCTGAGACACACACTCGATGAGAGCCAAGGACATCATCAGCGATCCTGTCCTCTTCTGCTCACGGCTCACCATCGTCGACAAGCGGGGCAGGCCCGTCAAACTGAAGCTGCGGTCAGAGCAGATCCAGATCATCGAGTCTCTTGCCGGGGGGGACGACACGCTGGTCCTCAAGGCGCGACAGATAGGCAGCACCACGGCTGTGGCCGCATTCTTCTTCTGGAAATGGTTCACAGCACCAGACTCTCAGACCTACGTCTCTCTGTCACACAAGCTGGCGTCAGCGAAGCACATCCTGGACATCCAGCGACGCTTCTACACGTCACTGCCTAGAGCGCTTCAGCGTCCCCTCAGTGTGGACAACACCACCACCATGACGCTGGCGGACACAGGTGCCACACTGATGGCGGCTTCCGCTGAGGGCAAGGGCGGCCTACGCTCCTTCACTGCCACTGGACTCCATGTCTCCGAATTTGCGTTCACGCCCAACGCTGACGAGCTGAAGGCCACAGCGATCGCAGCCCTCAACGGCGGCCAGCTCTGCATCGAGAGCACGGCCAACCACTGGGGCGATCCCCTCCACCGAGAGATCGAGCTCTGGGAGGCGGAGATGGTGGAGTGGGACTTCCTCTTCTTCCCATGGACGTCGCACGAGGAGTACACGCAGGAGCCGCCTGAAGACTTCGAGATCAATCCCGATCTAGACATGACGCGGGGACAGCAGTTCTGGATGACCAAGATGATGGGGAAACTGGGAGAGACCAAGTTCCGACGTGAGTATCCACTCTCAGTGGACGACGCATACGCACAGACGGACGGAGCGTGGATCCCGGCTGAGATGTTGAAGGACATCCAGGTCGTGAAGCTGGAGACAGAGGGCGGTCAGATCTCCAAGCTGGATCACAACGACCGCTATGCGATTGGAGTGGACACTGGCGCTGGCGTCGGAGGCGACTACTCCGCGCTGGTCGTCGTCTCAGCCATGAGTGGCAGTGTGGTGGAGGTGAGACGCTCCAACAGGCACACTCCCACAGACTGGGCACAGGTCGTGGCTGACGCCTCACGCAAGTGGAAGGACGCCAAGGTGCTGGTGGAATCCAACGGCACTTGGGGCGGCGTCATCATCACCGAGCTGAAGCACATGAGCATCCCTCTGTGGAAGGACTCAGACGGCGACGACTGGACCACCAATGCGTCCACCAAGCCCAAGATGCTGGAGGGACTGAAGGATGCGCTCTCGCGTGTCGCCATCCCTGTTCTCGACAGTTGGACAGTAGGTGAGCTGAGGGCCTTCAAGGTGGACGACCGAGGCAATCCCTTCTGTCCACGCAACGGCATCCACCACGGCGACACGGTGATCGCCCTCGCTCTTGCCCTTCAGTGTGTGCAGAAGGTGTCAGTGCCTGATAAGCCGTTCCTGCCTGCTTGGATCACTGCACGCAAGGCGAGTGAGGCACGAGGACGCGGCGCACTAAAAGAAATGCGCAGGTACTGAACACATTGTCCCAGAGCGTAATACTTAGGAGTCAGCATGGCTAGATCAGAGAAGGATCGCATCCAATTCATTCGCGCTGCTCTCGAGCAGCACACGACTTACTGGGACACACAGCGCCCGTCGATGCGCAAGTATAAGAACTCGTACATGACACGTTTCTACAACGACATTGACTCTGCTGGCGCTGAGTCCTCCATCAGAGTAGAGACGGCTGACGCCTACGCTGCCATCGAGTCTCTGATGGGCTCACTTTTTACGAAGTATCCCGGCGTGGAGATTCGAGACGACATCACGGGCCGTGGCAACATTGCTGTGACCAAGGAGTTGGCCAACGCTTGGCTGTCGACCTGCCGCCAGCAGGTGGAGAACGCCGCTCGGATGGCACTCATCTACACTCACTCCTTCCTCAAGCTGGCGCCCCGTGAGTCTAACATCCTGACGGGGAAGGTCGCCATGCGCGCTGTCCCTCCCTGGCAGGTGATCCTCGACCGTGATGTTGCTGCTCCTGAAGACAATCGCTTCATCGGCCACGTCTACTACATCAGCGTGGATGAGGCTACCGAAAAGTTTGGCAATAAGAAGTGGTTAGGTGTCGCTCAGAAGGACTACTTCACCGACTACGAGCGCAACACCGACCGCAGCTACCGCTCCTACGGTGACAGTCCTGACATGCCCAATGAGTACCTCTACATTGAGATTGTAGAAATGTACGACTTCCAGAACAGCGAGCTCCTCTTCTGGTCGACACACTGGAAGAACGGCACGGAACTGCTGTCCAAAGACACCATTCCTGTGACCACATTCGACGGTCGCTCGATGTCCAATTTGATCCCCTTCTACTTCTCTCGTGAGCCCGATCGGCCGATGGAAGGATACTCTTCAATGTCCCGGATCTACGACCAGGTGTTCGAGAAGAACATCCTCAGGACGTTCTGGGCCAACGCGATCAGACGTGACAGTCGCCAGTTCATCTACAAGGAGGGCGCCTTCGATGAAGAGGCGCTGGCGAAGATCACGTCCGGCGTGGATGGAGCAATGGTGGCGACCGACTCTGATACTTTGTCTGGTCTAATCGACGTCGTCCCCGTCGTCCCCATCAGCTCCAACCACGCCGTCTACCTGAACTACATCGAGCAGGACATCCAGAAGAGCAGCCTCACGGCAGGCTTCACACGCGGTGAGGCGTCCAAGGCGACAGCGACTGAGGTGTCTGCTCTCATGCAGTACACCGCCTCAGAGCTGGGCAAGATGGCCCGCGACCGCGACAGCACGCTGGAATCGGCCGCCCTTCTCTATGTGCGGATGCTCATTCCTCTCATCGACGACTCTGAGCAGATGATCATCTCCACTCCCGACGGCGCCTCCGCGGTGACAGCTGATAAGCTGGACGCGAACTGGACGTTCTACGCGACTGACGGCGGCTCCACTCCGATGACTGACTTGCTCAAGAAGCAGCAGCTTGTCGGCCTGATCCCTTCTCTCGTGCAGCTCGGTGTGCCGGGCAAGGCGATCAAGGACGAGATCATCCGCCTGTACGGCCTTCCTCCCTCCTTCGGCGAGGAGGTGCAGCCCCCTGGAGGCGCCCCTGCCTCGCCGCTTGGTATGCCTCCTGAAGCTGAGGCTGCAGTGTCTGACGTCATCGGAGGCGTCTGATGCCCTGCTACGAGTACAAGTGCGACACCTGTGGCGGGCGGTCCGACCACTTCATGTCCTGGCAGCGCAGTCAGGAGGTGGAGGTGGTGTGTGGGGCATGCGACGTCGTCAAGCGCAAGCTGATCAGCGCGCCAGCCAGGACAGCCACGCTGTGGAATAGCGGATGGAACTCGGGCCTGAACGGCAGCGGCTTCTACTCCCCTTCAGCGGGACAGATGGTGGGCAACAAGCGCGAGGAGGAGCAGATCATGCGCTCCCGCGGCTACATCAATGAGAAGGACCTGGGCGGCGACAACTTCTATAATGACTACATGACCAAGGCGAAGAACGATCGTGACGGACTGGACGCCATGTCCAAGTCCTACCGCGACAACCTGGCTAAGTTCGATGGGGATAAGGTTCGTGCTGTTACAGAGACCTTCCCAGCTAAAGCCATGCTTGCTGAAGCTGCAACTCACGACGCCAAAAGTTAACACCGCATCCACAACTACAGATAGTTCCTACCAACCATCACTGCCACAATAGATAGTATAGCAAGGAGAATGAACATGACGCCCGACGAGACCATGCAACTGAAGAAGATGCGCGCCCAGGCCATGACGCGGCAGGGCGAGATCGAGGAGACTGAGGACGAGCTCTACGCTGCGACCGCTCCCAAGGGCAAGTTCAGCGGCAAGGCTGCCAACTCGCTGGTCGAAGCCACCAACCGCCTCCTCCCTCTGTTCGGCATCGAGGACAAGTACGACCGCTTCGGCGGCCAGACCATGACCACGCTGCCCCCGGAGTTCATGCGCATCCTGGCCATGTTCAGCAAGGCGATCAGCGACGCGGTGGACCTCGGCATGCTCCCTGAGGACACTGTCCTCGACTTCAGCATGGTCACCGACGACAACGGCCTCCAGTCCCTGGCTGGTCGCATCGGCATGGCAGCCAAGTCTCCCACCTTCAAGCGCTTCCTCAGTCGCAAGACGACCAAGCGCGGTGAAGAGGAGACCGCTGAGGAGGGCGAGTACAAGGAAGAAAGCTCCAAGGAGATGGGCTCCGCGGAGATGGACAAACTCATGTCGGAACGGATGTAAGCACATGTCACTCAACGCAGCCACGCCCATGACCGAGGTCGGGGCACCTGCACAGGCCAATGCAGACAGCAGCGGTTCCGTGCAGGAGACACTTCCCAGCGGCACCAATGGTGTTACCAGGCCGAGCTCTTCCAATACAACCGCCAGCACGACAGATAGAGCGAACGAGGAGTACGAGCTGTCGCTGGATGAGCTGATTGGAGCTGATCTCAACGACCATCCTGATCTGAAGGGCGGCCACAAGGGGCTGCCCGACTACAAGAAGATCCTGGAGCACCTGCCTGAGAACGGCCGCAAGCTGATGGGCAACCTCAGGGCGTCCTACACGCAGAAGACTCAGGAGATCGCGGACCTCAAGCGACAGTTGGAGGTCGAGCGGAGCGCTCTTGAGAATGACCGCAAGCTGATGACGGAGAGCGAGTTCGCCCATCAGGTGAGGGCGGCAGCTGACGCTCCTCTTCAGCACGACGCGTGGTCCGATGAGGGCCTTCAGGAGAGGATCGACAAGAAGGCTGCTGAGATGATGCAGAAGATGCTCACTCCCCTCCAGCAGGACCTGGACGCTCAGCGTCGGCAGGCGTCCCTGGCCGCCTTCAAGACGCAGCATCCCGACCTCACCTCAGAGGACATCCGCCTGCCGGTGGCACGGCTCCTCATGGACCGGCCTGAGCTGAAGCTGGAGGACGCTTACTTCATCGTGAAGGGCCAGGTGTCCAAGCAGCTGACCGATTCGGTTCGCACGTCTCAGCGCGAGACTCTCTTGAAGACAAGCACCGGCAACGCTGTCCGCAACGGCACGCCGCCCAAGTTCAAGTCGGCGTGGGACGCATTCCAGTATCACAAGGCCAATGGCATGAAGTAGCCTGCACAAAACTGCTGCAGCGTGATACGTATAAGTGACATGTTTGTAAGGGCAAGTGCTCCCGCCTGGAGAGAGAGAACGGCGACGTCACCTCTCGCTCTATCTGTGGACACCGGAACGGCTCAGCCGACAACCGAAGCGTAACCGTATCTTGTTCTTACAACTAGGAGGCAATCATGCCGATTTCCAATGAGCTCCTCAGCTCGACTCTGTTCAGCATCCGCGATGGCGAAGTTGATGAACTCTTCCAGCGCGTCCCCTTCCTCGACTTCGCGAAGCGCCTCGGTGGCATCGAGTACGAAGATGGTGGGATCAAGATTCAGCGTCCCCTCGCTGTGTCGAACCACTCGACCATCACTCAGCTCGCCACTGGCTACGAGCCGGTCTCCCTCGCGGTGCAGGACGTCATGCAGCCCGCCCTCTACGAGTGGTCTGACTTCGTGGCGCCCATCGTCATCACGAAGAAGGAAGAGCTCGAGAACAGCGGTGAGAAGGCGATCGTGAAGATCGTTGAAGCCCGCATGCGCAACGTGATGGGGCTTCTCCGCAGGGAGATCAACCGTCAGCTCGTGGCCGGCGACTCTGCCGTGCTCACCTCGCTCAACACGCTCAACGGTGTCGCCACCGTCACGGGCTTCCTCGAGCAGGGCGCTCCCACTGCGGCTGGCCAGACCAACACGCTCGGCGGTCTTGCCCGTTCCCTCGTCCCCGACGGCAACGGTCTCTTCAACCGCATCTTCAATGCCAACAACTTGTTCGGCACTGATGGCATCCGCGGCATGCACCAGATCACGGCTGAGACCTCGGCACGCGCTCCCATGGGCGATGTGAAGTTGGTCCTCTGCTCCGAGGCTGGCTACGCGAACTACCGTCGCGCTCTGTTCCTTAATGAGCGTTACATCGATGAGAAGCAGCTGAATGCTGGCTACATGTCCCTCGCCTTCGGCAACGCCGCAGTCGTTCAGGATGTGTTCATGCCACTCAACACGGCTACTGGTGCGAACCTCCAGTGCACCATGTACTTCATCAACTTCGACGGCATCAAGCTGGTTATGCATTCCGACGGCGACCTTGTGGTCAGCCCGTTCGAGTACATCCCCGGCACGACCGCCCGCTCGGCGCAGATCTACTGGAAGGGCCAGCTCATCGCTGACAACCTCGCCTCCTGCGCTCTCCTGTTCAACGGTGAAGGCTTTTAGCAATATGGCCTGTGTCTACCAGATCGTCTGCTGCGTGTCGATCTGGTAGACTCTCCTCGTTCTGTTAAAACTTTCAAAAAGGAACACTAATCATGGCTACCACTTCAATCCTCAACTACCTCGAGAGCACCGGCAAGTCGGTCACCACTGGTGCCGATGTTCAGCTGGGCTCCTCCCCGCTCAACCGTCTGCAGGTCGAGACGTTCCTCTGCGAGACCGCCATCGTCAAAGGACAGGCCGTCTCTGCCGACTTCGCCAAGATGGTGACGGACACCTCTGGTGGTCTTTCGGCTGTGACGGTTATCGCTGGCGTCGGCAACGTTGTCACCAAGACCTGCGTTGTAGGCATCGCAGCAGAGACCGTCACTGGCACCGCTACTTCGCCTCAGCCTGTCAAGGTCATCACTCGTGGTCCTGCTCTCGCGGTGCCTTCGGTTGGCGCCATTGCACAGGGCGCTCCTGTAATCCTTGACACTGCCGGTGGTGTCGGCTCTGTTATCATCCAGGCCAACTACGACGCCGCCGTGACCGCTCCTGTGAAGGAAGCGATTGGCATTGCAATGACCGCAGCTGCTGCCAACCTGGTAAACATCTACGTGTTCGGTAAGGGCATCTAGCTGTCGGGATGAGTCGGGCGGCTCTCATGTCAGGGCCGCCCGCGCTCGCATTCAGGAAGCACAAACTGTAGGGAGTGGACTGTGAACCTCGTTGAACTGCGCAACCGCGTCAAGCAAGTGACAGACTACAGCCCTGAGCTGGGCGTCTACAATGAGGCTCTGGACCTGCTCATCAACGACGCCTACATGGCGCTCTGGACTGAGAAGCGGTGGAAGTTCGCTCAGAAGACGACATTCATCGACATCTGGCCCGATCTTGTTGCATCTCAGCCAAATTTGACGACAGTCAATGCCAACGTAGTAAGCAACAGACGCGCCGTATCATTCTCAGGCGCTGTCCTTGCTCTTGCCTCCTATCCCTACCAGTGGGAAGGCCAGATCATCGAGATCAACGGACGAGACTACTTCATCGACCAGGTGCTCTCCTCCACTTCAATCCGTCTTCGTGAGCCTTATCGTGGTCTTCCAGGCGCAGTGAGCAACTGGAGAATGAAGCATCGCTTCTACGACCTGCCCTCTGACGCCATCGAGCTGCTCGGTCTGATCCACAAGGACACACCGGCAGTGGGCAAGATCCCTCCCTACGGCCCGGTCCGCGGCATCACCTGCCGCCGTGAGGAGGACCTGAACCTCCGTGAGGACCTCACCTCCTTCTACAGCCAGGCCTACATCCCCTACGGGACGAGCAACGTCCCTCCTGCAGAGACTTTTACCTTTGAGACACAAGGCATCACAGGAACGATCCCCAACGGCACTTTCCTGGAGTTCTGCTGGTCATTCGAGACGGACGGCGGTAAGAAGGTTGGCGCGCTTTCTGAGTCGAAAGTGGCAAGTGTCACGGTTGGCGGACCAAGCGGCATTCGAATCACCTTCAAGACATTTGATAATGTGGATGTCGCTGCGCCTGCTTATGCTGATCCGCTTGACCAGACAATGAATCAGTTCGAAGGACTCCGCAAGCGCCTCTACTTCAACCAGAACTTCAACAGGGCGACCGGCGTCAGGCTGTCTGGCCTTCCCGTCTGGAGAGAGGTGACGCTTGGAACAACCGCTGTTGTGCCTGGAGTTCCTGGTCTCAGCACCGCTGAGGATCCGGCCCGTGTGGGGGACACCGCGTCCACCTACACGGTTGCGAGTCTTGCTCAGGTGAATCCTGGCAACAAGCGCTACATCGACTACGACGGACTGCACCTCCGCTTCAGGCCCTATCCTCGGCCCATCGGCAGCGACTTCGTCTATCAGTATGTTCTCGGTGTTGCCGACGCCTCGAATGATGGCACTGAACGCCAGTTCCGCCAGTGGGAGTGTCGCTACTATCGCAAGCCCCAGCGCCTTGGGCTGCAGACGGACACTCCTGAGCTTCCCATCGAGTTCCACAACCTCATCGTCTACAAGGCGCTGCACGACATCTTCTCCAAGCACGACAGCCTCAGTCAGGCGCAGTCCTACCAGCGCAAGTACGACACCGAGCTGAAGCGGTTGGAGAAGCGCTACGTGGACTCCATCGACATGGAGCTCATCAGGGGCCAGTTCGGCACGCCGGGACGCAGGTACAGCCCGTTCGATCCGAACTCTCTCAAGAGGATGAACTAGGCCGCCCGTGACAGGGCACAGCAGATCACTGCGTGCTGTAGGTGACACTTCAGATGCTGTGACATAGGTAAACCAAGGTCATAAGCTCAAATGAAACAGAGAAGCGGGCGCAACTGCCTGCATGGGGACGAGCGCTAACATGAAAAGTTCAACGATCCCAGAGCAGATCGCTGGTGGCATGGACCAGAGGTGGTTCCCCTCTCCCAACTCTGCGACACTGGTTCGTAACTTCCGTGCCGAGCCGAGCGGTGGCTGGCGGAACGACAGGGGCTGGGAGCCGCTGATCCCGTATCCCTCTCCGTTCAATCCGACCGTCGCTGAGGTGCGCGACCTCTATCAGCCGGTGCGCTTCCTGTCGGTGCTGCAGCGTCACAGCAACGGTGAGGAGTACTACCTCCAGGAGCGCAACGGTAATCTCTTCTACGAGTTCGGCAACGTAGGTCTTGCGTCCACCAACAAGATCATTCTTGACACTGAGCGCAACCTTCCACGCTCAGATGATCCAGGCACGCAAGCTGTCCCATACGGACGCTTCATCGGCATCTTCAACGGCTACGACAGGGCACTCAAGTTCTGGGGACGTGGCGTCACAACGCAGTTTGGCTTCTACCAGGTGCCTCCGTCACCAACAATCCTTGATGTGCAAACCGACTACACTCTTGTAGTACCGCCCTTGGCAGGAGATCCAGTAAACAACAACCTCAACGGTATTGCAGTTCAATTTGAAATTACTGATCGTCTTGGTCTTGGAGATCCTGCATCTGGCAAGACAAATACTTTTTCATACAGGCAGTCGTATGTGACTGATACTGGCAGTGAGAGTCCACTGTCCACATCATCAACGGTTGGTTGGACAACTCCCACTGGCGACACTCCAAATATAGTTGCAAATCAAAAGAAGTATGGTGTCATGCTGACCGGACTCGATCCTGGTCCTGCTGGCACAGTTGCACGCCGTCTCTATCGCACAAAGAACAAGAAAGATGGACTCACTGGTGCAAGTGACGTCTACTATCTTCTTGCCCAGATCGATGAGAACAACAGCACCTCGTTTCTGGACGTCGCGCCAGACAATCAGCTCGTCAATGAAGCGCCCAGCGTCAACGACAGCGTCACAATCTCAACAACTTACAAGTACGGTGCAGCCTGGAACAGCTCGTTCTGGCTTGCAGGCGGTGAGAGCACTCCGACACGCATCATCTACTCGGTGCAGGGGCTTCCTGAGCAGTTCCCCGCCTTCAACTTCTTCGACGTCGGTGTGAGAGACGGTGGCCACATCACCGCCCTCTATCCCTACTACGACGTGCTCCTCGTCTTCCGTGAGCGCAGCATCGACGCCGTCTTCACCAACTCTACCGGTGACGGTTTCACCTGCACCACCATCAAGAAGGACTGCGGCACCACGTCCACCAACAGCATCAAGCTGATTCCGGGCGTTGGAATCATGTTCCTCAACAAGGACGGCTTCTGGCTCATCAAAGGCGGTCTTCGTGGTGGGGCATCCATCGACATAGAGAACATGACTCCACAGTTCGAGAAGGAGATGGGCTCGCTGAGCAAGAACGCTCTGCCTCGTGCAGTCGCCGCCTACTCAGACCGTGAGAAGGAGTACTGGTGCCTGTATCCGGTCGACGGTGAGACGGAGTGCAGCCGCGGTGCTAGCTTCAACATCGTCAATGGCCAGTGGAGCGTGCGTGCTGCAGGTCCCGATCAAGAGGCGCTGGAGCTCGATGCGACGTGGAAGTTCAGTCAGATCGCTTGCGACGCTGCGGGCTACTTCATCCTTGGCACACGCCCTCAGCTGAATGTCACATTCCCACAGTTCAGCAAGGCCTATCCAGGCCTTGGTCTGCAGGTCTGGAGCGGAAGGAACGCGAGCGGTGATGACGTCACCATCACACTGGATCCGCAGGGCGCCTACACGCTGACGCCCGTCACACATGCGCAGGCCGCCTCCACCTGGCAGTCGACCTGGCAGGACTTCGGTGATGACAGCATCAAGAAGCGGATCCTCACGATCGAGATGGACGTCATCACTGAGGGCAACAATCCCATCGAACTGCAGTGGGCGAGCGACTGGTCCTACGACTGGGCGTCAGCTGGCAATGTGCCCCTTCAGGTGGGCGACAACAGCGGTACGGTCCTTGAAGCAGCGACCTACTCTCCTGCGCTGGTCACGACGCCGCCCACCTCTCGGCAAGGCAATCCCGCTGTGTGGGACAGCTCCAAGTGGGAGGAGCCCCGAGTCACACGCCTCCGCTGGGACGTGAACACGGGACTGGTGTCGTGGTTCGCCTTCAGGATCATCTCCTCGAACCACATGCAGATCGTAAAGTACCAGATCAACGTCGTGGGCAGCACTGTAAAGACTCCCAACACCAGAGCGCCGGGAGCAGGTCAGTGATCTCCACAGGCACCATATCGTCAACGGTAGGAGGGCAGCTGCGGTTGCTCCTCTGTGACACACGGTGTGTCAGCCCCTGGTTTCTCCATGGCTCAAACAACAGTGTGTCCTGGACACACATGGGAGGCCGCTGATGGCCCGGCAGTACACGCAGCGAGCCTTCATCGGCGGCAACCTCGCCAACGCGGACGACTGGAACTCGGAGATGAACTCCTCCGTCTCCGAGCTCAACGGCCAGCTTGACCAGAACAACATGCCGCTCAGCACGGTGGACGACTCCAAGGTCGCTGATCCCGTTCTTGACGTTGAGCTTGACACTACAGTAGTCTCTCGCTACCTTGTCGCGCACTCCTACATGCCAAGTCAGTCGTATCACGTCTCATCTCTCGTTGATGATGATCCGACCGATTTGACCTTTGAGACAAGCACCTGGGCACCTGATGACTGGTTCCTCGGCTGGCAGCGGATGGCACAGAAGCGTCTCACACCAAACTTTGGCACAAACTACTTTGCAGGTGCTGAGGTGCAGTTTGATGCCAAGGAGGGAATGCTTGTTGGTGAGATGCTCATTGATGCAAGCTGGAGACAGACTTTCAGAACAGTCTCAGTCTCAGATGGCGAGGATCCGCCTGAGATAACTCTACTTACAAAAGCACGCAATGATGAATTCGTTGAGTTTGGAGTTTTTTGCAATGATGTTTGCGTTGCAAGAAGCGACCTGCAGTGGCTTGGTGGACGCTTCACGTATGTCCTGCCGTTCAGCACGCCAATTGGAAGCACTAATTGCATTGTTGATATTCGCTTCAGGCTCATCTTCCAAAACGGCAAAGAGGTAGCCACGGTGCTTGTGGCCTACAACGCGTCATTCATCGTATATGACTCCTCAATCTTCGTCCGCAACCAGTACCGATAGGGAGGCAGCATGCCAGTAAGCGTCGACACATACGAAGGTGGGGATGCACTCATCGCTGCTGATGCAAATGCTGCATACACTGCAATCGCTGCAGAGACTGCCATACTTGATGATGAGAACACACGCTCCGAGTGGTGCTCACGGGAGCACATCTCTCAGGCTGGAAACGCGACGTTCAACCTTAACTTTGCGCAGGTTGAGGACAGCAACACAACTCAGGTGATCAACTCAACTACATTCACGCAGGTGAACCTGGTGCCGGCGTTCCGCATCGCATACGGTGGTCTGGTCCTGCAGCCTGGCGAGGTACTGCGTTGCCACTTTGACATCAATGTCGTTGCTGCAACGATCCTGAATCCTAATGCAACTGCACGATACCTTGCTAATGACGCGAGCGACTGCTATCAATTCCGCTTCTTCTTCAGAAATTTTGTCAGCGGTGTTGTTGCAGGCTTTGGACCGACTGCAACCTACTCGACAACAAATAAGGGAGTGGTCAATCCGCCTCAGACTCTTGAAATAGTAAACAGAATTGGGCAACGCTGCTCACTCCACAATTGCTTCTTAAACGCGACTAATGCGTCCATCAGCTTTGATTGGATCGAGGTGCGAGCACGAGTCTGTGACACGGCTTACCTGCCGTCAGTCTCCATCAAGGAAGGCACCTTTCAAGTCTTTCGGGCACTTCACTAAGGGAGACGCATGCCGTTCACAGTACCAGTAGTCTTCACAGCCGCCACTGCAGTCTCAGCGACCTCACTGCAGACGAATCACACTGCGCTTCGCAAGTACATCAACCACGGCATTATCAAAGCCGACATACTTCCAGTGTCAGTCACCACGACTGACATCGTGCGCGGAGAGTATGCAAACGTTGTTCGTGACCATCAGTTTACAACTGGTGATATCTTGACGCAGTTTGTGGAGGTTGATCTATTCTCGCAGTCATACGCCACATCGCACTTCAAAGCATTTGATCTCTTCTCATTGAAGACTGAAGCAGTGCCTAACATGAGCAAGCGCGTCATCATGGAGAGAGACGGAACAATCTTTATCTCTGCAGGTATGGCAGCAATTGGTGATCTAAACTACCAGCTTCTAAATCAGAAAAAAGCAAGTGGCGTCTACCTCCAGATCAGTCTCAACGACCGTGTGATTGCAACTGACTACATCGCTGCAACTTACGGACGTGCTTACACTGAAGACAATGTGGCTACTGATGTTGATACAAGTGGTAACACCACAACGCACGGCATCTACAGTCGGCGCTGGTACGCACAGCGCTACTGGCGCACATTCAGCAAGGGCGACATCGTCAACATCGCTCTTGTGGTAGATCCTCGATCTGATAAGATGCACGTGACTGCAAGAAATCTAAACCTTGAAGTCTTTTACCGATGATTTCCATATATATGGGAAGGGGCTAACATGGGAGCTGGAAGCGCGATTGGAAGTCTGGCTGGTAGTCTGGGCGGATTGTTCTTTAACAATCCTTCGCTCGGTGCTGCTGCTGGAA
>Ga0315287_10004044_pt1 | contig 14242 bp, 10 predicted proteins | sample YL17G11_0_MG_FD_205037 | JGI IMG/M metagenome (GOLD analysis project Ga0315287, IMG submission 205037) | Sediment microbial communities from Yellowstone Lake, YNP, Wyoming, USA - YL17G11_0 | ecosystem: Environmental > Aquatic > Freshwater > Lake > Sediment | place: USA: Wyoming | collected... | reverse complement strand
CTTATTATCCCCCTTTGGCAAAGGGGGATGGAGGGGGATTTTGAGAACACGTGCTTTCTTATGATGAACAGTTGCCTATGATTTATAAAATCTCCCCCTGCCTACCGGCAGGCAGGCTTGCCCCTCTTTGCCCTCCGGGCCAGAGGCCCTATGGGCCGGCGGCCAAAGAGGGGGAAAAGAGAAAGAGAACTTTGCTGAAGAGGGGGAGAGAAAGGGCAAAAATGACCCACTCGATTATGCGCAGCCCCATCATTATTTATTGGCAACGTCTTTAAATAGGGGTGTTCCCTGAATGTAACCCGGGATGTTCACCCCAAAAACCTGTAGAACGGTCGGTGCGATGTCCCGGATATTGGGATTGCTTCGATTGATCTCGCGGTTGGAGAAAAAAATCCCTGGCACGAGTTCAGGATCGACGCAATGATCGCCGCTCCAGGGCCTGGTATTGTCCTCAAATACGTTTTCGCTAACACGCCCGGTGGCACACGCCCATGAATTCCGATAACCGGTATTATAGCCTACCAGAAGGTCGACAGCATCCTGTCTATAAGGACCCTTAAACATGCCTTCGGTATCCACGATGTTTCTTATGGCGACTTCGCCCTTTTCCTGGTCCACAATTCCTGTTAATTTGCTAATCAACTCATATTTTAATCTGTTAACTTCTCCCCCTTGTTCAACCGTGCCCAATGATTCTCTTCCCTTCCGGTTAATGAAAATGCCAGCCAACCCCAGCGAATAGGCTTTCGTTTTCTGCCAGTCTATACCTTCAAACCAATCCCCGCTGGTTGTCCTCCCGTCTTTAAGGTGCAAATAGCCGTTTTGGTAAAGCCAGGTATTCAGGTTTACCCCTCTTCGAAAGGGTGCGAAGCCATGATCTGATATGACCATCAGTAACGTCTTATCATCTATCCGATTTAGAACCTTGCCCACCACATTGTCCATATGCTGGTAGGATTCCTTGATGACATCTCTATATTTGTTCACCTCTCTGCCTCTATTGGCAGGGTGTTTCTCATCAAGGCACCGAAAAAACATGTGTTGAAGACGATCAGTGGTATCGAATACGCAGGCACACAGGCCACGGGGGGTTCTCTCAAGGGCTTTAAGAAAGACTTTTTCCCGCTCCTCAAAAAAAAGGTATGCCTGCTTCAAAAAAGCATTTTCGTCTATCACACCCTCATTCAGGGCCCAGGTATCTTCCGCCAGTCCCAATGTAGCATAGAGACCTATGAGTTTGGCGAGATATACTGAATATATGAAGGGGTGGGAAATGGGCAGGGCCGGTTTTTCGGGATCGATATTGATGGGTGTAACGTATAGCTCTAAGGCCGGGTTCAGTTGTTTCAGGTAAAAACGGCAAATGCCGCGGATTTTAATGATTGGTAAGGGCTTGAAAACCACTTTCACCCAAGGAGTATACTCCCCTTCCCGGATACGATATTTCTTCCCGCATATCTTTAACTCGATCGCATTTTCTTTTTTCAGGAATGTAATCTTCAGAGGGGTTGCCAATTTTCCACGGCCTTTGATCAGAGGATTTTCAGGTCCGTATAGGTGGGTATCGATGGTGTCTTTGTTTTTTTCTACATGAACGCAAACGCCGCCGATTGTACCTTTATCCCCATTGTCTGCAGTGGAAAAGAAGGTGAATGTTCCCTGGGACCCAACGAGATCAGGGGTACACATCCCCGATAGCAAAAGACCATTAAATTTTTCTGGTGGAAATGTGATGGGAATATGAATAATAGAACTAAATATCCCATGCTGGCCTAAGATTTTCCAAAACGGCTGGCTTTTGCGAAGAAGCATTATTTTTGGCTTTGCAAGTGGAAGAGTTAAGTTGCCAACTGTAAGGTTTCTGGCAGCCCTGCCGATGGATGCCGAGGACAGTTTGGGAGCATAGGTGTTTGGGTCCCGCGTGATGAAATCAAAAATATTGTGATAGGAAGGATCCACACCCGTCATAAACGTTGACCATGCAGCAGGAGATATGGATGGACAGGTGGTGGCCAGTGAGGTGAAAACCCCTTCTGTTCTCAATCTCAGTAAATTGGGTAAGTTTCCCTCCTGCATGTATTGGTGCGTCAGTTTGGGGTCCATTCCGTCAAAACCGACAATGACCACCCGGTCGAAGGCATGCTTTGCATTCGGCGTTCTCCTGAAAATGGCCCTTAAGATAATCCTTACGGGTAAGGATAGAAGGTAGAAGCCAACGAGAATAAAGGACACGAAAAAAACCAAAAAAGAGGATAAGAACGCAAATCCGGCGCCAGGACCGATGTATGCCCAGCCAGGTTCTGCAACCAGCAGCAGGTACATAATACAAACAGGAACGATTATGCTATATTGGCGTCCCAGTTTCATTTCCCAAGAAACACTTACCCCGTTAGAAAGCCCCAGCATTTATGCTGGGGATGGTGGAAATAGAAAGCATCAGCTCCTTATTGAGGGCGGGGTTAAAACCCTGCCCTTTCTAACGGGGTTTACTTCGACCCGATTCTTTTGTAAATTAAGTATTCTGGCTGGTATCTCAGAAGTTCACGTTTGGACAAATCATATAATCCTATTTCAAGGCTGAACACATCCCTTGCCACATTGGCCGGGACTATCAAGGAGGCCTTTATCATCTTTACCTCACCCACCTTCCATCCTGATATAGGGCCAAGAGGTTTCACTGGCTTTCTCATAATTACTTCCATCTTTTTATTCAGGAGGTTGAAGAGTACCATCAACTCTCCATTAATATCTTCAATGCCCTTTATGTTTGATTCAACTGTGAATCTTTTATCTTTTCCCTCTATTTCATCTGAAATCGAGTAGTCAATAACCTGGAGCTTCTTTGAGAATATCACTCCACAATTGCGGGTCTTTCTTGTTGCTGTGATGTCGTAGACAGGTAAAAATGTCCTTTCCTCGGGAAGCGTGACGGAAGTGAGAAGTACGAACTCTTTCTGGTGATCATCCATGAGGTCAATGGAGGTGTGGATATTTCCCATCAAAAACCAAGGCGCAACAAACCCGCCTTTTTTTAAAAGCACATAATCGGCCTTGAGCACAGCATCAGGGGAATTTACCGCACCGATAAAAGTAAATGGCACTTCTTTTAAGTAACTGGTGTACTCCATGGCCATCCAGGTAAATGCGTCACGTGGCAAAAGAACTATTTTTATGTCTTTCTTATCGCCCCTGTCACTATTTATCCTATTAACTATTTCATCTGCCTTCCAGTCCCCCTTATTCGCTCGGAAGATGGCATGCGAACGATTTTCATACTGTTCAAAGAAAACTATCTCTCCGATGGGAGGAGTTAAAGCGAGCTTTTTCGGAAAAAATGTGCTGCCGTATGAGATTGTGACGTACTGAAAAAGACCAAAAAATAGGATAATTGCTGCTATTGTTTTTCTTGCCCAGGAGGCTCTTATACTCATGATTCCCAGGGATATGATCAACCCTATTGCCGGAAGCATGGACACCGTATTTCTCGTGGTCTTGTTTTTGATAAGGGTGAAGGCTATGACGGGAATAATGATCCAGAAAATGAGCATCCAGAGAGTCTTCCCCCTCTCTCTTTTTAACAACAAGACGGTAAAAACGAGGAACAAGCCAGCAAAAAGAAAACTTACCTGTTCATTCACAAGCATTCCCCCATAAAACACAAGAGACTTTAACGTGCCAGAGGGTCCTATTGTCTCCCCCAACTGTTGAAACCTTGTAGCTTCGTCTCCTTTTCCTGTTACACCGACTGAAAGTCCAAAGAGCTTGCCGGCGATGTCCAATCCATTTGGAATATACCAGAAAGAAGCTACAGCCATGCCAAAAAGAACGGCGATGATAGCGTTCAAAATAGGCTTTTTCCTCTTTTCGTGGCATTCCTCATTCATTTTTAAAGATGAGATAAACATATACAGGAAGGGTCCGGCAAGAAAAACGAAATATGTCCACTTTGTCAGCATACCGAGGCCGATTGACAGGCCGAAAAGAATTGAGTATTTCCTGTCCCTGAAATAATCTGCCCTTATGAGCAGGTATATGCTGAGTGAAACCATCGCTGTAAGGGGAAAGTCCTGCCAGTATGACCTGCTCAAGCCGAAGATAATGGGGAAGACAGATACGATAAAGGCAGCCATAAGGCCGACCTCTTTACTGTGTATCCTCCTCCCTATCCCATAAACTGAAAGTACAAGAATGATGAGATAAAGAATATTGGTCATGGCAGCCACATCCGTTGACCTCCCGAATACAAAGTAAAGAGGGAGTGAGGAAAGCATGAAAAGTGGCGGCCGATAAGTGCTTACGGCATTGAAACGGGAAATGAAGTCGGATCCGAAATTTGCAAAAACATCGTAATACTTTAGGCTCTTAAGAAAATAGTCTCCCCCGTCCCAGAGTAGCGGAGTGTTATCATTAGTGACAATGATAACGTTGTTGACAATATGGAATAACAATAATACCAATAAAAGGAGGTAGTAATGTTTACTCATGAGATTATTCTTGTTGGGAATTGAATCTATTTTCATCGAGAAATTCCCTTTCTATAAGTCAGAAATAATTTCCCCCATTCCGTCTTCATAAACTTTTTTATTATCTTTTTACCAATAATAGGATACCAGAGGCAGTCATGATATATATTTGACGCAATGGGTGCCCAGAACACAAGGGGTGAGTGAAGAGCGATTGTTTCGAGAAACCTCAAGGGCCCTTTTCTCAACATCTGGTCTCCCCAGATGACGAAACTACGTTTGGTCTTAAATCCAAAGTTTATTCCAGAAATATCCTGACCTATCACATCTATATTGGCAGGATTACCTATTCCGAGACCCATCTCATCACACATCTTAATATATGGAATTTCCATTGGATTAAAACCCATCATTTTTGCGGAAATGGCATCTATCGATACAGGATCTGCACTCGCCAGAATAAAATTCTTAATCTTAGGTTCCATGGTCCTCGGCCCTGCACCATCGCCGCAGACAGTGCCATCCATGACTGCAAAAATCCCTGGATGAAGCTCCTTCTGCATCATCATGAGATCTACCAAGACCTCGTGGATATACTTATGGGCGTAATGTCTTACCTCCTTCAGAAGGCCACCGAACGCATTCTTAATGGCGCCTGTTGTTATGGAGTGACCATGAGTCTTTACGGTTGGGAGATGAATCACATTTTTCCCAATGAACATCTCTGGTATCTCTATCCCTTCGGGAAAAATCTTATCCAGTCTCAACAATTTAGCTTTAAAGTTATACTTAATCCATTTGACATCAGGAAGCGGAATAAATGGCAGGTCGAATTTGTTTAAGATTGTGCTCCAACAGTTATTCTCTGAACCTTCCATCGGATTGGTAACAACCGTTTTATTCTCAACGGGAAAGATCATGTCCTTTCTGAAACCATCTTGAATGAGAGTTTTTATGACCCCTTCTACCTGCCAAGGTTGACTTGAACAGGCGGGAAAGTATTTTGTCCAGGAAAGGTTAAGTTTTATTAACGTCGGTATATCCTTCGATATAGTCGCCCCATAATCTGCCAGATGCATCAGTTTCGAGTAGTCGTCTACGACACTTTCTGGGCTTGTCTTTAGCACGACAACTTTTGCCTTTTTCATTTATCTCGAACTCTCTATTTTAAAAAATACAGCATAATACAGACCGCAATCATCCATAACACAATATTGATCAAAAGTGGTTTGTCAGTAAATAGTACACTTGTTGGATTACCCCCACTCTTTTTCTGGTGAATGAGATAGAGGTAACGAAATATGCCATACAGGACAAAGGGGATGGTGAGGTTTAAATGGGAAGTATGCAGTTTTGCCTGTACCTCACCAGACATGGTATATAAGGCATAAGCCACTACGGTCGATGAAGTTAAAACGGAGATCATCTGGTCCAAGAAGTAAGGACTGTATTCGCTCAGTATCGGGCGGTGGTTGTGGGCTTCTTCATTCATGGTGACCAGTTCGTGTCTCCGCTTTCCGAAACCGAGAAAGAGCGCCAGGAGCGTCGTGCAAATGATCAACCATGGTGAAATTTCCACTTTAATAACGATTGCGCCACCAACAGCTCTCAATACAAATCCAAGGGCAATGACCATGACATCTATTATTACAATATGCTTGAGATATTTAGAATATGCAAGATTCGATATAAAATACACAGATGTTATTACCCCAAAAATCAGATCCAAATAATAAGATAGAACTAACGAACAAGTAGCCAATGTTGCTGCGGCTATAATAGCAGTAGTAGTCTTTAGGTTTCCAGAGGCAATTGGCCTTCTCTTCTTGTTTGGGTGTAGCCTGTCCTCATCGACGTCCATTATGTCATTGATTAAATAGACACTCCCCGATAATAGACAGAATATAAGAAAGGCAATGAAACTTTTTATAAGATATAATGGATTAAAGAGATGTTGAGAAAAAATCAATGCGGCAAAAACAAAAGTATTCTTTATCCATTGTTTAGGTCGTAACGATCTGATTAACTGAAACAAAGTAGATTTTTCCATTTAATAGCTCTTTACATAAATGTGGTGGTTATGAGTATAATAATATTTTAAAAGCCATACCCTATCTTTTCCCTAAACATTTCTGTGCTCTCAGTAATATGACTATCCTGATACTCAAAGACGTAAAAATGTTTACCCTCTTTTATGTATTTCTTAAGGTGATTTCGCTCCAAAAACTCTAACTTTTCATCAGTCGTCGACAATGTCTTATGTTCACTGTGGACGATTAGAGAAGTGTCTCCATATTTCACTTTTATCGCCATGCCCATATTAGGAATCGGCATCACCCATAACTCAGAATCCCTAACCCAATCATGTGGAAAATTTATAAAATACAGGAAAGATCCATTTGGAAATGTCGGATAGTTGTTTTTTAATTGAGTGAGTATCCTATCCGCTATATTACCAGCATAATTATAGAGTTTGTTCCTATTTAAAATCCGAATAGAAGAAGTAAGAATGATGCTGATGAATAAAAGTGATAAGAGTACTCTTGATAATCCGAGACTCTTTTCTTTGAGTCCATGTATTGCATCCGTTAGAAATAAACCCAAAATCATTGAGGAGGCAACTGAGGCAATATACAGGAACCTCGCACCAGAAACAATATAGAGTGGGAAGGATGTTATACATACCCACAAAGCACAGTAAATCAAAAAGGGGATCATCCTCTTTTTGTCTCTAGAATAATATAGATAGGCAAGCAACAGGACGACAAGGTTCATGATTATCACTGAATTAAGGATAAAGCCGGCCATATTTTTTAGATTGAAAGTATCAATATTTATAGGAGCGAATAATTGAAAGAAACTATACCCTGTTCTAAATAATATCTCTATTCCTAATTCCGAGTCATGAATCCTTCCTTTAATAAAAAAGGCTTTTATAATAAGGTAAACCACACATATTAATACAAAAGGTATATACTCCCACAATTTTATACGATAGCGATTGTTCCTTGATTCTCTGTGATTCAAGAAATATTCAGTCAGAAACAAGATTGCCGGTAGAGTAATTGCTGCTTCCTTTGATAAGAGTGAAAGTATAAAAAAGAAGGAGGAGAGTGCAAGATAAACCTTTATTTTGCCTTCTTTAGATTTGTACTCAAGAAAGCAAAGGAAAGCTAAGAGGTAAAAAAAGGAGAATATTAAATCACTCCTGCCTGAAATCCATGATACGGCTTCTGTATGGAGAGGTTGTACCGCAAAGATGAACGCCGCAACCCAGCCGGCTATTTCTTCACCAGTTAAATGCCTTGTAAAATAAAATACCATAATTGTGTTAGCAATATGAAACAGTAAGTTTGTTACATGAAATCCCGTTGGGTTTAAATGATAAATGGAATAGTCTATAAAGAATGCCAGCCTGACAAGAGGCCGATAAAATCCTGAAAAAAATCCTCCTGTGGAAGTAAAAAATTCGAAGATACTGTTGATCGATAGCGGGGAGGATATATATATTAATCTCAGATCATCTGTGACGAAGTAACTGTAGAGGACAGGATAAAAAACAACAACGATTAACACGGAAATGCCACTAAAAAGAATCCATCGATGTATTCTTTTCTTGTTCATTGTTACAAGCTCATTCTTTCCTGCATGCCAGGGATGACCTTGGACACGACTGTCCTGATTTTCCCACTTTCATCCCTACCCAGTTCCTCTAATATTTCCACCTTAACCTCAAGAGTACTCCCTATTACCTTCCTTATTTCTTCTTTGATCCGTTCAGGGGTACGGGGATCGAATTCCCCCCCTTTGGTAAGCTGGACGAGGATCTGCCTTTTGTCTCTCTGAACTATCCGGTACTGGCCGATATCGTGAATGGCTTGCATGATGATGACAAGAAAGCACGAAGCAATAATCTGCCCATCAGGGAGGACAATAAAATCATTGGCCCGCCCCTTAATGCTCTCGATCATCGGTAGCGTCCTCCCGCAAGGACAAAACCTGTCAGAAGGAACGCATACGTCGTCCACTGCATAGCGAATAAACGGCATGGTGTAGCCGTAAAGACTTGTGCAGACTATCCTGCCTTCCTCCCCCGGCTGCGCGGGACGACCATTTTTCAAAAATTCCACGACCACAGCATCCGCACTGACGTGGTAGCCATTTCGCGCTTCGCAATGCCAAGCAATATCTCCCAGTTCAATCGCCCCCAAGATATCACAGGTATCGACACTCATCACTGAATCGATCAAGTTTTTCGCCCTGGGCTCAAGGGCTTCGGCAACAGAAAAGATAATTTTCGGATTGATTCCTTTAATCCCTTTTTCCCTGATATACAACGCTAAAAGAGTAAGGTTCGAGGGATAGCCATAGATTATGTCCGGCTTTATTTTCTTCAGGAGTTCGACGTGTTTCTCAGGATAATCAAATACCGAGAGATATTCTCGCCTCAAGATGCCTGCATACTGAAACCAGTATTTTGATTTCGGGAACCTGTAGGGATTAATAATATAAGCAACCTTGTCATTCAGTCGTAGGCCGTTTTCTGTGAGGATGTGGAGATTCAATAATATCTGGAAATCCCTCTCCACGGGGCTGAGAAATATCTTTAATGGCTGTCCTGTGGAGCCGCTCGTGTATTTAATGATGCACTTATCAATATTTGAACCTTTAGCAACGATTTCTTCCTGCTTTAGGGATTGAAGGTCATTTTTAGTCGTGATAGGAATTTTACTAAGGTCATCGAGGGTTTTGATGGCATCGGGCCTTATCTCCGCGCTATCAAAAAGCCTCCGATAGTAGGGAACATTCTCATAAGCATTTCTGACAACGCCTCTTAATCTCTCCTCCTGAAGCGCCCTTAACTCCGCTGGGGAAAGATACTGATTCTTTTTCAAGCGCTTCAATTGGTAAAGAGAGTTGATAACCATTTCTACCCCGTTAGAAAGCCCCGCTGCTTGCCCCGTGCGAAGCTTAGCTTCTATCGGGGCTTACAGCGGGGATGAAGATAAATTCCTTTTGGAGCGAACATGGGGTTTAAAGCCCCGTGTGAACCCTCCCGTTGGAAGGCCGAAGACCTTCTAACGGGGTTTACCTGCCCTTCAGCATCCTATACAGTCCACCAATCGTTTTATCAAGAATGGGTGTATGGGTAACGAATTCTTTGAGCATATGGATATAATGCCCCTGTTTTATCAGTCCTTTCCATCGTTTAATCACACAGGAGGCGTAATAACTCTCCTGGTACCAAGCAGGGGTGCGTTTTTCAATCTTCTTCTTCATACGACCAAGCGCCTTGTAATCCACTCCTTTAAGCTTATTTCCTACAGCCCCTCGCGCATACATATCATAAGAGGTAACATTAATCAGGCCTTTCTCCTTGCAGTATTCGTAAAGGTCGCTTCCCGGTATAGGTGAGAAGTAACTGGCAGCATGGATTTCAGGGTTAATGGTCCTCATCAGTCTGTATGTATCCTCAATGTCTGCCTCTGTTTCGGTGGGTATACCCAACATATAGTTGGCAAAGATGAGCATACTGTTTTCACGGCAGTGCCTTGCTGTTTCGATTGCCTCTTCCACCTTCGCTCCTTTTCTTAGAAAGTCGAGGATCCTCTGTGAGCCACTCTCAAAACCGAACTGAAGAACAAGACATCCTGCCTCCCTCATGGTCTTGATGATCTGCTCATTTACGGTATCCACCCTTGCCAATGCGCCCCAGTCAATGCCGACCTTTTTCAGCTCAGCGCAGAGGTCAAGCAACCATCCTTTATTCTGGGTAAGCTGGTCGTCCTGGAACATAATAAAATCAGCGCCGTAATGTTCTTTTAGCAGGACAACTTCTTTTAAAACATTTTCTATGGAGCGAAATTTCAGTTTTTTGCCGAATATCTTCCTCTCAAGCGGTTGACAAAATTTACAATTAAAACCGCAACCCCTGCTCGCAAGTACACCAACATATCTCGTAGGATACGGGAATATACCAGGCAATTTAAGACGTTTGTCTAAACCAAACAGATCCCTTTCAGGAAAGGGCAGATCGTCAAGGTTTTCAACAGGCTGACCCTGTATGACCTTGTCGACGTGAAGACCCCTCTCAAGCCTTTTAAGTACATCGATGATGGTAATCTCTGCTTCGCCTGTGATAATGTGATCAACATTCCCTGTATCGATGAGCTCCTGAGGATCAAGTGTAGCGTGGGGGCCACCTGCAATGACAGTCTTACCCATTTGGTGGGCAATTTCAGCACACTTCATTGCATATTCGAAGTTTACAGTATTTGTGTGAATGCCTGCTATATCGCATGACCTTTCTCTTAGCTCTCGCTTGACGTCATCCCATCCTTTCAGTTTTCTCAGGTCTATCAGGTCAACTTCGTTTTTTGTGCTCTTTTTGATCGAAGCGCCAATATACCCGAGACCAAGGCTCATTAGATCGGTGGTTGGAGTTCCTCTTCCGAAGCTTTCAAAACCAATCTGGGCGATGCCTGGATATATGAGCGTAATCTTCACCTTATTTTCTTCTGATATGCAAAGGAATAATTTTGCCTCTCATGGTGGGGATTGGATTCATTCTTTTTATGCGGAGCGTATCAGCTTGATCCCAGTAGGAGGTTGATATGATGTGGCTATATTCTCCGGATGTCAACGCATCATAAACCATCCTTTTAATCTTTTCATGATCGATGTCCCCGATCTCCGGGCTGACCAACAGGAAAAGACGCGGGATACCCTCATCATCTGCTTCCTCCAGAAATTGATAATCGGTGGCGTTACCACCGAAAGCCATCGGCAGTGTATGCTGAACCAACGGGATTAAATCGCTGCCAATAAAGGTAGCCCCTTCTGCCGTCAACTTCTCAAAGCTTCTTACGGTGTGGATGTGCTCAGTGAATCCGATCTCTTCAAAACCGCACCCACAGTGAATCTTCTCAACAATGCCGTAATCGCCTGTCTCGGTATTCAGGAATATCTTAGGGCTTGATTTAAGGATTGTTGTAAATAAAAAGGCATCCACACTTTGGTCTGCATGCGCAACCTTTCGCAAGTACTGAATGACGGCCAATTTGTCCTTGCAAAAGTGCATGTCATCTGGTTTGCTGGGACGGGCACAACCCTGTCCGATGATCATCAATTCGTTGCAACCGTATAGTGAAAATGCCTTGCAGCCATAATCTTTTAATTCCCCGTAAATCTTTTCGGTGAGTGGCTCGCCCATAAGCCAGAACACGGATTCGCCGAGGCTTAAGCCTGCTCGCTTGGCCTCCATAACCAGTCTAAGAGCAGAACTGGCATAGGTAACGATGGAAAAACCCATCCCTCCATTAGGATTCGAACTCATCCACTGGGCGATTTTGTTGGTATCTCGGATGGGAACAAACTCGGGACCGGGCATTTTTTTCCCATAGAATCTTGCCATCCAGACGCTACCCAAAGTTTTCAAGCGATCCAGGGTACTGGGACGAATATAGCGCTCATCTACCTGAGAAAACCATTTTACTGGCGGATTTCCCATGGCAGTAAACCTCAGGTTGAAAAAAAGACCCTCTCCAGCTGGCAGAATGGGGAGCCAAATGATCACTGGTTTTTCGGTGATCCCGCATTCTGCGGCAGCCACCACATTGTATGGGTTGTGTTCTTTGATGTATTCCAAAGGCACCATCATCGTGACTCCGGGTCCCCGGGTTCCACCACTTTGGGTATTAAAACCACCGGTCAGCAACGGATTAGAAAAATCCTTTTCTTGGAAGCGATAAATGTCCTTCCCTCTGACTACTTCCTTCTTCCCTTTGAATTCGAGAATATCGATATAGACTCCTTTTTCGCAAAGTACCTTCAGGGTCCCTTCAATCCCCATTTCTTCAACTGACCGGCGGATATCTTCAAAGCTATATCCCGCCCGTTCCAGCAGGATTTTGTAAGGGCTACCCGGGTGCTGAAAGATGGTTTTCTCAACGGACTCTAAAAAATTTTTCTTACGGTTTTCTATCCGGTCTTTAAGTAAGGATCTGCTCTCATCCAACGTCAACGGATCCCTAAGAACTTCCCTCAAGATGGCTGAAGTTACCAAATAGTGTTTATAAAGGATTTTAATCTGGGATATCCACTCTTTTGATCTATTCATGATATCAACCTATTGCATCAATAGACTTTTTAGCATCAGGGACCTTGGAAATGACTGCCCTAACTTTTCCAGTAGGCTCTTTGGAAATTTCTGAAACCATCCGAACTTCAATGTGCATTTCGTCCCCGACCAATTCCCTGAGAAGATTTTGTGTCTTTAATGGTACGTCTTGGGAATATTTGGCTCCTGCTACAATTTGGACCACCATCAATTCTCTTTTCTCCTGGATCACCCTGAACTGCTTAAGGCCAGGAATATGATCCAGTGTCCCTGTAACCGCCATGGGAGATATCTTTCGCCCATTATTCAAAACTATAAAATCCTCATCTCTCCCCTCAAAAATCTCCATCAAAGGTAACTCCATACCACATGGACAGGCATTGCTGGATGGGACCGCAATATCCCCGATCCGGTATCTGATGAAAGGCATAGCATAAGAATGCAGATTTGTAATGACTACGTCTCCCCTCTCTCCTGGTTCTACCGGGTGCCCATCTTTAATAAACTCCACAATAAGGCTATCAATATTGATGTGATAACCGGCATGCATGTTGCATTCCCATGCAATATTTCCACATTCCCTTGCAGCATAACGATCGTAGATATCGACACCAAAAGCCGAGGCGATCAACTCCCTATCCTTCTTATGGAGCATTTCCGCTGCAGTGGAAATGATTCGCGGCTGGATTTCTTTGATTTCCAACTCAAGCGCTAATTCAGCTATTTCCTTCAGGCTTGATGGGTAACCATGAATAAAATCGGGCTTTTCGTCCTTCAATAATTGAACCTGCTTTTCTATCTCCAAAAAGCACGAGATATTCACATACGTGGCTAGCCCGAAACGATGATACCAGCGTTTCTTGTTATCAAAACTGTGTGGATCAAGAATAAAAGCCCTCTTATGTCTGAAACGGAGGCCATTCTCCAAAAACGACCTTAAATACACAAGGTCAAGCAGTTCATAATCTGCCCTGGTGAAGTATATATGAGCAGGCATTCCTGTAGATCCGCTGGTGAATACCTCCACACACCCCCTAAGATCGACGTTCTTAGCCATTATATCGGCTCTTGCCATGGATCTCAGGACTACTTTGTCAGTCAACGGTATCTTTTCGAGGTCTTTCACCCCTTTGATATCTTCTGGCTTAATTCGATTTGAATCAAGGAGGCGCCGATAGTAAGGTACATTCTCATAGGCATGCTTTAAGAGATCTTTGAGTTTCTTTCGCTGTATCTCTTCGAGTTTGGCCATATCCAGCTTCAGATTTCCTCTTAATTCTCGTAATAGTAAGAAAGCCTTAATCACTGAGCTTGACTCCTAGATGTCCTGAAATTTTTCTTCTTGATCAATCAGTAGAGAATCACGATAGGTCATATTTGATAGCCTCGTAAAAAGTCAACATCCCCCTTCGACAGGCTCAGGGTGAACGGTCTAACCTATTGATATTCCGTTCGTGCTGAGCTTACCGAAGCATGAGCGCTTCGACCCACCGTTCGCCCTGAGCTTGTCGAAGGGTAGACGGTTCGCTCAGCACAGGCTTTGTCAAAGCATGAACGGAATACGGAAAACGACTTTTTACGAAACCATCATACTTGCATATCTTAAAACAATAAAACTATTTCAATGAATTTCTGGTCTTAAAACAAGATTAGAATAAAG
>Ga0315287_10004042_pt1 | contig 14246 bp, 9 predicted proteins | sample YL17G11_0_MG_FD_205037 | JGI IMG/M metagenome (GOLD analysis project Ga0315287, IMG submission 205037) | Sediment microbial communities from Yellowstone Lake, YNP, Wyoming, USA - YL17G11_0 | ecosystem: Environmental > Aquatic > Freshwater > Lake > Sediment | place: USA: Wyoming | collected... | reverse complement strand
CGTGATCCGCTGGCCGTTCCGCACCGACTCGGGCAGATCCTTGTCGAAATATTCGCCGAGATTCGGCTTGTAGTCCCATAGGTCGAGTTGCGACGGACCGTCGGCCATGAACAGCCAGATCACCCGTTTGGCCTTTGCCGCATGATGATACGCGGGCATCATACCACCCGCTCCCGCTGCTAAATCGTTGGCAAAGAGACTCGGATTGAGACAGCTTCCCAACGCGGCCACCCCCAGCCCCGAAGCCGATCTCCCAAAAAAGTGCCGCCGAGTCATCGCCTGTTTGTATTCCAAAAACGGGTCCATGAGAATCTCCTGTGTCGTTCGGTAAACCTCAGGCTTACCTCGCTGTGTTTCGTGTCCGGTGGTCGTCAGTCATCAATCGCAGTGGGACCATCATCTGTTGACAGTCGTTTCCGCTGGGCGTGTTCTCGCAACCCAGCTCAATGTCTGACCCGTGGTCGTTTGATCCACATCACTCGCAGAACCATTGAGAGTCATTGCCAATTGGCTCACCATCTTTGCACGGGTTTCCCTGAAAATCATCATCGCACGAGTCCCCTGATACCGGCAGTTTTTATCGCACTACGAGGCCGAGTGGGCCACTGACGGCCGAAGTCAAACGTTACTTTGTAATCGTCTCATCCAAATTGATGAGTAGGTTGGCGATCATCGTCCATGCGGCATATTCGCCCGGTTCGATGTCCATTTTTCGGGGCGAGTCTCCATAGGCCAGCAATTGTTCGGCCGCGGGCGTGTCTGCTTCGAAGGCGACCAACTGCTTCTCGAACGTGCGTTGCAGGACTTCGAGCTCTTTCGTCGTTGGCGGCCTAGCTGTCGTGATCCGAAAACCGAAGAGGAGTCGCGACTCGAGGGTCGAGCCGCCTTCCGTCAGCATTCGTTCGGCGAGGCGACGAGCCGCTTCGACGTATTGTTTGTCGTTCATCAGCGCCAACGCCTGGAGAGGCGTGTTGGTACGCGGCCGCCGAACCGTGCAGTTTTCACGCGACGGAGCGTCGAAAGTGGCCATTGACGGCGGCGGCGCGGTCCGTTTCCAAAAGGTGTACATGCTGCGACGATAGAGGTTATCGCCGGCGTCCTGCTTGAATTCACTCGTGTTGCTGCCGACGAAGGCCACGGCCTCCCAAACACCTTCGGGCTGGTAGGGCTTGACACTCTTGCCCCCCGATCGTTCGACGAGAAGACCGCTCATCGCTAAGACTGAATCGCGGATGACTTCCGCGTCGAGGCGGAAACGTGGACCACGAGCAAGTAACTGATTGTCGGGGTCGCGAGCCAGCAACGCCGGCGAGACAGTGGCGGACTGACGATACGTCCCCGACATGACCATCAGCTTGTGCATCTGCTTCACATTCCAGCCGGTCCGAATGAACTCCGTGGAGAGCCAGTCGAGCAGTTCGGGATGAGTCGGCCAAGTCCCCTGCGCCCCAAAGTCTTCCGCCGTCTTCACGATCCCGTTCCCAAAGAACTGCTGCCAGTAGCGATTCACGATGACTCGCGAGGTGAGCGGGTGATTGGGGGAGGTGAGCCACTTCGCCAGACCGAGCCGATTGTTGGGAACTCCTTCGGGAAGCGGGGGCAGAACGGACGGAACGCCTCGCTCGACCTTCTCGCCTTTCTTGTCGTAAGCCCCTCGAATCAGAATGAACGTCTCCCGCGGTTGGGCGAGGTCTTCCGAGATCATCGTTGCGGGGATGGTTCCGTCGAGGTCCTTCTTTTGCTTCTCGATGTCCGATCGCTTGGCTTCAATCGGCGCGAAGGTCTGACGCGTGCCCGTGTTGATCGATTGCAGGAAGTAGTTCCGAAGTTGTTGCGTTTGGTCGGCGTTTCGTTGCGCAGACTCGATCTTAAGAGCCGCTTGAATGGGGCCGGGGAGCGATTTTCGCGGAGTCGGCAGCTCGGAATATTCCCAGGCCAATTGGGAATTGAACTCCGTCGGTATCGGAATCGAGCGAGTGACCACGCCCGCCTTGTCCCAGTAGACCGTGCCACCGAATTGTGTAAAGGACCAGCCCTTTAAAACCGAACCGGCCTTCAAGCCGACATCGCTCATGTTAACTTCCAATCGAACCCACTCGCCCAACTTCGGCAATGCACCACCAAGTCGTTTGGCAGGAGTGTTTTTCGCGCCGAATGCGATCGCGTTCTCATCGCCCCAATTCATCCGGTGATCCCACGCACCATCGTTGAACTGCATCATCACGGCCTTCGGCGGGTTGGCGGGATCGAGATAAACGTAAGCGAACAAGATATCTCCATCACCGAGCGGCAAACCAGGATTGGCTTCGGTGAAGAAGTGCTGCGACAGTTCCGTCGCCGTGCGGGTAGAGGACTTCTCACCGCTAAACACCGGCCCCTCGGCCTGCGTCACGAACTTCCAAGGCGTGTCCCCCTGAAGGTTGGTTCCGGGGGGAAACGTGTCGTCGTCGAACCAGACAACTTCCCGTCGGGTCACCGACAGTGCATCGGCAGGAACCTCCACTCCGGCAAGCGGATCGACGAACTCCATCTGGGCCAGTTCGTCCGTGATCGACTTGCCTAACGAGGCCAAGTCGTCGTTATGCTGCTGCATCTTCGCGGCCTGCTCGGATGTGGGAAGCTTCAAGATCGGAGTAGGCAGCAGAGCGTTGCCGTCCATCGCCGCGTCACTCATTGAATAGAAGTACGAATACAGCGAATAGAACTCTTTCTGTGAAATCGGGTCAAATTTGTGCGAATGACAAACGGCGCATTGCAGCGTCAGCCCAAGGAACACGGTCGAAAGGGCCTCTGTACGATCGACGGCGTAACGCACTAAGACTTCATCATTGATCGAGCCACCCTCGCTCGTCGTCACGTTGCAACGATTAAAACCCGACGCAATCTTTTGTTCGACGGTCGCATTCGGAATCTGGTCGCCGGCCAGTTGCTCAATCGTGAACTGGTCGAACGGCTTGTTTTGGTTGAAGGCATTGATCACGTACTCGCGATAAGGCCAGAGAGACCGTTCGTTGTCTAAATGCAACCCATGCGTGTCTCCATAGCGTGCAGCATCAAGCCAGATGCGGCCCTGATGTTCCCCGTAGCGAGGCGATTCAAGCAGCCGGTCGACCACGCTTTCAAATGCCTCAGCCGTAGAGTCGGCCAGAAACGCATCAACCTCAGCAAGCGTCGGAGGAAGGCCCGTCAGATCTAGCGTCGCCCGACGAATGAACGTGATCTTGTCGGCCGCGGGCGAGGGCTGGATGCCCTCTTGTTCAAGCCTCGCCAACACAAATCGATCGATGTCATTGCCGACCTGAATCGTAAAATTCGTAGCGGGCGGTTCCCGACGCACCGCCGCCAGAAACGACCAGTGCCCCTGATATTCGGCACCCTGTGCGATCCAAAGTTTGAGGGTCTCGATGTCGTCCTGCGTCAAACTCTTTCCGCTCTCCGGAGGTGGCATCTGCTCGTCGGGATCCCGGGACAGAATCCGCCGGATCAACTCGCTGGTCGAAATGTCATTCGGGACGATCGCCGTATGCCCCGATTCCAACGTCGAAACGGAGTTCTCGCGTATGTCTAAACGCAACCCCGCTTGCAGTTGCTTCTGGTCGGGACCATGACAGAGATAGCAGTTGTTCGACAGGATCGGCCGAACATCCCTGTTGAATTCGATCCTCCGTTCGGCGGCCAATCCGGAAGCCGAAACAAAGAACAGCAACAGGGCAGAATATTGATCACGGAGCAACATAGCGTTCCAGTTGTTGAAGCTGTCTCGAGAGAGGATCGGACTCTAGGATATATATCGTATTGTCGCTCACTAAATCAGAAATCGCTTTGTAGGGAAGAGTCATTCAGGCGAGGAGTCGTTTTTTGACGGAGGCAGGACGAATAGGCAGGGCATTCAAAATATCGAGTCCCCAAGTGGAGTTCACGCTAAGTATTGGCCAGTCCCCCTCCCGCTGTCAAATTAGACACACTTGCGAGGTGGCCGACGGCAGGCGTGTTTGCGTTTGCGACCGATGCTCTCGGAATTCTAGGCCCCGCGGAATCTTTCTGGACGGATCGTTTGTTTTTCAAGTTTTTCGCGGTTCCCGAGCGTTGACGATCCGCACCCCAAGGCTCGATGATGTGAGTTCATCCCGTTTGAATTTTGATCAACAACAGGGCTCAAGCATCCGCCATGCGATGCATCGACGATCGTGACGCATCCCCTTGCAAAGGATTACCGAGCATGGAACCGATTGCTTATGTCAATGGCGATTACATCCCCATTTCAAAAGCTGCGTTGCACGTCTTTGATCTTGGCGTGGTCGCCGGAGCAACCGTTTCCGAAATGATTCGCACGTTTGGTCATCGCCCCTTCCGATTGCCTGAGCATCTCGATCGTATGCAACGGTCACAAGCCGCGCTCGGATTTGAGACGCGACTGACAGTTGCCGAGTGGACCGCAATCTGCCAACACGTGGTCTCTGAAAATTCGAAATTCATCCCGTCACACCACGATCTCGGATTGATTGCCTTTGTGACTGCCGGACAGAACCTGACCTATCTCGGACAGGCCGATCGAGACCGATCCAGACGCGGGACGGTTTGTGTTCACACGTTTCCACTTCCGTTCGAATTGTGGACCGAAAAGTATGAACACGGAATTCATCTTGTGACGGTTGAAACGCGAAGTATTCCCGATCAGACCCTCGATGCTCGGATCAAGCATCGCAGCCGGCTACACTGGCACGTGGCCGATCAGCAGGCCAAACAAAAAGAGACCACCGCGGTGGCCGTACTGTCGGATAATGAGGGATATTTGACGGAAACGTCTGCCGGAAACGTCTGGTTGGTCCACGGAAAGACGCTTGTCACTCCCGCAAAAAACGTGCTCCATGGAATCAGTCGGGACGAGGTCTTCCGGCTCGCCAACGTGTTGCACTTGCCTGCCCAACTCCACCCGTGCCGGCCGCAGGACATTGCCTCCGCGGATGAGGTTTTTATCTCGTCAACTCCGAACTGCCTGTTGCCGGTGACAAAATACAATGGTCAGCCAGTGGGCCATGGTCATCCGGGACCTATCTTTCGCCAACTGATTAACGCGTGGAGTCAATCCGTTGGAATCGATATTGTCGAACAAATGCAGCGTGGGGCGATCGATCGAAAATCTGCTTCTTGAATATGCGTGTTCAGCTCGCTAGCATTTCACTTGGATTCGATAGAGTCCAAAGGAACCTCTGCGGTGTTCGATACGGAACAAGTGCGTTAACCCTACAAACATGTTTTAAGGGAGCCAGTTTGATTTGGCTGTGTGTCCGTCCCCGATGAGGCTTCGGCAGCATCTCGGATAACCCACCCCGGATCGGCGGCTTCCCCCTGGACTTCCGGGTTCAGAACTGCGGTCCCGACCGGCACAGGCGGAGGTTCTTTTGATTTCTATCGTCCTTGCGGTATCGAAATGGACGACTCCGGTTCACTTCGCAATCACGGAACACCGGAAGTAACTCTCCAGCCGCTTGATTTTTTCAGAGGCGTGCGTTTCTCATGGCACTGTTTGACCGGCTGGAAGTGGAGCACCGCGACGCTGTGCGACCTTTAGCCTCGCGCATGAGACCCCGATCGCTTGACGAATTCGTTGGGCAACAACACTTTTTGGGGCCCGGAAAACTACTTCGACGATTGCTGGAGTCCGATCGCGTCAGTTCGCTTGTGTTCTACGGTCCGCCCGGCACGGGCAAGACCTCGTTGGCCGAACTAATCGCAAAAACGACAAAGAGTACGTTTCGATCACTCAATGCCGCTGCGGCAGGCGTCAAAGAGCTCCGCGAAGAACTGGATCGCGCCCGGGATGGTGTTTCGGCCGGAGGCCAGCGAACAGTGCTGTTCATTGATGAACTTCACCATTTCAATAAACAACAGCAAAATGTTCTGCTGCCGGATGTTGAGGAAGGAGTGATCGCACTGGTTGCCGCAACGACCGCAAATCCTTTTTTTGCCTTGATTTCGCCGCTGCTGAGCCGAAGCCAGATCTTCGAACTGCACCCTCTTTCGGAAGAAGATATCACTTCGCTTTTGAGCCGAGCATTGACGGATCCCGACAGGGGACTCGGCAGATATTGTGTGACGGCCACTGCAGAAGCTTTGCAATTTTTGGCGAAACTTTGCGATGGTGATGCGCGGCGGGCTTTGACGGCGTTGGAGGTTGGCGTTTTGTCTCTCCCCAACTCCAACAAGACTCTGGACTTGGCGACCGCGGAAGAATCCATTCAAAAGAAATCCATTCGCTACGATATTAACGGTGACGAGCACTACGATGCGGCGAGTGCATTGATCAAGAGTATTCGAGGCAGCGATCCGGATGCGGCGATCTATTGGATGGCCAAGATGCTGGTCGCTGGAGAAGACCCAAGATTCATCGCCCGACGACTGGTCATTGCCGCAGCTGAGGACATCGGCAATGCCGATCCTCAAGGCTTAATTCTTGCCCAAGCCGCGGCCGCTGCGACCGAATTTATCGGCCTTCCCGAGTGTCGCATTCCACTCGCTCAAGCAGCCACATATCTGGCCCTCGCCCCAAAATCGAACGCTGCATACAGAGCCATTCACTCGGCGATGGACGATGTGCGTCACCAACGTACGATTCTCGTTCCGGTACATTTGCGTGACAACCACTTTGCGGGGGCCCAGAGATTGGGACACGGAAAGGGGTACGAATCTCCCCACAATGCAGGCGATGGAGCGATCGCGCAGGACTATCTGGGAGTCGATGTCCGTTATTACGAACCGGTTGAGCGGGGGCTGGAAGTGGAACTGAAAAAGCGTCTGGACGACCTCCGTTCACGCCGTTCAACCAACACGCGGAAAATCGATTGAGGCCACTGACGTACGCAACCTCATACCTGTACCGCGATCGCATTTAAAATTTTAAAGCTTATCTCGACCATGTCTCTTCATCACGCTGCCGACGAGTTCTCCCCCTCCACGACACTCCATCCGGTTGTCGCCGATTGGTTGCAGCGGTCTGAATCCGTAAGCGGTTTCATCGGACTTAGTGCCATCGTGATGCTGCACGGATTTCACGTGATGGAACCGCACGTTGGTTCACTCCTCGCGTCCTCAATCCTCATCGCCCTGTTCCTGCCGCTGGCGAGCGTGATCACGCGTTATACATGGAGTCTCACGAAGTCAACGTTTCTGAAAGATAATGCGGGCAATGTCCTGTTTTTCTACCTCTGGCTGACGGGACTCTTGATGCTCTCGAGCATGGCTTTGATGCAACCCTCGACCGGCATTTCGATGTCCCGACTGTTCGGATGGGGCGAATGCATCGTCTTCTGTCGCGGGATCCTCGAATTACTGACGGTCATCCAATGGATTGCACAAGCGGGCTGGAATCCGGCGATGGTGCTGGCCTCGTCATTCGTTGCCCTGATCACATTTGGCATGCTGATTCTGATGCTACCACTCTGCCGGCCCGAGGATCAGGTCCCCGCAGACTGGTTGACGGCTCTCTTCACTGCGACCAGTGCCTGCTGTGTCACCGGACTGGTGGCCGTGGACACAGCAACCTATTGGAGTCGTGTGGGGCAGTGCGTGATCTTGATGCTGATTCAGGCCGGAGGATTAGGGATCATGACCTTTGGAGCCTTCTTTGCCATGGCCCTGAGCAATCGAGGTTCGATACGTGAAACCGCCACAATGCGAGATCTGCTCGAATCAGAACAGTTGTCCAATGTGGGCCGCTTGGTGCGATCGATTGTCGGGCTTACCGTTGGCATCGAGTTGATGGGTGCCCTGTTGCTGTCCGGATTGTGGGCCGATCAACCTTGGAGTGAGATGTTATTTCAAAGTCTGTTTCACTCCGTCAGTGCTTTCTGCAATGCCGGTTTTTCCACTCGCGGACGAGGACTGAACATGGAGGGCTGGGAGCTTCGGTGGCAAGTGTGGTGTGTCCTTGCCGGCCTGATTATTATCGGTGGTTTCGGATTCACCGCACTCGACAATTTGTGGCACGCGGCTTGGACTCGTCGATGGTTTCGTCAAAGGATTGTGCTGCCAAGGGCTGCGCAATCGGTCCGATTGAGTCTCACCACAAAGCTCGTCTGCGTCACAACGATTGGCCTTCTGGTGGGAGGTACGCTGTTAATGTTCGTATTGGAATGGAATAGCCCCCATTTCCCGTCAGATACTCCGTCTCAGCTGGCCAATGCCTGGTTTCATTCGGTGACATTGCGAACGGCCGGATTCAACACGATCAACCACGCTGAACTTCAACCGACCGCCAAACTACTCGGAATCATGCTGATGTTTGTCGGCGCTTCGCCTGGGTCGACTGGTGGAGGCGTCAAAACGACATGCCTCGCGTTGGCCATCTTAACATTGCGTGCAGTCCTGAAGGGTCGCACGACTGTGGAAGTCTGGGGCCGCACGATTCCAGAAGTCCAAGTTTATCGAGGTCTGGCGGTGATGGCGCTCGGTTTGACGGTGCTGATGATCTCCTCACTGGGACTGATTATTATCGAAAATCAGCCCGAACGTGTGATCGACCATCTTTACGAAACAGCAAGCGCTTTGGGGACTGTCGGTGTTTCGGCCGGTGTCACCGCGGGTTTGCAACCCGCCTCCAAACTACTGCTCATCGTCACGATGTTTCTGGGACGAGTGGGCGCAATCACCTTGATGGCCGCTTTGGCAGGAACAAGGAAGGAGGTCAATTATGAATATCCTGAAGAACGGATCGGCTTGGGATAACAGACGTCAGGCCCTCGGAACCGAGTCGTTCAAACAGGCTTGGTCTGACCTCAATCGAGCGTGGTGCTGAGTCCAGCTTATTTGATGTCGGCTGAATGAATGACCTGACACAGGGCGACAGAGGGGAACCCGGAGGGCTTTCAATCGCGTGGTTGAGCCGCTGCTTGGGGCGGATTGTCTCCGATTTCATCCCCTTGGAATCTCCCGGGCCAAGGATCCTTTTTTAGGGCTGGAGTGCATCACGTCGCCACCCCCGGTTACACTTGATGGAATACTTTACTGTTTTTTCGGGGCGGCCATATCTTGTGACGTTCAATCACAAGGGGGACCTTGTGTCCCACCGGTGTTCGGTTTGATTTGCAGCGTTTTTTGACGAAGTATCCTATGGACAAATTGCCAAAAGAGATCGCTCAAATTCTCGACCGACTTTGCCGTGAAGGGGATCGTTTTGCCGGGATCGACCAATATGATGACGCGATCACAAAATACCAAGAAGCGTGGGATCTCCTTCCCCCGCCCCCCCATCAGTGGCCGGCGGCGACCTGGATTCTGCTGTCGGTCGGTGACGCCTATTTCCGAATGAACGATTTTCCAGCCGGGGCGGAGATCTTGCTCGATGCATGGAACTCGCCCGACGGAAACACAAATCCATTCCTGTCGCTTCGACTCGGTCAGTGTCTGATGGAACTCGGACAATTCGACGCGGCAGCGAATGCCCTCGAAGACGCCTTTCGTGGAGCCGGTGAAGCAATCTTCGAAGACGAAGATCCGAAATACCTCCGATTCGTCAGAACGAAACAGCGGGTCCAGAGTGTCCCGCCGACTTCCGGACGCTTTCATCGCCCACTGCAATAGACGATGTCCCTTCGGAACCGGCAGGGAGCAGCACCTTGGGGGTGATTCCTTATTCTTCCGCGTCGAAGTCCTCGTCCACATCGGCATTCTTGGAACGTTTTTTTCTTTTCGTTACCGGAGCTTCAACGCGACGGAAAACGGCCACGATGTCTTCAATTGGGACGACATACAACAGATTATCCGCCTCAAAATCGACTGGTATCGCATTCTTTGGATGAAACAGAACCTTGTCATACTTGAGTATTGGAAAATCGAGATCCCGCTCGATCTGGACGCTGATCTCAACAATACGTCCTGTAATTGTGGGAATCTCGGACTGATCCGGAAGAACGATTCCGCCACGCGTCTTCTGCCGCGGTCCGTCCTTTCGAATCAAAATTCGCTTCCCCAACGGTTCAACATAATCGTCCACGTGTATTCTCCGACGACAACTCATAAATTCTATCGCGTCAAAACAGTATAGGCTGCGGATCCCCTTCGATAAACGGCATCCGCAGGATTCTATCGTGGTCCAACGAAATCCGAATAGATCGTTTGTCTCAATGGGTTTCAAAATACGGGGAGATGCAACCCCGAAACTCAACGCGATCCTCAGTCGGAGATCGATTTTCGGTAGACGCGCAGGGAGACGATGGATCGGTCTCCTTCGCCCGATGGCATTTGTCGATAAATCGTGGTCTAATTTCTAGTAGTTTTGAGCCCTAATTTCGTCAACCAAACATTTTTCGGTCAGCCGGACTGGCATCATCGCCTCTCCGTGATACGTTGCAACAGGAAATCCTTAGCTCATGTCTAGTGCCAACATTCAAAGCGTCCTTTGTGAAAATCGCAGATTCCCACCACCAGCCGACTTTGCTCGGCAGGCACACATCAGTACGGAAGATCAGTACCAACAGATGTGGAATCGAGCGAAGGATGATCCGGCCGGTTTTTGGGGAGACTTGGCGAATCAGCTGCACTGGTTCAAAAAGTGGGATCAGGTGATTCAGGGATCGATGCCCGACACGCAATGGTTCGTCGGAGGCAAGCTCAACGCATCGTACAACTGTCTCGACCGGCATCTGACGACGTGGCGCAAGAACAAGGCCGCCATCATTTGGGAGGGTGAGCCTGGTGACAGCCGGGTTCTGACCTATCAAGACCTGCATCGTGAAGTTTGCAAGTTCGCCAACGTTCTCAAGAAGCTCGGCGTCGCGACCGGTGATCGAGTGACCCTTTACATGCCGATGATTCCGGAATTAGCCATCGCCATGCTCGCCTGTGCACGGATTGGCGCCACGCACTCGATCATCTTCGGTGGGTTCAGTGCCGATGCTGTCGCCGACCGCAACAATGACTCTCAAGCAAAATTGATCGTCACTGCGGACGCCGGCTGGCGTCGCGGCAAGGAAGTTCCGCTGAAGAAGGCCGTCGATGAATCGCTAGAAAAATCGCCCAGCATTCAAAAGGTCGTCTGTGTTCGGCGGACCGGCGCTGCCGTCGAAATGATTCCCGACCGCGACTACTGGTGGCACGAACTGATGCAGGACTCCTCCAGTGACTGCGATGCGGTCGAACTCGATGCCGAGCATCCACTGTTCATTCTCTACACCTCCGGAAGTACGGGGAAACCGAAAGGTGTGCTTCACACAACGGCCGGTTATACGCTCGGCACGATGATGACTTCGAAATGGGTCTTTGACCTGAAGGATGAAGATACCTACTGGTGCACGGCCGACATCGGCTGGGTCACCGGACATAGTTACATCGTTTATGGACCGCTTGCCAATGGAGCGACGACCGTAATGTACGAAGGGGCACCGAACTGGCCGCACGACGGACGGTTTTGGGAAATCGTGGAAAAGTACAAGGTCAACATCTTCTATACAGCCCCGACCGCGATTCGCGCATTCATCAAGTGGGGCGACCATTGGCCGGCAAAGTACGATCTTTCCAGCCTGCGGTTGCTCGGGTCGGTCGGTGAACCAATCAACCCTGAAGCGTGGATGTGGTATCACCGCATGATCGGTCAGGAACGCTGTCCAATTGTCGATACGTGGTGGCAGACAGAAACCGGTGCGATCATGATCTCACCACTACCCGGCATCACGGCCACCAAACCGGGAAGCTGTACTCGACCGCTTCCCGGCGTTGTCACGGACATTGTGACCAAAGACGGCGAAAGTCTCGATGCCAATGAGGGTGGCTTACTGGTCATCAAGCAGCCTTGGCCATCGATGCTGCGCACACTTTACGGTGATCACCAACGGTTTAAGGAGACGTACTTCAGTACGATCCCAGGTTCGTACTTTGCCGGCGACGGGGCGAGGAAGGACGAAGACGGATACGTCTGGATCATGGGGCGAGTGGATGATGTTCTCAACGTCGCGGGACATCGCCTATCGACGATGGAAGTCGAATCGGCACTCGTCGCTCACGAGCGAGTCGCCGAAGCCGCCGTTGTCGGGTTTCCGCATGACATCAAAGGCGAAGGCATTTGTTGCTTCGTGATCTTGAAAACGGGGAAAGGGAATGAACAACTGGAAAAGGAATTGATTGCCCACGTTCGAAAACACATCGGCCCTCTGGCCACTCCCGACAGGATTTGCTTCAGCGATGCATTGCCCAAGACGCGCAGCGGAAAAATTATGCGGCGGCTTCTCCGAGATATTGCCGCTGGCCGAGAATCGGTCGGTGATACCTCCACGCTCGATGATCTGACCGTACTCGCAAAACTCCGAGAAGCGGACGAGTGATCTCGGCGGATGAAAATTTAAAGTACTTGTGACGAGATCTCGACTTAGCCAACCGCCCGTTGAAACATGGACGAGCAGAAAAGGCCCTCTGACGCGCGATCCACAGCCGACAGGGAGAGCGGATCTCCCTCATTGAGGGAGTCCCACTCTCCCTGATTTCAACAAACTGTGAAAAGAACAAGGCCCTCATTCTCAAAAAGATTTGACATCGGCGGATGGCATCAGAACGAAATCCGATGATCCTCTTGAAGACCACAGATTCACGAACTTGCGTCGAAACTTTGTGGTCTGTCTGCGAAATTCCTCGGGGCCTGAGACGTGTTCCGACAGTCGTCGAAAAATACGACCGAAAACTCATTTTCGAATCACGACCTCGGAGCCTTTGACCAGAAAATTGTAGACCTCAACGATGTCTTGATCATTCATGCGAATACAGCCCCGCGACGCAGCCTTGCCGATCGAATCGGGATCGATCGTTCCATGAATTCCATAGCTTTCACCGAGATCAATCCAACGCTCTCCAAGCGGGTTGGCCGGATCATCCGCCGCGATCACCTTCCCGTCGGGGCCGGTGTATTGTGGATTTTCGATCTTCCCCAAAACGCTGAATTTCCCTACGGGAGACGAACCTCTCTGGCCAATTCCCACCTGATAACTCTTCACGAAATAGCCTTGAAGATGGATCGTCAGTGTGTAGTCAGGCAGATCGATAATTGCTGAAAACGGCCCCTTCACGACCTTCAGTTTTTGGCCTGACTGAACGCGACGAGGGTCGATCTTGTTCAACTGCGAGAGATATTCCCACGATATCTGGTACTTCCCTGCAATGACCCGCAATTGATCGTTCGGTTGGATGACGTACGGATCGGTAAAGTGTGGTTGCGGCTGGAAGAAAATGGCATCGGAGGTCTTGTCCAATCGAGACAGCAGATCCGTTCGAGACTCCCTGTGATTCCAATAAGACTTGGACAACTCACGATGCGCTGCGATGGTCTCGCCCTGTTCAATTTGGGCGTCGATGGATCTCAGTTCACTCCTGAGAGAGCCGGCCGCATCGAGGGTCTGATTTTGACTTGTTTCGCCTTCTGCAGCAGCGAAATCACGATCCTCCGCCGGTTCCGAAACGAGAGAGCCTTCGGCTTGAATAGCCTCGACAGCAAATTCCGGATCAACACGGACCTTGGATAAATCGGGGACTGAACTCTCAAGACTCAACTGTTGAGGAATCGACGATCTGTCCGTTTCAGACGTGTCCGGTAACCGTCGCGTTGCTTGATTCCTCAATCTCTTCGGCTCTTGTGATCCCGCGGATTCGTTGGAGGAGATCTCCTCAACGGGTTCTGTTTGCTGTTCAAAAACAACGGGATCGACGCTGCTTTGTTCCGCGAAGGCGGCCCATTGCAACGGTCTCGCCGGATCCATCACCTCGCTGTCCGCGGGTAACGAACCCGGCTCGTTGAGAATTTGGCCGGTTGGGGTGGCCGCGAGTTCGATTGGAATCCATCCGCTTTTCCAAGCGAACCCCACTCCGAGTCCGACACTAAAAACGAGACATGTCAAAAACGGCATCTGCGCAGCCTGAAACATTTCGTTTGCCCGCGAAAATAAGGAGAAGAACACGTGACGAGTTGGCACAACGCCGCATCCGCCATTACGCTGCCATTTTTCCCAAGCGGCTCTCACGACGGAGTTCTATCAGAGGAAGAATCTTGTGGAAAGTTGTGTTCGGGCGCAGAGACAGACAAGCCCTACGAATTTTGTTCACAGGTATGACTTCCATCGCGCGAAAACGGCCAGGTGATGGAGTCCGGAAAACATGTGTGGAATGACCACCAAACGTTGTCGTCGGCGATCGAAACGATGCTGCTTAATTGAGCCGCTCTGGACACATCGGTCAATTGGATTTTGAGGGATTAACGCACACGACCCTTC
>Ga0315287_10004040_pt1 | contig 14250 bp, 9 predicted proteins | sample YL17G11_0_MG_FD_205037 | JGI IMG/M metagenome (GOLD analysis project Ga0315287, IMG submission 205037) | Sediment microbial communities from Yellowstone Lake, YNP, Wyoming, USA - YL17G11_0 | ecosystem: Environmental > Aquatic > Freshwater > Lake > Sediment | place: USA: Wyoming | collected... | reverse complement strand
GTAGCCAGTAGCCAGTAGCCAGTAGCCAGAAGACAGAAGACAGAAGACAGAAGAGAAGGACACCTGTCAGAACCAAGGAGCCAGAAGACAGAAATACCGAAAGTAGTCAGGCGTCAGTAGGACACACGACACCGGACCGAAGACAGAAGGCGCAAGCCAGGAACACGAAGACGTGGCCAGCAGCAGCGGTCAGCACGACGACCAACGACCACTCGCCACCGGCAAGGGCCAGGAGGCCGGTCGGCAGGGGCGTCGCCCTTCAACGGCTCCGCCCGGAAGATCTGTATCCATACATTAAGATACGTAGATATTAATCTGTTGACAGGCGCCCCGCCGTCCCGGTAGCATGATGTTCCAGATGGCAGCTCGATTCCCCTCCCCGTCGTCGGCCATTGCGGCCATGCGGATCATGGCGATGCGAATGACAAGCATCGGCGGGGGAGTCGTGTCCGGCCCATAGTCATACACAGTCAGACGTCACGGACGACACCAACCCGCCGAACTGGACAGCCAGTCGGCGGGTTCTTTCGTGTACGGGGTGTCAACGCGCCAGCAGGACGGTAGAGGGGGCGATCATGGCGACGCGGGGATGGGAAGTCGGGATTCTTGGGGCCACCGGGATGGTCGGGCAGCAACTGGTGCGCCGGCTGGCGGGTCACCCGTGGTTCCGCCTGACATGGGTAGGGGCGAGCGAGCGCTCGGAGGGCCGCCCGTACCGAGATCACAGATGGCTGCTGTCCGGCAGCGTGCCCGCCATCGCGGGTGATCTCGTGATCGAGAAGTCGATCCCCGGGCGGGCCCCACAGTTGCTGTTCTCCGCCCTCGACGCGGAAGCCGCAACCCGTCTGGAGCATGAGTTCGCGGCCGCCGGGCACATCGTCGTCAGCAACACGCGCACCCACCGCCTTGATGCCGACGTGCCGCTCATCATCCCGGAAGTGAACCCCGACCACCTGGGACTCGTAGCGAGGCAGCGCACGGCCCGGCGGTGGAGCGGCGCCATCGTCACGAACCCCAATTGCTCGACGGTCTTCCTCGCCATGGTGCTCGCGGCCTGCCGTTCGTTCGGGCCGACGCGGGCGCTGGTGACGACGCTGCAGGCCGCGTCGGGAGCGGGGCATCCGGGCGTGCCGGCCTGGGACCTGCTGGGCAACGTCGTGCCTTTCATCGACGGCGAGGACGAGAAGATTGAAACCGAAACCAGGAAGATCCTCGGCACCTTCAGCGCCGGTGCCGTCACCGCGGCCCTGACCGTGATCAGCGCCCAGGCGACGCGCGTGCCCGTGCTCGACGGCCACACCGAGGCGATCTCGATCGAGTTCGGGCGCCCGCCGTCGGAAGCCGAACTCGTGTCGGCCCTCGGCGGGTTCTCAGGCCCCCCACGTGACATTGCCCTGCCATCCGCGCCGCCGGCCCCGATCGTTCACCTGCCGGAACGCGATCGGCCGCAGCCGCGTCTGGACGCCACCCGCGACGGCGGCATGACGGTCTCGGTGGGCCGCGTGCGGCCCTGTCCGGTCCTGCACTACAAGCTCGTCGCGCTCGGCCACAACACGATCCGAGGCGCCGCCGGCGCCGCGATTCTGAACGCTGAACTGCTGGCCGCCGACGGGTGGCTCGCGGATGGAGTGACACCATGGTCGTCCTGAAGTTCGGTGGTTCGTCGGTCGCCACCGCTTCCGCCCTCACGCGCGTGCGCGGCATCGTCACCCGCGAACGCCGCCCGCGCGTTGTCGTGGCCTCCGCGCTCGCGGGTGTCACCGACCGCCTCGTCGCGGCAGCCGCGCGCGCGGGTTCCCGCGATCTCGACGAGGCCCTCGCGGCCCTCGGCGATCTCCGCGCGCGCCATTCGTCGCTCGCCGGCGTCGTCCGCCACCAGGGGGCCCGCGATGCGCTGCTGGGCCAGCTCGATCGGGGCTGGAGCGACGTCGAGACGCTGCTTCGCGCGGCGGCCCTGCTGGGGACGTGTGTGCCGTCCGCCGCCGACGCCATCGTGGCGCACGGCGAACTGGCCAGCAGCCGGCTCGTCGCGGCGTTTCTCCGGGATGGCGGGTTGCAGGCCGGGTGGGTGGACGCGCGGACCGTCGTCGCCACCGACACCCGGCATCAGCACGCCACGCCGCTCGTGGACGAGACGGCGGCGCGCGCGGCGAGAGTCGTCAAGCCGCTCCTCGATCGCGGGGTGATTCCGGTGCTCGGCGGTTTCATCGGCGCGACGCCCGAGGGGACGACGACAACGCTCGGCCGCGGCGGGTCCGACTACTCCGCCTCGCTCATCGGCGCCTGCCTGAAGGCAGAGGAGATCCAGATCTGGACCGACGTCGACGGCATGCTGACCGCTGACCCGCGGGTGTTCGGGCGGGCGGTGCCCGTTGATCGCCTGTCGTTCAGCGAGGCAACCGCGCTGGCGCACTTCGGGGCGAAGGTGCTGCACCCGCTGGCCGTGGTTCCTGCGATCGAGGCGGACATTCCGGTGCGGATCCTCAACGCGAATCATGCCACCCGCAGGGGTACGCTCGTCACCGGCCGGGCGGTCTGCCGGGCCGCCAGCCTGGCCGGGATTGCCTGCCGGTCCGACGTGTGCGTGCTGGAGGTGCGCCTGCCGTCCGACGCCAGCCGACCCGCTTCGCTCGCGGACGTGTTCGGAGCGTGCGCACGCGCGGGCGTCGCGGTGCATCTCACCGCCGTGTCCGATGTCTCGGTGTCGATCGCGATCGATGAAGGCCCCGGGGCCGACATCGTCGCCGCACAGATCGCACCGGGCCTCGAGGTGCGCCGGCGGGGCGAACTCGCGCTCATGGCGGTGGTCGGTGATCGCCTGAAGCACGACCCCTGTGAGGGCGCCACGGTGTTCAGCGCGCTTGCCGGCATCCCGCTTCACCTCTTTTCGCGGACGCCGGGTTCGGGCCACGTGGCCGTCGTCGTGGACAGGTCGAACCTGGCGTGTGCGACGGCGACTCTGCACGAGCGCTTCTTCGAGCGCTGCGACGATGCCGGAGCCGCGGGCGATCAAGGCGGAGCCGTCGATCAATTCGAGGTGGCCGCGGCCTCGGCCCGACAGGAGATCAGCGCATGACGACCACACCCCGCCAGCTCGACGTCGCGATAGCCGGGTTCGGCACCGTGGGCCGCGCGGTCGTGCGGCTGTTGAGCGAACGCCGGCACCCGGTCCTGCGACTCCGTGGCATCTGCACGCGTCGAACGGCCGCCGCCAGGAGCGATGCGCCGTGGGTGTCCGCCGATGTGTCATGGACCGACGACTTCGAGACGCTGCTGAAGACCGGCGCCGGTGTCATCGTCGAACTTATCGGCGGCGTGGAACCGGCCCGAACCTGGATCGATGGAGCGCTGCGAGCCGGGCGATCGGTCGTCACCGCGAACAAGCAGGTCATGGCCGAGCACGGCCCGGAGCTGGTATCGCTCGCGAGGTCTTGCGGCAACGCCCTGCGGTTCGAGGCCGCGGTGGGCGGTGCGGTTCCCGTGATTGGCGGCGTGCAGGACGGCCTGGGCGGCGATCGCCTCACCCGCATCTGCGGCGTGATGAATGGCACCTGCAACTTCGTGCTGAGCCGGATGACACGCGACGGCGCGACCCTGTCCGATGCCGTTCGTGAGGCCCAGGCCAGCGGCCTGGCCGAAGCCGACCCGGGTGCAGACCTGGATGGCATCGACGCCAGGGCGAAACTCGCGATCCTCGCGACGATCGGGTTCGGCGATCACCTGCGGCCGCGCGACATTCCCACCGAGTCGATTCGGCACATTGATGCCGCGGACGTCCTGGCCGCGGGGTCGATCGGACGGGTGGTGCGCCAGATCGCCTGGGCAGGCCGGCCGACCGAGGGGGAGAGCCAGATCGACGCGGGTGTCGGCCCCGCGCTGGTCGGCCAGCACTCGTGGCTCGCGCGCGCACGGGGACCGGAGAACGTTGTGCTCGTGCGGGGAGAGCGCAGCGGCACGACGGTGTTCGCCGGCCGGGGCGCTGGCGGCGATGCCACCGCCGTGGCGGTCGTCTCGGATCTGCTGGCGCTGGTGGACGGGCGCCGTGTCCCGCGGCCGTGGCCGGCGCTGTCGGCCGGCCGGACGTGCGCCGACGTCCTGGCGCGTCACTACGTCCGCGTGTCGTCTGCCGACGCCACGGCCGCACGCGATGCCGCAGGCGCGCTGGCGCGGGCGGGGATCGCCGTCGATCGTGTCTTCGATCATGCGGGTCGTGGTGGCGGCCGCTGGGCAGCCGTCGTGCACCCGTGCAGCCACCGTGATCTCATCCTGGCGCTCGAGACGCTCGTGCCGGCGGCCCATGCCGGGGCGAGCGCCGTCGGGTTGCCGTTCCTCGACGGCGAATGACGGTCGCCATTCCGGCGCGCGCATCCTGAGACGCCCGCGCATCCTGGAGACTCAACCATGTCCACGTCCCAGTCTTCGTTCCGCCCCGCCACCGTCGCCCTGCACGGCGGCCAGTCTCCCGACCGCGCCACCGGCGCGCGCGCGGTGCCGATCTACCAGACCTCGTCCTACGTGTTCGAGTCGGCCGACCACGCCGCCGCGCTCTTCGCGCTGCAGCAGCCAGGCCACATCTACACGCGGATCGGCAATCCCACGACAGAGGTGCTCGAGCGCCGCCTGGCCGAACTCGACGGCGGCATCGGCGCGCTGGCCCTGGCCTCCGGGCAGGCGGCCATCACGACGGCCGTGCTGACCCTGGCGAAGACAGGGCAGAACATCGTGTCCACGCGCTATCTCTACGGCGGCACGTACAACCTGTTCCACTACACGCTGGAGCGTCTCGGCATCGAAGCCCGCTTCGTCGACACGTCCGACCCGGAGCAGGTCAAGAAGGCGATCGACGTCAACACGCGGCTCGTCTATACCGAGTCGATTGGCAACCCGAAGAACAATGTCGACGACTTCGAGGCGATCGCCCGGATGGCCCATGACGCGGGCGTGCCCTTCGTGGTGGACAACACAGTGACGCCGCACATCTTCAAGCCGTTCGAGCACGGGGCGGACATCGCCGTCTACTCGCTGACGAAGTTCATCGGGGGCCACGGCACGTCCATCGGCGGGGCCGTCGTGGATTCCGGGCGCTTCAATTGGGCGAACGGCCGTTTCGCAGAGTTCACCGAGCCGGATCCGTCCTACCACGGCCTCGTCTTCTGGGACCTCTTCGGCACGCACGAGGGCGCGGTCGCACCCGGCGCGGCCTTCATCACGAAGGCGCGGGTGCAGTGGCTGCGCGACCTCGGCGCGTGCCTCTCGCCGTTCAACGCGTTCCTCTTCCTCCAGGGCCTCGAGACGCTGCCGTACCGGATGGCCGCGCACTGCGCGAATGCCGCGCGAATCGCCACCTGGCTGGCGTCGCATCCGCATGTGGCGTGGGTGAATTACCCGGGTCTCCCAGGGCATCCCGACCGCGCCCGCGCGGAGCGCTACTTCCGCCGCGGCGCCGGCGCCATTGTCGGGTTCGGCATCCGCGGAGGGATCGACGCGGCGCGCCGGTTCATCGACTCCGTGCGCCTCTTCAGCCACCTGGCCAACATCGGCGACGCGAAGAGCCTCGTGATTCACCCTGCCTCGACAACCCATCAGCAGCTGTCGTCGGAAGAACGGGCGGCCGTCGGCGTGCCGGACGACTTCATCCGGCTGTCGATCGGCATCGAGGACGCGGACGACCTGATCGCGGATCTGGACCAGGCGATCGCCGGGGCGCGGCGGACTGCGCAGGCGGCGTGAATGGCTGGCGTATCTGCGGGCCTGGGTCTGGTGGAGACGCAGATCGCGCGCGTCTGTGAAGACGGGCTCGATCTCGAGTGTGGCCGGCGGCTCGAGTCGGTCACGGTCGCCTACGAGCGCTACGGGCACCTGAATGCCGCGCGAGACAACGTGATCCTCGTGTGCCATGCGCTGTCGGGTGGCGCGCACGCGGCAGGCCGGCACGCGAGCGCCCGCAAGCCCGGCTGGTGGGACGTGATGATCGGGCCCGGAAAGGCGTTCGACACGGATCGCTATTGCGTGGTCTGCTCGAACGTGCTCGGCAGCTGCTACGGGACGACCGGTCCCGCCTCGCCAGACCCCGCCACCGGGCGTCCATTCGGCCGGCGATTCCCGGTCGTCACCGTCGGCGACATGGTGAACGTACAGAAATCCCTGATGGACCATCTCGGCGTGTCCAGGCTCCACGCCGTCGCGGGGGGGTCGATGGGCGGTATGCAGGCGCTGCATTGGGCGGCCGCATTCCCCGGCGCCGTGGGGTCCGTGATTGCGCTGGCGACGACGCACCGCCACTCACCGCAGCAAATCGCGTTCAACGAGATCGCGCGGCGAGCCGTCATGAGCGATCCGCACTGGCGGGGCGGCGACTACTACGACGGTGAACGGCCGCGGGAAGGCCTCGCGCTGGCGCGGATGCTGGGCCACATCACGTACCTCTCAGACCGCGGCATGGAGCGGAAGTTCGGCCGCCGGCTGCGCGGCGACGCCCTGCGCTTCGACATCAGCGGAGAGTTCGAAGTGGAATCGTATCTGGAGCACCAGGGCCGGAGCTTCGTGGACCGCTTCGACGCCAACTCGCTGTTGTACCTCTCGCGGGCGCTCGACTACTTCGACCTGGCGGCCGGCGGCCGGCAGCTTGCCGACGTCTTCAGGGATACCGATGCGGCGTTTCTCCTGCTGACGTTCTCCTCCGACTGGCTGTATCCGCCGTACCAGTTGGAGGCGGTCGCCACCGCAGCCCAGACGGCAGGGCGCCCGGTGGTTTACCTCGAGATGGCGAGCGACTACGGCCACGACGCGTTCCTGCTGGAGCACGAGGCGCAGGAGCCGATCATTCGAGCATTTCTCGGCAGTCCGAGCCAGTATAATCCCCTGCGTCATCCCGGCCCGGAGGCGCCGTTCCGATGTCCTGCTCCACTCCGCGATCGCGGTGGTCTCGCTTCGCCATCGGCCTGCTCTTAGGCGGCTTCATCGTTTTCTCGCGGCCCGCGTTGCCCGCGTCCCAGGGCGGCGGCACCTCCACGGCCACTCAGCAGCGCGACTCCCGCCTCGACTGGTGGCGCGAGGCCCGTTTCGGCATGTTCATCCACTGGGGGCTCTACGCGGTTCCGGCGGGTGAGTGGAATGGCCGCACGGGCTACGGCGAGTGGATCCGGAACAACGGCCGCATTCCCATCGACACGTACGACCAGTTCCGCACGCGGTTCAATCCCACGAAGTTCGACCCCGACGCCTGGGTTCGCCTCGCGAAGCAGGCGGGCATGAAGTACATCGTGATCACCACCAAGCATCACGACGGGTTCGCCCTCTTCGATTCGAAGGAGACCGACTGGGACGTGATGGCCACGCCGTACGGCCGCGACATCATCAAGCAGCTGGCCGATGCGTGCGCGCGAGGCGGCATCCGGCTGTGCTTCTACCACTCGATCATGGACTGGCATCATCCCGACTACCTGCCGCGGCGCGACTGGGAGGCCGCCGCGCGGCCGGCCGCGGGCGCGGACTTCGATCGCTACGTGCGCTACATGAAGGCACAGCTGAAGGAACTGCTCACCAACTACGGCCCGATTGGCGTGCTCTGGTTCGACGGCGAATGGGAGGGGACGTGGACCAGCGAGCGCGGCCGCGATCTCTACGCGTACGTCCGCGGGTTGCAGCCCTCGATCATCATCAATAACCGCGTCGGCCGCAGCCGCGGCGATTCCGGACTGAACCGCGACGAAGGCCCGGTGGGGGACTTCGGCACGCCCGAACAGGAGATTCCCGCCACCGGCGTGCCCGGCGTCGACTGGGAAACCTGCATGACGATGAACGGCAACTGGGGGTACAACCGGGCCGACAAGGACTTCAAGTCAACCGAGATCCTGCTTCGCAATCTCGTGGATATCGCCTCGAAAGGCGGGAACTTCCTCCTGAACGTGGGACCCACCGCCGACGGCGAGTTCCCGCCCGAAAGCGTCGATCGCCTGACAGCGATCGGGGACTGGATGCGCGTGGCCGGCGCGTCGATCCACGGCACCCAGGCGAGCCCGTTCCCGTCCCTGCCATGGGGGCGATGCACGCAACGCCGGCTGGGCGCGAACACGACGCGGTTGTACCTGCACGTGTGGGATCGGCCGAAGGACGGACGCCTCGTCGTGCCCGGCCTGCTGAACGAGGTCAGATTCGCCCGACCGATTAGCGCGGTCGACAAGCCGTCCGACCTGCCGGTGACGCGCGACGGTGACGACCTCACCATTGCACTTGGCCTGGCGAGCGGGCCTGGCCCTGCGCCCGGCGACGTCATCGTCCTCGACATCGTCGGCGAGCCCGACGTGACCATCGCGCCCGCGGTCAGCGCCGATGCGCCGATCTTCGTGGATGGGACGGACGTGCGGGTGACGACGGACCGGCGCAACGTGCAACTGCGCTTCACCACCGACGGCACCGCGCCGACAGCGACGTCGCCCGAGGTTGTTAGTCCCGTCAGGCTGACGCGGACTGCCACCGTGCAGGCGCGCGTGTTTCGCGGCGCCCAACCGGTCAGCGCGGTGACAGCCGCCACGTTCACGCGCGTCACGGCCCGTCCTCCGACGGTCCTGACCGCCACGGTGCCCGGCCTCGAGTACGCCGCCGCAGAAGGCGACTACACGGCCCTTCCGGCGTTCACGCCTGCGGAGATCCTCAAGACCGGCACGGTGGCGGGATTCGACCTCTCGCCGCGCACCCGCGAGTCCCGCTTCGCGATGCGGTTCCAGGGCTACATCCGCGTCCCGGCCACGGGTGTCTACCGCTTCTTCCTGCGGTCGGACGATGGGAGCCGGATGTGGGTGGGGGAGACGCTGCTGGTGGACAACGACGGCCTGCACGGCTCGCGCGAGCTCTCGGCGCCGGTGGCGCTCGAACAGGGGTGGCATCCCATCACCGTGGCCATGTTCGAGCAGTCGGGTGGATTTGAACTGGACGTCGCGTGGAGCGGCCCCGGGATAGCCCGGCAGCGGGTGCCGGCCGGCGCGCTGGCCCGGCGCAAGTGAGTCGGCAAAATGATACGCTTGAGCCGCACGCGATGAGGGCTTTCTCGCGCATCCTCCTGACGGGCGGCGGCACCGCCGGCCACGTGAATCCGGCGCTGGCGATCGGGCGCGCGCTTGGCGACGAGCGCACGGCGTACCTCTACGTCGGTGTTCGCGGCCGCGCGGAAGCCGACATCGTCCCGCGCGAAGGCCTTCCGATCACATTTGTCCGTGCCTCGGCGTATCCCGGCGCACGGCCGTCGGCGGCCTGGATCGGCTTTCTCGCGAACCTCGTCGCGGGCACCGTGAAGGCGGCGTTCGTCGTCCGCTCGTTCGCGCCCGAGATCATCGTGGGCACCGGCGGCTTCGCGTCCGCGCCGACCATGCTGGCGGCCGCGCTGCTGCGGCGGCTGCGCCTGTGCCGGGCCCGGGTCTTCGTTCACGAGCAGAACGCGGCACCCGGCAAGCTGAACCTGCTCGTCGGACGATTGGCGGACCGCGTGTTCGTGTCTTTTCCGGAAACGCTGCCGGCCTTTCCCGACAACGGCGTGATGGCGGGGTACCCGCTTCGCCGGCGCATCCAGGCGATCGATCGGGAGACCGCGCGCGCGTCCCTCGACTTCCGGGTTCCGCCAGGCCGGCACGTGGTGTTCGCCTTCGGAGGATCGCAGGGCGCGCGTACGATCAACCGGGCCGTCGTGGACGCACTCGGTGCGCTGCTGCCGGGCAAGGACCGGCTGTTCATCATCCACGGCACGGGCCTGCGCCGCGCTGACGGGGCGCACGACGCGCACGCGGAGACGCAGGCGCGCCTCGCGCAGCGCTATTCAGCGGAAGAGCGGCGCGCCATCGACGAGTGCTACGTCGCGCGGCCGTATTTCCACGAGATCGAGAAGATCTACGCGCTCGCGGATCTGGTGGTGGTGCGCGCGGGCGCGGGCACGCTGAACGAAGTGGCGGCACTGGGCCTGCCGGCGATTGTCGTCCCGAAGATCAACCTGCCCGGCGAGCACCAGGTGATGAACGCGCGCGCGCTCGCCCGCGGTGGCGGCGCCGTGGTGCTGTACGAGCAGACGCGGAACGACGGAGGCCATCTTGTCGAAGAGCTCGACGGGACGCTGCTCGCGACGACCATCCTGTCGCTCCTTGGCAGCCCCGGGCGGCTCAGGAACATGGGCGCGTTCAATGCGGGCTTCGCGCGACAGGACGCCCTCGAGAGTATCCGGCGGTCGATCGCGGGCGAGGAGACTGCCGCCTGCATCCCATTCGCGGGAGCACGCCCTGACGGAGGTGCCTGCGGGCTTCTGCTAAGCAGCCAGGCCCTCCTGTCGGCGCTGGAGCATCAGCGCGCGGCGAAGACCGCGGCCGGCCCGCACCGCCACGAGCCACTGTCCGCCGACGACTCGGCCTATTACATCAGCCGCGCCGCGTCGCTGCTGGCGAGTCCGGCCTGGGACGCGCGCAATCTCGGTGTCAAGCTGATCGGCCTGCTCGAGGCGCACGACGAGCTCCCGCTCGTGACCGCGCTGCTGAGAGACCGGAAGCCGGCGCCGTGGTACAAGCGGATGGCGGGGGGCGACTTCGAGCAGGTCGGGTTCATCCGCCGCAACGCGCTGGCGGCCGTGGCCCGCCTGGGCATCGTGACGCCCCAGGTCGAAGACGTGCTGGCGGCCGCGCTCGCGGATCCCTATTACGAGGCGCGGGCCGAAGCGTGCCGCGTGATTACGGTGCTCGATCGGCATCTGAGCGACGGCGGGCGAACGCGGCTGATTGCCGGCCTGATCACCCTCCTGCGGGATCGCTGGCTCGAGGTGGCCGCGGCGGCCGCGGAGGCGCTCGGCCACGTCGGCGGAGAGGCTGATGCGCGGCCCGCCCTGCTGGCGCTCAAGGCCCACAAATTCTGGATGGTGCGGGCGGCCGGCCTGCGCGGCCTGCAGGCGCTTGTCGAGCGCGGTCGCGCCGGGGACCTGGACGGCCTCGAGCCGGAGGTGCGCGGGTTCGCGCTGACGGCCACGGACTTCCGGCCCGAGTTCACGATACGGACGTCGTACGCCCGGCTGATCCGCGCGATCGACGCAAGGAGGAGTGCGACGTGATTCACCTGATCGGGCACCTCCTGGAAGGCGGCTATCGCGCGTGGTCGTTCCTGCGCCTGCTCGACTACCTCTCGGTTCGCGCCATCGGCGCGGCGATGACGGCGTTCATCCTGATGCTCGTCGTGATGCCGAGGGTCATCTGGTACCTGCATCGACGGGGCCTCGTCGATCAGACGCGCGAGACCGGCGTGCCGTCGGCGTTCGACAAGGCCGGCACACCCGTCATGGGCGGGGCCGTGATGGTGGGTGCCGTCCTGGCCGCGTGCCTCGTGTGGTGCGACCCGACGAATCTGTACGTGTGGTCGGTCATCGCCGGCATGGTGTGGTTTGCCGCCATCGGCCTCGCGGACGATCTGGCGAAGTGGCGGGCGCGATCGGGCAACCGTGGCATGAGCGAGGCGCGCAAGCTAGCCCTGCAGGGCATCTTCGCCGCCCTGTTCGTGGCGTTGCTGGCCGGCCCGTGGTCGCCGCTGCCGGCGCGGGAGGCGGGAACGCTGTACGTGCCCTTCGTCAAACACGCGCTGGTGTCGTCGTTCTGGATCTACCTGCCGATCGTGTTCTTCTTCGTCGTGCTGGTGGGAAATGCCGTGAACATCACCGACGGAATGGACGGCCTGGCGATCGTGCCCTCGGCATTCGCCGTGTCGACGCTCGGCGGGTTCGCCTGGATCATGGGCAACGCCATCTGGTCTCGCTACCTCTTCTTCCCGCTGCTGCCCGGGGTAGGGGAGCTCGTGGTCGTCTGCGCGGCGTTCGCGGGCGCGGCTATCGGGTTCCTCTGGTTCAATGCCTACCCGGCGCAGGTGTTCATGGGCGATGCGGGATCGCTGGCGATTGGCGGCTGCCTCGCCACCCTGTCGGTCCTGGTGAAACAGGAGGCGCTCTTCCTGATTCTGGGCGGCCTGTTCATCGCCGAGGCCGTGACCTCGCAGGTGCAGGACAAGATCGGGATCAAGTGGCTCGGCCGGCGCCTGTTCTATCGCGCGCCGCTCCACCACCAGATGCAGCACACCGGCCTGGCCGAGACGAAGGTCGTGATCCGCTTGTGGATCGTGTCGCTCATCCTGGCGCTTGTGTCGATCGCCACGGTGAAACTGCGTTAGAGGCTGTTAGAAGACACAGGTAGCCGTGTGTGTTTCTTTGCAGGCTCTTACGGCCGGTCCGAACACATACAATGTCACCATTGTTCACTGACAGGGCCTTGGCGGCGGGCGCCGCTCTCTCGGAGGCATGGGCCATGATGCTCACCCGTTCGGTGGCCGCGCTTATCCTCGTCGCAAGCGTCGGGACGGTGTCGTTGAGCGGTCAGACGGCGCCCCGCGCCGCGCCGCCGGATTTCGACGCAGTGTCGGCGGCGAGGTTTGCGGACCTCGCGCTGGCGTGCGTGCACAAGGAGTACCCCAACAAGATCGCGCATGTGCTCGGCGGCGATGCCGATGTGAAGCCGCCGCGCGAGTTGACGCCGGCCTTCTACGGCTGCTACGACTGGCACTCGTCGGTGCACGGCCACTGGCTGCTTGCGCGGCTGGCCCGCACGTTCCCGGGCGCGCCGTTTGCCGCGCCAGCGCGCACGGCGCTGGCGGCCAGCCTGACGAGCGAGCATGTCGCCGTCGAGGCGCAGTACCTCACCGGCGCCGGGCGCACGAGCTTCGAGCGCCCGTACGGCCTGGCGTGGCTGCTGCAGCTTGGCGCCGAGCTGCGGGAATGGAACGACCCGGACGCCCGGCGGTGGGCGGTCGTCATACGTCCCCTTGAAGAGGCGGCGGCCGCCCGGCTGAAAGACTGGCTGCCCAAGCTGTCGCGGCCGATTCGCATCGGCGAGCACGACCAGACCGCCTTCGCCTTCGGGCTCATCCTCGACTGGGCCCGAACGGCCGGCGACCAGGGGATGATCGATCTGATCACGTCGAGGACCGAGGCGTTTTACCGCGCGGATCGGAATTGCCCGCTGAGCTACGAGCCCTCGGGCCAGGACTTCCTGTCGCCGTGCATCGCCGAGGCCGACCTGATGCGGCGCGTGCTGCTGCCCGCGGCGTACGCGGAGTGGCTGCGCACGTTCCTGCCTCAACTCCCCGTCGACGGCTCCGCAGGCTGGCTCGATCCGGCCATCGTCACCGATCCCGGAGACCCGAAACTCGCGCACCTGGACGGACTGAACCTCAGCCGGGCCTGGATGCTCGAGGGCATGGTCAAGGGACTCCCGCCCTCCGACGCGCGCCGGGCCTCACTGCAGGCGGTCGCGCTCCGCCACCGGGTGGCTGGTCTGAAGTCGGTGACGGGCGAACACTACGAAGGCGGGCACTGGCTGGGCAGCTTCGCCGTCTACCTGTCCACCGACCGCGGACTCGGAGCTGACTCATCCCGCTGACAGGCGCCGTCCAGGCAGGACTGCGGACAGGGCGCGGTCAGCGATCGCCCTGTTCAGCCGCGTGATGCTGCAGCGCCTCCCACTGGCTCATGAGGTCGCCCACGTCCCACATCAGCTTCTGGTGGCGGTCGATGACGGGCTTCGACTTCTCGCGATCCTCGTAAAACCCCGGCACCGACATGGTCGCTTCGAGCGTTGCGATCTGCTCTTCGCGGTCGGCAATCCGGCTTTCGAGCTCGTTGACGCGATCCCGCAGCGCCGTGCGCGCGCGCTCTCGCTTGCGCGCGTCGGCGTCCGCCCGTTTCTTCGCGTCGTAGTCCGCGACCCGGTCGCCCTTCGGGACGGCGGGCCGGGGCTTCGGCGAAGAGACCTGGGCCTGGCGCGGCGCGCTTTTCGGCGGCGCGGGCGCCAGGCTGGCCCGCCCGAGACCATCGGGGAGTGCCGGGGCTTTCCCCGCGTGGGTCTTGCTCCAGTGGAACTCCTCGTAGGTGCCCGGGTAGAGCAGGGCCCGGCCGTCCCCGATTTCGATCACCTTCGTTGCCAGCTTGTCGATGAAGTACCGGTCGTGCGACACGACGACGAGGGTGCCGCCGTAGTCCATGAGCGCGTCCAGCAGCACGTCCTTCGAATCGAGGTCGAGGTGGTTCGTGGGTTCGTCGAGCAGGAGGGTGTTGGACCGCCGCAACAGCATCCGCGCCACGGCGAGGCGCGTGCGCTCGCCCCCTGACAACACCCCGGCCTTCTTGTACACATCGTCGCCCGAGAACAGGAACCCGCCGAGGATGTCGCGAATCATCGGGACCAT
>Ga0315287_10004039_pt1 | contig 14251 bp, 15 predicted proteins | sample YL17G11_0_MG_FD_205037 | JGI IMG/M metagenome (GOLD analysis project Ga0315287, IMG submission 205037) | Sediment microbial communities from Yellowstone Lake, YNP, Wyoming, USA - YL17G11_0 | ecosystem: Environmental > Aquatic > Freshwater > Lake > Sediment | place: USA: Wyoming | collected... | reverse complement strand
AGGGTGTCCGGGCCCACCGATTGAGCGGTACCCGGGGCCGGCTCCTCACCGGCTTCCTGGTGGAGGACCACGACGACGTGCTGTTGATCAACGATGCCGGGGTACTCATCCGCACCGCCGCGGGTGACATCTCCTCCCAGGGCCGTGACGCCACAGGGGTGCGGGTGATGAACCTCGACGACGACACCTCGGTCGCGGCCGTGGCCCGGGTGCTCGGTTCGGACGAGGATCCCGCCGATGCCGACGGCGATGTCGATGTCGATGTCGAGGGTGTCGGTCCCGAGGTTGGCGGTCCCACCGGGGAAGCGGACGATCCGGGCCCCGCGGCCCCCCGGTGATGGTGCGAGCGCCAGTGATGGCCCCGCTGTCGACTAGGCGCCGGCGCCGGTCGCGCGAGCGGGCCAGTGCGGTCCCCTTGGTCGCGGCGGCGCTGGTCGTCGTCGTCGCGGCGCTGGCTGCGCTCGCCGTGGTTGCCGACTCGTTGGCAGGAGCCGCCCGGGCCGACGCCACGGCCGACCTCGTGGCCCTCGCCGGTGCCGACGGTGGGCCCGGGGCGGCAACCGACGTGGCGCGGGCCAACGGGGCGTCGGTCGCGTCGCTGCGGGCCAGCGGCGCGGTGACGGTCGCCGTGCTCGAGCGCGGGGGGCACCAGGCCGTGGCGGCCGCAGCCCTCGAAGCCTTCGACGCGGCCGCGTCGCGGGCCACGCCGTGATGCGCCCGGTCAGGTCCGCCGCTGGCCTACGGTGTGCGCACCACTTCGGGATCGTCCCGATAGGCTCCCCTGCGTGACAATGACCTCTTCGGTGAAAGACGAGCCCCCCGGTGATGCATCGGCCGACGCGACCGGTGCCATCGGCTCCGAGCGCCCCTCGGCCACGCCGGCACGCGCCACTCCCGCCGAGCGCCCGACTCCCGCCGAGCGGCCGGCCGCCCCCGCCCAACCCAAGCGCCTCCTGGGGTACCGGCGGCAGCGCTTCGAGGCCCGCAAGGTCCGTCGGCTCATCCGCCACGTCGACCCGTGGTCGGTGCTCAAGCTGGCTGTCCTGCTGGGCCTGTGCCTGTGGGTGATCGGCATGATCGCCGCGGTGATCATCTGGTCGGTGGCCAACAACACCGGCGCCCTGGCGAGCCTGGAGAAGTTCGTGAACCAGAACCTGCAGGTGCAGGACTTCAAGCTCACCGGCGACGTGCTGTTCCGTCAGTTCGGCCTCGTGTCGCTGCTCGGGGTGCTCGGCTTCACCGCAGCGGCCGTGGTGGCCACCCTGGTGTTCAACCTCATCAGCGACATCATCGGTGGGGTGTGGGTGTCGGTGATCGAGGAGGAGACCGCCCGTCCGATCGTGGATGCACGTTCGCAGGCCGACTGAAGAACCGCTACTCTGACCGACCGCTGCCCGTTGGGCAGGGCCCGTCGGGGCTATAGCTCAGTTGGTTAGAGCGCACCCCTGATAAGGGTGAGGTCGCTGGTTCGACTCCAGCTAGCCCCACGACACATCCGCGCCGGCTCCCGGCCGTTCGCACCGACCATCTCGCTACGGGCCGGTCACCGAGGTCCACGGAGCCACCCAGATCCCCAGGAGTACCGAGTGCGAGGACTGCGACGGGCGGCACTGGCGATCGGCATCGGGGCGATCTTCGCCGCTGCGCTCCGACTCCGGGGATCGGGGGGCTCACCTCCCCAACAGGGGGAATGGCGGGAGCTGACCGAGCCCGACCTGCGCGACGCCCACCGCGTCCCGTCAGGGTCGGCCGCTGTCGGCGACGCGGCGCCCGGCTCCCCCGACGCGACGCCGGGCTGACCATGACCGACCGGCATCGGCCCGCGAGGCCCGGGGTCGCCGTGCTGGGCGCCGGCGTCGTGGGGGCCCGGGTGGCCCGTGAGCTGATCTCCTCACCGGATGCCCCCCTGGTGACCATCGTGTCGAGCCGCGCCGACCGCGTGCGGGCGCTGCGGGAGGCCTTCGGTGCCGACGCGGTGGTGCTGCACTCCGCCGCCGGGCACGCGGCGCTGCCGGGCTCGGTGCGGGTGGTGGTGCTGGCCGGTGAGCCCGAGGGCCAGGCCGGCGTTGCCCGGCATCACCTGCAGCTCGGTCGCCACGTGGTGTCGAGCGCGGATGTGCCCGAGACCGTGGCGGAACTGCTCGACCTGCACGACGAGGCCCGGGCCGCGGCACTGTCGGTGGTGGCCGGGGCGGCCTTCTCCCCCGGGTTGAGCTGCCTCTTGGCCGCCCACGCGGCGCTGGGCCTCGACACGGTCGACGAAGTGCACGTGGCCCGTCACGGCGCCGGAGGCCCGCTGTGCGCCCGCGAGCGCCTCCGTTCGATGAGGGCCACCACCAAGGAGTGGCGCGACGGTGCCTGGGTTGCGGCGTCCTCGGGCTCGGGCAGGGAGCTGTGCTGGTTCCCTGATCCGGTCGGGCCCCGGGACTGCTACCGGGTGGCCACGGGTGAGGCGCTGTTGCTGGTGGACGCGTTCGCAGGGCTCCACCGGGCCACGGTGCGCATGGCGATGTCGCGCCGCGACCGACTGATGCTGCCGCTGCCCATCCTCCTGCCCGCACCGCCCGAGGGTGGGGTGGGAGCCCTGCGGGTGGAGGTGCGCGGCAGCCGCGACGGGGCGCGTCGCACCGAGGTCCTGGGGTGCCTCGACCGGCCCGGCATGGCGGCCGGTGCCGTGGCGGCCGAGGCGACCCTGGGGCTGTTGCGGGGTGAGGCTCCCGCCGGCGCGCATGGCTTGGCGGCGTGGGGGCGATCCACCGAGTTGCTGGCGGCCCTGCGGGTGCGGGGCGTTCGGGTGGCGACCCTCGACGGCGAGTGACGGTCGAATCCCACGGAAAGTGCTCAAGGAACCCCCAGGTTCGGCCGAGAACGTACGCAGAGTGAGATCGGCACCCTGCGGATTGCGGCCTCCCGGAACGGCCGGAGTCCTTCTCGGAGATTTTCCGGGAAATCGCTAAAGGAGTGCGGTCGCGCGCGCCGATGTTCCCGGTCAACAGGCAACCAGGAGATCCGATGCCCGCACGGTCGCAACCAACACGCTCCACCCAAGAGGTCTCACGCCTCGTGGAGGAGCATCTGGATCTGGTCAACCACGTGGTGTTCCAGGTCGCCGTGCACTTCCCCCGCCACGTCGATCGCAACGAGCTGATCCATGCCGGCGCGCTCGGCCTGGTGGAGGCGGCGAAGCGCTATGACGACACCAGGGGCGTGCCCTTCAACCGGTTCGCCGCCCAGCGCATCCGCGGGGCCATCATCGACGCCGTCCGGGCCGCCGACTGGGCCCCCCGGTCGGTGAGGATGCTGGCCCGGCGCCTCGACCAGGCCGAACAGCGCCTCGCGGTGCAGCTCGGCCGGGTTCCGAGCCTGGGTGAGACCGCCCAGGCCCTCGGCATGGACAGTGACGAGCTGCACAACCTCCGCGACCGGATCTTCCGCTCCGTGGTGCTGGCCTTCGAGTACATCGTGTCCGACAACGACGACGAGAACCTGACACTCGTGGACATCCTCGCCGATGCCGGCCCGGAGCCGGCCGCGCAACTCGAGGAGCGCGAGCTCAAGGCCTACCTGCGCGAAGCGGTGGCCATGCTGCCCGAACGCCATCGGCTCATCGTCATCGGGTACTTCATCGAGGAGCGCAGCAGCGACGAGCTGGCCCGGTTCCTCGGGGTGACGGAGTCACGCGTGTCCCAGATGCGCACCGAGGCCCTGGCCATGCTCCGACGGGGGATCGAGGCGCAGTACCAACCGGTCGAACAGCTCGACGAGCCCCAGGGGCTGGTGGAGCGCCGTCGGGCGGCCTACGCGCAGCGCATCACCGGCGCCTCGCACTGGCCCGAGCGGTTGAGCGAGCGGGACGACCCCGACAGCGACGAGGGGTTCATCACCGAGGTCGAGCGCATCCTCGCCACGGCCTGAGCCCGGTCGGTCGGTGAGTGGCGGTCGGTGAGTACCGGCCGGGAGACCCGAACAGGTCACCGGTCGGCCAGCATCGCGACCCACAGCTCGTGGTCGGCGCCACCAGAGGCGATGGCGGAGTACGGATGGGGCTCCGGATTGGTCGCCGTCAGCACCTCGGCACTGCCGTCGCGACGCGTGATCACGCCACCCGCCTCCTGCACGACCACCATGACCGCGGCCAGGTCCCACCAGGCCAGGAGCGGATCGAACATGGCGGCCGCCCGGCCGCTGGCCACGAGGGCGTAGCCGTAGGCATCCCCCCACGTGCGCACCAGCACGCCCGCGGCCTGGGCCCGGTCGAACATCGCCGGATTCCACCGGTGGAAGCCGGTGGTGCACAGCACGGCTCCTTCGAGCGCGGGCCCGGGCCGCGGGGCGGCAACCGCCGTCGGCTCGCCGTTGAGGAAGCAGCCCCGGCCCCGGCCGGCCCACACGGTCTCGCCGAGGGCGGGCAGGTTGATCACGCCCACTGCGGGCCCGTGGGAGTCCTCGAGGTACAGCAGGTTGGAGTACGTGCCCACACCGTGGGAGAAGGCCTGGGTGCCGTCGATCGGGTCGATGACCCACGTACGCCCGGAGGTGCCGCCCACGTCGTCGTGCTCCTCGCCGATGATGGCGTCGTGGGGATGGGCCGCGGCGATGCGGTCGCGCAACAGGTGCTCGGCGTCGTGGTCGGCGCGGGTGACCGGCGAGCCGTCGGCCTTGGCATCGACCGCCAACCCGGGGTGGCGGAACCACCCGAGGGTGAGGTCCCCGGCCTCACGGGCCCACGCGACGGCCTGGTCGACCAGCTCCTGTTCCACCGGTGGAGGGGGGACGGGGTTCGTGCCGGGCATGTCCATCCGGGCATTCTCGCGCCATGCCGCGGCGCGGGCCCCGGCGGTGCTGCTAGAAGCGGGACCATGTTGGTCGATGCCATGACGACTCCCCTGCCCGTGCACGACATGGCCGGCGCCGCCGCCACGATCCGGGCGGCCGGGTTCTCGGGCCTGGTGCTCACCGAGACGGGCCGCAGCGCGTTCATCGCCGCCACCGCGTCGGCGCTGGGGGCGCCGGGACTCCACCTGGCCACGGGCGTGGCGGTGGCCTTCTCCCGTAGTCCCATGGTCACCGCAGGCGCGGCGTGGGAGCTGGCCGAGGCCACGGGGGGCAACTTCCGCCTCGGCATCGGCACCCAGGTGCGGGCCCACGTCACCCGGCGCTACGGGGCGGAGTTCGATCCGCCCGGGCCCCGCCTGCGGGAGTACGTCGCCGCGCTCCGGGCCATCTTCGCAGCCTTCCGGGGCGAGCAGCGGCTGGCCTTCGAGGGTGACTACTGGTCGCTCGACCTGCTGCCCCGGGCCTGGTCACCCGGCCCCATCGACGTGGGCGACCCTCCCATCGACGTGGCCGCGGTCAACCCGTGGATGCTGCGCATGGCGGGCGCGGTCGCCGATGGCGTGCACGTGCATCCCCTCAACACCCCGGCCTACCTCGAGGCCACCGTGGTGCCCGAGGTCGCGGCCGGCGCCCGCGCCGCCGGGCGCGACCCGGGTGAGCTGCAGCTCATCGTTCCCTGCTTCACCGTGGTCGGCGACTCCGAGGAGGAACGTCAGCCGTGGAGGGAGCTCGCCCGCATGCAGGTGGGCTTCTACGGCTCCACCCCCAACTACGGCTTCATCTTCGAGCAACTGGGCGCCGCCGGGGTGGGTGGGGCACTTCGCGACCACCAGCGCTCGGGCGACATGGCGGCCATGGCCGCGGCCGTGCCCGACGAGCTCCTCGCCCACTTCGTGGTGGAGGCCTCGTGGGACGACATGGCCGGCGCGCTGGTGCAGCGCTACGGGGCCGTCGCCGATCGCGTTGTGCTGTACTTCGCCAATCCCGCCCTGGCCGATGCCGCGACGCTGGCACGATTCGGGGAGGTCGCCCGCCGGGCGGAGGCCGCCACAGGCGGGTGACGCCGGTTGGCCGCGGGTGGCGGTGGGCGCACGACCCAGAGCACAGGGGACGGTCCGGCACTGGGCTACCGTCGAACCGGGTGCGGCTCAAGGCCCACCACCCGCACGAATCCCCCGGACGCCCCCCGTCCACCCTCACCCGGAGGTGACCCCGATGCCGCCCACTCCCCAGGACCCCGTAGAGAGCCTGATCACCGGTCCGCCGGTGGAGGTTCGCGTCGATGACACCTTGCTGCGGATCGCCGAGTTGATGGCGGAGGACTCCATCGGGGCGGTGATGGTCCATGGCCCTGCCGGCCCTGCCGGTGTGGTCTCCGAGCGCGATCTCGTGCTGGCGGTGGCCGAGGGCACCGACCTCGAGTCCGACCGCGCCGGCGACCTCATGGCCCTCGACGTGGTGACCGTCGACGCCCGCCAGCCCGTGTCGGTCGCGGCGGCCCTCATGCTCGACGGCGGTATGCGCCACCTGCCGGTGATGGCGGGCGGGAAGCTGGTGGGGGTGCTGTCGATGCGGGACGTGCTCGCGGCCTACGTGAGCTGAGGGTCGGGACGGCTGCGGCGATGCGCCTGTCGGACATCCTCGACCTCTCACCCCACGGAACCGACGTGTTCGTGGGGGCGGGCCCGACCTATCCGTGGGGAGGGCTGTACGGGGGCCAGATCGTCGCCCAGGCGCTGGTGGCCGCCGGTCGCAGCGTCGACACCGGCCTGGAGGTGCACAGCATGCGGGCCTACTTCATCCGCAGGGGCGACCAGCACGAGCCGGTGCGCTACGAGGTCGACCGGATCCGCAACGGCCGGTCGTTCGGCACCCGCCGGGTGGTGGCCCGCCAGAGCGGCGGGGTGATCCTCAACCTCGAGGCGTCGTTCCAGTGGGCCGAGGACTCCCCCGACGTCGAGACCATCCCCCTCGAGGCCGACCTGCCCCGGCCGGCGACGCTGGTGGGCGACTCCTGGACGCCGTCGTTCTCCCGGGCCTTCATCCCCGCGGACCGCACCGCCGATCGCCTCGGTGGTGGGCGGGCCGCAGCATGGCTGAAGGTCGACGACCCGTTGCCCGGCGATGCGCTGGTGCAGGCCGCAGCCCTGGCCTACCTCTCCGATGACCTCCCCACCGATGCGGTGGTCCGGGCCCATCCCGTGGGCGCCGAGCCCGAGGATGTGCGCCACCGTGTGCTGTTCAACGCCAGCCTCGACCACACGATCTGGTTCCACCGCGGAAGCCTCGCCGAGCAGTGGCACCTCCACGACTTCAGCTGCCACACGATCGTCGGGGGCCGGGGGCTGTCGCTGGGCCACGTGCACGCCCTCGACGGCACCCATGTCGCCACCGTCGCCCAGGAAGTGCTGCTGCGCGACAGTCGGCGTCGCTGACCCGGTTCCCGGCCGTTCCCGGCCGATTCCTGACGGCAACCGCCCCGGACCGTGACGCCGTGCCGCGCCGGGAAATCGGCCGGACCCTTCACTGTGGGGCGCAACTGCCGACCAGAGAGCAGGGCCGGTTCCGTCCGAGCAGGCCTTCGAGGACTCCATTGCCCTCTGGGGTCCCGACCGGTCGTGAGGGGCAAGGAGGTGGGCAGGCATGCGGTTGGTCGACGTGCACGTGGAGTCGAGCCGTCCGATCGACCTGGTGCTGCACCCGCGCCTCACCGTGGTGACCGGTGATCCGGTGGCCGCCGGCCGGCTCGCCGAGGTGCTGGCCCGGGCCTTCGTGCTGGCCGGCCACGACATCACGGGCACCGTGGAGTACTCGGGCTTCCACACGCCGCTGGACCAGATCGGGGTCGTGTCGCTCGACCTGCAGGGTGAGGGCTTCCGGGTGCTGGACGCCCTCGACCTGCCCCGCCCCGACCAGCGACACCGCGAGCAGCTGCTCGACGAGCTGGTCGACCGCCAGCACCGGTGGGAGGCCGTGGTCCAGGAGCTGGCTGCCGAGGTCGCCCAGCTCGCACGCCGAGCCGGTGCCACCGGGGCCGCGGCCCGGGTCGGGCGAGAGGAGCTGGAGGCGACCCGGAACCGTCGGGCGTCGCTCGAGGCTGAGCTGGCCGCAGCCCGCGACCGACCGTCGCGGATCGGCGGAGAGCTTGCCGCCCTGCGGGAGATGGAGCCGGAGGTCTCGGCCCGTCTCGAACAGGCCACCGCGGTCGAGAGCGCCCTGGTGGCCCAGCTGTCACCGTCCGGTGGCGCGGTGTCGGCGCTGCGCATGGGCGACGACGTGGCCGCCCAGCTCGAGTTGCTCGGCACCGGGGAGCGCCTCGGGCTCGTGCAGCCGGCCACCGCGGCAGCGGTCTCGAAGTGGCTGCAGAGGCTCCGCAAGGGCACGGCCGATCCCGATCCCGCGGTGGCCGGGATGCTCGAAGAGGTGCGGGACCTCGAGCAGCAGTGGGAGCGGGTGTCCGCCATCGGCGTGGAGGACGAGCCGGCGGTGCGGGAGGCCCGTCAACGCCACGATGCGCTCGTCTCACGGCGCAACGCCCTCGAGGAGCTGTCGGCCTCGGGCATCCTCGTCGAGCGGGCCCGCTCCGAGATCGACGCCGCCCATGCCGAGCGGCTCCGGGTCGAGGCCGAGCGGCACCGGCACGGCGGCGGCGTGGAGCGGGCCATCGCCGACGAGCACACGGTGTGCAGCCGCTACGGATTCGACTCCTACCTCGACTACACCATCGCCCTGTCCACGCGATCGGTGGGCGACGCCGTGCAGGCAACGCTCGACCGGGTGCGAACCGAGGTGGTGGGTGCTGCCGACGCGCTCGAGGCCGTCCGGGAGCAGGCCGCCTCGGCTCGACACGTCCTCACCCAGCGGCGCGCCGAGGCCCGCGAGCACCTCCGCGCCCAGATCGGTCACGATGCCGACTCCCTGTCGGTGGAGGCGCTCCGGCGGATCCCCGCCCTGCCGGCCGAGCTCGCCGGGATCGAGGCCCAGGCCCACGCCGGCGTGGCGGCGGTGGCGGCCGAGCAGTCCCGGACGGCCGCTGACGAGGTGGCTCTGGGCGAGGAGCTGGCCGGCCTCGAGGCACGCGCGGTCGAGCTCGAGGCCGTCTTGGCCGCAGAGGCCTCCGCGGGCGACAGGCTCGCGTCGCTCGTTGCGCGGGCCGAGGCCGGGCACGTCGAGGTCGAAGCGGCGCTGGGCGACGCGCAGGCCCGGTCCCAGGCCGCCTCGACCGAGTTGGCGGCCTGCGTGCAGCAGCTGTCGGAGCTGGCGAATCCGACGGGCAACGGCTATGGGGCGGCCGACATCCCGATGGTCATCAGTCACGTCGCCCCCCTGGTCGACCCGCCCGGGCCCGACCCGGTGCCGGTGCTGATGCTCGACACCTTCGCCCCGCTGGGCGAGCACCGCGTCGCCGCCCTCGAGGCCACCCTGGTGGCGTCGGTGCGCGTGCAGATCGTGTACCTCACCGACGACCCCGAGATCATCCGGTGGGCCGACCAGCTCACGCCGAGCGCGGGGCAGGTCGTCCGCCTGCCGCGGCCGGGTTGGTTCCAGCGGCGCCTGGCCCGCCGGTCGGGCCACGTCGCCGGCGTGCACGAGCGGCACTGACCGTCGTCCCCGGCCCGGGAGGGGAGCGTCATCGCACCACTCGGCGTCCCACGGATCGGATCGGGGCGCGATCGTGCGACACTGTGGGGCGCAACGCCGGGCCGAGATGGAGGAGCGCCATGGTTGACGTCGACCGCAACGGGCTGGAGGTGCTCTCCGAGCAGGAGTGCTGGCTCCTGCTCGAAGCGGCGCACATCGGTCGGCTCGCCGTGTCGATCGGTGACCGCCCCGAGATCTTCCCGGTCAACTACGTGGTCGCCGGTGACGACGCTGCGGGACGCGTGATCGTGTTCCTCACCGCCCCGGGCAGCAAGCTCGCCGGGGCCGTGCTCGGCCGCTCGGTCGCCTTCGAGATCGACGCGGCCGACCCGCTGTTCCACACCGGCTGGTCGGTGGTGCTGCAGGGCACGGCTGCGGAGATCGAAGGGCTCGAAGAGCTCATGGACGCCGAGGCGCTGCCCCTGCGGCCGTGGGGCCCGACGCCCAAGCACAACTACGTCCGCATCAGCCCGACCTCGGTGAGCGGGCGCCGGATCCTGCGACGCACGGCATGAGGCCCGCGTGCGCCTCCGGCGCACCCCACCCACAACCACCTCGCCGGGGGAATCCACATGCATGACCTGGTCATCACCGGCGGGCTCGTGGTCGACGGCACCGGGGCCGCCGCTCGCGGTGCCGACGTCGCCATGGACGACGGCTTCGTGGTCGATGTCGGGGAGTCGGTCGGTGCCGGTCGCCGCACGATCGACGCGGACGGAGCGCTGGTGACACCCGGCTTCGTCGACATCCACACCCACTACGACGGCCAGGCCACCTGGGACGCCATGCTCAGCCCGTCCTGCTGGCACGGGGTGACCACGGTGGTGATGGGCAACTGTGGCGTGGGCTTCGCCCCTGTCGAACCCTCGCGCCACGAGTGGCTGATCGGGCTGATGGAGGGCGTGGAGGACATCCCCGGCGCGGCGCTCTCCACCGGCATCCGCTGGGACTGGGAGACGTTCCCCGAGTACCTCGACGCCCTCGAGGCCGCACCGAAGATGCTCGACATCGGCACCCAGGTGCCCCACGGCGCGGTTCGGGCCTACGTGATGGGCGAGCGGGGAGCCGCCAACGAGCCCGCCACCGCCGAGGACATCGAGGCGATGGCGGCCATCGTGCGCGAGGGCATCGCCGCGGGGGCGCTGGGCTTCTCCACCAGTCGCACCCTGGCCCACCGCGCCATCGACGGTGAGCCGGTGCCCGGCACGTTCGCCGCCGAGGACGAGCTCTTCGGCATCGGGGCGGTGCTGGGTGAGCTCGGCACCGGTGTGTTCGAGCTGGCTCCGGCCGGCGCCCTCGGCGAGGACCTTGCCGCCCCGGAGCACGAGGTCGACTGGATGGTGCGGCTGTCGGCGGCCATCGGCCGGCCGGTGAGCTTCGCCCTCAGCCAGAACAACGCCGATCCCCGCCAGTGGCGCACGCTGCTCGACCTCGTCGGCGCGGCCAACGCCCGGGGGGCCCGGGTGCGCCCGCAGGTGCACGGTCGCACCGTCTCGCTGCTGCTCGGCCTGCAGACGTTCCATGCGGCCCAGTTCTGCCCGGGTTGGGGTGAGCTGGGCCTCGGCCTGATGGGCTGGCAGGAGCAGGCGGCCCGGCTGGCCGACCCCGCGCTGCGGGCCCGGCTCGTGGGCGAGCTCGGCGCCCTCGAGGACGACCCGGTGGTGATGGGCTTCATGGACCCGGCCCGCACGTACGTCCTCGGCGACCCACCGCAGTACGAGCCCGGCCCCGAGCGCTGCATCGCCAACATCGCCGCGGCGGCCGGTCGGTCGAAGTGGGACGTGCTGCTGGAGTCGATGCTGGTCGATGGCGGGCGCGAGCTGCTCAACGCCCCGGTGCTCAACTACAGCGACGGCAACCTCGATGCGGTGCACGACATGCTCACCGACCCGAGCTCCGCGTTCGGCCTCGGTGACGGCGGGGCCCACGCCGGGCAGACCTGTGATGCCTCCACCACCACGTTCCTGCTCACCCACTGGGCCCGCGACCGCGACGGTGACCGCCTGCCCCTCGAGGTGGCGGTGCACAAGATGACGGGGGCCACCGCCGACCTCTACGAGCTCGGCGACCGGGGCCGCCTGGAGCCGGGCATGGTGGGCGACGTGAACGTGATCGACTTCGACCGCCTGCAGCTCCAGCGTCCCCGACTCGTCGCCGACCTGCCCGGAGGAGCAAGCCGGCTGATCCAGCGGGCCGACGGGTACGTGGCCACGGTGAAGGCGGGCCGCGTGGTCATGGCCGAGGGCGAACCGACCGGGGAGCAGCCCGGCCTCCTGCTGCGCGGCGCACGGTGAGCGGCCCCGCGGATGCGCCCACGCCCACGTCCAAGTCCGTGACGGGGGCGTTCTGGGCGGCGTTGTACGAGCGCGACTGGGAGCGGATCCGCACGTTCTTCGGCCCGGAGTCGGTCTACTTCGACGTTCCCACAGGGCCGTCCACCGCGGCCAGGGGCCCCGACGACATCGAGGCGCGCCTGCGCCTCGGGCTCGAGACCATCTCGGGCTACGAGCACCATCCCGGGCCGGTGGTGTCGGAGGGCCCGGTGGTGATGACCGAGCACACCGAGGTCTGGCACTGGCCGAGCGGGGAGAGTGTGGCCCTGCCGTTCGTGTCGGTGCAGTACGTGGAGCACGGCGTGATCACCATGTGGAAGGACTACTGGGACTACCGGACCCTGCTCGACGCCGCCCCGGCCGACTGGCAGGAGCGGATCTTCACCGCGGACCTGTCGTGGGTTCACGACGCGACCGGGCACCCTCTCGCCTGAGGATGCCGGTCACGGAGCCGGCCGCCGGGTGATGGCGTCAGCCGCCGATCCTGCTCCACACGATCATCACCGACGGGGCCACGGTGCCGACCACCAGGGCCGCGAGCGCCACCCACGAGCCCACCCGCACCCAGGTGCGCGACGGCCGGGTCGTGCCGGCGTCCTCGCCGCCGTCGCTGCTGGCGACGTCGGTGAAGGTCGGGTCGTCGAACACCGGACGGGAGTCCGCCAGCAGCACCAGCTCCAACTCGGCCTCGAGGCGCTGGTCGACATCGACGAAGACGGCCGCGCCCCCGATCTCGCCGCCGTAGGTGGTGCGGTCGAGGTTGGTCTTGGTGAAGGAGTCGATTCCCTGGTTGCGCAGGTGCGCGGCGAGCACCTCGGCCCGGGAGGCCGACCACGTGGAGGCCACGACCACCGGCGAGCGCATGGTCGGAGTGTAGGGCGTCGCCGGAACCGGCGGTCGAGGGGAGGGCGGGGCACGTTGGGTAGATTCGGGGGCGATGGCCCCGGACCCCACCGCCGACGCGAGCCCCTCGGCCACCGGGCGGCCCCAGGAGGAAGTGACCCCGGCACCAACGCCACCGCGGGCGTCGCCGCCAGCAACACCGCGGGCGTCGGCGGGCTGGCCGCGGGCGGCGGCGTGGTACCTGGCGATCGGCCTCGGCCTGTGGGTGGTGCAGGCCCTGGCCATCCGTTACTGGGGCATCAAGGCCAACTCCGGTGCGCAGGTGCCGTTCCCCGGGCGCGAGTGGCTCGGAGGGCTGTTCCACTGGGACGGGGGCTGGTACGCGGGGATCGCCGGTGACGGCTACGCCTTCAGGCCGGGCACGCAGGCCAACGTGGCGTTCTTCCCCGCCTTCCCCCTGGCGATGCGGGCGGTCGCCGTGGTGGTGCGCAACGAGGTGGTCGCCGGCATCGTCGTGTCGGCCCTCAGCGGCCTGGGCGCCACCGTTGCCCTCTGGACCTGGATGGGTCGGATGGGCCTCGACGATCGCAAGCGGCAGACCGCGCTGCTGGTGCTGTTGCTCTACCCCTACGGGTTCTTCCTGTTCGGGGTGGTGTACAGCGACGCTCTCTTCATGCTGGTGTGCCTGGCTGCCTTCCTGTTGGCCGAGTCCCGGCGCTGGTGGCTCGCCGGACTCGTGGCGATCGCGGCCACGGCCGGCCGCCCGACGGGTGCCGCGATGAGCGTCGGGCTGTTGGTGCTGGCATTGGAGGCGGGAGGCGCCCTGGCCGTGCCGGAGGGTGACGGCCTGCTGGCCCGGTGGCGGGTGCCGGCGCGGGTGCAGTGGCGGGAGCTGCGGGTGTGGCAGGTGGGCCCGGCGGTGCTGTCGCTGGCCGGCCTGGCCGCCTATTCCGGCTACCTCTGGAACCGCTGGGGCGACCCGTTCCTGTTCGTCACCGTGCAGAAGTGGTGGGGCCAGCCCTCGGGCCCGGCGACGCTGCTCAAGGAGGAGTACTTCCACCTCCTGACCCACACCGACTACTCCTCGATGCTGTCGCGACCACAGCAGGGGCTCGACCTCGGCACCCGCACCGTCCAGGGGGCGATCCTGGTCGCCGCCCTCGTGGCCGTGCCGTTCGTGGGCCGCCGGTTCGGCTGGGGCTACGCGGCCTTCACCCTTGTGTCGGTGGCCATCCCCCTGTGGGGCTCGAAGGACTTCATGGGATCCGGCCGGTACGCCATGGCCGCGTTCCCCGTGTTCGTCCTGCTGGGGGAGTGGCTCTCGGCGCGGGTGACCCTGGCTCGCACATGGCTCGTGGCCTCCGCGCTGCTCTCGGCCATGATGATGGCGTTCTACGCCCACGGCGCCTACCTGACATGATCGGGGACCGAGCATGACCGATCACCGTCCCTCCCCCGGCCGCCCTGTCGCGGATCCGCCGTCCGCCGTCCGCCTGGCCGAGCGGGGCCTCTCCTTCGTGATCCCCGCGTACAACGAGGAGGAGTCGTTGCACCGGATGGTCACCGCGGTGCACGAGGCCGGTCGCGACCTGATGACA
>Ga0315287_10004037_pt1 | contig 14257 bp, 13 predicted proteins | sample YL17G11_0_MG_FD_205037 | JGI IMG/M metagenome (GOLD analysis project Ga0315287, IMG submission 205037) | Sediment microbial communities from Yellowstone Lake, YNP, Wyoming, USA - YL17G11_0 | ecosystem: Environmental > Aquatic > Freshwater > Lake > Sediment | place: USA: Wyoming | collected... | reverse complement strand
GTTGCGGGGCCAGGCGATAGCACAAAAGCCGTCGGCTGCTCCTGGATTAACTCGGCCACCGTGCGTTCATCGTTGCGGTAGGTGGTGACCGTGGCTCCGAGTTCTTGCAAGTACTGCACGAGGTTGTAGGTAAATGAATCGTAGTTGTCGATCATCACGATGCGGGTGTTCATGGCGATCTTGATTGCGGTCAAGGTACTAGCCTCCGGTTGCTAACGAGCCTGGCGGAATGGCGAGCGCGATAGCTTCCAACCTGGCGGCATGCCCCTCTAAGGCACACAACTTCGCACCGTATTCACTTTGCTCATCAAGCACAGCAGTGAGGATTTGCCTGGTCGTCAGTGGATTGGCGAGGACGACGCGAAAGACGGTTAGCATTTGGCCGTGGTGCGCGGCACTTTCTAAACGCGTGCGTGAAACAAAGGTCTTGCCGGCAGTCCGTTGCTCTTTCTGAATTGATTCCGTCAAGTCACTTAGGATGTCATTGGCTTGCCAACGTTGTTCGGGCGTACCGTGGTTGAAAATCGTCTGTGCGATTTCCGGCACGTAGCGGTAGGTTAAAATATTCAACTGCGGCTCGGTCACGACATCAAACAGCGCTTGCGCGCGGATCATCTTGCTGAATTGGCCGGCCTTACCGATGCCGAGATCGATTAGCAGCTCGTAGCCGCGCTTGCCGATGATGTGCAGGGCGGAATGCACTAGCATTGCCATGCCGTTGCGGGTGCCTTCAAGGGTATGCTTGCCGATATCGCGGGAGCCCTTGCGGATGATGTAATTGGCGTGGTGCTCAACAGCGCTCAAGGCTGCCGGGTCCTTGAATACCACGATGCCGGCGCCAACCGGAACATAAAGCTGTTTATGGGCATCAAAGGTGACAGAATCGGCGCGTTCGATGCCCTTGAGTAGGTGGCGGTAACGCTCTGAAAATAGCGTGGGACCACCCCAGGCGGCGTCGACATGGTAGTGGATGTCATGCTCGCTAGCAATACCTCCCATCTCGTCTAGTGGATCAACGCTGCCAGTTTCGGTGGCACCGGCGATGCCGACGATGGCTAGGATGCCGATGCGCTTTGCCTTTAGCTCTGCAATCATGCGGCGCAGCGCCGCAGTGTCGATGCGGTGCTCGGCGTTGATCGGTACCGAGTGCACCTGCTGGCGACCGAGGCCGAGCAAGTCCGCGGTCTTGCGCAGCGAGTAGTGACCGCGCTTGGATACAAGGATGGCGACGTCGTCGTAGCCATAGTGGCGCAAGGCAGCTACCAATCCGACTTCTTGGACTCCGGCAAAGTTTGCGCGTGCACCGAGCATTCTATTGCGTGCGGCCCAAAGTCCAGTGACATTGGCGATGGTGCCGCCAGAGCAGAACACGCCGAGGGACTGGCTGAAGTTCTGCGTCCACGTCGCGTAGAATTCATCATCCTTGGAATAAACTAGGCGGTGGATGATGCCGACGACTTGGCGTTCTAGTGGGGTAAAAGCCTTCGAGGTTTCGATTTTGACGACGTTTTGGTTGAGCGTCATCATGATTTTAGCCAGTGGAAACATGAAATACGGCAATGCCGATGTCATGTGGCCAATGAAGCTCGGTGAGGCCGTCCGTACCGATTGGGCCACGACCTTACTCAGCAGAAAATCGACTTGTTCCGAGACAAAGACCGGGTCTTCGGGCAGTTGCGTGCGCAGGAAATCCTGCTCTAAGTTTGCGGGCGCGATATCGCCGGCAGTGACGCGGTCCGTCAAAAAACCTTGTAGGTTTTCGGAGATTTCGCGGTCGAGGCGGTTGAGGGTCGATTGTTCGCTTTCAGGGGCGGTGAACACCTTGCGCATCGTTTCAAGGTTGGCCTCCGCGCGCTTAGTGTGGACTTCCGTGATGGCCGGTGTGCTGCTGCCAGATCTCATGGCTGGGCCTCTTGCAGTTCGTCAAGTAGCGCCGTAACCGTGGTGTCGCCTGGGGTGAAGGTAAAGGCTAGCTCCCAGCCAGCATTGGTTTGGGTGCGACGAACCAATCGAGCCTGGAGCACCGGCGAGGGCAGGTGACTGCCATCAGGATCGAGTTGCACGGTGTAGAGATCGCCATTGAGTAGCAAGGACTCGGCTTGGTTGCTACCGAAGGCGGCTTTGTGCAACTGAGCGCAGAGGCCACCGCTGGATAGGTTGAGCCCGCGCAGGGTGAGCAGCAAGCGCCAAGGTTGGACATGCAGCATCAGGCGAACGCGCCCCTGAAAAGAGAGGCGAGGCGATCTAGGGGTCGTCGTCGTGCTATGGTGGGCGCGTTGGTTGCTGAGCATAAGGTCCTCCGGCTCGCCAATCTAAGGGATGAAGGGCATTAAAGGCAAGCCGTCTAGTGGATGGCAGTCGCCTGAGAGCTCTGCTAAGCGCCTGGTACAGCGCCACCTTCGCCGCCTTGCTCAGATCGAGGCGGCTTGTAGGGGAGTCGCGGCACCAGCACTCGCCGTTTCGCTCCTGAGATTCTCTTCTTGTAGTAAAGTTGAGACTTTATCGCCGACATCGCGGCGATAGAGGAATTCGAAATGGCTGATGTGGTTCATCGCCACGGAGTTGATAGAGGGCTCTAGTGGGGTCGGCTTGAAGAGGCCCTTTTGTTCGCGAGCGACGAAGTCCCGAGTGGAGTGGAGGCAATGGATGCGCAGGGTTGGGGGCACCGCGCAGTGGTGCAGGGAGCGCAGAAAGGCCGAGCCTGGGCGCATCTGGCCGACATCGCGCCAGAGGAATCCTAGAGGGGTCACCAGCGCGAGGTAGGTGAGGGGCGTGCCACAAAACGGCGTGCCCATGGTGATGATGGTATCGCAGTATTGGCTGCCACCCTGCTTCAGCAACCACCACAGGCCGACTAGACCACCTTTGGAGTGAGCGACGATTTGAATTTTTGCATAACCATGACGCTCCATCTGCCGTTTAATTTTGTAGTCGATGAAATTTGCGGTTTCGACGATGTCGCGGGTAAAGAAGGTTCCGAGTAGGCCGCCGAGGTTAAAGCTCAGGACCTGATGACCTCGAGCAGTGAGCATCTTCTCCAACACGGTTACCGAGCGGCGCGAGGAAAAGAAGCCGTAGAGTAGCAGCACTGGGGTCTTGGATGCATCAAAGGTTTCACGCTTCATGATCTCGTTGTTGACATGCACTTCGTAATTGATTTCACGGGCCACTGCTTTGAGCAGTTGCCACATGCCGGTGCCATTTTTACGGCTGGCGAATTCATATACTAGAAGTGGGAGGATGACTAAGCCGCCGATGACGCCGACGGTGTGGAGCGTTGTACTAGACAAGCTTTCGGCTGGATCGACTAGCTTGGCAAACAAATATGCTTCTGGCAGCGCCCCGAGGAATGTGGCGAAGATGACGCTGCGTCGACGGAAATCCAGGATGCCAAAAGCGAAGCTCATGACATCGAAGGGAAACAGCGGCACCAGGCGCGCCGCGAAGGCCAGCTTATAGTCCTGGGACTGCATAAAACGAAAGGTTGCCGGAAGATTCGAGCGCAGCCACGGTTTGGTATAGCGCTTGCCGAATAATCTCGAGATGTAATAAACGGCCAAGCAAGAAAAGACACTGCCAGTGGCCGTCAGCAGCGTGCCCCAAATTGGCCCGAAAGCTTTGCCGCCGAGGATGGCGACAAACAACAATGGCGTGAAAATAAAGGGGCGGATCGCGGACAAAATGAGGAAGGTAACGACTTTGGCCAGCGGTTGCGCCGCCAGACAAGACTGCAGGGTGTCACCGCACTGATGACGCCAGAATAATATAGAAAAAAGCGCGCAGCAGCCCACGATTGCGAGGTGGACCAGCATCACGCCACGGATTTGTTTACTTTGAATGGTAAGGCTCAATGGCAGAGTTGCATCATGAAAGGATGGATGGACCAGGATCGCGACTGACCTAGGCTAATGATAGCATGCGCTGCCTGCCCAGACTAAGCCCATGTGTCGCTGCGCTTGCGGCCGAGGAGTGCGCTTTGACAATCGCGACGGCATGAACCAAAATTTAAGTCCAGGGTCAAAGCGGTGGCGCCAGGAGATGGCATTAAAAAACGCGAACATATCAATCGATTTGGTATATTGCTGGCGACTTTCGGCGGTATCTCGGCGACCGCTTTGGGGGCGGCGACCAGCCCGCTAGCCCAGCGCCGCAGTGCCCTCGCCTTGGAAGCGGGCCGCCTGCTCGACGAGGCCCAGGTCTCCTACGTCTATGGTGGGCACCAGCTTGGCGACAGCATTGCTTGTAGCCAATGCAATAGCTGCCTAGAGGCCAAGCGCCCGGTGCCGGCCCAGCGCTTGCAGGTTTGTTCAGCATGTAACTCCTGCAGCCTTGACTGCAGCCATTTTACCGCCCTGGTCTATGCCCAGGCGGCGGTGCCCTATCCGTATTTGGACACCTCGCTGATGCTTAGTCTGTCGCCGCAGGTGCTGCGTCGCCGCTACCAGCTGCTCGATCTGGCCTCCGACTTGCGTCGGGCGGAGGTCGGCGATCTATTGGTCTATGCGGGTCATGTGGTGATCCTCGAACGCATTATGGCGCCGACCATTGGCCAGGAGGAGTGGCGAGGCGACGTCGTGCATGCCACTGGTGGCCGCGAAATCAAAGGGCCGGGAGCGGGCATCCAGCGCGCCCGCTTTGCCGACCTGGCGTATTTTCGCGGTCCACTGTTGCGTATCCTGCGCCATGTTGCCCTAGAAGAGCCTAACCCAGCGAAGGTGGAAGCGCCTCCCCTTCATGGGGTGCCGCTGGGGCGCCTCAGGCCAGTCCTACGGCGCACACCGTGACGGGTCGCAGTGACCTTGGTCAATATGACCAACCTGGGCTATACGTTGCCGAAATGATGCGCAACCATTCCAGGGGTTTTCCACCTGTTGCAGTCTGTTAGACTAGGACGATGGTTGAATTTCTGGTGTAAGGAAGCTACTGTTGCCACGGTTTCAGTAAAAGCTATAGTGCCGCAATCTTACCAGCTCGTTAAAAAGGCTATGCGCATGTACTCCACGACCGATTTCAAAAAAGGCCTGCAGATCGAATTTAAGGACCAAGCTTGGGTCATCGTCGATTTCCAGCACGTCAATCCTGGTAAGGGCGCTGCCTTCACCCGCACTAAGCTGAAGAACCTCGAGACGGCGCGCACGATCGACTCGACCTTTAAATCCGGCGAAAAGGTCGGGATACCGGACGTCGAGACCAAAGGCATGCAGTACCTGTATAACGACGGCGAAAGCTACACCTTCATGGACCAGGTCAGCTTCGATCAAGTGCAGCTGACCAATGACGAGATCGGCGATGCCAAAGACTACATCATCGAAAATAGCGTCGTAAACGTCACCTACTACAAGGGACGTGCCGTGACCGTAAGCTTGGGCAACTTTGTCGAACTCACGGTCGCCCAAACTCAGCCCAACATTAAGGGCGACACCTCTGGCGGTGGCGGCAAGCCAGCTAAGATGGAGACTGGGTTAATGGTCACCGTACCTTTTCATATCGCCGAGGGCAGCGTCCTCAAGATCGATACCCGGACCGGGGAATACGTCGAAAAGGTCAAATAATATATGAAGTTAGATACCCTCGAAAAGCTCATCGAGCTGGTTCGTAAAAGCGGCGTCCATCAAGTCGAGATCGAAGAAGGCGGCGTGCGCATGAGCGTGACGGCGGCAGCGCCACAGGTCGGCTTCGCGGCGCCAAACTTTGCTCCTCAAGGGATGTTTCAGGCGCATCAGTCCTTGGCGCCGCCGGTGGCGCCGGCGGTAGCGGCTCCGCAGGCGGCCCCGCCTAAGCCACTGGCGGTGGGTAAGGTCTTGCGTTCGCCCTTCGTCGGAACGTTCTATCGTTCGCCATCGCCGGGTTCGGACTTTTTTGTCGAGATTGGCCGTCGAGTGCGTAAGGGCGACACCCTTTGCATCATTGAGGCGATGAAGTTGATGAACGAGATTGAGGCAGAGTGCGACGGGATGATCAAGGAAATTCTGGTCGACAATGAGTCTCCGGTCGAGTTCGATCAACCCCTATTTGTCATTGAATAACCATTGAAATGGGGCACGATGAAGAAGGTTCTGATCGCCAATCGGGGCGAGATCGCTGTACGTATCATCCGAGCTTGCCGTGAGCTTGGTTTAGAGACGGTGGCTATCCATTCGACGGCTGACCGGGATTCGCTGCATGCAAAGTTGGCCGATTCCAGTATCTGCATAGGCCCTGGGCCCAGCACCAAGAGCTACCTTAGCATCCCTGCGGTGATGAGTGCCGTCGAGGTGTCTGGTGCGGATGCCGTGCATCCAGGTTACGGCTTTCTCTCGGAGAATGCCGAGTTCGCGCGGATCTGCCGAGAATACAAGATCAATTTTATTGGCCCTGATCCCGAACATATCTTCGCGCTGGGTAATAAAGTTCAGGCTCGGGCCTTGGCTTTAAAGTCTGGTGTGCCGATGTTGCCCGGCAGCCGCGGGGTGATTGCCAGCGCAGAAGAGGCCATGGCGATCGCCACCGAGATTGGTTACCCTTTGATCATCAAGGCGGCTGCTGGTGGCGGCGGGCGCGGCATGAAGGTCGTGACCCAGGCGGGAGAGCTGCTGCGCCAATTCCAGCTGGCTCAGGCCGAAGCGCTGTCTTGCTTTGGCAACGCCGATTGTTTCATTGAACGCTACTGCGCCAGGCCTCGGCACATTGAAATCCAAATTGTCGCCGATAAACATGGCAACTATGCCCACCTCGGTGAACGCGACTGCTCGATCCAGCGCCGCCACCAAAAACTGGTCGAGGAATCGCCAAGTCCAGCGTTGACGCCAGCATTGCGTGCCAGCATCGGTGATGCGGCGATCCGCTTGGCGAAGTCGGTGGGCTATGTGTCGTTAGGCACGGCCGAGTTTTTGCTCGACGAGGATGGTCAGTTTTACTTCATGGAGGTAAACACGCGCGTCCAAGTTGAGCATACCGTCACCGAGCAGGTGACCGGCATAGATCTGGTCAAAGAGCAGATCCGCATTGCACAGGGGGAAAGGCTATCCTTTGACCCTGCGCATATTACGATGAACGGCCACGCCATGGAATGCCGCATCAATGCCGAGGATCCCGTCTCGTTTGCGCCGTGGCCAGGTAAGGTGACGGCCTATCATGAGCCAGGCGGACCGGGAGTGCGTATAGACGGGATGCTATACGCAGGCTATACCGTGCCATCGTTGTATGACTCGATGATCGCCAAATTGATCACTTACGGGCGCGATCGTAGTGAATGCTTGGCGCGGATGCGGCGCGCTTTGGCCGAGATGAAGATCGATGGGATCAGGACGAATATCCAGTTCCACGAGCGTTTGATGAATGACGCGCGGTTTATTGCTGGAGATGTTCATACCAAGTTTCTGGAGACCTTCGGCAAGGAGTGAAGACATCCTCGCCCGGGCACTCAAGTTTCCTTGCCGATTTTCCGATTCACAGGAGGGGCGGTATACACCGGGATTTGGATGCAACCGAAGTAGGGCTAGATGAGCAAAGGTTTACAGCAGCTTCTCGCGCGTATTATCCAGGAGCCGACGCGCTTGATGATCGATCGTTATATGGCCCTGCTCGCCGACTTAACCGAGCAAGAAGGTAAGACCAGCCGTGCCTTAGACCTGGCCGAGGCATTGATGCCAACGGATGCAAAGCAGGCTCTGCGCATCGCTCTCATGGTGCATCAGACTCAGCCCAAAGACCTGCGGGCTTACGATGTGATGATCGCAGGCCTGAGCAATCGTGGGCGTTATGCTAAGGCAGAGGTGCTGCGTCAGCAGCGAGAGCGTTTGGTGGCATCGTTCGCCCCCGAGCATGGCGAGGCCTCGCAAGAGTCGGCTGGCAGCCAGATCAATATGGAGGACATGGCTCTCGATGATCCAGACGATCTGAGTTTAGTTGATCCTAGCGACTTACAGGTAGGCAGCGCTGAGTTCAGCCGGCCCGGCGTTGATAGTGCCGAGCAGGCTATGTCTAGAGACTTGGACTTTGGTACAAGTAACAGCATCCCTTTCCGGCCCACCCTCACGCATGCCCCGGTGCAGCCAAGCAGCGTGGTCCTACCCACTCCAGTGGTAGCGTCACCAAAGTTTAAGCTGGCAATCCCTGAACTTGACTTCGGACCAGTTGGCGCACTTGCGCCGCCGCTTAAGCTGGATCTAGAGCCCGCTGGGCTGGCGTTTGGGGCTGATGGCTTAAACCACTCGGCATTCGACCGGCCTCCCGATCAAGCAGAGGTCTTCGTTGCAGGCGAACCCCTGCACGACCTAACCCGCGACCCAACTCTAAACTTAACTCGTGATCCAACTCCTGAATCTAAACTTAGTTCAATTCGTGAGCCAACCTTAGTGCCTTCGGCTGAGCGGTTATCAAGTAGGACAAACACTCATTTTACGGATGCCCATGCATCCCCTGCAACTTGGGCGCGATTTGCGCTTAATGAGGACACCTCGCTCGGCAAAGGGTCGCAGCCGACTTCGACGCAGCATTCGCCGGCGGGCACGAAATCCGTGCAAACACCTGCCGAGGCCGCGAGTAAACCAGCAGTTGCCGAGGTAGCAAAGGCTAAAACCACACCGGTGCAGGGCATGGCGGTGTTTTGGGCCAAAATCGTCGAAGAATTTGGCCATTTAGAAGCGGACACGGAGCAACCCTTAGGGTGGGCGCAGGCCTTGGGCTCAGCTAAATCGCGAGTTGAGAAGCGCTTGGAGCCGTTGCCAGATTCGTTCTGGCAGGCCCTTGCGGTCATTCCGCAGGCACAACTGGCGGACACGAATCGGGCGCAAAATTTACAGGTACTCGCGGACATCCTGCTGCGCTTGCTCGATGCAGAGACGGCGACGGCCTACGGGCTGTTGATCGAGAGGCTGCAGGCAACGCGGGAATCCCCAGAATTCTGGGTGTTGTATCTGGACACCCTGCTGTTGCGCAGGCAAAGCCGACGGGCTTTAGTCGAGGTGCGCCTAGTGCTAAACCTTAGGCCCGAGCCGGAGTGGGCGGCGGCGGCGTGGTCGCGCCTGAACGAGATCTGGGCGGCGATGGCCGTACGGGGTTTTGAGTGGCACGAAGAGGCCGGGGTCATGGCCTTGCTCAAGGGCTTGGAGCAACGACCAAAGCTAAAAACCGCCGGTTTAGTCATCTGAGGCGTTGCCCGGAAATTAATACACTCCCGGTTTTGGCGTGTTGCTAAGCAATGACAGCGCCAACAGCATTGCTGCTATGGCCAATAAGGTGCGCTTTTCGCTGCGCAGCGCTGGCGAGAAGGTGTCTGGCCACTCCAGCGTCGTCAAGGCAGGCAGCCGCGCTGGAATCCATGCGGGAACGGCCGTCATGTATTCCTCATACTCTTGGCCAAAGCGCGCGATCAGCAGGCGCTCTTCGTGTTTGACGATGCAGTAGTATTGAAAAGAAAATAATAGGACCGCTAAGGCAATCAGCCACCATCCGCCGCTGAAAACAGCGAGGCCGAAGGTGATGAAGAAGTTGCCGACGTAAAGTGGATTGCGAATCAAGCCAAAAGGCCCGCTGGTGATCAGGTTGGAGCCGGCGCTGGTGACGTTGCGGGTCCTAGACACCGAGCCGATGAAGGCGACGCTGTAGATGCGAATCAATTCGCCCAACACCACCAGCAGGGTGCCGAGGGTCGCGGTGCGCACCGTTGGATCACAATACCAGATCACCAGGACAATCAGCGGGATCGGTGTGTAGTCGCGCAGTTCGAAGAGTTTTTCTCCGATATCGACGGCGCTCCACTCGCGCCATGGCTTGCTAAGAGAGTCGTAGTGGGCATGACGGCCGGCGGAGGGGGTCTCGCCTTCGCTGCCTGGGTTGCGTTCGGTTGCAGGTGGATGCTGGCTCTCGTCGCTCACGACTTGTGTTCCTCAATACGAATTTACGGGCAGTTTTGGTTTTGCTCAGCGAAGGCCGCTGGTGTTGCTAAAGATAACCGACCAAGCGTCTCGCTGGCAACCTGCGAATCTTCCCACTGCTCGCGCGTTAGACCGATCAGCGGTGGCTCGATCGCGACCAGCGTTAGCCCGAGGTGGCTGCTGAAACTGTTGGTGAACAAGGCCTCAAACAGGCTGCGCACCTTTTTGCCGGTATTAAAGAGCATCAGCTCGCCGGCTTCGTCGCGCCAGTAGACGTCGACATGACTTAGGGCGGGCAAGGCCCGCCCCATTAACTCGGCCTGCATCAAGTCGCGCAGCTCACGGCGCTCGGTTGGGCCTGGGGTTTTACCGGTGCGCAGCGTTTCTGCATAAAATTCCTGTTTGTAAAGGATCTGGAGCAGGGCAGCAGGAACCTTGCGCCGTTCAATGCGCAGGCGGAGGACAAAGCCATCGTCGACTCGGCAGTCGCTCATGTCCCAGGGGGCGTCCGGCGGTAAATCGAGGGTGGCCGACTCCAGGCCCACCGGACGGACCCAGCCAACCACCTCTTCTTTGTGTAGGCCGGTCAGTGCCAGGGGCTTAGCCTTGTAGGGCTCGATCAGCTCGTTTAAGCGGCTGAGTCCCAAGCGTTTGCGATGGTCGCCGAGCAGGCGGTAGCGGCACAGCGTAATACTACCTTGTTGAATCCCCAAGACTTAGACCTCTTCCATAAAGATGCGAAGGGTTGATGGTACGCCCCTGGTGGATGCCGTCCAGGGGCATTTAAAGAAAATCAGCAGACCTCCGAAGACTATCTTAGCGAGGATGAGATTCAGTGGCACCAGTGCACCATAAGGCTTCACATGCGCAACGATCAGTCCACAGACTTTGGCACCTACCGTGAAATCATGGGCGAGCTACTCCGCCCGATCGAGGCCCACGGTCTTGATGCCGAAACGCTCAAGCGCCTCTATGAAAGTAAGCTGGTCTACCTCGACAACCTCCGCGTGCGTTGCTTTATGGAGCTAAATAGCGGCCGCACCAGCCATTTCACCATGCAAGACTATACGTTGATCCTCCAGGCCATCGGCGAGACCAATCGCCACCTGCGCGACCTGATCCTGCTGGTCATTACCTCGAATTTGCAAAAACGTAGTGCAAGTTAAGCCATGTCGCCATCTTGCTGCAGTCGGTAGGCGCCAAGCCGCGCCTTTGCTATAATGGTCGGTGCGATCCTAATATCGACCAGTTGACCGAGGCACAGACCTATGGGGCGCTTGATTCTCGTCGCTGATGATTCCGCGACTATTCAAAAGGTCATCAAGATCGCCTTTTCTCGTTATCCCATTGAAATCATTGAGGCTTCGAGCTTCATCGGCGCCCTAGCCGCGACTGCGCAGAGCCATCCCGAGGCTTTGATTATCGACGCCAGCCTAGCTGGAGCTAAGGGGCCAGAGGACTTTGTAAAGCTGCGCCAAGAGGCCGGTCAAGTACCTGTCTTGCTGCTCATCGGCACCTACGAAACGGTCGACGAAGCCGCCTTTCGTCAGGCTGGATTTACGCAGGTGCTGAAGAAGCCGTTTGATAGCGGCGACATCATCGCGAAAATGGAAGCCTTGTTGGGTGGTTCCTTCAGCACAGTTGCTGCGCAAGCCCCCCAGCCGCTCGCGCCCAATAGCCGGCCACCGCAAGCCTTTGGCGCGTCGCTGCCGGACTTTTTACCGCCGCGCAGCACCGTCGGCGACCGCAGCCAGCACGCTGCGGTGGTGCATAGTGGTGGCCTGCCTGGCCTCGCGGCTTTGGCCGACCTTGGTGCCGACTTTAGCGACGAAGACGACTCTATCGCCGCCTTGTCTACCCTGAACTCGTCGGCGGCGGGGCCTTCTGCTAGCGTGATCCGGCCATTGCCAGGAGGGGCGTCAGGTCGGCCGCCGCCACCGTTGATCCCGCCGCCGCCCTCGACCAACGAAGCCCAGCGCGGTCGGCGCGCCTTTGCTGGACCGGGGCAGGGCAGCAAAAGTTCACCGGCCAATGCCGGGGTCGCAGCCGGCACGGTGCCACCTTTGCCGTTGAGTTTGAATCTGGATGACGATGATTTCAGCCACGCGGCGATCATCCATGGACCAACGACCGGCAAAAAGTCTATGAGTGACCACGCGCTGGCCGATGGCGGCGCGGGCGCGAGTGCGGCGTTGTTGACTGGCGAACTACCGCACTTGGTCAGGCAGGCCGTCGAAGACTATTGTGAGCGCCACTTTAAGTCCCTGGCGCGCGAGATCATTGCTGCCGAGCTGCGGCGTCTGGCCGACGATAAAGCTCGGCACCTCGTTGACAATTGATCGGCATTGGACGACCATCCGCCGGGTTGACCCTGGCTGGTTTACGGACCTTTGACGAAGGAGACGAGGATGGCCCCAATTCATGCGATTCAGCTGATGCCGGTGATTACCCGGGCGCTGGAAGAGGACTGGGGTTTTGGTGACTGGACCACCGACATCTGCGTGCCCGAGCACACTCAGGCTACGGCCAGGATCATCGCCAAGGAAGCTACCTTGGCCGCTGGTGTTGAAGTGGCCCGCGCCACCTTTCTCCTCGTCGATCCGACGCTCAAGGTCGATCTAAAGGTTGATAATGGTGCTGCGTTGAATAAAGGCGATGTGATCCTCGAGGTGTCCGGCAACGCCAGGTCCATTCTAAAGGGTGAGCGTGTGGCACTCAATTTCCTTGGACGCATGTGCGGCATCGCGACTCTGACGCGCGCCTTCGTCCAAGAGCTAAGTGGCACCAAAGCGCAGCTGCTCGATACGCGTAAGACCACACCAGGTTTGCGCCTGCTCGAAAAGTCGGCGACCGTCATCGGTGGCGCCCGCAATCACCGCATGTGCCTAACTGATGGCGTGATCGTCAAAGAAAATCACATACGAGCGGCCGGTGGCATCAGCAAGGCCGTGGCCCGACTACTGGAAAGCCTGCCGCCGACTTTGAAGATCGAGGTCGAAGCCAGCAACCTCGAAGAGGTTCAAGAGGCCCTCGACGCGGGCGCCGACTTGATCATGCTCGATAACATGTCGGTTGCCGCCATGGCCTTGGCCGTGCGCACCGTGCGCGGCCGGGTGCTACTCGAAGCCTCGGGCAATGTCCGCCAAGATACCGTGCGCAAGATCGCCGAAACCGGCGTCGACTTTATCTCGACTGGGGCCATCATCCATTCGGCGCGGTGGTCAGATCTTAGCCTGCTCTTTAACGTTTAGAGGCGCCGGTGGAAGTGCTGCATCTCAGCTTGGTCGACTCAACCTCCACCTATGCCGCCGAACTACTAGCCCAGGGTAAGGCGGCGCCCTTTCTCGTCCATGCGGATGTCCAGACGAGTGGTCGGGGCCGACGCGGCAACCGCTGGGATAGTCCCAAGGGTAATCTTTATGCCACCATCGCCTTGCCTGCCGCGCCGGTGGCAGCAGCCCAAGCTGGGCTGCTGCCGCTGAAGGCTGGCGTGATTCTGGCGCAGTTGCTCCATGAATTAATCGGCCTGCGCTTGACGCTGAAGTGGCCTAACGATTTTTTGTTTGGTGGACGTAAACTTGGTGGCCTCTTATTAGAGAGTTCTATCAGCGCTGGTCGCTTTGGTGATTTGTTGATCGGCTTTGGTCTAAATTGTGCGACTGGGCCGCAGTTGGAGCCAGCCTATGCCACGACTTGTTTGCGGGCCCTGCTCGGGCGTGACCTGCCCGTGGCAGCGCTGGTGCACGACTTGGCGCAGCGATTTATTCCAGCTTGGGACCGCCTGCCCTTAGACGGCGTGGTGGCCGCTTATGGCGCGTTCGCCGTGGCTCCAGGACATATGTTTAGTCATCCGCAAGCGGGGGTAGCGGCCTTAGTTGGCCTTGCTGCTGACGGCAGCTTGCGCTTGCAGCAGTCTAGCGGTGCAGAGTTGCTTCTTAGCAGTGCCGATCACAGTTGGCGCTGGTTGCAGCAACAGCAAGCCCCTGCCGCTTCAGACCTTCCCCTGTTGGTTGCCGATGTCGGCAATAGCGCCATCAAGCTGGCTAGCTTTGGTGCGGTTGCTGCAAAGTTGCCAGCCGCCGTAGAACGCTGGTCCTATGATCAGCCCTTGACTGCGCTTGACGCGGCATTGCGTCGTTTAGTGCCACCCAAGGTCACGACGGCCTGGCCGCTTTTCATCGCTTCGGTGCGCCCGCAAGCCAGCGCTCAGCTGGCCGCCGCGGCTGCGACGCTCGGCCTGAGCCCGCAGCATTTAGCCAAACGGCCGGTACGCTGCAGCGGTAAAAACTATGCCTGGACCGAGCTTGGCTTTGACCGCCTAGCCGGCATCGAGGCTTGGCTTGCCGGGTTGGCGGCGACGAAGCGTACTGCTGCCACGCAATATGCCATCATCGTTCAAG
>Ga0315287_10004036_pt1 | contig 14258 bp, 12 predicted proteins | sample YL17G11_0_MG_FD_205037 | JGI IMG/M metagenome (GOLD analysis project Ga0315287, IMG submission 205037) | Sediment microbial communities from Yellowstone Lake, YNP, Wyoming, USA - YL17G11_0 | ecosystem: Environmental > Aquatic > Freshwater > Lake > Sediment | place: USA: Wyoming | collected... | reverse complement strand
CGGAAGGTGTCGAACCACACCAGCACCTACAAGGTGAACTACCGGATCGCCAAGGACAGCACGCTCACCGACTGGAAGTTCAACGTTTCAAGCTGCGTCGTGTGCGGAACGGAATAGGGGTGAACACCATGATGAAGATCGCCGGAACGGCTCTCGGCCTGCTTTTCCTGGCCGCCAGCGCGGCCCCCGCATCCGCCCAACAGGCCACGGACATCGCGCTGACGCGCGCGCAGATCCAGACGGAACGGCAGGCGATCATCGCCGACGCCATGAAACTCACGGAAGACGAGAGCCTGGCGTTCTGGCCGGCCTACCGGGACTACCGGGTGGACATGGCCCGGTTGGGCGACCGTATCGTCAAGGTGATCACCGAGTTCGCCGCCGCCGACGCCAACCTGACCGACGAGCAGGCGACCCGCCTTCTGGACGAGTACCTCGACATCAAGGCCAAGGAGGTCTCGGTCAAGAAGAAGCACGTCGGGGCGTTCCGGAAACTCCTGCCCGCTCCCAAGGTCACACGCTTCTTCCAGCTCGAGAACAAGCTGGACGCCGTGGTCAACTTCGAGTTGGCGGCGACGATCCCTCTGACGCGCTGACTCCGCTTTCGCGCCCCCGCGGCGGGCCGGCAAGGGCTATACTTCTGACGATCCCGTGAGGTGTCGTTGAGAAAGCTGCCGTTCCTCCTGTTCCTCGTCCCCGCGGCTCTGTTCGCGGACGTGGTGTATCTGCAGGGTGCCGGCACGATCACGGGGAGAATCGTGGAGCAAACGGCGACCACGGTTCAGGTCGACGTCGGAGGCGGGATCATCGGCGTCCCGATGTCGAACGTCGAGCGCATCGTGAAGGCCCGTTGCCCTCTCGACGACTTCGAGGCCCGCGCAGCCAAGTTGGCGGCGAACGACACCGCCGGCTGGTTGAAGCTCGCTGAGTGGGCTTCGCAGAACGGACTGCCCATGAACGCCCACGACGCCTACGAAAAGGCCTTGGCCAGCTCCCCCGACAACGCCGAGGCGCGACAGGCCCTCGGGTACACCAAGCTCAACGGACGCTGGCTCACCGAGGACGAGGCCTACCAGGCCAGCGGCTACGTGAAGTACAACGGCGAGTGGATGACGCCCTCCCAGGCGCAGATCGAACAGACCAACGAAGCGCAGGACAAGGCTCGGAAGGACGCGGAATACGCCGCGGTGGCGGCCGAACAACGGGCCGCCGACGCTGAGGCTCGCGCCGAGGAAGCGGAAAAGGAAGCCAAGAAGGCTCAGGAGGCCCAGCAATACGCGTACCCCGGTTACGGCTACGGCTACTACGGCGGGTACGCCTACGGCGTGACCACTTGGCCGACGGGTACGGGCCCGAGCCTCGGTGCGGGCTCTAGGCCTTCTGGCGGGGGCCGGAGATGAACCGCGTGTTCTCGCTGGCCGCGGCGACTCTGTTTGCCGTCACCCTGGCCGTGCCGGCCGCTCCCGCGCCGACGGTCGACAAGATCGTCGCCGACTACGTGGCGGCCCGAGGCGGCTTGACCAAGATCCGGGCGCTCAAGACGCTTCGGCAAACAGGGCGCATCTTCGCCGGACAGGGGCGCGAGGCGCTCGTGGTCAGGGAAGTCAAGCCGCCGGGCCGGATCCGCGTCCAGTTCACCATTCAAGGCGTGACGGCCGTGTTCGCCAGCAACGGGACCACGGGCTGGAAGGTGTCGCCGTTCGAAGACGACATGGCTCTCAAGGAACTGCCCGAAGAGGTCACGCGCGAGGCGATCGACCAGACCGACATCGAAGGACCGCTCGTCGACTGGAAAGCCAAGGGGAACACGGTGGAGTTCGCCGGCAACGAGACCGTCAACGGTCAGGCGACCTACAAACTCAAGGTCACGTTGAAATCGGGCGCCGTGCGCTACTCGTACATCGACGTGGCGTCCCACTTCGAGGTCCGGGTCGATTCGACGCGACAGGTGAAGGGCCTGGATCTCAAGATCGAAACGACCTTCACGGATCATCAGAAGACGGGTGGCGTGCTCTTCCCCCGGAAGATCGAAATCGCCGCCGAGGGACGCCCCCAGCACGCGCGCGTCGTGGTCGACAAGGTGGAGCTCAATCCGGCCTTGAGCGATGCGCTCTTCGAGCGGCCGAATCTGCCCAAGCCCTAAGTAGCGCACCAGCATGTGGCTTAGGTCCATCGCCATTTTGGCCACGGTGCTTTACGCGCAAGCTGCCGACCAGCAGCACGCCCGCCTCGTCGCCCACAGTGTGCTGCCGGCCGTCACGTTTCGGGCGGCCTCGCCGCCATCGGGGGCGTTCCTCTCCGCGGCGGACCGTGCGACGGCCTCCGCCAACGGAGTGCACGGTCCCGACTCCGGCCCGTACTTCTCCGAGCAGCCCGTTCAGGGTTTCTCGAGCATGGTGCCCGGCGACGCCGGCGCGTGGTGGGCCTTGGCCGACAACGGTTACGCCTGGCGCGATAACTCGGCCGACTTCCAACTCGTCTTCTACCGGCTCGATCCCCGCTGGGGCGACGCCTCAGGCCCGAGAATCCTGGAAACAGTCGTCCTCCACGATCCGGACCGCCGCCTCGCGTGGAAGATCGTCTGCGACCAGGAGCACGGCACACTGTTGCCCGAGTTCTCCTTCAACGTGATGCCCCACGCGCCGCCGGACTGTGGCGCGACTCCGGCGGCCCGCATTCTGACCGGCTTCGACCTCGACCCGGAGTCGTTCGTGCGCGCCCCCGATGGGACGTTCTGGATCAGCGAAGAGTTCGGCCCGTTCCTCGTTCACGTCTCAGCCGATGGCCGGGTGCTCGAGCCACCGGTCCAGGTGCCGGGCGTCCTCTCACCCCAGAACCCCTTCCTGAACATCTCGGACCGGGCGCACGCGGAGCGGCCCACGTTGGCGGCCAGCCGAGGCTTCGAGGGGCTCGCGATCAGCCCCGACGGATCGAAGCTCTACGCACTCCTCGAAGGATCCGTGGCCGGAGACGACGCCCAAGACCTTCGCCTCTACGTTTACGATACGGCGAGACGCGCTTTCGCGGACGCGTTTCTCAGGGTGCGCGTCGAGCTGCCGAGCCAGAAGGTGAACCTCGCGAGCCTCACGGACGCCTCGGGCGGAAGGGTCTATCCGGAGGCGGTTGCGCCGCCTGCCGGCCCGGTTTCGATCGGCGAGCTGAAGGCGGTGAACGACCGGCAGTTCCTCATGATCGAGCGGGACAACCTCGGGGACGGCCTGCCGGAGCCGCGATTCAAGAAGATCTTTCTCCTCGACACGTCGAAGGCGGCCGGGAGCGACCGCTACGTCCGAAAGACGTTGCTCGTCGACCTGCTCGCGATCCCCGATCCTTCGGGCGTCGGCGGGGACGGAGACTTCTTCCGCCTCCCCTTCTACACGATCGAGTCGGTGCACGTGGTGGACGAGCGCACGCTGCTCGTCGCCTCCGACAACAACTTCCCGACCTCGAACGGGCGCTCTCGCAGCCTCGTCGTTGACCGCGGCGGCCCGCTCGCCGCCGACGCCACCGAGCTCATCCTGGTCCGCCTCGGCTCACCGCTCGACGTCGACCGGCGACTTCTTCCGGCTACCGGCAAACCGTCGAAGCGGTGACCCCCCAGGCTCACGACACTACTGAGCGCGAGGCGGGCGGTCGAAGAACATGAACTGCCACGCGACGAGAACGGAATTGAAATCCGTACCCGTTCGCGTGGAGGCCCCGGTGCTGAGGGCGAACTTGAGCGAATGGCCTTTTACGAGCGGCGCGGCGAACGTCACGCCGAAGCGGGTGTTGCTCTGGCGTTCGGACGGAGGGTTCGAGTTCACCGTAGACGCGCCACCGCCGTACCACACCGCGTCCATCGCCAGCCAAGCGCGGGACTTGAACACGTAACTGGCGTGGCCCTGAAGCACGATGAGTGGGTCTTGCTGGCGCGTGCTGTTGCCGGTGTAGAACTGGTCGTTGTTCGTGAAGAACCACGCCCCCAGGTACGCGTCGAGAAACCAGTGGCCCACGGGGACCGACACGCCCACCTCGGGCTTGAACGACCAGCGGTTGGTGCCGAGGTTGATCAACTTGGTCGGGTCGTACTGGCCGGTCGGCGCCTGGACCGTCAAACTCACGCCGAAGATCGTCTTCTTCGGCGCCTTCGCGAACTCCTCCCGGTTCATCGCCTTGGTACCCAGGAGATTCAGCGAGAACTTGACGCGCACGTCGGCGAGTCCCGAGCGCCGGATCTGTTGCGCCTGCTCCGAGACGTTCCCCTTGAGGGTCCCGATGACATAAGGGACCCCTCCCGCCACCAGGCCCTGCAGCCGGCCGATGCGGATGGCTCTCGCATAGCCGATGTTGGCCGAGTCGAGGTCTGCATTCACGTCGGTGATCGGGAGGGTCGGATCGAACAGGACCCCCCCGCGAGAGTTGCCGAGCGCCACGACCATGAAGTTCGCCCCGATGGGCGAGGGCGAGTAAGCGCGCGGTTCCATCTCTTGCGCCCAGACGCCGCTCACGCAGACAAAAACCCCGAGCGCCACGAAGACGCCCATCCGTGCCGCCAAGATCGAGCCTGTCCGATTCAGAAATTCACCCCGAGCGCGAGAACGACCGTAGGCTGTCGCTCGTCGAGATTAAACCAGTAAGCGCTGAAGTCTACACGCTCCGAGGAGAAGCCGACGAGCACGCCCCGCTGGATGTCGCGGTCGGACTGATAGGCCTTCGTGCGCTGACCGACGAGGCCCAGGCGGAACCAATCCACCGGCGCCCACGAAAGCTCCGACCACGCATAGAAGTAACTGTCGGACGACTCGTTCGTGTCGAACAGGTACTCGCCCTCGCTGTAGAACGTGAGCTTCGTCCAGCTCAGTGTGGCTTTGTAACCCGGCGCCCAGCCTTCGGTGTCGCCGAACGCCGCGCCCAGCATCGCCGTGCCCTCGAACGTCACCTTCTTGCCTACGCTGAAGTTGTAGCCCGCCCAGACCGAATACGTGCCGGGGGCCTCGTAGTTGTGGCGCGCCTCGAGGTGGAGCCAGTCGTGATCCGCCATGAACGTAGGCTGCAGGTAGTCCTCATCGCCAGGCAGGATGTAAGCGTAGGCGGAGGCATAGAAAGACCACGCCTTCTCCTCCGTCGTCACCGGCGGCTCCTGGGCCACCGCTTCACGGCTCGCCAGGAGGGCGATCGTCGCGAGAAGGGCGAGGCGTCGCATCGTCGTCATCCCCCCAGCGCGATCGTGATGCTCACCATGATCCCGCCGAGCGCGACCATCGCGATCCCCATCCCCAAAGGGGAACGGGCCGTGATCTTCCCGAAGGTGTAGCCCGCAACGAACAACATCACGATTGCGATCGCGTTCGAGACCCTCAGAGCAAGCGTGATGTCCTTCATGAACGTGAAGGGAATCACAACCGGCAACGTCGAGAGGAACACCAGGAGAAATACGCCGACGGCGCCCAAGGCGTCCTCCCTCGGCAGGCCCGGACGACGGGGGGGCTCGGGAAGCTCTTTCAGTCTCTGCCGCATCGTCTCGAGCTCGGCCGGTTGCAGGATGGATGCGACCGCCGGCGGAAGCGCTCCGGCGATGAGCCGTTGTGCCGATTGCGGATCGGACTCCTGCCGCACCGCCCGGAAGGTCAGGAGGTTGCGCCCCCTCTCGGCCGAGCAGCCCATGAGATAGAACACGCCGTCGATCATCCCCCAGGCCAAATTGCAGCCGAGCGCGCCCAGGAGCATCTCGCGAACGTCGGCACTACCGGCCTCGGCGACGCTGAGCGAGCCGGTGAACGTGAGGACCATGATTAATCCGAAAAGGACCTCGGACACGCGGTCGATCGGGTCCAAAACACGCTTCGAGGAGTTGAGGAGGTCGCTCACGTCACTGAACCCGGGGCGGCAGAACGTAAAGCGTCATGGCGAAGGTCAGATAGACCATCAGCAGCAACACACCGACGAACCACGCCGAGCGGCCGCTGTTGGTCACCATCGTGGCGGTCAAGGTCGCGATGAGGATCATCACCACGGCGCCCGGCCAGAACTGCAGGTCCATCGGCATCGGGCCGATCGCGTAACTGAGCAGCACCAGAACCGGCGCGACGAAGAGCGCGATCTGCGCGGCGCTTCCCAAGGCGATGCCCACGGAGAGGTCCAGCCGGTTCTTCCGCGCGGCGGAAAACGCCGAGGCCATCTCCGCCGCGGCTCCCACCAGCGCCACCACGATGAACCCCACGAACGCCGGACTCATCCCGAAGGTCTCCGCCGCCTTCTGCACCGACGCGACGAACACCTCGCTCACCAGCGCCACGAGCACGGTGACGCCGGCGAGCGTGGCCAGAGCCAGGGTCATCGGCCACGGCGCTTCCCCGGCCTCCCCGCCTTCCGCGCTGGCGAAGAACTCGCGATGTGTCTTCAACGAGAACAACAGGCCCAGCCCGTACGCGACGATGAGCAGAACCGCAAGTCCCACGCTCAGCTTCGACAACACCGCCGCCCCCCCGGCGGAGTCGGCCACCGAGATCGCCGAGGGGATGAGGAGGGCGATCGTCGCCAGGAAGAGCAAGCCGGCTTGAAGCCGCGCGCCGGCCTTGTTGTATTCCTGCACCCGGTGCTTGAGCCCGCCGAGCAGGAACGACGCCCCCAACATGAACAACGTGTTGGTGACGATGGCGCCGGCGATCGACGCCTTCACGAGCATGTATTGCCCGGCGCGCAGTGCAGCGAGAGCAATGACCAGCTCGGTCAGGTTCCCCAGGGTCGCGTTGAGCAGGCCGCCGACCGCATCACCCGTCTTGGCCGCCACCGATTCCGTGGCGTGGGAGAGCAGAGCCGCGAGGGGCACGATGGCGAGAACCGACAGCACGAAAAGCAGCGTGTGCGCTTCGGGCTTCAGGTGCTCGGCGGCGAACACCACGGGCACGAAGACCAGGAGCCAGAGCAGCGGGTTGTGCCGGATTTCCTTCAATAGGGCGTTCATTTAGTAAGGCCACACCCAGTTCGTGAGCTCGGCCCGGTCGGTGCCGTGCTCGTGCGCGTAGTTGACGTTGTCGATGATCGTGTCCTTCATCTCTTCCTTGAGGTGGGCCGCGCGCGTCGCCAACCCCGGGACGCGGTCGATGACGTCGATCACCAGGCTGAAGCGGTCGATCTGGTTGAGGATCGCGAGCTCGAGCGGGGTGTTGATGTTCCCCTCTTCCTTGTAGCCGCGGACGTGCAGGTTCTCGTGGTTGGCGAAGCGGTACGCCAGCTTGTGGATCAACCACGGGTAGCCGTGAAAATTGAAGATCACCGGCTTGTTCGTCGTGAACAGGCTGTCGAAGTCGCGCTCGCTCAATCCGTGCGGGTGTTCGGACGCCGGCCGCATCTTGTAGAGGTCCACGACGTTGACGAATCGCAACTTGAGGTCGGGCAGCCGCTCGCGCAGGGTCGCGGCCGCGGCCAAGGCTTCGAGGGTGGGGACGTCGCCGCAGGCCGCCAGGACGACGTCCGGCTCCGCATCGGCGTCGCTGCATGCGCGGCGCCAGATGCCGATGCCCTTGGCGCAATGCACGACCGCCTCGTCGATGGTCGTGAACTGCATGTGCTTTTGCTTGTCGGCCACGATGACGTTGATGTAGTCGGTGGAGCGCAGGCAGTGATCGGCGACTGCGAGGAGGGTGTTGGCGTCAGGCGGCAGGTAGATGCGCGTGACCGACGGGCTCTTGTTGGTGACGACGTCGATGAAGCCGGGATCCTGATGGGAAAAGCCGTTGTGATCCTGGCGCCACACCGTCGAGGACAAGAGGATGTTCTCCGAGGCCACCGGAGCCCGCCACGGCACGTGGTTTTTCGAGATGTCGAGCCACTTGGCGTGCTGGTTGAACATCGAATCGATGACGTGCGCGAACGCCTCGTAGGTGTGGAAGAAGCCGTGGCGCCCGGTGAGCAGGTAGCCCTCGAGCCAGCCGAGCAGCGTGTGCTCGGACAGCATCTCCATCACGCGTCCGTCGCGGGCGAGCTCGCCGCCGTCGGCATCCTCCGGCAGCAGGTCCGCCATCCAGGTCTTTTTCGAGACCTCGTAGAGGGCCTGCAATCGGTTCGAGGAGGTCTCGTCCGGACCGAACACGCGGAAGTTCGTCATGTTGTCGCGCATCACGTCGCGCAGGAACTCGCCCAACGGCCTCGTGTTCTCGTGACGCACGGCGCCGCCCTGGACCACTTTGACCGCGTACTGCCTGAAATTGGGGATCTTCAGATCCCTGCGCAAGACGCCGCCGTTGGCGTGCGGATTGGCGCTCATGCGGCGCGCGCCCTTGGGTGCCAACTCGCGAAGCTCGGCGATCAGCCGGCCGTCGGCATCGAACAGCTCCTCGGGGCGGTAACTCCTGAGCCAGGTCTCGAGCAGCTTGAGCCCCTCGGGATTGTCGCGCACGTCGGAGATCGGCACCTGGTGCGAGCGCCACGAACCCTCGGCTTTGTGCCCCTTGATCTCCTTCGGGCCGGTCCATCCCTTGGGCGATCGCAGCACGATCATCGGCCAACGCGGCCGGTCGGCGCGTTTCGACGCCCTCGCCTCGTGCTGGATCGCGCGGATCTTGGCGACCGCCCCGTCGAGGGTCGCGGCCATTTTTTGATGCATCGCCTCGGGATCGTCGCCTTCGACGAAGTACGGCGTGTAGCCGTACCCCACGAACAGCGACTCCAACTCTTCGTGGCTGATGCGCGCCAAGATCGTGGGGTTGGCGATCTTGTAGCCGTTCAGGTTCAGGATCGGTAGCACCGCGCCGTCGCGGACCGGGTTCAAGAACTTGTTCGAATGCCAGGCCGTCGCGAGCGGCCCGGTTTCGGCCTCGCCGTCACCCACGACACAGGCCACGATCAGCTCGGGGTTGTCGAACGCCATGCCGTAGGCGTGCGCCAACGAATAGCCGAGCTCGCCGCCCTCGTGGATCGAGCCGGGCGTTTCCGGCGTGACGTGACTGCCGATGTGACCGGGAAAGGAAAACTGCTTGAAGAACTTCTGAAGGCCCCGCGCGTCCTCGCTCTTGTCGGGATAGACCTCCGAGTACGTCCCCTCGAGGTAGGCCGGCCCCAGCACGCCGGGCGCTCCGTGGCCCGGTCCGGCGACGAAGAGCATGTCGAGGTCGTCCCGCTTGATCAAGCGGTTGAGGTGGGTCCAGACGAAAGACAGCGCCGGGCTCGCTCCCCAGTGGCCGAGCAATCGATGCTTGACGTGTTCGACGGCGAGCGGATGGGTCAGCAGCGCGTTGTCGCGAAGATAGATCATGCCGACCGCGAGGTAGTTGCACGCGCGCCACCAGGCGTGCATGCGGCGCAGCTCGTCGGCGGAGAGCGGGCCGGCGGCGCCGTTGGTCGTGGAACGGGTGGCCGTCGTGGTGGGTGCTGGCATGGGATCCTCCTGCAGGCGCGCGGCGAGGCGATCGGAACGCCGAAGACCGCTGAACTGGGATTCTGTCGGGGCGGCGGAGTCTCGTCAAGCAGCCGAATCCACGGAATTGCTCATGTTTCCGGCACGCGGGTGATACGCTCCCTAGATGTTTAGTCATGTCCCGATACGTGGGGCGTGCGCGAAGATCGCTCCCCTGGTCGTCGCAAGCGTGCTCGCAATCTTCGCGGGCCGGCCGGCGCCGGCCGCGCTCCCCGACAACCTCATCGTCGAACGCCTCGGCGAGGAGCGCGGGTTCCCGTCCGGAACGATCACCGCGCTGTACCGCGATCGCGCCGGCTTCCTCTGGGTCGGCTCGCGCGAGGGGTTGGTCTTCTGGGACGGCTACTCCATCCACAGCTTCGAGCACGAGGTCGGTAACGCCGACTCCCTGCCGGACAACTCGATCCGGGTCATCTACGAAGACCGGGAAGGCCGCCTGTGGGTCGGCACCAACACGGCAGGGTTGGCGCAGCTCGATCGCGCGACCGGCCGGTTCCGGGTGCTGCGGCACGAAGGTCAGAACCCGGCAAGCTTGACCCACGACAGCGTGTACGCAATTGTCGAGGGAGCAGACGGTTCGCTCTGGGTCGGCACACAGGAAGGGCTGAACCGGCTCGATCCCAAGACCGGAAAGTTCGAGCGCTTCCGTAGTGACGCCGCGAACGCCGGGACGATACCCAACGACTATGTGTACGCGCTGACGTTCGACCGCGCGGGGAAGCTGTGGGTCGCGACCGTCGGGGGCGGGGCTGCGTGGATCGATCCGGCGACGCGGCGCGTCACCCGGGTCCCGTTCGCGAAGGAGGCCGGCGCGCCGGAGCCGGACCGCCTCGTGTTCGCGATCGCCGAGGACCCGACCGGCACGCTTTGGTTCGGGACGCAGGGCGACCTCTACCGGTACGACGCCGTCGACGCGTCGCTCCACCACGTCGCGCTCCCCGAGTTGGCGCCGGGAAAGGACGTCCCGATCATCACCGGGATCGCGATCGAAGCGCGCGGCACCCTGTGGCTTTCGACCTGGAACCGCGGCATCGTGGCGTACGACCCCGCGAGCGGCGCAAGCCGCGGGTATCGGCACGACCCCGAGCGGGCGGAAAGTCTCGCGGCCGACCACCTCGCGTGCGAAATGATCGACGGCGCCGGGGATCTGTGGGCCGGGACGTGGGGAAGCGGGATTAATCGCTTCAACACCGGCGTGGATCTGTTCCAGACGATTCTGGAGCGCAGACCGGGATCGAACGTGGGGCTGCCACACCGTGAGGTCTCCTCCGTCCTCGGCGACAAGCGCGGAACGCTCTGGGTCGGCACGTGGGGCAAAGGGCTCGCCCGGCGCGACCAGAAGGAGACCGAATTCGCCGGCATCGCGCCCCCGCCCGTTGCTCCGTTGACGTTCAACACGGTGTTGGCACTCGCGGAGCAGCCCGATGGCACGGTCTGGGCCGGTTCGACGGACAGTCTCTGCCACATCGACCTCCGCTCGGGAACGGCCATCGCCTACGCATACGCCCCGGATGATCTTCACGGGCTCGGCCCCGGCTACGTGGACGCGCTCCTGGTCGACCGCGCGGGAACGCTGTGGGTCGGCACCGGGGGCGGCGGTCTGAACCGCCTCGAATCCGTCAGCGGCAGATTCACGCGCTTCGTCAACGATCCGACCGACTCGAACAGCCTCAGCGACGACTACGTGACGACGCTGCTCGAGGCCGGAGACGGCACGCTCTGGGTCGGAACGCGCTCCGGCGGGCTCAACGCGTTCGATCGAGCGAGCGGGCGCTGGATCCGGTTCCTCCCCTCGCCGACCGACCCGGCCACGATCGGGCACCACCACGTCGCCGCGCTCCTCGAGAGCCGGCGCGGCACGATCTGGGTCGGCACCGACGGCGGGGGGCTCGCGAGCATCGACCGCGACGCCGGTGGAGCGTGGCGGGTGCATCGGGTCACGACCGACGACGGGCTCGTCAACCAGAACGTCGCGTCGCTTCTCGAAGACGACGACGGGTCGCTCTGGATCGGCACGCGCCACGGAATGTCGCGATTCCAACCGGGCTCCGGCCGCTTTCACAACTACGGGCTGGGCGACGGGCTTCCCAGCAACGAGTTCAGCCCGGCCGCCGCGTGGCGCGGGCCCGACGGGATGCATTTCGGGACCTCGCGCGGCCTCCTCGTGATCCGCCGCGGCACGCCGTTTGCGGAGCCCGCGGTCGCGCCGACGCAGATCACGGACATCCGCATGCTCACGGGGCCGCTCAAGCTCTTAGCGACACCCTGGGAGACCACGGAGGTCGACGTACCGTATGGGACGCCGCTCCTGTTCGCGTTCAGCGTGCTCGACTTCCGCACGCCGCACCGTTTCCAGTACCGCCTCAAGGGGAAGAGCGACGCGTGGGCGGATTTGGGCGCCAGCCGGGAGATCGCGTTCACCGATCTTTCGCCCGGGAATTACACGATGAGCGCGCGCGGAAGGAGCGCGTTCGGCGCCTGGAGCGAGACCCGCGTTCCGCTTCGGATCCGCGTGACGCCTCCCTTCTGGATGACGTGGTGGTTCCGGCTCGGCGGAGCGGTCATCCTGCTCGGCCTCGTCTCGACGGTGTTTCGCGCGCGCGTTTTGTCTCTCGAACGGCGGAACCGCGAGTTGCTGTCGCTCCAGAGCGCGCGCGAGAAGGCGCTCCTCGAGGCGCGCGCCAGCCAGGAGGCCCTCCACGGCGCTTACGGCCGCCTGCGCGCACTCACCCGCCAGCTCGAGGACGCCAAAGAAGAGGAAAAGCGCAACATCGCCCGGGAGCTTCATGACGAGCTGGGCCAGCTGCTCTCCGCCATCAAGATCAACCTGAAGGCGCTGGGACGGCTTCCGGATCGTCCCGAAGAGCGGAGCGAGCGAATCGTCGATGCGATCTCTCTCGTCGACGACATGATCGGCCACGTGCGCGCGATGGCGCTCGACCTCCGCCCGCCGCTGCTCGACGAACTGGGCCTGGTGGCCGCGCTCCGGGGGTACGCCGAGGGTCAATCGGTCCGCACGGGGGTGGCGATCGGCGTCGAGGCGAACGCCGGCGCCGAGACGCTCCGCCCCGAAACCGCGATCGCCGCGTTCCGGATCGTGCAACAGGCGGTCCACAACACCTTGCAGCACGCCGCGGCGAGCCGGATCACGGTCTCCGTGCGCGCCGATGCGAACCGGCTCCTGCTGAGCGTGCGCGACGACGGCCGCGGTTTCGACGTCGCGGAGGCGCTTTTGCGCGCGGGGACGGGCCGGCACCTGGGTCTCGCCGGCATGCGCGAGCGGGTGGAAGCCTTGGGCGGCCGCCTCGAGATCGAATCGAGCCCGGGGCAAGGCGCGGAGATCCGGGCCAGCGTACCCTTGGATGAGGAGGTGGCGTCGTGAAGGTGCTGCTCGCGGACGATCACACGCTGGTCAGAAAAGGGATTCGGGCCGTCTTGGCGGCGCTCCCGGGGATCGAGATCGTGGCCGAGGCCGCGGACGGCCGCGAGGCGTTGGCGCTGATCGAGAAGCACCGCCCCGATCTCGCCGTTCTCGACATCACCATGCCGGGTTTGAACGGACTCGAGGTCGCGGTACGAACGCCGAAGGCTTCGCCGGGGACGAAGGTGCTGATCCTGTCGATGCACGCCGGGGAGGCGTACGTCGCGCAGGCGCTGCGCGCCGGGGTTGCCGGGTATCTGCTCAAGGACGCCGCCGACGACGAGCTGCCGATGGCGATCAAGGCCGTCTCGCGCGGCGAGGTCTTTCTCAGCCCGAAGATCTCAACGCAGGTCGTCGAGCGCTACGTCCAGTCCGCCTCCGCCGCGCCCGACCCGCTGGCGGGCTTGACGACGCGGCAGCGGGAGATCTTGCAGCTCGTCGCCGAGGGGAAGTCGTCGAAGGAGATCGCCTCGCTGCTCGACCTTTCCGTGAAGACCGTCGAGTCGCACCGCGGGCAGATCATGGAGCGTCTCGGCGTCCACGACCTCACGGGTCTGGTACGGTTCGCGATTCGCGTCGGCTTGGTTTCGTCGGAGTCGTAACGAGGCCGGAGCGGCCGGGCCGTTCGGTCTTCCACGTCTCCAAGATCGCCTCGAACTCGTCGCTGAAATTCCCCTTCGCGAGAAAGCCGTCCGCTCCCGCGGCAAAGGCCTCGTTGCGCGCGGTGGCGCTCGCGTGGAAGGTGACGAGGAGGACGAGCGGGGCGTTGGCGCGCGACTTGAGCGTCCGCGCGACGCGGAACCCGTCGATCCCGGGGAGGACGGCCTCGACGATCACGAGGTCGGGAGAGAGCCGCAAGACGGCGTCCAAAGCCTCGGGACCATCGCGCGCGGTGCCCACCAGCCGGAGGTCGCGACGGGAGTCGATCCACTGAAGCGTGCTGGCGAGAAAAGCCTCGCTCTCATCCACGACGACAACGGTGATCGGTTCTTGGGCTGGCACGCGCGTTCTCCGGGCCCAGGAGTATTCGTCACGCAAGGCAACGCGACCATGAGTGGAAACCCTCGATCACCGCACGATTAACCCCGGTGAGGGCGCAAACGGGGGCACCCACGGTGATCTCCCGCCGCAGCTTGGGGGTATCCCCCGATGGTGGGCCACCCCCCCTCGTCGTAACTCTGTGCACGCTCTGAATCGAGAAAGCCCTGGGGGACTCATGTCGATGACAGCACAAGGGAGGTTCTGATGCCGAGGAGATCGTTCGGTCTCGTCGTTCTGGCCGTGATGATCGCGGCCGGAGGCTTGGCGCACGCGATGACGCTGACGGCTGACGGCGGGAACATCGTGGAGCTCTTGCAACAATCCAACGACATCGTCGTCGGTCGCGTCGGATCGGTCACCGACGGCCTCGACGAACGCGGCATCCCGTACACCGAGGTG